>Ga0315289_10010540_pt1 | contig 13217 bp, 12 predicted proteins | sample YL17G11_40_MG_FD_203452 | JGI IMG/M metagenome (GOLD analysis project Ga0315289, IMG submission 203452) | Sediment microbial communities from Yellowstone Lake, YNP, Wyoming, USA - YL17G11_40 | ecosystem: Environmental > Aquatic > Freshwater > Lake > Sediment | place: USA: Wyoming | collected...
CGAGGAGGCCAAGCGGTTGGGGATTTCCGTGATCGGCCCGGACATCAACCGCAGCCTGTACCAGTTCGAGGTGGAGGGCGGGGGAATCCGGGTCGGGCTGCTGTCCATCAAGGGCCTCGCCCTCAAGACCGCGAAGAGGGTCATCGAGGAGCGGAGCAGCGGCGACTACGGCTCGGTCGAAGACTTCCTGGCCCGGGTCAAGCTGACGCGGACGGAGCTCCTGTCGCTCATCCGGGCCGGCGTCTTCGACTCGCTCGAGCCCAAGCGCTCGCGGCAGGTCCTGCGTTACTTCCAGGGCATCGAGGAGTTGGGCGAAATTTCGGACCTGGAGGCGCGGGAGAAGGCGCGGATGCTCTACGACAGCCTGGGGTTCCTGCCCCAGGGCGACCCGCTCGACCTCTACAACGGGAAGCGGCCGGCGCTGCGCATCAAGGACCTGGTGCGGCTCGGCGGTCGCCGGGTCGAGCTTCTGGTGCGCGTGGTGGACGCCCGGCAGAAGGCGACGGCCGGCGGCCGGAAGTATTTTTATTTATTCGAGGACGAGACGGGATTGCTGGAGGGCGTGGGCGAGTCGGCCTGCCCCGTCTACGGCTCGCCCCCGGCCTGCTGGCTGAGGGGCGAGGTGCGCTCGGCCGGCCAGGGTCTGATGAAGATATTCGATTGCGCCTTCGACCGGGGCCGAGTCCGCGGTCTGCTGGGCGAACAGAACGGTTCGCCGTAATTGATCTTGTTTGGATGAAGATTTAATATGAACAATAAATGGCAAATCCACTTCGGAGAATGATCGAGGAATTCGGGCGGAATGTGGCGGCCTTGGCCGATGAGATGCTTCTGCGCCCTGGTCCAGGATTTGCCGGAGGGGGAGGAGATCTCTCCGACCTATTGCCACTGTTCCAAGGCCTTTGTCCGGACCTGGTGGGAAGCGGTCCTGGGCCAACCGATGAAGGTGGATATTCTGGAAACCGGCTTGACCGGCTCACATCAATGCCGGTTTCGGATCACGATAGGAAAGGGATGAAGTCCTATAATGCTTCATCCTAAAAATTTGATAAGGCTGTTTTTCAAGGGCATGGTTGTTTTGAATCTGACCATGTTGCTCTTGATGGGAGTGGGAGCGGCCGGCTACGCGGCGACCTACAAGGGGCAGAATATCGACGGCAATGAATATCACGCCCGGGCTTACTCCTACGGGGCTCAGGCTTATTATTATGTTCATGCCATTTTCGACGGAAGCCAGGCGAAGGTCTATTTCGAGGACGGCTCATATATTTATCTTTCTCTAAACAATTCGGACATCGCCGATCCTCACGACATCGGCTGCTACGAATATGAGAAGCACGTCAACTGGAACCTGAATGTTGACGGCCTGGATTAAACGGAAGAATGAAGAGGTGGGAGGAGAAGATGGAAAAAATCATCGCCATCTGCGGGCTGGTCTGCTCGGAGTGCCCGGCCTATGTCGCCACCCAGGCCGATGATCAGAAGGCCCTGGAGAAGATTGCGGAACAGTGGCGCACGGAATACCACGTGCCCCACATCACCGTCAAAGACGTGATATGTGACGGCTGCCTGGACGGCGGACGCAAATGCGCCCACTGCTTCGAATGCGAGGTCCGGGCCTGCGGCCTGGAGCGCGGAGTGGCGAACTGCGCCTCCTGCGCCGATTACGCCTGCGCCAAGCTCGAGAAGTTCTTCGGAATGGCTCCCCAGGCCCGGAAGGTCCTAGACGGGCTCCGCCAGAGATAATAAAGACTGGCCGCAGATTGCAAGCGGCGGTTCCCCCCGGCCAACCCCGGAGCGCAAGCAACGTTCGTCAGAAGAAAGGAACGTAGAGCCCCACGAACAGAGTCCGGCCGAAAATCGAAGCGCTGTTCTGGCGGACCGAGTAGTCTTCATTGTATTCATAACGCAGGATGTTCTGGTCGTTGAACAGGTTGGTGATGCCGAAGTAGAGAACGACCATCCTCTTTTGGATGGTAAACGTCCAACTGGCGTTGAGGTCGCAGCGCCGGTAATCCGGGCATCTTTGGCTGTAGGGTTCACCCCAGATTGGCAGGTAGGCCCCGCTCTCTTCATCCCATTCCCGGTCCAGGAGGGGAGTGGTGGGCAGGCCCGTCGCATAGGAGTAGCGCAGGCCCAGAGAGGTATTCTTTCCCTTCCAGGCGATGATTCCCGTCAGGGAATGGGAGATCTCATAGGGAGAACGGGCCAGGGTCAGGACCTCATTCTCTCGTCTTTTTGAATTGAGAAAATTGTACACGAGCAGAAATTCCAGCCGCCGGCCTTCTGTTTTGATAAAAAACTCCGCGCCGCGGGCAAACCCACGGCCGCCGTTGGTGGGCCCGCCGCTATCTTCAGAGTTGAGGAACAAGTCGCGGTATTCCTTGTTATAAACGGTTAGCCTGATATTGGTATTTTTGGTGGAGCGGTCATAGCTTGCGGACACATGCAGAGCTGTCTTCGGCCCTAGATCGGGCTGCTGTTTCAGGATGAAATAATCTCCGAACTGACGGTACCTGCCGGCCGACAACCTGAGCGTGTCGTTCTTCCCCAAAAAATAGGCCAGGGACAGCCGGGGCTCGAGCGACCAGCCCGGCCGGCCGAGGGTGAGCGAAGAAAGCCGGAGGCCGGCGGTGACGTAAAGATCGTCTTGGAGACGGAACTTGTCATTCAGGAAAAGAGTCCGGCGCGTCCCTTGCGCCCTTTGGCTGGCCGAGGTCCAGGACCTCCAATCCTCAGCCACACTCCTCCAGCGCAGGTCCGCCCCGGCCTCAAGAAAATGCCGTTCCAGGTCGAGCGAAGTCTCCAGGCGGGCCTGTCCCGTATCATCTTGAAAATCCTGCCGGAACACGTCCTGAAACCGGTATTCAGCGCGATAAAAAGTCCCGGACAGGGTGAGCCTGGCGACCCACATCCTAGACAGGGTCGAAGTAAGGGACCAGCCGGCCACACCGTTTCGCGAGAAGGCCAGGAATCCGCTCGTTTCTGAGAAGCGGTAATCGTCATAAAGGCCCAGCAGGCGGAGGGTGTGGATTCTGCCCAGCCGCAGGACCAGCTTGGCGAAAGCGTTCTGCGTGCCGAAAGATCGGTCGTGGCGGCCGTTGAGTTCCGTCATCAGGGTGGAGCGGCCCAAGTTGAAGCTCCCCACAAAAGTGCCCGAGTTGCGGAGGGGGAGTCCGAGATAAGAGTTCAGGCCGAGCAGACTCAGGCCCACTCCCCCCTCGCCCCGAAACAGGGTGTCCTTGGCGGTGATGTCCATCAGCCCGGACAAAGCATCGCCGCGGGCGGCGGAGAAGCCGGAGGTGGACACGCTGAAGTCCTCGATAACCTGATTGTCGAAGATGCTGAAGTAGCCTTCATGCAAGGATTGACTGAGGAAGGGGTGGGCCACCTCGATTCCGTCAAAAAAATAGGCTGTTTCGTCCGGAGCCCCGCCGCGGATGAGGAGGCTGGAAGAATCGGGCAGGGAGTTGACTCCGGGCAGGACATGGGCGGCGTACAGGGGGTCGGCCGCAGTGCCGGGCAGTTGGTAGGTATCCATCTTGTTCAGGGTGACGGTTCTCTGCGAACGGTCCTCGGTCACACTGCTGTCGGCCGAGACCGTGACTTCGTGGGCCGGGAGCGGCTCCAACTCGAGACCGATGGCCAGATCCTGGCCCGGCCGGGCCAGGACCTCCACACGCTTGTATCCGATCAGCCAGACCTCGAGCTTCACTCCCTGTCCGGCCGGCGGGGGGGACGGGCTGAGGCTGATCTTGAACCGGCCGTCGAGCTCGGTCGAAAGGCCCCGGTCCGTTCCGGCGATGCTGATGAAAGCGGGCAGCGGCTGCAAGGTTTCTTTGTCAAACACCCGGCCTTGGACGAAATCTAAGCCCTGACCGGCCAAAAGGCCGGCCAGGGCCAGGAGTAAAGAAAGGGTCCGGCCGACGGCCAAGGTCATTTCTCCGCTTGGAGCTTTTTCAACTCTTCCTGGGCCAGGCGGAAATCAGGGCTTATCTCCAGCGCCTTTTTCATATACTCCACCGCCTTGTCCCGGGCGCCCTTCTGGGCATAAGCTCGGGCCAAAAAAGCATAGGCTTCTTCTTTTCCCCAGGAAGGCTTGACCGGGTCAGTGACTTTTTCTTTTTCGAAGAGGGCCAGCGCCCGGTCCAAGGCGGCAATGACGTTGTCGGGGCCTCCGCCGTATTCAACCGGCCAGAATATCAAGGATTCTCCCTTCAAGAGAGAGACGCGGGGGTTATCCGGCTCCTTACTTTCGGCCTGAGCGAAGGAGGTGATGATCTGCAGGCCCATTTCCATGCCCTTCTGCGGGTCCAGGGCAATCTCGTAGCCAAGGACGGTGGCCTGCAGGGCATAAAGCTCGCCCCGGCCCGGGTCGAGCTCGATGGCCTTTTCCAGATATTTCCTGGCCTCGGCGATCAGGGGCGCGGTTTCGGCCATTTTTCCCGCGGCAAAGGCATACACGATCAAACGGTGGTCGCTGAGGGCCAGGTAGTAGCACAGGTCGGCGTTGGCGGACTTCTCTTCAAGAACAAGCTTGAGGAACATGTCTCGGCCGGTTTTCATGGCCTCTTCCTTCCAGGCGGTCCAACCCTCCTGGAGTTTGGCCCGGGCCTCGATGATCCTGGCGGTCAAACCCTGTCCCCATACCGACCCGGCCGGGGAAGGAACCGCCGGTGCCCAGGACAGCCCCTGGCCGACGGCCAACAGGACGGCCAGGAGAATCGGCTTGAGGGCGCAGTGTGTTGATTGTTTTTTCATGAAAAGCTCCTTTCATTTTTGGGGGATGTCTTTAATAATCTTTTCCAGGGTGTCCATATGATCCAAAAAGGCGCGGCGGCCTCGGTCGGTGATCTGACAGAGGGTCTTTGGTTTTTTCCGGACAAAAATTTTGCGCAGGCGGATAAATTTTGCCTTTTCCAAAAGGCTGAGATGGGTGCTGAGGTTTCCGTCGGTAAGCTTGAGCTTGTCCTTCAGGTAGTTGAAGTCGGTCTCCTGCATGACCATCAGAATGGACATGATGCCCAGCCGGGCCTTTTGGGTCAGGACCCTGTCGAGCTGGGTGGACACATGCTCGTTCACGCTCTCACCTTTTGCGGTTAAGGACCAGTCCGGTGACGATCAACCCTATCCCGAAGAGCAGGCTCAAGATGAGACTGGCCTGCTCGATGAGGAGCAGGGTGACGACCACCGTTCCGGCGAAACCGATGAGGCCCATGATCAGAATGCTCCGCTGGAAGAGGAAGCCCAGCATGAGATAGCCGGTTGAAACAACGAGCAGAATGAAGGGAACGAGGTAATGGTCGGGCAAATCGGCCAGAACAAGGCAGAACACGATCAGGACGGTCATGAGCATGAGCAGGGGAATCCAGAAAAGCAAGAAGGCTCGAATAAGAGTGCGCCTCAGCTTAACAGACTGGGTTTTGGCCCTGTTCCTTATGACCAGGACGGAAAGAAAGAAGGCCGGCACACTCAAGGCCACCCACCACAGCCCTTCCCAGTCGTAGAGCCTGGCCAAGGCAAAAAGCCGCTGGCCGGCATAGCCCAGGAGGCTGTAGAGCCCCCAGATGATGGCGATCCAGCCGCCTCCGGTGTAATGCAATTCCTGGCGGCTTTCGGTCAGCATATCCTTGATGAGCGCGATGTTCTCCAAGGCCTGCTGTTTTTCCTGGTCGATCATGTCTCCCTCCCTAATGACTTATCTCAAAGTACTTTGTAAATCAAAGTAAATATAAACACTGTCCGGCCCTCTGTCAAGGTCTTTTTTCATTTATTTCTGTTTAGCCTGTGTGCCTGGCGGATATGGACCGGCGGCTTCTTTATTTTTTTCTTTTCGAACTCTTGGACAAGTCCAGATCCAGCCCCGGAGTGATCATCCGGCTGTAGGCCTGGCCGACGTCGGACAAGACGCTGGACCGCAGGTTGGCCACGGCCCGCTGGTTGTTGGCCTGCAGGCGCTGTTCGGTGGTCAGCGTCCGGGCCTCTTCATAGCTTAGGTATTGAGGTGGATGAATAGGTCCCGGAATTCGTCGGGCACGTTGCCGGCAAAGGCCAGGCTGATCAAGAAGGTGAACCCGGCGGCCCGGGCTGTGGCGCGGTGGAGGTGACTTCTCATGGCCCGTCTCCCTCTGTTTGGACAACAGGGCACCGAAAACATGAGCGGATGGGAATGACTGAAAAAGAAGTCCGGCGGGGCTGCCGCTCCTAGGGCGATTTTTTGTTGATTTTCTCCCACAACATTTCGTTCAGTCTCTGATTCACAGCCTCATTCCGGGGGTCTTTCTGTTGAGCTTTCTTTAGCTCGGCAATGGCCTCCTCCTGCATTCCCGTTTGGCCGAGATATTGGGCCAGGGCCAGGATCAGGTCCGTGGAATCCGGTTCAAAAGCCAAACCCTGTCGGCAAACCTGGACTGACTCCTTGAGTCGGCCGGATTGGGCATACAGCAAGGCCAGGTTTATATAGGCCGCCTCATAGCTGGGCCGGAGGGCAATGGCTTTTTTGAACCGGGCTTCGGCCCTAGCCGTCCAACCCTTCGTCATGTAGGCCGCGGCCAGGTTGTTCTGGACTTCGGCCTTGGAGGGGTCGATGGCCAGAGCTTTGAGGCAGGAGGCGATGGCTCCCTCCTCGTCGTGCAGCCGGTGCTGGATGAAGCCCAGGCCGGCATAGCCCCGGAAAGAGTGCGGCACCAATTTGGTGAGAGCTTCATAGTGAGCCAGAGCCTCCCGGGCCCTATCCTGGCCCAGGGTGAGGAGTTGGGCGTATTTCCAATGCAGCCACCAATCCTGCGGCGATTGGGCGACGGCCCGTTCGTATCGGGCGGCCGATTCCTGCAAGACGGCGGGCGAGAGCAGAGCCCTCAGGTCGGCCAGTTCCTGTTCCATTTCAGCGATTTGCGCGGAATGATAGATCTGGTTGGTGAAAGGGGGGGTCCGGTAATAGGCGTTCAGCATTTCGTCCACGATTTGGTACCGGTCCCAATCGGCGTAGGCCAGCTTTTCGGCGCAGGCCTCCGCATCGGGCGGGCCGACTTTGAGCCCGGTCTCTTTGGTCGCCTCGGCCGGCAGCAAGGATTTGACCAGGTCGAAGAGGGCCCGGGCGACGAGATAGTTGCCCTGAAAAGTCATGTGGACGTGGTCAAGGAAAAGCTCTCGGCCGGGGAGGCCGTGGGCGGATTCGTCGGCAAAAATTCTTTCTACGTCCGCAAAATAAATGCCCTGGCTTTCCCGGCCGGCCGCCTTTTCCCGCAGGAGGCGGTTGATTTCGCCGTCCGCCCGGAAACGCAGAGTGTCGAGCTCCCGGGCTTTCAGAAATGACAGGCGGGACCGCTCATAATCCCCCGACAGCCAGTAACAGCGGCCCAGACGGAAATGCAGGTCGGCATAGGCGTCGTCGATTTCGGCCGCGGACAGATAAAGTTTCAGGGCGGCGGCGGTGTCGGCCGAGCTTTCTTTCTCGATGCCGAGGTCATAGAGCCCCTTCCATTCCTCTCGGCGGTCGAAAGACAAGTCGCGGCGGTGCTGAGAGGCGAAGGGCGGACTGTCCTTCAGGTTCGCGCCGACCGTGCAAAATAGGATCCGAGAACCTCGACTTCGTGCGGCCCGGCTGATGTCCTCAAGGTTTTGCCCGAAGTGCGCATAGACGAAGGGGAGGCGAGTGTCGGCGGCCGGAATCTGACTGTGCAGGAACATTCCCATTCCCCGCCAGACCCGGGGATTATTTTTTCCCGACCCGGAAGGCTGGAACAATCCGCTCAGCAACTGACCCAGGCGCAGAGTCTTGAGGGCCATATTGAAGCGGATGAGCCCCAGGCTGGAATAAAAGGGGTTGAACACGGTCCCCGGGCCGTAGGGTCCCACCACCTCGTTGTTGCCCATATAGACGATAATCAGGTCGGCCTGATGGCGGGCGCACTCTTGGGCCAGGGGTAAGGCCACGTGGGAATTCACCGCCGTCAGAGCGGTGTTGACGACCTCGAATTTCCAGGAGGGAAAAGTGTCTCGGAGCATGACGGCCAGGATGCGGCCGAAACAGAAGGCGCCGTCGGGCACTCCCTGCGCCGCTGAGCTGCCGATGATGAAAATCCGGAAGGTTTTCTGGGGCTTTTGGGACGGGAAGATGAAAGGGTCGAAATCGCGGGAGATGGCCCGGGGGAAAAAACGCCAGGGGAACGTGTTGTTGTCGGCGAAGGCCGGGCGGCCGTTCAGTCGGCGGGCGACCATGGCCGAGGGATTATAACCGTAGCCGAAAACCCGCAGCCCCAGCTCCACTAGACCCAGGACAATCAGGGGAACCAGGATCACGGCAATGAGGCGGAAAATCCAAAGGCGCAGCCGGGAGGGGGGGGTCATTGTCTTGCTTCTGAGATCAGGGCCTGGAGCTGCCGCTTTTCTCCATCACTGAGCTTGCCCGCATATTTTTCCAGGCAGACGTTCAGGGTGCGATAGGCTTCTTGCCGTCGGCCGCTTTCCAGCAGGGTGATCCCCAGGTTAAAGTAGGTGTTGGTGAACCCGGGGTCAATGAGCAGGGCTTGCTTCCAGTGGGCAATGGCCTTCTCCCGGTCGCCGGCATAACGCCAGACCACTCCCAGGCCGTTCCAGGCCGCCACCAGCCGGGGCGACACCTCCTTGGCCCGGGTGTAGTAGGCCAGAGCGTTGTCCAGGTTGGCTTTCTGTTTTTGCCCCCTGAAGAGGGTCAGGTAGAAGGTGCCCATGCTGCTCAGGGCCAAAGCATTGTTGGGGTCCAGGGACAGGGCTTTTTCCAGGGATTCCTTGGCCTTCGGCAGATTGCTTTTATCCAAATATCCCAACCCGACCTGACTCCAGACCTTGCTGTCGCCCTGGCCGCTGGAGACCATATCCAAGAGCAGGGTGTTGGCCATTTCCCCCTCCCCGACCTTGATCAGGATTCCGGCGATGTCGGCCCGCAGCGGGGCGCCAGCGGGATCGGCGGCCAGGTCGGGGTTTTTCAAGAGTTTCTCCAGGATCTCCAGTGATCGGGCCTTTTGTCCGAGCTCCGCAAGCTGGGAGGCATATTCCACCTGCAGGGAATAATTCTGGGGTTCAAGGCTTAAGGCCTTCTCCAGGTAGGAAAGGGCCGGCCCGGGTTCGCCCTTTTTCTGGAGGATTTTTCCCAGGAGGATGTGGGCCTGGCTCTCCTGAGGGTCCCTGGCCAGGACGTCCAGGCAGATTTTTTCTGCTTCGCTCAGCCGGCCGGAATTGGACAGGTTCTGGGCCAGGGCGATCCCGAACCGGCTGAGGGCCGGATATTCGGCCGCCGCCCGGCTCAGCGTCTCTTCCATTTTTCTGGGGTCCTTTTTTTTCCAGTAAATAAAATAGAGGTCATCATAGGCCCGGGGCAGTTTCCTGTCCTTGTATTCCCGGAGGATGTCCCCCAGTTCCTTTTCGGCCTCCTCCAGCTTCTCCGAGGCGATGAGATCTTCCGTCTTGAGCAGCCGTTCAACGGCCTTGATCCCCTTTTTTGGGTCAAGGCCTTGGCCTTCCTTTTTTTCATCGGACCGGCTGTCCCGATAGGCCCGCAGCAGCCCCCTCATCTTGGCGGCCAGGTCCTCTTCCTTGAGGGCCAGGTTGTCCTTTTCGCCGGGGTCCGTCCTTAAATCGTAGAGTTCAGCCTCCGGCAGAGAAATGAATTTGTAATAGCTGTTCAGGAAACCGCTCAAGGGCGCCAGGTCCATTTCCGCGAATCCGTACCAGCTTTCAAAATAGACCGGCCGCTCCGTTTCCGCCTCTTCCCGCCGCGGGGAGAGCAGCGGCCAGAAGCTTTGGCCCTGAACTCCGGCCGGGGCTTCCAGGCCGAAGAGTTCGAGCAGGGAGGGCAGGAGGTCGAGCAACCTGACCCGCCGGTCAACAGCTTGTTTTTTCGGAAACACCGCGGGATTATGGATGATCAGGGGGACTTTCAATGACTCCTCATAACCGAATATCCCGTGGCCCACTTCCCCGTGTTCCCCAAGAGCTTCGCCGTGGCTGCCGGCCAGGACGACTACGGTCTGCTCGACGAGTTTTTTGGCCTCCAGGAGGTTCAGCATTTCCCCGATGAAATGGTCAACCTGGGCCACCTCTCCACTATAGGGGTCGTTCTCCGACAGGCCGGCATATTCCGAGAGCGGTTGATAGGGAGCCTGGGGGTCGCTGAAGTTGACCCAGGCAAAGAATCTTGACCCGGACCTCTGCTCCAGCCAGGACCGGAATCGGAGAAAGACCTTGTCGGCGGCAATGGCCGTGTTCAAGGTGTTGATGATTTGACCGTAATCGAGGGAGTCGTCGAACGTGTCAAAGCCTTGTTTTAGGCCGAATTTGGAGTGCAGCCTATAGGAAGACACCAGAGCGTAGGTCTGGAAGTCGTGACTTTTCATCACCTCCGCCCAAGTCTGCTCAGAAGCGGGCAACCCTTCCCGGCCGTCGTTGTGAACCCGGTGGGCCAGGGGCTCCCGGCCGGTGAAAATGGTGCAGTGGGAGGGAAGACTCAGCGGCGTCGGAGCGTAGCAGTTCCGGAAGGCCACGCCTTTCTCCGCCAGCCGGTCCAGGTTGGGCGTCTGGGCTCTGGCCGAGCCGAAGGCGCTCAGGCGGTCGGGCCGGAGCGAGTCCACGGTGATGAGCAGAAGGTTGGTGGCTTTGTTTTTTTTCAAGCGGGGGATGTGCGGCCCTCTCCGGCAGCCTGGCTGGAAGACCAGGGCCGCGGCCAGAATGATCAGCGTGAAAATTGCCGATAAGCGTTGCTTCATAGTTGCCAGACCTGAAAACTCTAAATATCCATAATCATTGAATTTTGTCAATAAGGAGTGGCCATCTCCTTCCCCTTAGATGCTTGCCGATAAGAATTCTGGTTGTGTTTTAGAAGAGCGAATAAATGAACGGCGCGATTGAAGAACTCTGGGCGAAAACAAGCAGGAAGCCGATGATCAACAGCAGCACGACCAAGGGGATGAGCCACCACAGTTTTTTTTTCCAGAGGAAGGCCATCAATTCCCCGAGAATGCGGAAACGGCCCAAGAGTTTTTTCATGTCATTTCTCTACCCAATAATTGCCCAAGACCAGGACATCGAGACCGCTGTGGCGGAAGGTGTGGAAGGCGTCGGCCGGCGTGTTAACGATGGGTTCACCCCGGAGGTTGAAAGAGGTGTTGAGCAGCACCGGAATTCCGGTGGCCTTCCCAAACTCTTCAATGATCCGGTAGTAGCGGGGGTTCCACTCCCGGCGGACCGTCTGGAGTCTGCCCGTCCCCAAGTGGTTGACCGCGGCGATGGAATCGGCCCGGTCTTCCCGCAGGGGGAGGACCAGGAGCATGTATCGCGAAGGATACTGACCGGCCAGACCCTCGCCCTGAAAAAAATCAGAAACATGCTGTTCCAGGAGGACGGGGGCAAAAGGCCGAAATGGCTCACGAAATTTGATCTTGATGTTGACCAGGTCTTTCATCTCTTCCCGCCGCGGGTCGGCCAGGATGCTCCGGTTGCCCAGAGCCCGGGGGCCCCACTCAAAACGGCCCTGGAATAGGCCGGCCACTTTCCCCTTGAGCAGCGCGTCCACCACTCTGTCCACAAGTTGCCCCTCATCGGCCAGATGCTGATGGGGGATACTGTTTTTCTCCAGAAATTCCTTGACCTCCTGGTCCGGGTATTCCTGGCCCCAGTAGGCGTGCTCCAGGACGAAGCTCCGCGGTTTTCCCAGGAGGCCGTGGTGGGCGTAGAGGGCCGCCCCCAAGGCGCCCCCCCCGTCTCCGGCGGCCGGTTGGATGAAGAGCTCTTGGAAAGGAGTCTCCCTGAGAATCCGTCCATTGGCCACAGAATTCAGGGCCACTCCTCCAGCCAGGCAGAGCTTGGTCAAGCCCGTCTCGCGATGGAGGGCCCGGACGAGTTTCAGGAGCACCTCTTCGGTCACCTTCTGGATGCTGGCCGCCACATCGGCATAGTGTTGGTTCCGGCGGCAGAGTTCGCCGTAGTCGGGCGGCTTGTCTCCAAAGTAGGAAGGATAGCGCATGCCGGAAGTGAAAAAATGCAAGTCGGGGTCGCGGGGCTCGCCGAAAAGCTTCTGGAACCTGGAATTGAAGGTTTTTTCGTCGGAAAGATGATAGGCGAAATAATCCATGTTCAGCCAGAAAGACCCGTCCTGGGCGACCCGAATGAGGCGGCGGGTGATGGTTTCGGCATGGACGGGCCGGCCGTAGGGGGCCATGCCCATGACCTTGTATTCGCCCTCATTAACTTGAAACCCCAAAAAGGCCGTAAAAGCGCTGTACAGAAGCCCCAGCGAATGGGGAAAGGGAATTTCTCGGGACAGCTTGATGCTTGTCCCCTGGCCCCGGCCCATGGCCGCCGTCGTCCATTCTCCGACGCCGTCCACGGTCAGAATGGCCGCCTCTTCAAAAGGAGAGGCATAGAACGCGCTGGCCGCATGGGACAAGTGGTGCTCGGCAAAAAGGATTTTGCCGTCCTCGACCTCCAGCTCGTCTTTGATAAGGCTTTTGACCCAAAGTTTGTCCCCCAGCCAGTTGATCATGGCCTCCCGGAAGGATTTCCAGGACCGGGGGAATCCTTGGAGGGTCGTCATCAGAATCCGGTCGAACTTGTGGAAGGGCTTCTCGTAGAAGACCACATAATCCAGTTCCCCGGCGGGGATGCCCGCGGCATCCAGGCAGAATTTTATGGCCCTCCGGGGAAAGCCGAAGTCATGTTTGATCCGGGTGAACCTCTCTTCTTCGGCCGCGGCCAGGAGCGTGCCGTCCCTGAGAATGGCGGCGGCGGCGTCATGGTAAAAGCAGGAGATTCCCAGGATGTGCATCAGAATTGCTTCCGGGACTGTTCCAGATCATCGGCCGTTTCTTTTTTGGCCAGCCAGTAGGTTTCCCTATGGCCTTTCCGAAGCCTCAAGGGGTCCCGGAAGATCTTAACGGCCAGCCCGAAGGGAGCCACGGCCAGGAAAAAGAAAAAAGAGAGTATCAACCGGCTTTGAAAACCGCCGGTTCTTCGAGAAAAGGCTTTCCATTGAAACCAGAGTTTTCTTAGACCCCTGGCCGGCGCTGTTTGTAATTCCGATGCCGGCCCATTCTGTCTTCTGGACAATTTTTTAAGTCTTGCCAGCCAGGAGAGTCGGCCGGCCAGATAGGCCAGAACCAACCAACCCGACATCAGAAGCCATCTATTCCAGTCGAGAGTCAATCGTGTCCAGATCGCGCCCGCCCAGATAAGCAATAAAAAAA
>Ga0315289_10010541_pt1 | contig 13216 bp, 10 predicted proteins | sample YL17G11_40_MG_FD_203452 | JGI IMG/M metagenome (GOLD analysis project Ga0315289, IMG submission 203452) | Sediment microbial communities from Yellowstone Lake, YNP, Wyoming, USA - YL17G11_40 | ecosystem: Environmental > Aquatic > Freshwater > Lake > Sediment | place: USA: Wyoming | collected...
TGACTTAATTTACCTGATCCGGGTGATTCAGCGAGACGCAGTTCCATTCCCGAAGCTTGGTCCCTCTTCAGATATTGCTAACGTGGTGGTTTCGGATGGTAGGATTGCGGTGGAGTGTGCTTCTCCGATTGGTGGACTTCTGTTTGAGTTTGACGGGAAGGTAACTCCGACCCTGCTTAACACTGATATGGAGCTTCTCGCTAACGAGGGCAAGGTATTGGTGTGGAGCAGTAATGGCAACAGCATCAATGCTGGTTTTTCGGAGCTTCTGTCTGCCAACGGTGCCAAGCTGGTATCGGTTGTGGCTGTGGATCGTGAGGGTCGTGATCTGGCCACCACCATCAACGCCAAAGTTACGCCAACGACCTTTGCTTTGCATTCAGCTTATCCCAACCCGTTCAATCCATACACCAACCTAAGTTTCTCCTTGCCGAATGCTCTTCCTTACAGCATGAATATTTACAACGTGGCGGGACAGCTGGTGAGAAGCTATGAGGGTATGGGGAATGTTGGTTTGAACGTGATTACCTGGGATGGTAAAAACAATACTGGCAACGATGTCTCCAGCGGAATTTACTTCTACAAACTAGTAGCAGGCCAGCACAGTGCTATTAAGAAGATGATCATGCTTAAGTAAAATCTTAATCTTAGATGGAAACTAAGGGAGCCTCAAGTTATCGGGGCTCCCTTTTTAAGTTTGGCAAAGCGAAAAAAGTATATATGTCTGAAAAAGTTTATGTTTGAATATACAAACTATGCTTATTGTGGGGACTTGTTCATGTTTTATACATTAAGTTGGCATCGTTTAGATGTTTCCGGTGTAATTGGTGTAATTTAGGAGGCAAAGATTTGTTTCATAAGTCTATTAGAACCATATCTTATCGGCCGCAGCTAAGATATTTAGCCACAAAAGGTTTCAATGGTAGATATCATTTTGAAATTCCCGTGTGCAAAATTTATACAATTTTATTAGAAAAGAATTTTAAAAAAATCCGAAAAAACCGCTTGACAAATTTTTGGAACTTGTTATATTATAACTGATTGAAAATTAGCTTAAGGCTAAGTAGTACCCCTTCAAAAAAAGTTTGGGATTTTGAAAGTTGGGAAGTTTACGAGAGGGAATGATCTATCTCTACAAATTGATATTTTTATTCATTTAGGAGTTTACGCATAAGGATTTTTTAAAACTTCGACTTTAGAAAACAAAATTGGAAAGTAACTATTCTCTAACCTTTTTAGGGAGGTAACATGTATACAGCGTCAAAAGTGTTTTGTCTGGTCGTTTTTCTGTTTTCCGTCGCCTTGTCACCTGCGCTGGCAGTGGCTGGACCTCCAGGCATCATCTGTCCCAATGATATGTCCGTTCATAACGGCGGGAACACAAGTAGCAATTACAGTGTGACGGACCCAGATAATGATTTCATCACTTTGACTTCCAGGATTGATCCGCCAGGACCTTGGCTTACAAATGTGGTATTGCATCCTTCGAGTGGATATGCACCGTTCACCGGGCACGTTACCTTTGATTCCCATTGCCCTTACCCTGGAGTTTACAAGATCTGGATTAAAGCCTATGATGGAGCTTCTTACGATAGCTGTTATTTCCAGGTGACGGTATATAACAATCCACCCCAGATCAACTGCCCGGCCAATGCTTCGGCGCATGCTGGAGAGCATTTCACCAGCACAAACGTTGTCCTTCAGGATCCTGATGGTGATGGCATGTCCTGGGTATATCTATATACCACGCCCACCCCTGTCAATCAGCCTTATAAGTCGGTGATGCATATGGAGTGGGATCCTACTTGCCAGGATTTATTCAATGGTCCTGTCTTTACCATCTTTTTAGAGGTGACCGATGATTGTGGCAAAAAAGATACTTGTAGCTTCGAGGTAACGGTCACGGACGAACCTCCTCAAATCATCTGTCCCCACGATACCAGCGTTCATGCCGGTAAATCATTTACCAGTTCTAACTTCTTTGCCTATGATCCTGACGATCCCACTGGAGTTACAGTAACCCTGCAATCGGTTTCGCCAACTCCGACTAACATGCCCACCCTTGTGGGCAATCATGTGGAATGGAATACCGCCTGTGAGGACCTGGCAATCGGACCCACTTTCACCTTTACTTTAGTGGCAACCGATCCTTGTGGACTTACGGATACCTGTGAGTTCACGGTCAACGTGTACAATCAGCCTCCGGTCTTAATCTGCCCGCATGATAGCAGTGTTCATGCGGCACGTGATTTTGTCAGCTCTAATTTCTCAGTGACCGATCCAGAAGGTGATCCCACCGTGGTGACATTCTTTGACATCTTTCCATCAGCTAGCCATAATCCCACCATTGTAAACAGTCATGTGGAGTGGGTCACCACCTGTGCCGAGAACGGTAATTATACTATTCGCCTGGTGGCAACTGATTCCTGTGGAGCCAAGGACACCTGCGAATTTACGGTTAATGTTTACAATCAACCTCCTCAGCTTACCTGTCCACACGACAGTAGTGTGCGTGCGGGAGATAAATTTACCAGTAGTAATTTTTCAGTCACCGATCCAGAGAGTGATCCCACCACGGTAGGATTCTTGGATATCACTCCTGGGGCAGCTAATCTACCTACCATTGTTAACAGTCATGTGGAGTGGGTTACTACATGCGCTGAGAAAGGTGTCTACACCATCCGGTTAGAGGCGGCTGACAGTTGTGGAGCTAAGGATACCTGTGAATTTCACGTCACGGTTATAAACCAGCCTCCTGTAATCACCTGTCCGGACAGCATGGCGGTTCACAGTGGACACTTTTCTAGCGGTACCTTCACGGTCAACCAATCTCAGGGTGATTCCATAGTGCAAGTTCAAGCCTGGGTTGTCCCGGCTGGCACCGGGATCACCGGTCTGACGGTGGTTGGTGGCACCGGGATAACTCCCACCACTGGTCATGTGACGTTTGATGCCAATTGCAGTTATCCGGGAGTTTATTCCATTTGTCTGGAGGCTACCGATAGGTGCGGGTTGAAAGATACCTGCTGTTTCCAGGTAAGGGTGACCAACCTTCCTCCCCAGATCGTTTGTCCACCTGATACCTCCTATGGAGTTGGTCATTTCGTAAGTGATGATTTCACGGCTTCAGATCCAGAGGGCTTGCCGGTGACAGTGGAGGTATATAGTGTCTCTCCAACTCCAGATAGCATGCCCTATATTGTGAACCATCATGTGGAATGGGGCATCACTTCAGGTGATGCTGGGAATGTTTATACTATTACCCTGAAGGTGACGGATGATTGCGGGGCAACTGCTTATTGCTCCTTCCAGGTAACGGTAGGGGAAATTACCGAGAAGAACCGGGTGATTATTCCGAACAAGGTTTATGAGCGTTTTGGCTATAAGCACTGGGTCTATCCCGACACCGGTATTTATATGGATGACGCCTGCGAGCCCTATTACGGTATCAACCCGGGTGATTTCTTCGAGATCCCGATAATTCTTCAGAACACGCCCGATTCTATCGCTTTCGGTGGATTTGAGTTAGAGGTCGAATATGACTACATTGATCTGACCTTCTACGGTGCGGAGCCGGGTCGTCTTCTGAGCCAGCGCTGGTATACCGAAAGCCAGACTCCTAACCCCGCGGACAGCATCTTCTGGAGCTGGGAGTACTTCACTTACCGGGTTCTGCCTTGCCCGCTTTGTGCCTGCTGCAAGTATAAGATTCTGCTCTATGGTCAGGCGGAGATGCCGGATGGTCTATACCGCTTAGGGTATTGCCTGCAGAATAAGACCCCCCATCCTAAGGGAACCTATTGGGGTGAGGATTATGCTTGGTATAAGCATAAAGTAGGCCAGTGGGAGCATGTGAAAGTTGGAGCTACCTTGGCCTGGTTGAAGTTCCAGGTAGCCAACAACGAGTTGTTGAGAGACCTGAAACTGCCGATCGTCTTTGAGTGGGAGCACAAGCTTTCTAATAATTATCCTTATCACATCATCCAGGACTGGGATTGCGGGGAGAACACTTTCTCCAACTGCACTGGAACGAAGCTATACGTGAGCAACAGTCTCATGCAGTATGACCCGAGCGTATGTCCCTATCTGCCGAATGATCAGCGCATCTTTAACTTCATCGATGGTGGAGTTCACATCTGCTCGCCTTGCACGGCTTTCACCTGTGTGCGGGGAGACATCAACATGGATGGAAACGCCTACTCCACTGCGGATGCGGTCATGTTTGCTCGGGCTTTGATCTACGGAGCCGAGAACGTATTCACCCTTAATCTGGCTAAGCAGAAGTGTGCCACGGATGCGAATGCGGATGGCAGGACCATGATGCTGTCTGACTTAATTTACCTGATCCGGGTGATTCAGCATGACGCTACTGAATTCCCGAAGCTTGGTCCATCCTCGGATATTGCTAACGTGGTGGTTTCGGATGGCAGGATTGCGGTGGAGTGTGCTTCTCCCATTGGTGGACTTCTGTTTGAGTTTGACGGGAAGGTGACTCCGACCCTGCTTAACACTGATATGGAGCTTCTGTCCAAGGATGGTAAGGTATTGGTGTGGAGCAGTGATGGCAACAGCATCAATGCTGGTTCTTCGGAGCTTCTGACCGCCAACGGTGCCAAGCTGGTATCGGTTGTGGCTGTGGATCGTGAGGGTCGTGATCTGGCCACCACCATCAACGCCAAAGTTACGCCAACGACCTTTGCTTTGCATCCAGCTTATCCCAACCCGTTCAATCCCTACACCAACCTAAGCTTCAGCTTGCCGAATGCTATGTCATATAGCATGAATATTTACAACGTAGCGGGACAGCTGGTGAAAAGCTATGAGGGTATGGGGAATGTTGGCTTGAACGTGATTACCTGGGATGGTAAGGACAATTTGGGTAATGAGGTTTCCAGCGGTCTCTACTTCTACAAGCTCTCTGCTGGCAGCTTTACTGCGACCAACAAGATGGTTATGCTTAAGTAAAATTTTAAATATAAATTAAGGGAGCTAAGGGAGCCCCGACAAGTCGGGGCTCCCTTTTTTATTATCTTCGTTATAAGGAAAAATCAGTTGCTTTTTTAAAGGAAAGATGATATTTTGTAAAATTGCAATATGGAAAGTGTGGAAGAAAAGATAAAAGATATCTGGTCTCGCATAGAAAAAGCCGGGGAAAAGATAGGGAAGAACAAACAGGATATAAAGCTGGTGGCGGTAACCAAAACCGTGGAGGTTGAAAGGATAAAAGAAGCAATCAAATGCGGAATAAAAATAATTGGTGAAAACCGGGTGCAGGAGGCGGAATTAAAGTTCGGTCAGATCACAGAAAAGGTGGAAAAGCATTTGGTGGGGCATCTTCAGACCAATAAGGTGAAAAAAGCTGTGGAGCTATTTGATTTCATACAATCCGTCGATAGTCAGCGCATAGCACAAGAGATTTCCAGAAGGGCTTCTCAGATGGGCAAAGCTATGGACGTGTTAGTGGAGATAAATACTTCCGGAGAAAAGACCAAGTTTGGGATTGATCCGCACGAGGTTTTACCTTTCCTTAAGTCGATATCAAATTTGGAAGGTATAAAAATCAAAGGTGTGATGACCATAGGTCTTTTTTCGGATAATCCGGAGGATACACGACCTTGCTTTAAAAAGCTCAAATCAATTTTCGAGAAGATAAAATCGGAAAACATCCCCCATGTAGAAATGATGTATCTTTCCATGGGGATGACCAGCGACTTTGAGGTAGCCATCCAGGAGGGTTCCAACCTGGTCAGAGTCGGGACCGGAATCTTTGGTCCGAGAAGCTAATTTCCAAGTTGGCAGAAAAACATGAGGATAATTTTTCGGCTTTGTTGCCGATAATAGATTGAAAATCAGTCATGTAGTGGATCGGTTTCTTTAAAGTCGTTTGATATTACTCAGTGAGAATACTCTAAACTCAGAACTCTATACTCTAAACTGATTTGAAGGAGGCACAATTTGAAGATCAGTCCAGCAGGCATTAAGGAACAAAACTTCAGCAGAAGCTTTAGAGGATATAACCCGGCAGAGGTTGATGCATTTTTAGGTTTAGTGGCAGGTGACTTAGAAGAGTTAATTAAAGAAAACAGCGACATAAAACAAAAACTCTCCCGGCTGGAGTCCACGGTGGTGGACTATAAGGATATGGAGAAAACCATCCAGGAAGTTCTGTTGATTGCCCAAAAGTCCGCAGAAGAGGTCAAAAAGAATGCGGAGAAAGAGGCAGAGCTTTCACTCAGGGAAGTCAAGGTTAAAAGCGAAAGGATGCTGGAAGAAACCCATGCCATACTTTCGAAGTTGAGAAAAGAGATAATTGAGCTTGAGAATTTAAAAAAGACTTACATATTAAGACTGAAATCGATTCTGGATACCCAGCTGCAAATTTTGGAATCAATGGAAAAGGAAGAAGGATCGTATAAAAGAGAACTTTAGATCATCGAGGAATTGATGTAAATGATTGAAAATTGATAGACATCTCTGTCCGGTTACATTTAATTTTATTCCCCCTCACCCTACCCTCTCCCCTATGGGGAGAGGGTAGGGTGAGGGGGAAGCTTCGTCTCATAAATGCATTTATATATGAAATTCTTAAATGAAAATCTTTCCTAGATGAGGTCATGGAATGGAAAACATTACCGAAATAACAGACCTAAAAGGTCCGATAAAACAGGCGACCGAATTTATCCGGGGGAAAACAAAATTTGTTCCCCAGATGGGGATCATCCTTGGAACCGGATTGGGCTCTTTAGCTGAAGGGATCCAGGTAAAGGCAAAAATATCTTATAAGGAGATACCCTTCTTTCCCATCTCCACTGTGGAAAGCCATGCCGGATGGTTGATCTTCGGGGAACTCTCTGGGAAAAAAGTGGTTGCCATGCAGGGAAGGTTTCATTATTATGAAGGATATAATTTAAAGCAGGTTACCTTTCCGGTAAGGGTGATGAAGGAGTTGGGAGCAAAAGTTTTGGTGGTCTCCAATGCTTGTGGGGGACTTAATCCGTTATTTAAAGCCGGCGACATAATGGTCATTACTGATCATATCAATTTGCTGGGTTCAAATCCTTTGTTTGGTCCGAACGACGAAAGCCTGGGTCCCAGGTTTCCGGATATGTGTGCTTGCTATGATTCCCAGTTGATAGCCTTAGCCGAGAATGTGGCGTTGCATTTGGGAATCAGATTGCAAAAAGGGGTATATGTGGCTGTGCCAGGTCCGAATTTAGAGACTGCGGCGGAGTATAGATTCTTAAGGATAATTGGGGCAGATGTGGTGGGAATGTCCACCGTGCCGGAGATTATCGTGGCAAGGCATCAGGGGACGAGGGTGTTAGGTTTCTCTCTGGTTACCGATATGGGCTTGCCGGATGCTTTAAAACCAACCAACATGGTAGAGATTCTATCAACCGCCGCTAAGTCGGAACCACTTTTGAAGAAAATCATGACTCAAGTGATTGAGGAGATGAAGGTGTAAACGCCATGCGATGCGACATTATGTATCGACATTGGGAAATATCGAATCATCAAAGAGAAATAAGACATGGATCCATATGATAAGGTTCTGACACGAATCTTAAACGGCCTCTCTGATGCCAACATTTCTTTTGCAGAAATGTGTCAATTGTTACGTAAGTTGGGTTTTAGGGAACGGACTCGAGGAAGTCATCATATTTTCACAAAAGAGGGCGTGGAGGAGATTTTGAACTTACAACCTAAAGGTTCGAAAGCCAAAGCATATCAGGTTAAACAAGTTCGCAATGTTATTTTAAAATATAAACTCGGAGGCCAAATTGAACAAATATGAACTAATTATCTACTGGAGCGATGAGGACGGGGCATTCGTTGCCGAAGTGCCGGAACTGGCTGGTTGTATGGCAGATGGGGTAACGTATCAAGAGGCTCTGGCTAATGCAGAAGTAGCGATTCAAGAATGGATCGAGACTGCTAAAGAGTTAGGACGTCCAATTCCTGAGCCAAAGGGGCGCCGTTTAGCCTTTGCCTAATATGTTGGCTACTCCATGATCCGCCTGCATTAGTCTCAAGATTCGGCCAAAGGCGGGGAAATGCTGAAACCATATAAAATGTTTAAATTGTTCAAAAAATGTTTAAAGAGACCAAAGAAGATTTCAATTATCCGGAGATGGAGAAAAGGATACTCCAGTTCTGGGATAAGGAAAATATTTTCCATAAGAGCATAAAGATAAGAAAAGATGCCCCCAATTTCATCTTTTTCGAAGGACCTCCCACGGCTAATGGTAGACCGGGCATCCATCATGTGATCTCCCGCACCATCAAAGATTTGGTCTGCCGTTATAAGACCATGCAGGGATTTAAAGTGGAAAGGAAAGGAGGCTGGGATACCCATGGGCTTCCGGTGGAGATAGAGGTGGAAAAGGAGTTAGGGCTGGAGTGCAAGGGAGGCATCGAGGAATATGGCGTTGACCAGTTTAATTTCAAGTGTAACGAAAGCGTCTTTCGATATAAGAAGGAATGGGACGATCTGACCCGAAGGATCGGCTACTGGCTGGATTTGGACAAAGCTTATATCACCTGTTCCAATGATTACATCGAGTCAGTATGGTGGCTTTTGTCTCAATTCTGGGAAAAAGGATTAATCTATCAGGGACACAAAATCGTCCCTTATTGCCCCAGATGTGGAACCCCACTCTCCAGCCATGAAGTGGCACAGGGATATGAAGAGGTATCGGATCCGTCAGTTTATGTAAAAATGAAATTGATCGATCAACCCAATACTTACTTCTTAGTCTGGACCACTACTCCCTGGACTTTGATCTCCAATGTGGCTTTGGCAGTGGGAAGAGACATCGATTATGTCAAGGTGGAATACCAGGGTCAGGATTTGATTTTAGCTGAAGCTCTGTGTGATCAAAGTTTGGGTGGTGAATATAAGATAAAAGAACGGCTCAAAGGTAAAAAATTGGAAAAATTAAGATACGAGCCACTTTATAACTTCGTGAAGACAGAGGAGTCAAAGGCGTTTTATGTTATCTTGGGGGATTTTGTAAGCGTGGAGGAAGGAACCGGAATTGTCCATATTGCTCCCGCCTTTGGAGCAGACGACTATGAAGTGGGACAAAAATACGGACTACCAATAGTTCAACCAGTGGATACGAAAGGTGAGTTTACTGATGAGGTAACTTTATGGAAGGGTCTGTTTGTAAAGGATGCGGATGAAAGCATCATGGAAGATTTGAAGAATAGGGGTCTATTATACAAGAAAGGAAAATATCTGCATACCTATCCCTTCTGTTGGCGATGCCAATCTCCTTTGATCTATTATGCTCGGAAATCCTGGTATATCAAGACCACTGCTTATAAGGACAAACTTTTGGAGAATAATAAGAAAATCAATTGGTATCCGCCTGAGATCGGCACAGGACGTTTCGGAGAATGGTTAGAGAATAATGTGGATTGGGCACTCTCCAGGGAAAGATTTTGGGGAACGCCTTTGAATATCTGGATTTGCGATAAGTGCGGGGAGAAAAAATCTATCCCCAGCGTCGAAGAATTGTTTCGTTCGGCAGTCCCGGATGAATATTTATCTTCATTCAAAAAAGATGTAAATCTCCACAAGCCGATAATTGATACCGTCACCTTGAAATGTCCCCAATGTGAAGGGATCATGCACCGCACCCCGGAGGTGATCGACTGTTGGTTTGACTCCGGCGCCATGCCTTATGCCCAGTGGCACTATCCTTTTGAACATAAGGATGACTTCAAGGACAAGTTTCCAGCCGAGTTCATTTCCGAGGCGATAGATCAAACCAGAGGATGGTTCTATAGCCTTTTAGCCATATCCTCTTTCATTTCAGGCGAGCCGGCTTATAAAAACGTGATCGTGATCGAGCTGATACAGGATAAAGACGGCTTTAAGATGAGCAAATCCAAGGGGAACGTGGTGGATCCCTGGGAGGTGCTGGAGGTCCAGGGAGCGGATGCATTAAGATGGTATCTCCTCTACGTTAGTCATCCTTGGCTTCCCACCCGCATCGACAAGGACGCCATCACGGAGGTGGAAAAGAAATTCTTAAGCACCTTAAGAAACACCTATTCCTTTTTCGCATTATATGCCAACATTGACAAATTCAATCCGCTGGAGCATAGAGTCGACCAAAAGGATAGACCGGATCAGGATAGATGGATCATTTCAAAACTTAATTCTCTGATAAAAAAGGTTACTTTTGGTCTGGACAACTACGATCTCACCCGGTCGGCAAGACAAGTTCAGGAGTTTGTGATCGAGGACTTAAGCAACTGGTATGTAAGGAGGAGCAGAAGGCGGTTCTGGCAATCCGCCCAAACCCAGGATAAGATTTCGGCATATTTGACTTTGTGGGAAAGTCTGGTCACCGTCTGTAAGCTGATTGCTCCTTATACGCCTTTCATTGCGGAGGAGCTATATCAGGAGCTTTCAGCCAGGATTGATCCCGATTCTTCTCAAAGTGTCCATTTGACTTTTTTTCCTAAAGCTGACGAAAGATATATCGATAAGGAATTAGAGGAAAAAATGGAGGTCCTACGAAAAATCACCTCCTTGGCCCGAGCGGCCAGAAATAGGGTTGGCATCAAGATCAGACAGCCTTTAGCGGAGATATGGGCAACGGTCCCCAAGGGAATAAATAAAAAAGGATTGGAATCTTTGTCGCATTTGATCCTCGACGAGGTCAACGTAAAGAAGATTTCCTTCGTAGAGGATGATATTTGCTTGACCGAGCTGGTTGCCAGACCGGATTTCGGACGCCTGGGTCCTAAATTTGGAAAGAATGCCAGCTTAATAGCCCAAAAGATAAGATCTTTGGGCGCTGAAGAGCTAATAAGGTTCAAAAAAGACAATAGGCTTAAATTGGAGTTAGACGGGGAAATGGTGGAGTTAGGTGCAGGGGATTTGGAGATAGGTGAAAAGGAAAAAGAGGGTTTTGTTGTCGAATCTGAAAACGAATATAAGGTAGCGCTTTCCACCATTCTGACCGAGGAGCTGAAGGATGAAGGCTTTGCGCGAGAGTTGGTAAACAAAATTCAAAATATGCGCAAAAGCGCAGGCTTCGAGGTGATGGATCGTATAAAAGTGGACATAAAGACCACTCCCCGACTAAACAGAGCTATAGAAGCTCTTGATGAATACATCGAAAGGGAGACTTTAGCTCAAGACATCACCTCATCCGGCGAAAAAGGTGATTTGTCTAAAGAATGGGACATAAATGGAGAGAAGGCACAGATCTCTGTAACTAGATTGAAATGATCGTGGAGGAAGAAGATGAAGAAGAAGGATCTGGAAAAGTATGAAGCCTTGCTTTTAGCAAAGAGGAAGGAGTTGACAGAGGAGATGGAGGTTTTAAAAAAATCCAGTTTGGATAGTACCATCAAGGAAGCTTCAGGAGAGCTATCCTCTTACTCCACCCACATGGCAGATCAGGGCACGGATGCCGATGAAAGAGAGAAGGCTTTTATGTTCGCCTCCAAAGGCGGCAGACTGCTTTATCATATCGATGAGGCTTTACGCCGGATCAAGGATAAAACCTATGGGAAATGCCAGGAGTGCGGACAGGAGATCAGCCAAGCCCGGTTAGAGGCAGTCCCCCATGCCAGACTGTGTATCGCTTGCAAGGAAAAAGAGGAAAAGAAGAAGGTCTTAGGACAATAGAAGAAAAGACTTGGATGAGTTGATTAAAAAATTCAGGCTATCTGTAATCAGCTTATTGGTTATTCTTTCGGATCAATTGTCCAAAACGGTGGTGGCTCATAACTTCCAGATCGGTGAGTCCACGCCGGTTTTGGGCAATTTTTTTAGACTAACCTATATTTTAAATCCGGGCGGGGTATTTGGAAGCAAATTGGGGAGTCAAAACTTTTACACCATGATCTCGATTTTGGCACTGCTTGTAACTTCCTGGTTCTTTATCCAAACCAAAAGTAAGGAAACGTGGTTGAGGATAGGATTATGTATGGTTTTAGGAGGGGCGGTTGGAAATTTGATCGACCGCTTCCGCTTCGGAGAGGTGGTTGATTTTTTGGATTTTGACTTTTTCAACATCAATCTTCCTCCCTTGAAAGTATTATTTATCAACATCCCTGGTTTCTCTCTTGACCGCTGGCCCGTATTCAACCTGGCAGATAGCTTTGTTTTGATTGGAATTGTTTTTATCATCTTCCACCTCCTTAAATCCAAAGAAAAAAACCTGCAACAAGAGGATAGTTGTGGCATTGCTTAGAGGTTTCTGGGAAAGTATCAGAATACGGCGGGTTAAGAGCCCGCCTCCACGCGGTGGATGTCGAACTCGATCCCACGTAGGCGGGGTTCATCCTGAGGGGATTCACCCTGAAGGGCTCCCAGCCCCGCAAATTAGTACGGATGCATATGTTGTTGTATAAGGCTTGACAAAAACAAATTTGAGATGTATACTCAAAAGTAAAAGATAGCAAACAAAAATCGTAAGGTTTGGAGTTTGAGGCAATGAAGAAGGTCGTTATACCATAATGCGTTAGGTAATAAGTTTAAATGATCGGAGGAATTTGAAAATGCATCAAAGAGTAAAAGGAAAAATAAGATCATCTAAAATTAAAAAAGCTGTCAACTCTTGGAAAGCCACTTGCGAAACTCTCTCTGATCCTCAGCTGTTAAAAGATATAAAGGAAGGATTAGAAGATATTAAGGCTGGAAGGGTGAGCCGAGTCAGGGACAAACTTAAAAATGTTCGAAGTTAGATGGACTAAAAAAACACGCAAGTGTTACCAGAGAATTGTTCTAACTGACTTTAGTCAGGTTTTGAGTTCACGCCACTAAAGTGGCTGAGAACTGCACTATGGTAAGTGCATAAAGAGACTGACTGGGGAGTTAGAGGGACTTTATCGGTTCAGGATAGGTAAGTTGAGGATCTTCTATATCATAGATGTTGAGAATAAAACCGTTATCATAACTAACATTGATAGCCGAGGGAATGCTTACTAACTTTTTTGGGAGAAAGGAGCGAATGTATTACCCATGAAAAAAGTCGTTTACTCCACTTATGAACGTTTACTTAAGCATTTCTTAGCTCTGGTGATGGAGGAATATAAAGACCAGATCATAGCGGTGGTACTATACGGTTCCGTGGCAAGAGGGGAGGCTGAACCGACCAGTGATCTTGACTTGATCTTAATAATTGAAGATCCACCTTCTCCTTACGAAAAAAGCACCAAAAGATTTATTTTAAAGGTGGAGGATAGA
>Ga0315289_10010542_pt1 | contig 13216 bp, 21 predicted proteins | sample YL17G11_40_MG_FD_203452 | JGI IMG/M metagenome (GOLD analysis project Ga0315289, IMG submission 203452) | Sediment microbial communities from Yellowstone Lake, YNP, Wyoming, USA - YL17G11_40 | ecosystem: Environmental > Aquatic > Freshwater > Lake > Sediment | place: USA: Wyoming | collected...
GGATAGCCCTGGTATCCCTTAAAAGCTGGTATCGCACCTCTTCTACGGATATTATCAAAAGCCAGTCCATCTAAATAAAGTGTGTCTATTCCCGGTTTGATTTCCTCCCGCAATAGATTGAGTGTCTCTACAACTATCCGGTTACTGGCTCTTAACTTTTCTATCTCTTCTGCACTGCGCAGGGATATGCCCGAGTTGGTGCGCATTGTCGTGGAAATCTCTTCCATCCAACTCACAGTTCCACTTCCCACTCAATTCAGAGCTTGACTGACATCTTCAAAAACCTGCTCCGGGCTCTGAGCTCCGTTTACATCCACCAAAAGATTGCGTTCACGGTAGAAATCAATCAGCGGGTAAGTGCGCCGAAAGTATATCTCTAATCGCTTGTTTATCGTCTCCAGGAAATCGTCGGTCCGCCGAACAGAGGTTTCCCCACAATTAGGGCAGACCACATCCGCTGATTCGGCATTTTCCGCCGAATTAAAGACTGTCTGGCATGACGGACATTCCCGACGGGCTAAAAGCCGATTTACAAGTATGTCCCGAGGGATATTTATGAACAATACCCTATCTATCTTAATTCCATTCTCCTCTAAATCCAGCGCTTGAGGAATAGTGCGGGGATAGCCGTCCAATATAAACCCATTTTTCACCCGGTCCCGAGCCAAGAACTCTTCAATAATGGAGAACATCATATCGTCAGGGACCAGCTCGCCGCGACCCAGGAGTTTCTCTACCTTCCGACCCAGCTCAGTCTTCTCCTCCACCGCCTGACGCAAAACCGCACCGGTAGAGATATGGGCAAGTCCAAATCGCTCGGCAAGCAGTTTTGCCTGTGTGCCCTTGCCCCCGCCAGGAGGACCGAGCAGAATCAGTCGGCTCTGCACTATACCCTCCCGCGCAGCCTTCCCTTCTTGACAAATCCCTCGTAGTGGCGCATCAACAAATGGGATTCAATCTGGCGCATAGTATCTAGAGCAACGCCTACTACAATTAACAATCCGGTGCCACCGAACCAGAAAGGCACATTGAACAATCGGTATAGAAATGTGGGCAAAATGTCTATCAATGCCAGGAAGATAGCCCCGGCTAAGGTAATGCGGGTCAAAATTCGGTCTATATACTCCGCGGTGTTCTTCCCCGGACGAATGCCGGGTATGAAACCGCCGTATTTCTTCATATTATCGGCCATATCCTGGGGATTCAGGACGATGGCGGTGTAAAAATAGGTGAAGAAAATAATCAGCACAGCATCAAAGCAGTAGTATAGCCAATGCCCCGGGGTAAAGAACTTGGCGATGGTTGCCAGAGTGCTGGCTGGGTCTGGGTTCAAGAAGGTCAGAATGGTCTGGGGGAACATTATCACCGAGCTGGCAAAGATGACCGGGATAACCCCGGCGGTATTTACCCGCAAGGGGATATGAGTTCCCTGTCCACCATATACCCGACGACCCACCACCCTTTTGGCATACTGCACGCGAACTCGTCGCTGACCCTGCTGCATAATTACTACCGCCGCCACCACCACAACCATTATTACCGCTACCAGAATCATCACCGGCACCGACATCTCTCTGGTTAGCACCTGCGACGCGGTTTTAATTATACCGCTGGGAAGCCGGGCTACAATTCCCACAAAGATGATGAGTGATATACCGTTACCTATGCCTCGCTCGGTAATCTTCTCGCCCAACCACATTATGAATGCGGTTCCCGAGGTCAGGGTTATCACCGTGAGCAGTTTGAAAGCCCACCCGGGAGTGGTGACCAAGTCTAATCCACCGGGGCGGGACTCCAACCAGACAGCGATACCCAACCCCTGCACTGCAGAAAGAATCAATGTGCCGTAGCGCGTGTATTGGGTAATCTTCTTCTTCCCCGATTCGCCCTCCTTAGCCAATTTTTCCAGATAGGGAACCACCGCAGTCAGCAATTGGAAGATAATTGAGCTGGAGATATAGGGCATAATGCCCAGGGCGAAGATGGTGGCTTTGCGCAGGTTTCCACCGGCGAACATATCCAGGAGGCCAAAAAGACCCTGCTGGCTTTGGAAAAACTTGGCTAGAGCTTGATAGTCAATACCCGGCAGGGGGATATGTCCACCGATGCGATAGACCAATAATAGCGCCAGGGTGAAGAAGATGCGGTTGCGCAGGTCGGGGATTTTGAAAGTGTTACGAAAACTTTCAAACACTTCAAATCACCTCCACCTTTCCACCGGCGGATTCAATCTTTTTCTTGGCTGTCTCAGAGAACCGGTGTGCTTTTACCGTCAGAGCTTTGCTCAGTTCACCATCTCCCAAAACTTTCACCCGGATAACTCTTTTGGGAATCAAACCCTCCTCGGCGAACTGCTCAAGCCCCACCTCTTTTCCGGCGGTAAAGCGGTTCAGGAGAGTTACATTTATCACTGCCCAATCCTCAATAACCTGCTGAGGGCGTTTGAAGCCGCGAAAGGGTAGTCTCCTTTGCAAGGGCGTTTGTCCACCCTCAAAGCCGCGCCGAACGCCACCGCCAGCGCGGGAGTTCTGTCCCTTATTACCGCGACCACTGGTGCCGCCGTGTCCCGAGGAAGAGCCTCTTCCGACGCGCTTACGCTTCTTTTTAGCTTTGGGGTTGGGATGCAGGTCGCCGATTTTCATAACTTCATTCCTTCTTTCAAACCTCTATCTCGCAACAATAAAGTAAGAGCAAAATCCTTAAGCATTCTCTACTTTCACTAGATGCCGAATTTTGCGAACCATTCCCCGAATTTGGGGATTATCATTGTGCACCACAGTTCGCCCCCGTTTGGTCAGACGCAGGGCTCGGGCTGTATTCCGCTGGTCCTGGGGATGACCTATCAGGCTACGGACTAGAGTTATTTTAATCTGCTTATTACCAGACATAACTATCTCCAAAATCATAAAGCTAGATGAGTGAAGCCATTCTATTGGCGACTATAGAGTGGAACTAAGCACCACTTTCTGTAGTTTGCTCACCTGGAACTGGGGCTTTTTCGGAGGTCTTCACTTCTTCGCTTACCTCCACCCTCTCCTTCTCCTTGCGCGGTCTCTCGCCTCTTCGGCGCGAATCTCTGCGACCTCCACCCTCCTTGCGCCGGGTGGTTTTAGCTCGCTCCTCCGCTTCCGCCTTAGCCCGTTCCCGAGCCAACTCCTCTTCGCGGACGCGGCGATGTTCCACATCGTATTCCAGAAGGCGCAAGAACCGGGGGAACTTTTTGCCGCGGTCCTCCATCACCTTGCGGGGGTCCATAATGTTTTGTAACCCATTAATAGTGGCTTTCAAGACATTGTGGGGGTTGTTAGTGCCGATGCATTTAGTATAAGCATCAGTTACCCCACCCACTTCCAAAAGGGCGCGCACCGCGCCACCGGCGATAAGCCCGGTGCCGGGGCGAGCCGGCTTAAGCAAGACCCGAGCTGCGCCGTAAGAGCCAATAATACGATGGGGCAGGGTTCCGCCTAGCATAGGAAAGGCAAAGACATTCTTGCGGGCTAGTTCCACACCCTTGCGCACAGCGTCGGATACCTCATTGGCTTTACCCAGACCGACGCCCACTCTCCCGCGGCGGTCACCAACCACCACCAGGGCGCTAAAATGGAAACGCCGTCCGCCCTTTACCACCTTGGCTACGCGGTTTATATAGACTACTTTATCAACTAAATCTGCCTGGTCCACCGACTGATGATTCACACAGAAGACCCCCTGAAATCGCTTTCTACTTTGGTGATAAAATCATTTATAGAGCACTCATCACTCAATCTTTTTCTAAAATTTCAATCCACCCTTGCGGGCAGACTCAGCTAGCTCCTTTACCCGCCCGTGATAAAGGTAACCCCCTCGGTCAAAGACCACCTGGGTAATCCCTGCCGCCAGAGCTCTTTGCGCCAGAAGCTCACCGACCAGCTTTGCCGCCGATTTATTTCCGCCGAATTTTATTTTACCGGACAGGTCTTTAGCCAGAGTGGAACTAGCCGCCAAAGTCGCCCCCCGCTCATCGTCAACGAGCTGGGCATAGATGTTCTTCAGACTGCGAAATACGCAAAGTCGTGGGCGCTCGGCAGTGCCCATAATCTTCTTTCTCACCCGCTGGTGGCGGCGCTGGCGCGCAATTTGCAGGTCTTTGCTCATTTATTATCCTCACTATCAGTGAAATCCTAAACTACATCATTGATGTCTAATTCCGGAAAGTAACTATGCTCCAGTCTTACCTACCTTCAGCTTGACCCTTTCACCCTCATAGAATATGCCTTTCTGAGGCTCCGGCTTGCGGATGTAGGGGTCGGGTGGATGCCAGGAACGAATTTGAGCGGAGATGAAGCCTACCATCTGCTTGTCCGCCCCACTCACCGTGATGATATTGTTGTCACCAACAGAAATGGTAATTCCTGCTGGAGCCTCAATTATAACCGGATGAGTTTGCCCCACGGATAGGGAAAGTTTATTCCCCTCCACGCTGGCGCGATAACCAATACCTTTAACCAACAGCTTCTTCTCAAAACCGGTGGTGACACCCTGCACCATATTCGCTAAAAGGCTTCGCACCAGTCCGTGCAGTTGTTTGGTAGGTTTGAGCTCGTCATTCCGAGAGCAGGTTATCTCCTTATCGTCCCAATTCACGGATATGAGCGGGTGAATTATCTGGGAGAGCTTACCCTTAGGTCCTTCAATAGTGATTAAGCTTCCCTCCCTGGAGAGCTTTACCCCGCCGGGAATGGGTATTTTCTTTCTGCCGATTCTAGACATTGCTTCATCCCTGCTGTAAATAATTGACGAAAAACGATTACCAGACCATACAAATTCCTTCTCCGCCAACATTAGCCCGACGAGCTTGCGTATCGGTTAAGAGACCCTGGTTGGTGGAGAGGATAAAGATTCCCAAGCCGTCCATCACCCAGGGAATTTTATCCTGAGTGAAATACTGCCGGAGGCCCGGGGTGCTTACTCTTTTGATGCTACGAATGGCGCTGTCGCCATTCTCCAGATACCGCAACTTGACCACTAATATATTCTGTTTATTGTCTTCCTCCAGGGAATAATCGGTGATATAGCCTTCGTCCTTCAGAATCACAGCTATGTTAGCTTTCATCTTGGAGGTCGGCATCCGCACCATATTCTTACGAGCGTGTATGCCGTTACGAATGCGGTTCAACATATCCGCTATGGGGTCGGTCATGGACATCTCTTCAACTCCTGGTTTATTCGGTCCTATCTATTGGTCTGCCCCGTATTTGCGGGCTTACTACCCCAAGTTCCCGCAAAGGACAAAAGATTGTAATTCCATTCAAATCCAATTACCAACTGGATTTGGTAACGCCGGGAAGCTCTCCATTCAAAGCCAGGTTACGAAAGCAAATTCTGCACATGTTGAACTTGCGCATGTAGCCCCTTTGCCTTCCACAAAGCGGACAGCGATGGTAACCTCTAACCTTGAACTTTGGTGGGCGCGACGCTTTAATTCGCAAACACTTCTTAGCCAAATTTACCTCTTCTAAACAGTTATCTCAAAAATCCAGGATTAATCTATCCGTAATAAGAACTAATACAATTAGCTCTAACTTGCTTCCTGGGCTTTTACAAAAGGCATCCCAAATGCTTCCATCAAAGCCAACGCTTCTTCGTCGGTCTTGGCATTGGTCACAAAGGCTATACTCATACCACTAACATATGTAATCTGGTCGTAAGGAATCTCCGGAAATATGACCTGCTCTTTTATGCCCAGCGTGTAGTTGCCGCGCCCGTCAAAGCCCTTGCGGGGCAGTCCCCGAAAATCACGGATGCGCGGGATAGCCACATTGATTAGGCGGTCCAGGAACTCATACATTCGCTTTCGGTGCAGAGTCACCCGGCAACCTACGGTAAAGCCGGCACGGATTTTAAAGCTGGCGATAGATTTGCGCGCTCGGGTTACTACCGGCGCCTGACCAGTGATGGTGGCAAGTTCAGCTAAGGCTTCGTCCAGCAATTTACTATTGGAATGGGCGCTACCGATACCCTTGTTGACCACGATTTTGAGCAATCTGGGGACCTGCATAGGATTTTTGTAATCAAAGCGCTTCATCATCGCCGGTATTATCTCTTCACGATAGGTCTTAAGATAGTCGCCCATCTACTCTCCTTCACTTCGGCAGGGAAGATACCTGCCTGCTGTATTCGGTAATTCTAAGTGCACCTTTAATGGACTATTTGTCAAGTATTTCGTTACAGCGCCGGCAAATTCTTGCCGAACCGCCAGATTCCAATTTGGTATGTCCCACCCGAGTGGGTTTGCCACATTTAGGACAGACTAACATTATATTGGAGATATTGATGGGAGCCTCAATACTAATTATTCCCCCCTGGCGGTCTTGACGGCTCTGCCGGCGATGTTTTTTTATAAAATTAAGTCCCTCCACTATAACCTGGTTCTTCTCGGCAAATATCTTCAACACCCGCCCCTTCTTCTTCCCGAAGCGCTCCTTACCACTTATGGGGATGACCTCGTCTCCCTTTCTTATCTTTAATTTTCTATCGTGCATTGCAATTCTTCCCTTCTTAAAATACCCAATCAGGAAACCTGGAGTCTGGGCTTGGCTGCCTACAACACTTCCGGAGCCAGTGAGACTACTTTCATAAACTTCTTTTCCCGCAGTTCCCGAGCTACCGGACCGAATATACGGGTGCCGGCCGGGTCGCCCTGCTCATTCAGCACCACGGCGGCGTTATCGTCAAAACGAATATAGGAACCATCCTCGCGGCGGGTCTGAGCGGTGGTGCGCACTACTACCGCCTTCACTACCTGCCCTTTGCGCACTGTGCCTTTAGGGGTAGCGTCTTTGATAGTAACCACAATAATATCTCCCACCCGGGCATATCTGCGCTTGGAACCGCCCATAACTCGTATGACCAGCGCTTTTTTTGCCCCGGTGTTATCGGTTATGGTCAATCTGCTGGTTTGTTGAAGCATGCGTCATCACATCTCTTCTTGCTGGCTCAAAGGTGTCACCCGCTACCAATGTTCATTACTTAGCTTTCTCTACAACGCGTATTACTCGCCATCTCTTCAGTTTAGAAAGCGGCCGGGTCTCCGTAATCTCCACGGCATCTCCGATGCCACACTCATTCCCCTCGTCGTGAGCATAGAATCTCTTGGTCTTTTTCACCGTCTTCTTGTAGAGGGGGTGCATCATCCTCCGGGTTACCGCCACTACCACAGTTTTATCCATCTTATTAGAGACCACTAATCCCAGTCTGACTTTCCGTCTTCCTGAGCGGCCTTTTATCTCTTTTACTTCTGTTTCTTTGACTTTCGGTTCCATAGAATGCTCCCTGACCAATTAATCTATAACCCCCAACCTGATTTCTATTCTTTAATGCGTTTCTCTTTTTCCCGCTTGGACTTCTTCTCTTTTTCCTTCTCTTTTTCCTTCTTTTTTCCCTCTTTTTTATCCGCCTTATCGCCTTTTTCAACAGTTCCCCTGGTCATAGTCTCGCCGGGCACGAATATTTGCTCGTGGCGAGCGTTTAAGACGGTCATTATCCGGGCGATGTCTTTCTTGATAACCTTACGCTTACTAATATCCTCGGCCTGACGAGTGCGTAGCTCGTAGGTGGCTTTGAACAGGTCCGTTTTTAAGTCGCGCAAGCGAATGCGCAATTCCTCGGCGGACATCTCCATCATTTCGTGTGCTTTCATACTATTCCACCTTCAACCTGCTTATGAAGGCGACGCCCAACGGCAATTTATGTCCCGCTCTACGCATAGCTTCTTTAGCGGTCTCGTAGGAGACACCCTCCAGTTCAAAGAGGATTCTCCCTCTGCGCACTGGTGCCACCCAATACTCCGGAGCGCCTTTACCCTTTCCCATTCGGGTTTCCGCCGGCTTTTTAGTAATCGGTTTATCCGGGAATACCCTAATCCACAGTTTACCCGCCCGGCGAATGTAACGGTTGATGGCTACCCGGGCGCTCTCCAGCTGCTGGGAGGTGAGCCAGCCGCACTCCAGAACTTGCAGACCGTAATCGCCGAAGTTCAAATGCGTTCCGGCGGTAGCGGTTCCCCGCACCCGCCCCTTCTGCTGCTTACGGTATTTAACTCTCTTGGGCATTAACATATTTGCTCACCATCCTGCTTGCACCACTCACAATTAATCTTGTATCATTTACCACTGAATATCATGTATCAGTTTCAAGGACCTTTAGTTCACTCTTTGGGTTTTTCCGATGAAGGCTCCTCTCCATCGGTTTTTTTCTCCCTGCCCTCAGCTTCCTTGGTGAAGTCAGCTTTGGCTCTATCGGGCTTCCTTTTCCGACGCGGCCTGCGCGGCACCTGGCCGTCGGCACGCGGAGCGCGCCTGGGTTTCTTATCCCTCTTGGGCAGTCTGGGCTCCGCCAGTTCAATTACTTCCTCAGGCAAATCACTGGGCAGTCGTTCAGTCAAGAATATCCACACTTTGATGCCCACAGTTCCGGCGTTGGTATAAGCCACGGCTACGCCGTAATCAATATCGGCGCGCAAAGTGTGCAAAGGCACCCGCCCCTCAAAATAACGGTCTGAGCGAGCCATCTCCGAACCGCCCAGCCGTCCGGCGGCTTCAATTTTGACTCCCAAGGCGCCAAAGCGCATACAGTTGGCTATCGCCCGTTTCATAGCCCTACGATAACTAATTCTACGTTCAATCTGGCTGGTTATGGACTCGGCAACTAACTGAGCGTCCACCTCCGGATTCTTTATCTCCTTTATTTCAATATTTATTTGTCCCTTGGTGAGTTTAGCCAGGTCGTCGCGCAGTTTGTTCACCTCGGCACCGCGGCGACCAATAATTATCCCCGGACGGGCGGTGTGAATGTAGACGGTCACATTTTCACCGCGGCGCTCTATCTCCACCGATGAGATGGCGGCATTCTCCAATCTGCTCTTTACAAAATGGCGAATCTGCAGGTCCTCGTGAAGATATTTGGCGTAATTTTCCTTCGCGTACCATCTTGATTTCCAGGAACGGATATATCCTAATCTAAAGCCGATGGGGTTGGTCTTCTGACCCATATCTTCCCTCTATTGATGAACCTCAAAAAAATTACTAAAAAAATTGCTTACTGCCAATGCCAATCCGAATATTACTCTATTGTTTCACTTTCCCTTTTTCGGTTTAGTTACCTTATCTTTGTCTTTCTTTACTTTTTTAGTCGCTTTTCTATCCACCGTCTTGGGCTTCTCCGTCTTCTTACCCTTGGTCTTTACCGGCTTCTCCGACATCTTCCGCCGCATCCTTCTGGAGAGCTCCTCCTCCGACCTTTCATCCAGGATGACATGGATGTGGCAAGTAGGTTTCATCACCCGGGAAGCGCGACCGTAAGCCCTATACATAATACGTTTGTAGCGGGCGCCCTCGTTAATGTAAATGATCTTCACATACAGGTGGTCCTTATTTACCTGCTCCTCGCCCTTAAAATTGAAGGCGTTGGCTTGCGCCGAGCGCAGAACCTTATTGATATAGTAAGCAGCACGATTGGGAACAAAACGAAGCAGGTCCAACGCTTCGTCCAAATCCTTTCCCCGCACTATGTCGGCAACCCGGCGCATCTTGCGGGGTGAATGCAGCACATATTTACAACTAGCTTTTAGCTCCATCTTCTCTCACCAGACCGGACAGTAGTTTACTGTTTTTATGGCTAAAAATTGCGCTCTATAAATAATTCCCCTAAAATTACTTCAAGCGAACTGTCTTGTCGGTAGTGGTTCCGGAATGTCCGCGGAAGGTGCGCGTGGGGGAAAATTCCCCCAGCTTGTGACCGACCATATCTTCGCTTACAAATACCGGGATGAATTTTCTACCGTTATGCACAGCGATAGTATGCCCGACAAACTCCGGTGGGATAGTGGAACGGCGCGCCCAAGTCTTGATCACTTTCTTATCCCCCATCTGGTTCATCTGGCTCACCCGCAAAAGCAATCTTTCATCTACATAGGGACCCTTTTTTGTAGACCTAGCCAAAGGTATCTCCTTAACCGCCAAATTGTTTATGAATTTTATGCTATAGATTCACCCATTAAATCTCTATTGCTTCCGTCGGCGAACAATCAGCCTATCCGAGGACTTCTTCTTCTTGCGGGTTTTGTAACCCTTAGTAGGTTTGCCCCAGGGAGTGCAGGGATGACGACCGCCGGAGGTCTTCCCCTCACCACCACCGTGGGGGTGGTCGTTGGGGTTCATTGCCACTCCGCGCACCTTAGGTCTTTTGCCCAGCCAGCGGTTGCGCCCGGCTTTGCCCAGGCAGATGTTGCTGTGCTCCTTGTTGCCGACTTCACCCACCGTAGCCCGGCAATCCAAATGGATTAACCGCACCTCACTGGAGGGCATACGAATGTGGGCGTAGTTGCCCTCTTTAGCCAATATCTGCGCCGAAGCGCCAGCCGACCGAGCCACCTGGGCGCCTTTTCCCGGACGGAGCTCTATACAATGGACAGTTAGACCTACGGGGATATCGCGCAAAGCCAGCACATTGCCGGACTCTATTTTAACTCCGCTACCGGAGACCAGTATATTGCCCACCTCTACATTTTCCGGAGCAATGATGTAAGTCTTCTTTCCGTCGGGGTAATGCAGCAGTGCCAGTCTGGCGGAGCGGTTGGGGTCATACTCAATAGCCACCACTTTGGCTGGGTTGTTGTCCTGCTGACGGTGAAAGTCAATTATACGAATTCGTCTGCGGTTCCCGCAACCCCGGCGGCGCATAGTAATCCTACCGGTATTGTTACGCCCGGCCTTTTCCCGTTTAGCCAGGGTCAGCTTCTTCTCCGGCTTGGTCTTAGTTATCTCCTCAAAGTCGGAGACACTCATGAACCGTCTTCCCGGGCTAGTGGGTTTATATTTGCGAATAGCCATTTTTACATACTTCCATTCATTACTAATAAGTTATAATGCCAGGAAACTAAATCCAAAAACCAATCTAAGCCCCTTCAAAGATACTGATGGAGTCTCCCTCTTTCAAGGTTACTACCGCCTTCTTCCAGTCGCCGGTGCGCCCTATTCGCCAGCCTACGCGTTTGCGCTTACCGTGCATACGGATAATGCTAACCCCCCTGACCTTCACATTAAATATTATCTCCACTGCTTTAGCGATCTCTATTTTGTTAGCTTGCGGGGAGACTCGGAAAGCATATTTATTGCCGACTTCTCGCTGGTCAGTCCCCTTTTCGGTCATATACGGCGCAAGAATTATGTCGTGGGGATTTATCATTCCGCATAGACCTCCGCCAACTTCTGCACACTGCTTTTGGTGATAACCATATGGTCGTGGCTGGCAATATCATAAACATTGAGACGATTTACCGCGCAAGCATTAACATAAGGCAGGTTGCTGGCTGAAACAAATAGTTGTTCCTGAAATCCGTCAACCACCAAGAGAATATTCCCCTTCTCCGCCACATTCAGGTCTTTCATCAGTTGCTCTACACGCTTGGTTTTATACTCCTCCATCTGGAATTCGTCCAGTATGGTCATATTTTTGTTGCTAGCGCGATGGGATAGAATGGAGAATAGAGCCGCCCGGCGCATCTTTCTGGGGATATGTTTGATATATCTACGAGGACTGGGGCCAAAGACGGTGCCGCCGCCCACCCATTGAGGAGCGCGGATAGAACCCTGCCGAGCGCGACCGGTCCCTTTCTGGCGCCAGGGCTTGCGCCCTCCTCCGTGAACCAGCGCTCGGTTCTTGGTAGCTGCCGAGCCAGCCCGGCGACTTGCCAGTAGAGCAGTCACGACTTCGTGGACTAAATCCGGACGTTCCTTCGCAGAGAATACCACCTCGGGCAGGTCCATCTGTCCCACAGTTTTACCGGCTGCATCTATGACATCGTATTTCATTTTTTCGTCCCAGGAGCCTTTTATCAAAACAAAACTCACCACTATTTGGGAATTCCCAAATTTGCGCAACTGAATGAACTTCCCTAATTCTACTCTTCCCCACCCTACTGATTATGCAAGGCTATTTATCAATTACTCAAGCATTCTGGGGGAAAAGGATAGAACGAAATACTAGCACAAAATATTTTGAATGTCAAAGGTTTTTTTTAGTTTGTTTAAACTTATTCATCCCACCCTGCGAATCTCCAAAATACCGTTATTCGCGCCAGGAACCGCTCCCCGCACCAAAATTATGTTTCGTTCGGCATCCACCTGCACAACTTGCAGGTTGCGAATGGTCACCCGAACATTACCCATATGCCCCGGCAAGGTCTTCCCCTTAAATACGCGGCTGGGAAAGGCTGAAGCGCCAATAGAACCGGGCGCCCGATGGAACATAGAACCGCGGGTTGCTCTTCCACCCCGCCAACCATGTCGCTTTACCCCACCGGCAAAACCCCTACCCTTGTTAACACCACTCACCGATACCAGTTGACCGGCCGAGAATACCTCCGCGCAGCTCAACGCTTGCCCCGGCTGGTAGCCCTCCACAGCCTGCCGAAACTCCCGCAGAACTCGCTTTGCCCCGGCAGAGCTTTTTTCCAGATGGCCCAGCTCCGGCTTGGAGAGCACCGCCGGACGAACATCCTCAAAGCCTAATTGCAGGGCTTGATAGCCGTCGCCGTCTTCAGTTTTTATCTGCGTGATGATACAGGGTCCACAGGCGATAACTGTTACCGGCAGGACCCTTCCCTGCTCATCAAATATCTGAGTCATACCTAATTTTCTTCCAATCAACCCAGCACTCATAGTTTCCACCTATCAGTTGTCTTTTTTGTAGGCAATAACCAGTAAATCAATCTGTTAAAAATTTAGAGCTTTATCTCTACATCCACACCCGCGGGCAGTTGCAGGCGCATCAGAGCGTCTATCGTCTCCGGCGTGGGGTCATAAATTTCCAGAAGTCGTTTATGGGTGCGAATCTCAAACTGCTCCCGGGATTTCTTGTCTATATGTGGTGAACGTAGCACGGTAAAGCGATTTATCCGCGTGGGCAGTGGAACCGGACCGGAGACCCTTGCCCCGGTTCTTTCCGTAGTAGCTACTATTTCTTTTGCCGAACGGTCCAGCAAACGATGGTCAAAAGCCCGTAGACGGATGCGTATCTTCTGTGATGTCATCTAATAGTCATCTCCTTAGAACATTTCTCTCATTATTCAACAATCTCGGCTACTACGCCGGCGCCGACGGTGCGACCGCCCTCGCGGATGGCAAATCTTAACTCCTTCTCCATCGCTATCGGGGTGATTAGCTCCACATTCACGCTG
>Ga0315289_10010543_pt1 | contig 13215 bp, 11 predicted proteins | sample YL17G11_40_MG_FD_203452 | JGI IMG/M metagenome (GOLD analysis project Ga0315289, IMG submission 203452) | Sediment microbial communities from Yellowstone Lake, YNP, Wyoming, USA - YL17G11_40 | ecosystem: Environmental > Aquatic > Freshwater > Lake > Sediment | place: USA: Wyoming | collected...
GCCCGAGTCTAGCCCGGGTGGCGGTGGTGCGCTTTGCCCAAGGCGGTAGCGCCGGCACAAGCGAACTCAAGCCCATTATCCGACCGGCGAGCATCAAGGACCTTGATGAAACGCGCAGGTTGACGCCAGCAGCGGCGGCACAGTTTGCGCGTGAGCGCTGCGAACGCCTCGGTTTGAAGATGTCGGTTCTAGAGGCCGAAGTGCAGTTTGGCGGTAGTAAGGTCATCGTTTATTTTTCGGCGCCTGGTCGAGTCGACTTTCGTGGCCTAGTCAAGGAGCTGGCGTCTGGTCTTAAGGCCAGAGTTGAGCTCAAGCAGGTGGGGTCTCGCGACGAGGCTAAGCTGGTTGGCGGCCTGGGTATCTGCGGTCGGGAGTTTTGCTGCTCGAGCTTTCTGCGCGAGTTTGTCCCAGTGTCGATCAAGATGGCCAAAAATCAGAATTTGGCTCTCAATCCGAGCAAGGTCTCTGGCGGCTGCGGCCGTTTACTCTGCTGTTTGACCTATGAAAACGATCTCTACACCGAGCTAAGGCGGCTACTGCCCCCGCGCGGCACGCGGGTGCGGGCCTTGGAAGACGGTGTCGTCGGTGATGTTATTAAAGGCGACATCCTCAACCAAGTGGTGGTGATCGAGACCGCCGATGGCCGCCAGCTCACCGTGCCCGTGGCGCAGTTGGAGATGGTTAAACCAGGTGAGGCCGCAGATGAAGACGAAGCCGACAGCTGGGGCGAGGACCTTGACTTTAAAGCATTGGCTGCATTGAGTGACGAGGCTACACCACCGTCGCCTGCGGGCCGGGGCCGTGAAGGCAGCGGTGGCGCTGCGAATGCACCTAGTCAGAACCACAGCGACCGGGGGGGGGCGAAAAAGCCGCGTCGACCGAACTAACTCTAAGGGCCCTTCCAAAAATAAAGGCACCTTATTTTTGGAAGGGCCCTTATCTAGGTTAGGTAAAAAATTTAAAATAATGACGCGATGCTAAGGTTTGACACTTATTGAGATATGCTTTATAAGCTTATTCCTTTATGAGCTTATCATTGTTCCGGATTTAAAATATGACGGTGCAACCTTCGCTTCCCGCTGCTGTGGCCGCCCAGCCGTCCTTTCTCAGTCTTAATCCAGCGGATCTTAAGGCTTTGTTGCTTAGTTGGGGGGAGCCAGTCTTCCGCGCCCAGCAGTTACAAGATTGGATCTACAACAAGCGGTTGTTTGCTTTGGCCGCCATGTCCAATTTATCCACCAGCCTGCGCCAGCGCCTGGCTACCGAGCTGTGCTGGCAATTGCCGAAGTTGCACAGCCAGATGTCCGGTGCCGATGGTTCCACTAAGCTTCTGCTTGAAAGCGAGCGTGGTCTGATCGAGGCGGTGATCCTGCGTTACGAGGGCCGCACCAGTCTGTGTGTTTCAAGCCAGGTCGGATGCAAATTAGCATGCACCTTCTGCCAGACTGGTAAGCTGGGCTTCGTGCGTCATCTCAGTGCAGCTGAGATCCTAGCGCAGTTCGCCATTGCCGAACAAATCGTGCAGCCCGAGGGCCGCCGTATTTCGCATGTAGTCTTTATGGGAATGGGTGAGCCGCTCGACAATTACGCTAACGTCGTCCAAGCGGTCAACCGCCTGAGCGGTAAAGATGCTTTTGGTCTAAGTGTGCGCAATGTCACGGTGTCCACCTCGGGCCTGGTACCCCAGATCCGCACCCTTGCCCATGACGTGCGCGCCGCACTTGCCGTCTCGCTGCATGCCGCCCGAGACGAACTGCGCACTGAGCTGATGCCGATCAATCGTCGCTACCCCTTGGCTGAACTCAAGGCGGCCTTGCTAGACTACCAAAAAGATAGCGGTGATAAGCTGACCATCGAATATATCCTGATCAAGGATAAGAACTGCGGTCTGCGCGAGGCCAAGGAACTGATCAAATTTCTGCACGGTCTGCGGGCTAAGGTCAACCTGATTCCGTTTAATAGTCATCCCGGTATGCCCTTTGCAAGGCCGTCCGATGATGAGATCCGTACCTTCCAAAAGTATCTATCCGACCGTTCAGTCGCCGCTCCCGTGCGTTATAGCAAGGGGCTTGAGGTCTCGGGCGCATGCGGCCAGCTAGCGGCCAAGGTCAGTGCATCGATCGCGGCTGCACCGCGGCGCGAGAGCGTCTTGAATCGGCAGATCGCACCGGTTTAATCCATTGTATTTTCGCCGCCTCCGCCTCGCAATGTGCTAGCAGCTGGAGTCGCTCATACCATGTTGGGGCCGCTGCGGCGTAGCCAGGCTTAAGCAGATGATATAAAAATCCGCTGAGCCTCAGCGTTTTGATGGGCTTGGTGATAAAATAATAATCTGTTTGCTCGGCATGATCCAGGCAGAGCTGTGGATGAGGCAAAAATGTCTGCTTTTGACTATATTATCATCGGTTCTGGTTTTGGTGGCAGTGTTGCCGCATTGCGCTTAAGTGAGAAGGGCTACCGGATTTTGGTGCTTGAGGCTGGCAGCCGCTTTCGCGATCAAGACTTTGCCAAGACCAGCTGGAATGCTCGGCGGTTCCTTTTTGCGCCGTGGTTTGGGCTGCGTGGGATCATGCGGGTGAACTTTTTTCGTGGCGTGACCATCCTCTCAGGAGCCGGCGTCGGTGGAGGTAGTCTTGTTTATGCCAACACCCTGGTCAAACCTTCTCTGGGCACTCTGCGCGGCCCGTCCTGGCCGCGTTTTAGCGGTGTAACAGATTGGGCGGACGCGCTTAGTGCTCACTATGAAACCGCCAGGCGCATGCTTGGAGTGGCTCGAGCGCCGACGGATTTTCCTGCCGACCGTCTCTTAAAGCAGACTGCTACGGCTCTCGGTTATGGCGATACCTTTTCTCCGGTTGAGGTCGCGGTTTACTTCGGCGAGCCAGGTCAGAGCGCGCCTGATCCCTATTTTGGTGGCAGCGGTCCAGTACGCTCCGGCTGCACCTTGTGTGGAGGGTGCATGGTGGGGTGCCGCCATAATGCAAAAAATACATTGGTGAAAAACTACCTTTACTTTGCCGAGAAAGGCGGCGTGGAGGTGCGTGCTGATACCGAAGTCAGCAATGTCACGCCTCTGCAAGGCGGTGGCTACCGGGTGGATGCCCAGGTGCCAGGCCGTCTGCTTGGTGGTAAGAGTCACTACACAGGCAAAAATGTCATATTTGCAGCGGGCGTCATCGGCACGGTACGCCTACTTTTAAGTTGCCGAAATATGACTAAAACCCTCCCCAACTTGTCCCATACCTTAGGTCATAGAGTCCGCACTAATAGTGAGTCGATCCTGGGCGTTCGCATAGAGTCGCCAGCCGAACCGATGTCTCGCGGTGTGGCTATCGCCGCTAGCGTGCATCCAGATGCCTATACCAGTATCGAAGCCGTCCGCTACCCCGCAGGCTCCGATGCCATCGGCCTACTCGTCGCACCATTGGCGACGGGCGCCACGGTCTGGGGACGCCTTGCTCGCCTAATGTTGGTGATCGTTAAAAATCCGCTCAAGGTTGTGAGGAGTTGGCTACCCTGGCGATTTGCGATCGAGTCCGTCATCATTTTGGTCATGCAGTCGGTAGACAGCACGATGCGCTTTCGTTTAGCGCGGCGCCTCATTTGGCCCTTTGGGAGCAAGTTGGTTGCCGACTTCGGTGGCAGCCAGAAGCCCCCGACGTTGCTGCCGCAGGGAGTCGAATTTGTAAAAAAGGCGGCTGAACTCACCGGTGGTATTGATGCCTCATCCATCAGTGAAATACTGGGAATACCGCTGACCGCGCATATACTTGGCGGCTGTCCTATGGGTGAAACGGCCGCAAGCGGCGTGATCGATCATGCGCACAGGATTCATCACTATCCTGGGCTGTATGTTTTAGGAGGGGCGGCGATTCCCGCCAACCTAGGCGTTAATCCGAGCTTGACCATCACGGCAATGGCCGAGCGGGCAATGGCAATGATTCCTAAAGCTCATGAGGGATTCTAAATCTTACGGATTACAGCGTCGCCAAGCCACTTGGTAGGTGTGCACTAGACCGCCATCGAGCGAATCTAGTGTCATGTAGCCAAAAGGAAACTGTGGACCAGCGATTTTTTGTGGGTCTAATTCGCCGTCGTTATCTTGAAAACCATGCTTAGGACGTACGACGATTGCAGCCTGCAGCTTGAATTTATGGGATCGAGCATGGTCGCATGGTGACCACTCGAGATCTGCGAGCGGAAGATCAGAGTGGTTCATGAAATTATTGTCAAATGGTCCAACGAGCCGCTGTCGCCCGATGGCCTTATCCGTGCCGCGACCAAAAGAATGGACGATTCGTTGCACGCCTACGCTACCAGCTTGCAAGCTGGCATAGCCGCGAAGGTCGACGCCAAAAAGCGTAAACTGCCAGCCCGGTGCGGTGCCAAGGGTGATATTTATAGCGCAAACCTTGCGCATGGGACGGCCACCTCTGGTCGAGGTGTCGACAGAGAAGCTGCTGAATATCAGCGTGATCGCTTGAGCATCGGCGGCTAAATTGGTGGCAATGCTGCCATCAGGGCAGCCGCTGCCGCGGTAATCGACGGCTGTGATGCCGATTTGCCTAGCATCGGGCGTGTCGGCTTTAGCCAGCGCTGTACTCACAGCGGCTAAGGCTAGTGTCGTCAGCAAATAAGACAAAGTGGACATGCGGTGCCTCCGTACAGGTGAGTCTCAGAAGGCCATGCTGCAAGACTTATTCCAAAGTGGTGGCTTCGTTTAATTCGTACAAAATCTGGCAAAAAGCCGCCAAATTGACCGGCCTTCCAGGCAATTACCGGCGTTGCCGAGCTAAACTGGTATATTTTTGTCTTGGGCCTCCTCCAGAGTGTTACCACGCAAGGGTGTTAGGCAAAGAAAATCCTCAGCATTTGCTGCAGACCGCCGATAAATAAAAGCCCTGTTGCGTACAGGTGCCAAGTAATTATTGGTGGATTATGAAAAAAATTAAAATAATTAAATTATTTCAGTGTATTGCACTGTTAGCCTGCGCCTCTTGCAGCTATGTAGATGCGCTGTTTGAAGAGCCACCGCAGGTTAGCAAGATGGTCGTGCGCACTCCTGGGTCGACCTGCACCTACTTGGACCGAGATAATGAACTGCACAGTCTCTATGCCTGTGAGACGGCCTCAAGTTATGAAGTCAGAGTTTTAGATGTTAGCCACCGTTACGAGAAGTTGGCGTGGCAGGCCAATTTACGCTACGAGCTGCGGCGCTACGGCGCCGGCCAACCAACACTAGCCGCAAGTCTGCCAGCATCGATGGTGGAAGTGTGGCTGGCGGCCCCGCCCTTTCGCCCCGACCAGGCCTATCTGGTGGCTTGGATTAAAGCTCCTGGCACCAGTATGGCGCTACGCCTGCCGCTCACTGCGGAGAGTTGGGGGCTAACGTCAAAATCACAGATGTATCGGCCCAACGAAGGCGATGGTTATAAGGCCCGCGTGTTTAGTTTTCCGTATTTAAGGCCCGTCGAATAATAGTGGGCGCGACGCGCCAGATTGATCTTCGCCTGAAAGGTTACAGTGTCAAACTTAAGGCCATAGCCGCTAAGGCGTCAATTCTGGCTGCCGCTGCCGCGGTGACGTGGGTGAAATACGGCGCAGCGGCAGCAGCTGTGGTCGGTCCGATGACGCAGGCATGAAGTGAGGCGCCAAGAGTATCTTTGGTTGGTGCAAATACGGCAGCGAATCCTGCAACCGCCGAGGGACTAGCAAAGCAGACGACGCCGCTAAGACTTTGGCAAAGCTGCACCACAAGTGCTGAGGTAAACCGGTCTCCATTTGCTTGTTTCGCCGCGCTCACCGTCTTATAGCAAGGTAATACCGTGGTGCTAAAGCCGCGCGCAGCGAGGCCAGCGGCCATATCGAAGGCGGGTTGGGCAGCGGTCGGTAGCCAGATCTGTGCTGGGCGTTGCAGGTTTTGTCCGATCCAAGCGCACAGATCTTCGGCGGTCTGTGCCGAACTCACCAGGGTTGCGTCGATGCCAAGAGCTCGGAGCACCTGGGCCGTTTTTGCGCCGTGGGTGTATACTTGTTTAGCCGCGCGCATCGCCTGCTTCATGCTTTGGTCCGCTGCAGCTCTTCGTGCGGCATTCGCGCTGGTCACCACGACGTAGTCAGGAGTTTGTGGTGGAACAATCAGCGGCACCGGCTCTATTTCAATGCAAGGGATATGCATGAGCTGCCAGCCTGGTTGTAGCTGTGGCGCAAGCAAGCGTTCCTCTTCGACCCAGTCCTTGCGGGCCTTGGTCCAGATCAGGACCCGCTGGCTAGGACCCCGGTTCACCGTTAAGTCCATTGAACTGGAGTCTTGATACCCAAGGCCAATAGCACGGCAGCGGCACCACTGGCGCGCAGCTGTCGCAGCATCTCGCTGACAAAGGCCTTGGTGTCTTGGGACGTCAGGTCCCCTAAGGGCGCTTGATGGTAAGCCGTGGCGATGTCACCATTTGGACCGTAGATCGCCGCCGATGCTTCGAAGGTAGCAGCGTCCTTGCGCCGCGCTAAGCATCCAAAGGGCATAGTACAATCGCCGCCTAAGCGGGCTAGGACGCTGCGTTCAATGGTTACTGCCAGCGTCGTTTCAGCGCAGCCGAGGTCCTTGAGCCACGGGCTCAAGGCATGGTGCCCCAGTGCCTCTAGAGCAAGAGCACCCTGGCCAGCACAGGGTATAAACCAATCTGGCATGAGCCGGTGGCGTGACACCCCGTCAATCGCCAGGCGATCGAGTGAGGCCTCGGCTAAAATCAGGGCCTCCCATTCTCCCGCCGCAAGTTTGCGCAGGCGAGTGTCGACGTTGCCGCGGACGCCGATGCAAGTCCATGCTGGTGCAGCGCGCTTCAAGATGGCTTGCCGCCGCAGACTGCCAGTACCGACTGTGAGGGATCCAAGCCCGGCGGCATCGGCGGCACTTAGCTCAGGTGGCGCTTTGAGCCGAGCCTGAACGTCATGGCGCAAAATCAACACATCGGTTGCGGCATGCCGTGGCAAGATGGCACTAAGGGTAAACGGCGGCTGCACCACCGCAGGCATGTCCTTTAAACTATGAACGGCAAAGTCAGCGCGGCCGTCGAGCAGAGCTTCTTCCAGCTCTTTAACGAAGAGGCCCTTGCCGCCGATCTCGTGGAGGAAGCGGTCTTGCACCCGGTCCCCGGTGGTCTTCAAAACCAGGGGCTCGCTGGCTAAGCCTTTGGCCGCGAGCAGGCTTTTGACAAACTGTGCCTGCCACAGCGCTAAGGCGCTGCCGCGCGTGGCGATGGTTGCCGACTTGCATGGTGGTGGGTTTAGCGACGTAGGTGCGAGGCTCACGCAGTATCCTTCTTTTGCAGGATCTGTTCATCGAGAAACAGCGCTTGCAGTGCGGTGGCTAACTGGTCCTGGGCAAAGCCTGGCGGCGGCGCCAGCACGTGGCGCGCGGCATCGGCGCTGATCTTGCTGGCGACGGCAGTGAGTAGGCCTTGGAGGGCTTCTAGCTGCTTGGCGGACAGGTCTTTGAAGATTTCTTTACTAAAGGTCTTTGCCCCTTCGCGTTGGGTGAGTTGCTCGAGATAGGTGCGAAAGGCTGCCAACATTGGCTTAATGTCCGAAGTGCGCTGCCAGGCCTCAAACTGTTCCACCCCCCGGTCGATGAAGACCTCGGCCTCCTCTGCGGCTTTGCGTCGCTCCTCGAGATTGGCGGAGGTGACCTGCTTCAGGTCGTCGATATCAAACAAATAGACGTCTTCGAGCTGGCCAGCCGCTGGATCGATGTCGCGGGGCATGGCGATGTCGAGGAGGATTAATGGACGGCCGCGGCGGGCAGCGTGAGCGCGTTGCAGGGTCGCTAGGTCGAGGACTATCCCGGGAGCCGAAGTCGCGCTGATGACCACGTCGGCTGCGAGCAGCAATGCTGGTAGCTCTTCCATGCCAAAGATTTCGCCGGCTCCGAGTTGCTCGGTTAGTTTTCTGGCGTTGGCGGCGCTGCGATTGGCGATATAAAGACCGCGCGGTTTATAGTCCATGATGTATTTAGCCGTGACTGTGGCCATTTCGCCGGCTCCGACGACCAAGAATTTGTGGGCGCTCAAGTCGCCGAACACCTTCTTGGCGAGGTCGAGGGCGGCGTGGCCGATGCTGACGTGCTTTTTGCCGATGGCCGTCTGGTTGCGCACCTTCTTGGCGGTAGCTAGGGCCTCTTGGCCGATACGGCGAACGGTCGGGCCGAGGGTTTCTAGGCGCGTTGCTAGGGCCAGGGCGTCTTTGAACTGACCGGTGATCTGTGTTTCTCCCAGCACCAGCGAGTCGAGGCTCGCGGCAACGCGGTAGAGGTGGCGTACGGCGTTGGTGCCGAAGTGCAGATAGAGGCTTTGACGCAGGTCATCATCGGAATAGGTTTGGTGCAGGGTGCCGTGGTGGCGATGCAGGGCGAAAAAGGCATCGTGCAGCTGTGCGGTCAGGTCTGGTGAGGCCGGTGCGACCCCCATCAGCTCGAAGCGGTTGCAGGTCGACAGTACGACGAGCTCGAGCAAGCCGAAGCGGCGCCGCACCTGCGGCAAGAAGGCGGCGAGCGAATCCTCGTTGATATACAGCAGCTCGCGCACCGCCATTGGCGCGGTAACATGGTTGGCACCAAGAAGGAAGAACACCGGTTCGTTGTGCAAAACTAGGGACCTCCCGAGCGCAGAAACCCCATACCGAAGTAGCTAACGGCCATGAGGATAAATCCGGCCAGGCACATTTGGGCGATGCGTTTGGAAGGACGGCCGAAGACATTCTTTGCTAGGAGCGTGGCGAGGTACCATAGCCACACGGCGGTGGCCCAAATCACCTTTGCGCTGAGCCGCATAGAGTCTGGAGGTGAGTAGAGTTGGGTATAGATCGCCCCAGTGAGCAGTCCTAGCGTGATGAATATAAAGCCGCTCCACAAGCTGAGGAGGAGCAGACGGTCGACTCGGTCGATGGCGGGGAGGTGCTGGGCTAATTGGTTCAATCGCCTTTTTTTCAGCAAATTTTGTTGCCACAAATATAGGATTGAGACCGCGCAGGCAATGATTGTAAAGGCTTGGCCAAGTATGGCCATCACGACGTGGCAGGTGATCAGCAGTTCCGATGCGCGATCCTCCGTGGCTATTGCCTGTCCAGGTGTGAAGAAAAACTGTAGCAGCAGGATCAAGGTGGCCAGTGGTGCGACAAAGGTTCCAAGCAGGCGCATTTTGAAGCGCAGGTGGCCGATCACGGTAAGCCAACCGATGGTCGCGCTGAGTAACAGGGCGCTTAGCGTCAAGGGTTGCACCCCTTGCAGCTGCATCAGCGCAGCGGTGGTGATAGCCAGGGTGGCAACCACAAAGCTGGCAAAGGCCGCCTTGGCCGCCTGAGACACCCGCTCACTTTCCTGGACGGTAAATAGGTACAGCACCGAGGCTAGGGTGAAAGCGACGAGGGCGACATTGCGGATTAAGGGCTCTAGACTCAAAGAGGCAGAAACTCCGGTGCAGTGAAGGCGGTGGCGCTTGCCCGCCTGCGAGGTGTATAAGGCTAACGCTACGCTTTTTTTAACCGCTCAGGAAGTGCAAATGGGCGACCATCAGAGTTCAAACTTTACTCCAGCCCCCTGGAATCACTCTGCACCTTGGACGCCAAGCTCTTGGCGAGCCAAGCCGATCCAGCAGCAGCCGCACTATGAAGATGCGCAGGCTCTTGCTGCGGCGCTCGAAACCATTCGGGGGTATCCGCCCTTGGTGTTTGTTGGCGAAGTCGACAATCTGCGCCGGCAACTCGCTGAAGCGGCTGCCGGTGAGCGCTTTCTGCTCCAAGGCGGCGACTGTGCCGAGCGCTTCCAGGACTGCACGCCGGAGGCCATAACCAGTAAGCTAAAGATTTTACTGCAAATGTCAGTGGTTTTAGCCTACGGCGCGCGCCAGCCCGTCATCCGCGTCGGACGCATTGCCGGCCAGTACGCTAAGCCCCGTTCGGTCGCCACCGAGGTCGTCGGTGGGGTGACGCTGCCGGTTTTTCGCGGCGACAACATCAATTCATTTGAGCCCGATGCCAACGGCCGCAAGGCTGATCCAAACCGCCTGCTGCAGAGCTATTACTCGGCCTCGATGACGCTCAACTACCTGCGCGCCATGATCACTGGTGGTTTCGCTGATCTGCATCACCCGCAGAATTGGGACCTCAGCTTTGTCGACAAAAGCTCGCAGCGCGAGCGCTACGGCCAAGTCGTCGCCAACATCCAGGATGCCGTCGCCTTCATGGCCTCGTTTGGTGGGATCCGTGAGGAACGCCTCGGAACGGTCGACTTCTTTACCTCTCACGAGGGTCTGCTACTCGGCTTTGAGGAGGCCATGACCCGTCCCTGGTCGGCCTCCGGTCGTCACTATAATCTCGGCGCACATATGCTTTGGATCGGTGACCGGACGCGCGAGATCAGCGGTGCACACATTGAATACTTTCGCGGTATCGCGAACCCTATCGGCATCAAATGGGGGCCATCGGCAGACCCTGAGGAAATGGCCCAGTTGCTCAAAGCGCTCAACCCGAGCAACGAAGCTGGTCGGCTTACCATCATCACCCGGTTTGGTGACGGCAAGGTTGCCACCTATTTGCCAGCGGCAGTTGCCGCGGTCAGGCGGCAAAACCTGCGGGTTTTATGGAGTTCTGACCCCATGCACGGCAATATCATTAAAACCAAAGATGGCGTTAAGACCCGTGACTTCAATGCGATTCTCGGCGAGCTGCGCGACTGCTTTAGCATCCATCGGGAACTCGGCGGACGCTTGGGCGGCGTGCATTTCGAAATGACCGGCGAAGACGTCACCGAATGTATCGGCGGCGCAGCCGGATTAGGTGAAGAGGATCTGACGCGTCATTACGAGACGTTTTGTGATCCACGCCTGAACTACAGCCAGGCTTTGGAAATGGCGTTTGTGATATCGGGCATTATGCGCGGGGAACGGCTATAGGAGCTGCTGCGCTCGGGGGTGCAGCGGCATCGCTGAAATAGCCCCTTGCTGCGGTCATGAGCTGGCAAAATGCTGCCTCGTCGCGGTTGCTGATCGCCGCGCCGTACCTTTGCAGTGCTGTCTGCAACAAATGCAGCAGTTGTGGTGTGAAGCTGTTCTCCACTTGAATTTCATAATACAGGTGCTCATTTTCGTGCACTACCGGCAAGGCAAGGCGCAGTTGTGATTGAAACGTCGTGGATGCAACCTGATTTAATTCGCTAAAGCCTTCACCGCTACGCGTTAGGGCCTCCGCAAAAACCAAGTTGGTCAGATGCGATAGACCAAGCACATAGCCCATAAGGCGATCATGCTTGGCCAGCGGTACCGTGTGCAGATTAGCTGTGGTCATGGAAAAAAGGCTGCGCAGCCGCCCCAGAGTGGCCGCATTGCCGTGGTCGCAGAGCACGATATTGCTGCCGGCGAGGACGTCAACATTGGGGCCGAACATCGGATGCACCGAACCAATCGCTAGGCCTTTGGCCTGGGCGCGTTCTATGGATGCGATCAGAGGAGTCTTGAGCGAACAGATGTCAAACACCAGAGCCTTGGTGTTAGTGTCTCCGAGCTGATCTATAAGCTTGGGAGTTGCCGTAATCGGGGCGGCAAGGACGATGATACCTGCGTGTTGGGCCGCAGCCGTAAGATCATGGACCAGCGGATAACGCAACGGCCCGGCTGTAGCGACTTGCTGCGGGGTGTAGTGCGTGACGTGGTGGCCAAAGGAAGCGAAGAACTCCGAAAGCCACAGGCCCATCCGCCCTTGGCCGCCGGCGATCAAGACTTGCTGCGCGGGCGCGCTGTGAGCGCGATCGATTTGGCGGTGGGATTCGTCTTGGGCCTGAACGGCGTAGCGGATGAGTAGTCCAGCTAAGTCTTCACCCATGCTCCGGGGAAGGCCGAATTCTAGTGCCTTGAGGCGGCTGCGTTCGAGCACGTCCTTCTCAGTTTGGTAATCCTTGATCGGCAGGTGCGCGGCCTTTTTGACGGCGCCGATTTTGCGGGCTAGAGCCAGACGTTCGGCAGCCAGCTGATAGAAGCGCTCGTCGACTGCCCGTACTTGTTCTCTAAGCTTGGCCAACTCTTCTTGCGGCGTCATCGTCAGCGGCCCCCATTCGCCACTGGACCTAACTCAAGTGGCACTTTTCGATGGTAGCACGGCAGCAACGGCCTTGAGGATCATCTCGCTCGTCAAAGGCTTCTGGAGCAAGATGTCGGGTAGCCCGGCGATCGCATCGAGCAGCGAGCCGCTGTAGCCGCTGATGGCGATGACCGGTATCTGCGGGTAGCTAGTCTTGATCCGGGAGATAAGCTGGAGGCCGTTCATGTTGGGCATCAACATGTCGGTGAGTACCAAGTCAGGGCGGTGGCGCTCGATCATCAGCAAGGCATCGAAGCCGTCGCTGGCCGAGATCACCTGCAGGCCCTGCATTTCGAGTAGGGTGCGTAAGAATAGCTGGGTATCGGGATCATCTTCAGCAATCACTACGGTCGGTCTGGGGCGAGCCAGCGGCAGTGGCAGGGCCGCGGGCAGCGTCATTGCGAGCGACCAGCCGTGCGGACGGCTGGTAACCACGATGTCGGTTATATCGTTGCGCAGGCTGGAGCGTATATTGCTGACCACGGAATCGAGTTCCGCGGTGTTAGTGCAGGCCGGTCCGGAAATCTCGATGAGCAGAGCGGGCTCATACTTTTTAGGCGGCCTCGGAATCAAGCATGACGTGATCAAGCTAATCACACTGCCCCTTGGTAGGGCGCAGATCATTGTGCCGATCAATTCGAGAAGGCAGCCGTGGAGCAGGGTCGCTTCGACCTCGATGGTCATGTTGGTGCTGGTGTCGCCGACTAAGCGTAAACCACGCGCGCTGGCCTCGGCCTGCAACTCGGCAAGCAGGGTGTTCATGAAAAGCGGAACGCGGATTTGGGTCAAGCCGAGGCTCACTACAACAATGGCTAGTTTCAGCTATTTGATTATGCTCTAAACTTAAGCACTTGTCCAGTCTTTGACCACTCTTAGCAGCTACTATTAGGGACTCAAGGCGGCCTTTTCCCGCCAGATTTGACCGCGTACATCCTCAAGCAGCAGGTCTTCCCCGTCGCTTCCCAGGACATGCTGGGGCATCATGGGCACCTTCCCTGAAGGGGTGTCGACGATGTAGGTCGGAATGCCAAATCCGGTGATATTGCCGCGCAGGGCTTTCATCAGGCGCAGCCCTTCATCGACCGGAACCCG
>Ga0315289_10010546_pt1 | contig 13214 bp, 13 predicted proteins | sample YL17G11_40_MG_FD_203452 | JGI IMG/M metagenome (GOLD analysis project Ga0315289, IMG submission 203452) | Sediment microbial communities from Yellowstone Lake, YNP, Wyoming, USA - YL17G11_40 | ecosystem: Environmental > Aquatic > Freshwater > Lake > Sediment | place: USA: Wyoming | collected...
AGTTTTGAGTTTCGAGTTTCGAGTCTCCCCTACCCCACCATTCGCCGTTTGCGGGCCTTGTCCTCCATTAGTAGGTTCATCACGTCATCAACGGTAACGATCCCTTGCAATCGATTCTGATCATCCACCACGGGAATGGCCAATAGGTCATACTTGTCTATCACCTCAGCCACCTTTTCCTGTTTGTCGTCGATCAACACCAGGGCCAGGTCTCGTTTGAAGATTTCCCGTATGGGACGCTCCTTGGGCGAGATGATCAATTGACGCAGGGAAAGCACCCCTTTTAAATGCTCTTCGGAATCGACTACATAGAGGTAGTAGATCGTCTCCGCTTCAGGCGCTTGCTGGCGCAGCTCTTCAATTGCTTCGTCTGTTGTCAAACTTTCGAGCAGACTGACGTACTCAGTGGTCATCAAACCGCCGGCCGTATCTTGGGGATACTGCATCAATTCTTTGACATCGGCCGCGTCTTCATCTTCCATCCGGTCCAATAAATCCGCGGCCGTTGCCATGGGTAAATCCGCAAGAAGGTCAGCAGCGTCGTCCGGCGGCATCTCTTCCAGGATGTCAGATGCTTTTTCGGGCTCCAAGTTGGCAATGATGGAGGCTTGCAGCTCTTCTTGGTCCATCTCTCCAATTGTTTCAGCGGCTTTTTCGCTATCCAGTGAAGAGAACAGGACGTTACGTTCTTCCCGATCCAGGCCTTCTACAATGTCGGCCAGGTCTGCCGGGTGTAGTTTCTGCAGACGGTCCACTGTCACCTTCAGTTTCATCGGGTCGGTGCGGGAACCAAGAGTGTCCACCATCGCCCACGGAATCTGGCGAGTCCCAATGGGTCTGTTGATCGTTTTTGCAAGCCACTTCAAAGGCCGCTCAAAATACAACCGTCGCAGGAGACCGCTGAGGCCGACATCCACCGCTTTCAGATAGAGCTTGCCCCCCGCCTCTTCCACTTCCAGATCGTTCACTCGGACTACTTTCATCCCCTGCCGATCCACGATCTGCTTGTCCAGTACATCTCGCCCCAGCAGGATGTGTTCCTCCCGTTCAGCGTAGGGACGGAGAACCGTGGAAGAAAGGTGAAACCCCGAGCGATCCATTTTGGCCACGACTTCCCAGGGGATTGAGAAAAGTAGACGGTCTTTACGGGCAATCAGAGCTTGTATTTGGGGTTTGGTGTCGCGGCTGCTGATTAGGAAGTCGATCGCATGTCCGATCATCTCCCCATTCTCGTTGTTGATGCGCTGGTTCAGGTATTCGCTGATATACATTCCAATAGCAAACTAGGTGAAGGATCGTTTGGTGTCAAGCCAGGCGTTTGCGGAAGCGAAGTGCAGCCATCAAGAGAATCAGGATCGTGAATGCGACTCGTTTTGTTGAATCTCTGCTGACTGACTGTTCAGTCATGATCAAATTATAGCATGTAAGATATAATCAAAAAGGTGATGCGCAACTCAGAAATCGCCCAACTGCTTGGAACCATTGCTTCCTTGCTGGAACTGAAGGGGGAAAACCGCTTCAAGCAGATTGCTTATGCCGATGCTGCCCGGCAGATTGAAAATTGGCCGATCCCGGTTGAGGACTTATGGAAGGATGGTAGGCTGCGAAAGATCCCCGGCGTGGGAGAAGGCATCGCCAAAAAAATCGCCGAATATCTGGAAACCGAGCGATGCGGCTTCCTGGAAGAATTGAAGGAGGAAATTCCACTGGAGCTGCTCGAATTGGAGAAAGTGCCTGGTGTTGGCCCAAAGCTGGCGCTGATGCTCTATCAAGAGCTGGGCATTTGCTCCATCTCTGCACTGGAGGAATCTGTCCGGGGCGGGCAATTGCGCTCTCTCCCCCGCTTGGGTCAGAAATCAGAACAGAACATCCTTCGTGGCATCGAAACATTGTATAAACAGTCTGGCCGGATTCCATTGGGTGTCGCCATGCCGGTGGCAGAGGGTATTGTGGCGCAATTGCGGAATACTTGCGCCTTGCAGGAAATTCAAGTTTGTGGCAGCCTGCGGCGTTGGAAGGAAACCATCGGTGATCTGGATCTGCTGGTATCGGCCATGGACGCAGAGCCTGTGATGAAAGCTTTCATTACCATGCCGGAAGTGGCCCAGATCCTGGGGGTGGGTCCTACCAAGTCGACCATCCTTACTTCCAGCAGGTTGCAGATAGACTTGCGCGTGGTCCCGCCAGATTCCTGGGGAGCTGCCTTACAGTACTTCACCGGCTCTCAGGCACACAATGTTCACCTGCGCGAGCTGGCAATTCGACAGAGGATGAAACTGAATGAGTATGGCCTGTTTAGCATGGAAGACAACCAAAAACTCGCCGGTGAAACGGAAGAAGGAATCTATCAAACGCTGGGCCTGGAATGGGTACCGCCTGAATTGCGGGAGGATCAGGGGGAAGTGGAAGCTGCCCAAAAAAAATGCCTGCCCCGCCTGGTGGAGCTCAAGGATATCCGCGGGGATCTGCATACCCATACTGAGTGGAGCGACGGTCGCGACTCTCTGGCTGAAATCGCTCGTGCTGCAGAGCGGATGGGTTATCAATACCTGGTCATTTCGGATCATGCCCAAGCATTGGGGGTGGCCAATGGCCTGACCTGGGAGCGCTTCCTCCAGCAACGTTCCGAATTGCGGTCGCTGGAATTCGGATCTGGATTCCAGGTCTTGTGGGGCGTGGAGGCCAATATCCTAAATGAAGGACGCCTTGATTTCCCCCTGGATTCATTTGTAACCTTTGATCTGGTCCTCGCCGGAATCCATTCAGGTTTGAGCCAGACGCGGATTCAGATTACGCAGCGGGTAGCGCGGGCGTTGTCTTCCGGCCGGGTAGACATCCTCGCCCACCCTACCGGTCGATTGATCGGAAAGAGAAACCCTTTCGAGATCGAGATTGGCGAAGTGATGGCGACCGCTCGCAGCGTGGGTGCAGCCTTGGAAATCAACACTTCTCCGGAGCGCCTAGATCTGAAGGACATCGATGCCAGGACCGCCCGAGACAAGTTCGGCTTGAAATTGGCTCTCGGCACGGACGCGCATAGCACAAAATCGCTGGAAACGATGAGATACGGTGTAGCGTTGGCACGGAGGGCTTGGTTGGAACCGCGGGATGTGCTGAATACCTTCACCCTGCGGGAACTGTGCGATTGGATTGTCCGTCGCCGGGCTCAGAACAATCCGTTGATCTCACGGTAAGCAAAAAAGATCGACACCAGGAAGAGGAGGATGGCGAAGGCACGAATTAGCTTTTGATCACGGGTGCGAAGCGCTAGCTTGGCTCCCAGTGTGGCCCCGGGAAATGTCAGGATTGACAATGCTAGAGCCAGCCACCAATCAATGTGACCCAACATTCCATGCACGATTGTGCCGGGAATGGCGATCACGGAAACCACCAACAGCGAGGTTCCAAGGCACATTTTTACTGGCATGTGCAGAATCAGAAGGTAAGCGGGTACCATCAGGATACCACCACCGATCCCCAGGAAACCGGAAAGCAACCCCGCCGCCAAACCGATCAGGCTGATCTGCCACCAGGGTACGCGGAGCGCCCTCACCATTTCTGTCTTTACATTCTGCTTCCAGAACATGTTGAGAGCGACCAACAGCAGGAAGCCGGCTGTGAAAATCATCATCACGGTTCCGGAAAACAAGCGAGTAGTATAGGATCCGATCAGGCTGCCAACTATGCCAAACAAAGCACTGAAACCAAATATACGTAAGTCAACCAACCCCTGTTTCCAGTAGCGGTAAGCGCCGGACAAGGCAGTAGGGATCGTCGCCGGCAAGGTCGTGCCTAGAGCAATGGTAGCCGGTGAATTCAGGATCAAGCGCAACGCGGGTGTTGTCAAAATCGCCCCGCCGACTCCAAGGGCACCGCTTAAGATACTGGTGAGAAACCCCACCAGAACCGCTCCACCGTAGTAGAGATAGGGGTTCATTCGTTCAGAATAGAGCGCACGCCTTCCAATGGGCCAGCCCAATCCACCCGTTCACTATCCGCCGCAGTCAGTACACCATTCGTGACATAGTATGTAAAAAGGCCGCAATCCTTGGCAGCCATGTCATCCGAGAGACTGTTGCCTACCATCAGAGTCTCATCCGGCGGACAACGAATCTGCTCAAGGATTTCCAGCCAGTACTCGGCGTAGGGTTTGGTAGCGTGCATATTCTCATAGCTCGTGATCAGAGCGAAGGGATACCGATCTACACCGCCCCAGCGCAATCGTTCCAAGATCGCTTCACGGGGAAACAACGGATTGGTGGCAACCGCAACGATATATCCCTGGGCGAAGAGCACATCCAGTAAATCGGTCGCACCCTGTACTGGCTTTGTAAGGGGGGCTAGGCGCGGGAAGACATCCCGGTAAAATCGTTGGGTAAGCGGGAAAACTTCATCGTATTTCAGCTCGGTTCTCGCCAGAAATACTTGCCAGAAAACGTCTTTGTTGAGTCTGCCGGGATGGGGTTGCATCATGGCACCGGTCGCTTCCATCAGCGCGGAGCCAAACTTTGCTGGTGGATAGTAGGGAGCGAACTCACGCGCCAATAGCTGAAAATACTGGGGCATGAAGACATCAATTTCGTTCCCCAACAGGGTACCGTCGAGGTCGAAGAGAACTGCTTTCACGGTTCCTTTTTCTCTTTTTCCGGCGGGGTCTTCAGATTGAACCAATCCGGTTTTGGAAGCAAACCGGGCTTCACAATGGTGGGGTCGGGAGAAGACGTCTCCTCTTCCCTAGGGGATGTTTCATCTTCTTCGCTTTTTATCGGTGGCAATCCGGCTCGGTCACGCATCTCCTGCGGCATGATGGTGGTGATTTTTTGGTAGAGATCCAATACTTCCTGCTGCGTCAACCGCCGGTCAATCTCTCGGTCGATCATCCCCAATTCCTTGGCAGCCTTAACCAACAGGAATTGCCAGAAATCGCCATAGATTGCTGATTTATTTTGGAATTCCGCATAAAGACCATCGAATTCCCCGAAAAAATGGGAAAAATACTCTTTGAATTCATCCTGGTTGAACATGGCACGATTCCGTTTCTTACTCTATCACGAATCCCACGATCAGCGATTCAGGCGCTGGGATTGAGCACGTAGAGCCAGTAAGAGAGAAACCCAAGGTATGTCACCCAGAGCCACATCGGAATCAGCAGCCAGCTGACCCACCGATTCAATCGGTAAAAAACTAGATAGGCGGCGCCAATGGCCAGCCAGAGTAGAACAATGACAATGAACCCGGCCAACGGAGAGCGAAGAGAGAAAAAAAGTACGTTCCAAAGGAAGGATAACAGGAGCAAGGCGCCAAGCAAGAGGAACGCGGTGTTCGCTTTCCGCATTCCCAGATCTTCCCTCCGTATCAAATACACAGAACAACCCAGCAGCACATAGAGAATGATCCAGGCAATTCCAAATAGCCAGGTTGGAGGGGCAAAGGATGGTTTCACCAAAGTGGGGTACCAGGCATTCAGGTTCGCGTTGGAGAAAAAGATCGCCAGAAAACCGACGATCAGGCAAAGTCCGATGCTGGAACCAAGCATCACGATGTCCATCCCTCGTTTCGGTTTTTCTATTTGTGACTTCTTGTTGACCATCGTTTTCCTCTCGTGGCGTTGCTATTCGCTAGTTTGGCAGATTGATCGGACCCGGGCAATATAGGCGGGAAGATTGAACTTTCGTACAGCACCGGCCAGGCTCATCCACCGAATGTGGCCGAATACGGGTCTTTGGTTCCACGGGCGATCGTGCAAGCCACCAAGACTCCAAGCAATACCCGTGTATCCATTGGGATCGCGGCCATCCAGAAGGTAGCGATCATTGAAGCGGATGGCAATGCGGTGAGCTTCCTCCGGTTCCACCGTCCATTCCAGCAGCTTTTTTGCCCAATACATACGCAGATAGCCCGGCATTGTTCCCCGGCAAACCATTTCCGTTTGAGCCGCATTCCACAGGGGATCGCCGGTGAGGCCAAGCTCCAGCTCATCCTCGCTGTAGATATTGGGTCTGAGGTCTGCCCGGTGCCGATCCAGTTCTCGTCTCCCCCAGGCAGGAAAACCTGCCCAGGCATCGTAATGGGGATTCCATTCGCAGAAGTTTTCGGCAAGTTCCCGGCGAACGATCAATTGATCCATGAAATCTTCTCTGCCTTTGCTCTCTGGTTGTTTCAGTACTTCCAGAGCAACCCTGGCTGCGGAAATCTGACCAAAGTGCAGATAGGGAGACAAACCAGACTGGGCTTCTGCGTTGTGATCATTGCGCTGCTGCGCGTATCGTTCCAAGCCTTTTATCAGGAAGCGGTTCAGAGTTTCCCGGGCGGCTGTAATTCCCGGTGCGAGATGCCCTATCTCCGGGACGGAACGGTCGCAGGAAAGACGTTCGCCAATAGCATCGAAATCCGGAATAGACACCGCCCCCGTCCAAGGATATGGGTGCTTTCGCAAGGGAGGGAACGGAACCAGGTAGTGGGACAGCAAATGCCCAATCTTTAAACGAAAGGTTCGTGCCGACCATTCCTGTTTGTCCCAAGCCTGCCAGACCGGTATCACATTGTGCGCATCCCCTTCCCAAAAGGGCAGAGAGATCCGGGATCGTAAAATGCCCACCCATTCTTTCCTGAACCGCAATGGGCTAAAATCCGTGATCAACATGCCAATCCCTTGTTGCGCAATAAACTCCGGTAACGTCTTTGTGGGGGTACCTTCCAGCAAAAAGAACGGGATTCCTACTTCCAGTAAGCGCGTAGCTGTCTGCGCCAAGCCGCGAAGCATAAAGCTGTATTGCCGAATTGTAGCCTCACCAAAAACAGGCAACAGACAGAATACCACCGCCAAGGGAACCCTTTGTCTCAGGGCATATTCCTGCGCAAAATAAAGCGCCCAATTGTCTGCAGCGCGTTGATCCCGGCTCATCCAATATAGCACCGGTCCCGATTGAGGCGTTCCCTCATTCAATGAGCGTGCCCGCGTTTCATCCATTGCATCCATCATAGAAGAGGCCCGTGAATTTACAACAGCCCGTTCCCGTCTCATAATGGAGCGGGTGCAAAGGCATCCCAGGCAGTTGCCCAGGAAAGGGGGTAGTATTTCAACCTAGCGCCGGCGCTGGCAGAACCAGTGGACGAGGAAGAGGTGTATCGATGGTTTCGGCGGGTCACCTCTAGGGATCTCTCTCCATCCCTGAAGGAAAGGGGACAAAACATCCGAACAATCGGAAGGACAAAGCCCCGTCCAGGAGATTGCAGACAACTACCCAAAACAAGGAGAATCCTATCGTGTGCGGCATTGTAGGTTATGTTGGGTTTCGCCCCGTCCTGCCGGTGATATTGGACGGACTCAAGAAACTGGAGTATCGCGGCTATGACTCGGCCGGGATCGTTCTGTTCGGTCAAGATCTTAGCATTGTCAAGAAACAGGGCAAAATCGCCCGCTTGGAGCAGGAGTTGGCTGGTATGCAGCTGGAAGGTCAAATGGGTATCGGCCATACCCGATGGGCCACCCATGGCGTCCCCAGCGATGAAAACGCACACCCTCATTTGGACTGTAGCGGCCGGTTGGCCCTGGTGCATAACGGTATCATCGAGAACTACCTAGAATTGAAGACGGACCTTTTGGAAAGTGGTCACCATTTCCGCTCCGAAACGGATACTGAAGTAATTGCACACTTGGTGGAGGAGAAGTTAAAAACTCGTCTCTCTTTGCTGGAAGCGGTGCTGGTCGCCGCAGCCGATTTGCACGGCTCATTTGCACTAGCCATCGCCAGCCAACAATACCCCGGAAGGATCGTGGCCGTCCGGCGGGAAAGTCCGTTAGTGCTTGGTTTGGGGCAGGGTGAAAATTTCCTTGCATCCGACATCCCGGCGCTACTTCCCTATACCAAGGATATCGTCATCCTTTCCAACAACCAAGTCGCGGAGTTGACGCGGGAGACAGTGCGCGTCTTTTCCATGGATGGCCAGGAATTGCAGCCGAAACCCGTGCGGATCGACTGGGATGCCCGCTTGGCGGAAAAGGGTGGTTTCGAGCATTTCATGCTAAAGGAAATCCACGAGCAGCCGCAGGTGATTAAGGACACGCTGGCCGGACACATCGACCTGGTCAACCAGCAGGTCCTGCTACCAGAATTGCCGGACGAAATCCTGTCCAAGATCCGTCAGATTAGCATCACCGCCTGCGGTACCGCATTTCATGCCGGGATCTGCGGAAAAACCTGGATCGAGGAATGGGCTGGAGTGCCGGTGGAGGTGGAGATTGCCTCCGAATTCCGTTATCGCCAGCGCCCGTTCCTGCCGGATTCCCTGGCCGTGGTGATCAGTCAGTCTGGCGAGACGGCCGACACGTTGGCCGCTCTGCGACGTTTCAAGGAAGTGGGCATACCGGTGTTCGCCATCACCAACACTTTCGGTTCCTCGGTAACGCGGGAGTCGGACTGGGTGCTCACCACCAAGGCCGGTCCTGAAATCGCCGTCGCTTCCACTAAGGCTTACTCCACCCAGATTCTTTCACTGTTACTGCTGGCCTTGCGCTTGGCCCAAATCAAGGGAAGCCAACCACCGGAACGCTTGCAGCAGATCACCCGCGAGCTGCAGCGTCTCCCACTGTTAGGTGACCAGGTCCTGGAACTGGAAAGTCGCGTGCAGGAATATGCGTATCGTCTGCGGGCCCTGGACGATTATTTTATCCTTGGTCGAGGCTTGGACTATGCTACCTCCCTGGAAGGAGCTCTCAAACTCAAGGAAATCTCCTATGTGCACTGCGAAGCCTACGCCGCTGGTGAGCTGAAACATGGACCCTTGGCTTTAATCACGGCTGGCAAGCAGGTTTGCCTGCTGGCCACCCAGAACGAGTTGCTGGCTAAGGTAGCTTCCAATTTGAAAGAAGTCAAAGCTCGCGGAGCGGAGGTGCTTGTCCTGGCTGGAACGAATGGTTCCGTCGGCTTAGAGGGTGATGAAATCTGGCATTTACCCGCGACGTTCGATCTATTTAGCCCTTTGTTGGCTATCATCCCCTTGCAACTTTTCGCGTATTATATGGCTAAGGAAAAAGGCTGTGATATCGATCAGCCACGCAATTTGGCCAAGTCGGTCACAGTCGAATAGAGGAGGTCGCAATGAAAGCGTACGTGCTGATCAAAACGGAATTGGGCGGAGCCGCAGAGGTTGTAAAAGAGCTGGGCGATATCGGTGGGGTCAAAGAAGCACACAGCATCACCGGTCCCTACGATGTCATTGCTGTGATCGAAGCACCCAATCCGGGAGAAATCGCCACGCTGGTGATGTCTCGTCTGCAGAAGCTCGGCAAGGTGAAGGACACCATGACTTGCTTCGCCTTAGGCAGCTGACGGGTTAACGGATAACCCAAAGAAACAGCGCGACCACCCCTGGAACTAGTAAGTTGTCCAGCATGCGGGGACTGACTGCCTCTACCAAGGCTCCCAGTGCACCTGCGGCAAATGCTACCCATATTGATAGTGGAGTGTTTGTCGCAAGATAGCCCAGGAATACCCCCAGGGCACAAAAAAACCAACAGGCTAGGCTTCCTGTCAAAGTGCGAATCCCTGTCCATGGAAATTGGAATCGGATTCGACCCCAGTAGCGTCCCACGGCGTCAGCCATTCCGTCTCCCAAGGCCAAGGCGAATATTGCTGCTGTACCGATGGCTTTATCCTGCCAGAACAGCGCGGACATGAGGGTGAGGCTGGCGGGAAACAGCACGGTGCCGTGGCTGCCGCCCTCCTCCCAAGCGAATGCAGCGGCCAGCCAGCGCATCAAAACCCACCGTTGTTGAGCCCAGTCGGCAATGAACAACCCTGCCGTGGCGGTGATCGGTAAAGCCACTGCCCAGCCATAGCTGGGCGCCTGCAACCACAGCCAGCCCCATAGTCCGGCAGCGACATGCAGGCCATTGCGTGTCACCAGGGGAGACAAATGGAGCCAATGTCGGCCAACTAGGCTTAGCAACCAGACGCCGACCGCCAGTCCTGCGGAAAGGAAGAAAAATGCGGCTCCGCTCATCGGAGGAACCCGGTATAATGAGCGTCATGGAAAGAATGTGGGCTCCCTGGCGGATGGAATATCTCATGCAAGAAAGGGGCGGAGAGTGTTTTCTCTGTCAAAAAGCAGCGGAACAACGCGACCGGGAAAACGGAATCCTGTTCCGCGGTTCGTTCGCCTTCGTGATCCTGAATGCATTTCCCTACAATAGCGGCCATCTATTGGTGGCCCCCTACCGTCATCTCCGGGATCCGCGCGCGCTGTCGGAAGAGGAGCAGGCGGATTTGTGGCGGGTCACTGCGCGGTGCCTGGAGGGTCTAGAGGTCAGCATACGAGCGCAAGGGTTCAACTTGGGAATCAATCTCGGTCAGGCAGCAGGTGCTGGATTGGAATCTCATTTGCATCTGCATATTATCCCTCGCTGGAATGGTGATACCAATTTCCTACCAGTACTAGGCGAGACAAAGGTGATTTCCGAGCACTTATTGACCACCTTTGATAAGCTACTACCCTTCTTTGGCCAGTAATTCTGGTTCGAATAAGCGCCATCCGGTTTTTGCCCCCACCAACCGTTGCGGATCGGCTCGGATCCATTCCATCGCTCGGTGAAAACCAACGCGGGGATTATCCACCTTAGGATCATAGAAGCCATCGAAACCAAAACGCTCCAACAAGTAACCCTTCAACGATTCCTCTAACAGCTCTTGCAGCGGTGCCTGAATCTCCGTGACTTGTACTTCATATCCTAATTCGCGTAACTGCTCTTTCGTTTGGTGATGGATGTAACCAGTGCAGAGATAAACTACTGTGTCCTCCGGCGGGCAATGGAATGCTTCCAGTAGTTCCATAGCCAATTCCGCTGAACGCTGGATGTACATCTTTTCCACAAATAACGGTAACTGAAACCATTTCGGTTCGATTTCCCGCCATAGAAATCCATCGCCATGCTTGTAGGCGCCAATCAACACCCCGCCTACAGGACAGCCGATGCCGGCATCGTCGATATCCACCCGGCAGTTGCGCGTTTGCACCAGCTCGCAACCTTCAGCGATTCGTTTCAGGGTAAGTTCATCCGTCGTCACCAACTTGAAGCGCCCTGTATTGTTGCGATAGATCAATACATTGAACTTGGGTGATAACGGCGGACGGCCACGACCGCGGAAAACCATCCAGGGATCGCGGGTCGGGATTTCATCGAGAACTTGCCGCAACAGGGTAATCAGATTCTGGGCCTGCTCCTCAGTTTGGATATCCAAGCTCGGTGCCCCTTTCCTCGGGCAATAGGAAACTGAAACAGCTCCCCTTACCTACTTCGCTTGCCACCTCCAGTTTGCTACCGTGCCCTTCCACGATCTGGCGGGCAATGGCTAGCCCCAGCCCGACACCTTCGGTCTGGCGGGAATGCGATACATCGACCTGGTAGAAACGCTCGAAGACTCGATGCAGCGATTCTGTCGGAATGCCCGGTCCTTGATCCTGAACTCCCAAGCGAATCTGGCCTTTGCTTTCCCGCCGGGCAAACAGAGTGACCGTAGTGCTACTCGGACTGTAAGCCAAGGCATTGGCAACCAGGTTCGCCAGCACCTCATGGATTCGATCCGGATCGCCAAGGAGGGAAATTGGTTCGGGTGGAACCTCGCTTGCCAAAGCCAAGCTTTTTTGCTCAAAACCCAGTTGGAATTGCCGGATTAAGCTAACGAATTCTTCTTGCAGCGAAAAGGGCCTTGGTTCCATTCGAATCTGGCCGGATTCCAGGTGGGAAAGCTGCAAAACGTGGCTGACCGTTTTAGCTAGCCGCCGTGCTTCTGCCAGGATTAACTGCAGGGTTTCCTCCATTTGGTCCGTTGGGATTACTCCATCTAAAATCGCTTCCGTGTAACCGTCAATGGATGCCAACGGGGTTCGTAATTCATGAGAGACATTCGCAATCAGGTCTCTTCGCATGATTTCCATCTGCTCCAGGTTGGTAGCCATGTAGTTTAGCGTGCTGGCCAGTTTGCCGATTTCATCGTGGCTGACCTCCGGAAGGCGGGCTGTAAAATCGCCACGGGATAGCTTGAGAGCAATTTGCTTCATCTTCAGCAATGGTGCCGAGATTCCGCGGGAAAGAAAAACAACAAGGATGAGGGCCACAACAGCGGCAGCCAGTCCGCCTAACAGCAAGGAACTGGTGAGAGAGAACCCCACCAATAGTCCGCCAGGCAGTGCTTCTTGTGCAATCTGCACGGCTCCTACCAGTTTTCCGGCTACATAGACCGGTGAAGTCACTACCTCGATGTGTTGCCCCTGATCCAAAACGATGGTTCCGATCGCCGTTCCCCCGATGAGGGCTTCGTCGATCTGGCTTTCGTTGATGGGGATGTTTTCCGGAAGGAGGGATTGGACGCGTAAGTCACCGTTGGCATCGGCAAGAAACACTTTCACCTTGAACAGGCGCGCGATCTGTTCTAGCAGACCGCGCAATTCCGTCCAGTTTTGGGCATTGGGGATACTATCTGCCACGACGCTGGCAATCTCCGGCCCCCGCCTCAGAATGGAATAATTCCTCAAGAAGTCGTCCATCCGAGGTTGGATGATCGCCCGTTGCACCAGCAGAGTCACCAATAAGGTAATGAAAATCACGAGAAGAAAGCTGAAGGCCAATTTCCAGCGGATACTGATGCTATTGAACCAACGGGCCATGGGCTCAGTCTCGATTCATTCCAGGCAGGTGCTACCCCTGCGGATCAAACTTGTACCCTACATCCCGAACTGTTTTTATCCTACGCGGAATGGAGGAGTCATCCTCGATTTTTCGGCGAAGATTGCCTACATGAACATCCACAACACGGGGGTCGCCGACATAATCCGCTCCCCAAACATTGGCCAGTAATTGATCCCGCGTATACACACGCCCCGGACTCTTCATCAGGCAGGCCAGCAAGTCGAACTCCAAGGCGGTCAATGTGATTTCGTCCTCTCCTTTGAATGCCTGGCGCTTATCTGGAATGAGTTTCAAACCAGCATCACTCAGCTCCGGATCTCCGTTCCCCGTCGACAAGCGCGAGCGCCGCAACAATGCCTTTACCCTGGCCACTAATTCGCGCGGAGAAAATGGTTTAGTCACATAATCGTCTGCGCCAATCGAAAGTCCGATCACCTTGTCCGTCTCTTCGTCCTTGGCAGTCAACATCAGGATTGGAACTTGCGAGTCCTGCCGGATGCGGCGACATACCTCCAGCCCATCCAAC
>Ga0315289_10010549_pt1 | contig 13211 bp, 10 predicted proteins | sample YL17G11_40_MG_FD_203452 | JGI IMG/M metagenome (GOLD analysis project Ga0315289, IMG submission 203452) | Sediment microbial communities from Yellowstone Lake, YNP, Wyoming, USA - YL17G11_40 | ecosystem: Environmental > Aquatic > Freshwater > Lake > Sediment | place: USA: Wyoming | collected...
AATCAAATAGAGGCAATTAAGACTCTTTCTAAATATGGTGGAGCGGGAATGATGAAGACTGCTGACATCCTAGAAAAAGGACAGAAAGCGTATGAAGAAGGAGAAAGAAAGTCTAATGAAGGTTGGGCAGCACAAGGAGGATTTGGGGAACAAATGCAAGAGCAAGAAGGTGGCTGGGTAACTCCTGCACTTGCCGGTAGGAATGTCTACTCAACAGCAGAAGATGGAAGACCTGAAGTTTTTCATAGTGGAAGTGGCACTAATATATTATTTGCTCCGGGTGAATCTGGACAAATATTCAATGCAAGTGCAACAATGAATGCATTTCAAAGAGGACTTGGGGGCGGTGGTGCAGAAGCTGGTGGAGGCTCACCTGTAGTAAATCGTAGTGGTAGTGGTAATCAAACAGTTTTAAATATTACAATAAATGCTGGAACCCTCGACAAAGGAAGTTTTGCAAAACTTCTTGAAAATGAAGTTCTTAATCATATTTATGGATAACAGGAACAATTATGGCTATAAATACAATACCCGGTGATCTTAATAAATTATTCAAAGACGCAACAACCACTAGTCGATCTGCTGCTTTTAATGACAGAGGCTTTACTCCATTTCAATTTTCATCTCGCATGACTCAAGTAAATACATCACAGATGGGAGGACTTATCCCTACAAATATATTAAGTAATTTGACCAATGAGCGTCTTGCTTGGTACGAAATGTGGGTCAACCCATCAAAGATTGATATCTCGCGTGATTTCTTACATAAGAAGGAAAATACTGCCGGTTCTGTCGTTACTTTCCACTATCGACCGGATGTATATAAAATGAAAGTATCGGGAGTGTGCGGCTGGATAGCTATCAATCCCCAAAAAGACAAGGATACACGATCACTCGGATTTGTTAATCCTGCTGATGTTAAGAAGGTTGGAAATATCTGGTCAGCTAACCGAGTAAGACTTGATCCTGCATCAAGAAATTCTCCCCGTATATTTCTTGAGAGACTAAGAAATATATCCGAAGAACCCATGTACTTTGTCGATCTTGAGGGTATTGAACATTATAACATAAAGTATATAAAGATTTTCACAAAGCAATACCCTGATGGTGTTGTCTGCGAGGGTTATTATACAACCTTTAGTATTCCTGAAGAAGGTGAAGATGCACAGACTATAAATTACTCTTTCGATTTTACCGTTGAAAAAATGACATCTGTTACTGCAATGAAAAGTATGCTTGGTATGTTTGGAACCAGTTCTGCCAATGCACGTAAAACTCTATCACCTTTACCGGGAGTAATGTAATGGCTGCTCCATCATTTGGTTCATCTAATCCTAATACCGTTGGTGGTAGTGTATTTGGAACATTTGGTGTTCAATACAAACCAGAGGAATTTGAACGTGTTCGTGAGGATGGGTTTACAGCTATAGGAATGGTTCCTGATTGTCGTGTATTTATATGTGGTGCAGAAGTAACCAAAGATGTTTTGGACGTGTCAGTTAATAATTCTATTGATGGAAATACTTGTGACATTACTCTCACAAATCCTAGAGGAAGATATGAAATAACTAAACAAGATTTGATGGGAAAGTGGCGGGAGGATAAAGATATTCTTGCTGCCTATGATTACTCTCAATTTAAACGAGTAACTCCGGGGTTATTTGATAGCTTCATGGATAAAATAACACCAAGTGCATTCGGTTCAAAAACAGCTTCAAAAATAAAGCAAGGAATGTCCTATACTAAGTTAGGCATGGACGCTGCTAGATCAGTCTTGTCTCCTTTTGCACAAACTGGTGGAAGTCCTCCAAAAGTAAAGGGTGTGACACGACAAATGTTTGAGGTTAAATACTTTAGTGGATTAACAAAACATAATGGTGATGTTGTTTTTGATTATAAAGACCCTGTTTATGTATTCTTTAAAGGACGATTTGCACCTCTCTGGTATTTTGGATTTGCAGGAATTGTTACTGGTTGGGATGATACTGATGTATATGAACAATCATACACTATAAAGATAAAATGTGAAGATGTTACGGCATTGTGGAAAAGAGCAAAGTTAGTTCTACAGGGTGCCATGTATCCTCATTCAAGAGGAGAAGATAGAGATAGATCAGTTCAAACAGGGTCAGCACGTAACCCACTTGAGATATCAGCAACATTTAATTTCTCAGACATAATTAAGGTTGCAGTATTTTCATACGATTTTGCAAAGTTTACTAACAACTGTCATGAAATTAATCCGGGAGTATATAAAACTCCTCCTGAAAAAGGTATAGGTGCAGATGACATCTCAACTACAGATAAATATAAAGATAAGATTAGGAGACTACAACAAGAAGCATTTATTGATGGAGGAATAAAAACTGTTGGAGGAGCAGATGCACGTTATATGTTTACCCGTAGTGAGGGTGGATGGGGAATTGCTGGTAACGGCAAAGCAACTAAAAGTAGTAGCACTAATCAAAAAGGGGAGTCAGTTCCCGGAGGTAGTACAGACACCTCATATAATAAAGGAGATGTAAATACTAGTAATAATGCAGGTTTGGTGCCTATCTCAAAAATATCATATTTATATAAAGATACGTTTAAAGGAATGGAAACCTACAAACTTAATGAATCTCCTTTAGGCCCGTCTGCCCCTATCTATATGCAACTCAATGAAATAGAATTTCCAGAAAATGTACCATTTAATGGAAAGAATTTAAAGGCATATCTTGATGTATCCATACGTTATTGGGAAGCTGAACACTCAATACCAGATAAAGTAAGTGATAATGTAGATGAAATTACAGGTACTGGTTGGAAAGATGGTAAAGCCTATGGAGTTGCTGGAATTCATCCAGCACTTACACATGAATTTATAGATAATTTTAATATTTTGGATGGTATCTGGCAGCAGTGTTATACTAATAAGGAAAATCTTGATAAAGTCATAATGACTCCTAATGATAAAATACGTTCAACCGTTGCGGGCATGCCTACTGAATTAGTTGCCGATGGAGATTTGGCTGATTCAAAGAAAAAACCAATTGGAACAGCTTTTAATTTCTTCAGACCTCGTTTGTTTGTTATTCTCCCAAGAAGATTTTCAGATAGACAAAAAAAGGGAGAGGGCGGATTTGCTAAATTTGAGAATTTGTTTAAGCAGTCCACTACAAGTGTATTTGAATTTCTAAAGGAAAAATTAAAAGGTGTAGAATATATTATGTATGCTTCACCTTGTGGGGATGTTTTTATAGAACCAGAATTATACGATTTTCATCCATTGGAGTTCTCCCAAAAAGTAGAACAAAAAAGTATTATAACAAAAGAAATACCTGTTACAGTTAAAACCTATAGCGGAGAAAAAGACCTTCCAGCAACACGGCAAGATAAAGCTTATATGTATAATCCATTAGCAAACCACCCATTCTTTATTATGGAGAAAGATCGTATACGTACATCACAAACATTTAATCATCAACTTATTCATACAGAAATAACAGTTAGAGGTGGTATTACCAAAATGGGGGGTATTACTGAAATATTTGATGATCAAACAAGGGAAGCTGTTACTGCAATTGCTACAGGAAGACAGAGTCGTGGTTACACTATGGATACCATGTTTAGCCATGGTAGTTATGTTGCCAATGGTTTTCAGAAAAGATATGATCCTAATAGTAGTGTATCACAAGCACGAAGTTTGAGTGTAAATCAAAAAGCAATCTTGGATAAAATGGCATTTACAGAACTACTCAAGAACTATGCTGATTTAACTATATTACAAGCTGCAAAACAATATGGAACATTTATGCTGAAAAAAGATAGAACAGAGAAACAAAACTCATTCTATTATATTTTTATCAATGAATCAAAAAGCGTAAGAAATCTTCTTGAATCCGGCACTCTTCTTAAAGAGGGCGATACCCTTACAAAGGATGATGATGCTAACTATCTCCTACAAAATCAATTTCCAAAATTATCTATTAACGCAGACAAAAAGATAAAAGAGGTGTTAAATTATACTTATGGTAAATTAAGTGTAAAAAGTGATAAGGACTATAGGAATACTGTAAAGAAATCAATAGTTATGGATAAGTTAAAAGTTAGTACGGACGTATACGAAATTATAACAAATGTTATTACCAGTTCTTCATATGATCCAAAAGATGAGTCATTTGCTGCTGTTAGAGAAATGATACGTCTTGGCCTTTGTACAGGTTCGCCTACACTAGTAGAAACTGAAAAAGTTAAGGAAGTTGCAAAAAAACTCAATGGTTATATTATAGATTACAATGCAAAGGGTGGGGGTGATGAAGGAATACTTATACGAAATATTGCAGAGGAGAAAACTGCTGCTAAAAATGGTATTTATGATCCTCGAACTGACATGGTTAAACAATATGGCTTTAATCCTAAAGAACCTATAAAAAACCCATATATACAAAGTGGGATTGAGGCGTATGAATATGCACGAACTGTTTTCAATAGATTAAAAGGAAAAGCATTTCAAATACAGATGGAAGTTATTGGAAGACCTGAGTTTCTCTTAAATCGTCCATACTATTGCGAAAGAAAAGATGCTATAGGTCTTCTTACAAAGTATTCAGTTAGATTTCAAATAGGGTCGTCCTTCCTATCATCTGCAACTCTTGACTATATACGAAAAAATGCTATTGTATTTAGTTATGATCTAGGAGAGCTTGATCCCTTTCCTGAAGGAAAAACAGGTAATGCTGCATTCCAAAAACAAGCAGAGAATTATTATAAATTGAATAAATTTACAAATAACTTTGCAAGTAAAACAACAAATGCTATTGTTGATGTTGCTGGTGGAGAAAACCCCGGATTTGGAAGAGCACTTGGAGCAAAACTTGTAGGAAATGTTGCTTCCAGTGTTATGGAGAGTGTTCTCCCTGTGGGTGGAGTTTTTTCTTTACATGATAGAATTGGTCATATCCCATTTGATACACGTTTTGGGGAAAAGGGTCTAACTACTTCAAAAATATCGGCAGAGAGTATATATGGAACTAGCAAAATTATTGAGATCAATAACTATGAAATATTACATTCAATAAGTATGCAAATAACTGACAAACTTAAAGCAATAAATACCAGTGATACAGAAATAAAGGGATTAACAACTGCAATTACTAATGGCAATAAGGCTCTTACTCAGGATAAAAAAACATTAGCAGAAAAGAATAAAAAACTAAAGGATACAAAACTTAAACCTGATGAAAGAGCAAAACTTACAAAAGAAAGAAACATTTTAAATGATAAGATTAAGAATGATACAACTAGTGTGGAGACTAATACAACTAAAAAAGAAAACGCTGAACGAGCTAAAACTGATGCAACAATTGAATTATATGGTATATCTCCTAAACCAAGTAATTTAACCAATACTATTATTGGAACATTTAGATTTGTAATTTCTGAAGGACAAAAGGCATTTCCTCGTGCCGCAGAATATAGTCAGGGATTATTCTATAAATTATTTGAACAACATTTGGATGGTATGGGTGGATTGCCTGACGATTGGACAGTTACAGATGAAAAACCTGTAAAGAGAGAATTTCCGGGATTAACAGACGGTACAATTGAATATTATATTATACTTAAGGATACCACACCAAAACCTAAGCCTACAAATAAAAAAGCAGCCGCTGATAAGGGTAGTGCTGATGCTAAAAATAAAGCTAAAACTCAAAATCCTAATAATCAAAACACTAATACCAAGAATGTACCAATGAAGAATAGCAAATAGAAACAAGGATGATTTATGAGTGGAGTATTTACAAATAATGAAACAGTCAGTCTTCATAGTAAAATAGACTCTGATAATTTTGTTTGGGGGCTTGTTGATAAAGTTGATACACAAAGTCAAATAATGACAGTCCTTATCCCATCAAAACCACAATCAAAACCACAGACTACAACTGTTCCCATAGGAAATTCAGTTACTAATTATGGTGCCGGTTTTAGAATGATTCCATTTTCTGGAGGAAGAACTGCTGTTTATCTTTATGAAGATACCGGAGGGAAATACCACCATTTAGGCTATGTTTTAGATAACCTTAAAGATATAACCGATAATATATCGGGGGATGCTCAAGCAAATGCTAATAAAGTTCTTCTCAGACATCTTGAAGAGGGAGAAGTTCAGATGTCTGGTGTATACGGAAATGAATTCTTTCTTTCTGTAGACGGTAGTGCTTTAGTAAAAACTCAATACGGGTCTTATCTTAAACTTGATAATTATATGAGCCGCCTTGAGGGTAGCTTTTCAAATATGAAGTATGAAATGGATGGTGTTCGCCTTCGCATGGGGAATGTTATTCGACCTACTAAAAAAGACACGACAGAAGATCAGTTTATTATACAGGGAGATGATGATATACTTAAAGGGGCTGATGAACTTGAAGATAATGAAAAGTGGACACCTCTAAAAGAATTTACAATCCAAGTAGGAACAATTCAAGACCCGGATAATAACTATGCTGATTATGTAAATCCTTTTGTAAGTCCAAGTATAGGTACGTTTTCCATAGCCGATACTTTTGTTAAAGAAGATGGTGCGGGGCTGTTTTCTGCTGGAGAGCCAGTTAAATGTTATCTCCGCATGGCAAGTGGTGGTGGGTTTATGATAACCAATGATGGTTCTTTTCATATTATGGATTATGTGAATTGGAGTTCAGTTAAGTTTTCAATGACAAAACCTGAACGAGCACTTCGATTGAGACAAAGTTATATGTCTGTCGCTGAATCAACCGATGACTCAGCAAAGTTTAAGACTGAAATACAGATATCTCATGAAAGTAATGCTCGTATTGAAGTCAGGGAAGGGTATGTTCAATTAACGGATGCTACTGGAAGATATCTCAAAATGGATAATTTTGGATGTAATATGAATCTACCAGATGCTGCTTTATCCATCACAGCTAAAGATATACAACTTTCCGTGGATGGTGGGAGTGTAAGTATAGGAGGTTTTCCAACAGATGGTGTTTTAAAGGCAACACAGACATCAGCAATGTTTGATCAACATACGCATGCTGGGCCATCCGGCCCACCTCTTGCAGCATTTCAGTGGACACCTTCTCTGCAAATTCCCAACTCACCATTCGTTGCACAAAGTTTTAAGGTAGGTTAATTATGCCAACAACAGAATTAAAAGTATGGGAACAAAAAGTATATGAGTTCGGTATCACACTCCCGTTACCGCCCATGCCAGAACCTCCCGCAGATTTTGGAATACCGGGACTCGGATTAGACTTGAAAGCGACTTGTCCGGGCGCACCGTATTGTGGCAATCCTGATGCAGATAAAAAATGTTCAATTCCATTAAAACTTCCAATGAAAACTCCTACATATTCATATGCATTGCCTTTTCCACCAAAGATAAGTGTACCGCCATTGAAATTTAGAATAACATTTCCACCTCCAGTTATACTCCCTATGCAATGTCCAAATTATCCTGATCAAAAGGCACATGAAGATGGGGCACCCCCGTCTACACCTCCAGCAATTCCTAGTGGAGGAACTGGCGGTTTACCCGAAACTGGTAATATTGCTTAAATAGGAGAATATTTTGATACAGCAAGCCTTTATAAAATCATTGAAAGCATTTAAGTTTTCAACATTTGGAAAAGAACATATTGCTAAAGTATTTCCTGAATTACTTGCAAACTCTTGTCGTTCTATGGCAATTATAGATATAATGGGACAACCGAAAGAAGTAATTTATGATTGGGGAAAGTTGGTTGAATATAAAATAAATCTCAGTAATGCAATCTATGATAATAATTATGACTTATTGGATAATATCATTATTGAGTTTTTCAAATCTTATAACTATCAAATGGTTATTCCAGACGGAAGATTTGTCATGTTCCACATAGATTTTCCAGATGAGGCAATAGAAAAGTTTACAAATATTTGTAATGCTTTTAAAGGAAAACAATGGGATGATATTATAGACTCATTCCTTGATTCCTTTTATGAATTTGTTTGCACAGCGACAGTACATGGAGATAATTTCATTCCATGGCACTAGTAGTCGCTACATTAAAAAATGATGTAAAAGCTGCATTTCAGGCAACTGATTGGACTGTGTGTGCAACTCAGCTTGCTCAAGCTATTGATTCATTTATTCAATCAGGTGCGGTTAATACAACTGTTACGGGAACAGTCGTACCACCTTTTCCAGCACCCCCCTATCAAGCTGTAGGCTCTGGAGGCCCTCCAACAGGTCAGACATCAAATATAACTACAACAGGGCTGGCAACTTTACAGGCTCAGATTACTTCCAAATTTATGAATCAGAATACATTGTGGGCTGATCTAGGGCCAGCATTTGCATCAGCAATAAGCAATGATGTTGCTACTGGTTCAGTTACTACTCAAGTATCCGGTGCGCTTACGGGAACCGGCACAGGAAATCCGGGATGCATCAATGATTCTGGAGGACTCAGTGGGCTTATTGCTAACTTGACTGCCGCCTTTACAACTCAAGCATATGATACAGATTGGAACAATGTTGCTGATAAGATAGGAGATTCGTTGGATCAGTATCTCAAAGCAGCAACTGTAACAACAATCGATAATGGAACTATTCCTCCAAATTCATGGGCAGGTTCTGGAACAGGAACTATTTCGTAGGAGAGTAATATGGCAACACAAGAAGAATTAGTAAAAAGTCTTACCTTTCTAGAAAAACAAAGTTATTCGGATATTATAGATGTAGCCATAAAAGAATATAATGAGAAAACAGTTTTGTTTACCATGTTGAATGTCTCAATCGGTAATTCTTTAAATAGAGCAAATGCTATATTGGAATCATATAGTACTAAATATAAAAATACTGATATAACTAGTAGTTATACAGTATTTCAGGGTATTCTTAGCAGTATAAGTGGGCAAGTCCCTGATTTAGACAAAACAAATGGTTTAATTAACATGATGATATATGGAAACTCAAAAACTCAAAGGGAAATTAGACGGTTTGTTTTTGAATTAAGAAAAAGAAGCGCATTATTAGTAGGTACTATCTTAACTGATGTAAAGAAAGCAAAAGAAGATTTGAATAAATTGAAAGGTCAAGTGCAGTAATCCTGATAAGATTACTTAAAAATATTGAGATATCTCTTATATTTACACAGTAGAGGTTAGATTATGGCTGTAGGATTGAAAATAATAGGTGGAGATTTTGTTATAAGTCCAGCAGGTGCAATAGAAATGATTGATCAAACTGATAAATGTACCAGAGATTTTGGAAAGATGCTTATGACGGATAAAGAATATCCTGATAATACTACAACATATGATAGATATAATCCAGATTATGGAACTGAATTGAACAATAAAAGTCAATATGTAGGTTTGTCCAGAATGGGAAAGAGAGATTCTGTTATAATGTTGTTAAATGATGCCATTAATAATTATTTAAAATTACAAGAAAGCAGAAATAACCTCGATTTTGGTGAAGTCATAACTAATGTTAATTTTGAAGTATTTTATAATGTTCGGGATATGCGTAATCTTATAATTGATGTTAGCTTTGAAACAGCATATGGTGGTCAGACAATTTCATTAGGACAATTTATTCAAAATGTAGAATAAAGAGGACAATTTATGATCTCTAAAACAGCGAGTGATATTAGAAGTGAGATAATCAATTCACTTATAACTTTATTACCAAACCTTGATTTAACTGTAGGCTCTCCCGAACGAGACATGTTTATTGAAGCTCCTATAACAGGACAGCTTCTTAATCTTTGGGGAAAGATTATTTATGCAGCAAAGCTTCATGCGCCGCATACGTATCAATCAGATATAGAAGATGTTGATCTTATCAATTATATGAGTAACTACGGAATAAGCCAATATGCAGCAACATATACAACAGGTGTTGTTACATTTTATTCAAACTCAGTACCCTCGCAAGATATTAGTATACCTGACGGAACAATAGTTAGAACACAGGATGCCGTTCCAATAGAATTCTCCGTTCAGGGAGATTATATAATGTATTTTAGTATAATCTCATCATATTTTAATGCAAATACGCAACGATATGAAGTAAACTGTGGTGTTCGTGCTCTTAACTCAGGCTCGCAATATAAAGCTGGAATAAATACTGTTGTCGATCTTACAACATCCATTAGCGGTATTTCTGGAGTTACCAACAGCACAGCACTCACGGGCGGCACAAATCAAGAATCTGTAACAGATGCTCTTTCTCGTGTAATTAATACTTTTCAAGGAAGGGGTCTCGGCCCTACTCAAGGTCTTATAAACTTTATTCTGCCTTATGTTGAAGCTGTTAATGTTGTCGGGGCAAATGATCCAGAAATGCTCAGAGACGAAGGTTTGGGAGGAATGATCGATTTTTATGTAATTGGAGAAGACCTTATAACAGCTACTGATACTGTGACAATAACATCAACAGGATTAGAAACTGGAACTAATGTAAAATATACATCAACAGGGATTATATTATTAAGTCAGCCAGTACGAGATGTTTTATCAGTTGTAATAAATAATGTTGTTATTTCTCCAAATTATTATGCTTTGACTAAAGATACAGGTCTTCTTGCAAAATCAACTCAATCCTCTGACATGATTACAATTACGTCTACTGGAATAGCTAACGGAACTTGGTTTAAGGCAAACGATGCCGTAGAAATAAGTTATCAATATAATAATCTTCTATATACTATAGAAACTGATCTAAATTCTCTTGAGAATCATTATCAAAATAGAGATTATCTTCTCAGAGAAATGACTGAAGTTACAATAACAGTTTATATGAGATTAAAAGAAACAGCAGGTCAAGATTTTACATCTGTTGCAACAGACGTTAACTTGGAGATTTCAACATTTATTAATTCTATTAAAAATGGCGGATCACTTGAATTAGCAGATGTTGTAGGAGTTGCCAAGGCGATAACTACAGTCGATAATATAGATTTGACTACAGTTTCAATGACTCCTATTGGAGGTGGGGTTAAAACTGCACAGGGAGATATTCTCTTTAATAAAAATGAATATCCTATTGCAGGTACTGTGACTATTGAGCGTTGGACGAATCAATAAAAATACATAAAATTATTCAAATTTTATCCTACAGTTATAGAGGGTGCCGATACTTTATTTGATAATAGAATTTAATTTCTGTAGGAGAAATGATGAAAGTTAGTATTATTAGTCCAGATACAGTACCACTCCCATTGAAAGACAATCCACCCGAATTTATAACAGAAAATGGAAAAGAGTTTCGATTAAAGGATAAATATCTCAGAACAACTGGTCTTGGAAAGCGGGCATGGGGGTTAGCTGAGACCCTCTCAAAAGAAAGTGATTTTGAGGTCACACTTCTTATTCCTGACCTAAATAGTCCTAAAGGTGATCTAATAGATAGATCAAAACTCACTTTTGAAATAGAACAATATAACTTCAAGGCTGCTGCATGGAATTGGTCTGAGGAACTTGATAAGAAGTTGCTTAAAGCAGATTTTGTTATTGTTCAATCTGCAACAGGAGCGGGATTTAAAAACTGTGCAGTTTTACCCGGAAATATAAATGTAATTGTTGATGGTTTCGTTCCAATCTTTGCAGAGCTCCCCTGTACAATACTAGGAAATTCTTCGATCTCTAGAAAGGTCTTTTGGGAATCATTTAGATCGCAATACCTGAATCTAATAACAAGGGCAAACTGTGTGCTGTATGCGACAGATAGACAGTATTATTATTACGAGGGACAATTCTTTTCAATAGATAAACTAAACTGGAAAGCCTTTAAGTTCTCTCCCCTGCTTAAAGTTCCTCTGGGTGTGGACATCGTTGATAAAGTAGTGAAAGATACAGCGTCAACTCGATTGAAATTGTTGTGGTTCGGCCCTATTTATCCATGGTACAGACCTGAGAAAATACTGGAAATCGCTGCCGATCTGCAAAGCACGGATATTGATTTCATCGGTGTGAAACATCCCCGCTATGGAAACATCTATAACAACTTCTTCAAGAAGTTCTTTGAATCCAACCCCTCCCCCTACAATGTCACGGTGACAGAAGAATTCTGCGACGATCCCGTTGAACTCTATAAGCATTATGACGCTGGAATTGTATTTGCAAGGGATTGGCTTGAGGAAAAGTACTCGGTAAGGGGAAGAATCCTTGACATGATCTCCCATGGTCTACCGGTGATCATCAACGAAAACAACTCCCTCTTCAATGAACTCAGATATATTCAGGACTCGATCTATCCTACAAACGCACAGACACTGAAAAGAGACATTCAAAGATACGAAGGGAATAGATCATTACTTACAGTATCTGATAGATCACACAAAATGCTGCAAAAGAACCTGTCGTGGTCATCTGTTGCCTCCCCCCTTGTGGAGTACATCAGACGATTTGCACTGGATGAACCTGATGAATCTAACGGCACAGAGAACTAAACATGGAATCTAAAGACCTTCTGATATCAATCATCACCCCTGTTTTTAATGGGAGCTTGGAATTCCTACAAGCTTCATATGAATCATTAAAAAAACAGACTTATACGGATTGGGAATGGTGCATCTGTGATGATGGTTCCTCTGACGAAACAATAATAGACTATCTTAAAAACATCAACTCAGATGACAGGATCAGTGTGAAAACCCTTGAGAAGAATCAGGGGATTGCCATGGCAACAAACGGGGCAGTCAGCATTGCAAAAGGAGAAATCATTGCCTTCCTTGATTACGACGATGAACTCCATCCCGATGCTTTGAAAGAAGTCGCCACCGTGTTCAAAAGCCATGGCGTTGATATTGTTTATACTGATGAAGCATTGAAATTCCCTGACAGGGTAGAACTCATAGAACACAGGAAACCAAGATACTCTCCCCATTATCTACTCTCAACGAATTACATCTGTCATTTTCTTGCGGTGAAGAAAGACCTGTTTAATGCCCTTGGGGGTTTGAAACCGGGATTTGAAGGGGCGCAGGATCATGATCTTGTGCTCAGATTGACCAATGCCTCAAAGAGAATCTTTCACATTCCCAAAGTCCTCTATTACTGGAGAAGACATGCTGGATCATTTAGTGACGCTTCCAATAAACGAAATGTTGCAGCAATCAGTGGAATCAAGGCAGTGACTGATGAACTCCGTCGAAGGGGCATGCAAGCAGAGGTCACCAACCCCGGCGGCATTACCCACTATAAAGTGAAACCAA
>Ga0315289_10010550_pt1 | contig 13210 bp, 13 predicted proteins | sample YL17G11_40_MG_FD_203452 | JGI IMG/M metagenome (GOLD analysis project Ga0315289, IMG submission 203452) | Sediment microbial communities from Yellowstone Lake, YNP, Wyoming, USA - YL17G11_40 | ecosystem: Environmental > Aquatic > Freshwater > Lake > Sediment | place: USA: Wyoming | collected...
GGATGATGGTTTCGTCAGACCTGTGAGCATGCGGATGGTGGTCGTCTTGCCGGCGCCGTTTGGGCCGAGCAGACCATAGAACTCGCCTCTCGCCACACTGAAGGTGGCACCGTCGACAGCTGTGACATTACCATAATGCTTGGTTAGGTCGTTGACTTCGATCGCGTTCTCCATTCTCTCACATCTTCACTCTACTCTATCGCTTCAATTCCTTGATCTGTTCCTCAACTGCTGCAAGTTCGTGCTTCAGCTCGTCCGCGTATTCTTCCAAGTCTTTGGCTTGTTCTTCCCTTGTGAAGAATCGTCTACCACGGTATCCGTGATGTTCGTGTCGTCCCCCACAGCCGCAACCACATCCACACATGTTCGCGTTCCACCTCCAGCCTTCACTACCAGAAACGAAGCACTTAAACTACAGAGTTAGTAGTAACGTAGGAACTATGTGCGAACGAAGTGGCAAGCCCGACCGTCTCTGTCTCTGTCCACTGGAAGGCATCATAGACACCATAGGCAAAAAGTGGACTCTGCTCGTGGTCAATGCTATTGGAAACCATGGCAGACTCAGATTCAGCCAGATGACGCAGGAGCTGAAAGGAATCAGTCCAACCACTCTGACTGACACACTCCAAGAACTCCAACGCGAACGGCTCATCACGAGAGAATCCTTCGCTGAGATACCCCCGAGAGTGGAGTACTCTCTGACCAAGGACGGCGCGCAACTTAGGAAAGCGATCCTGCCTCTTCTGCAATGGGCATCAACGAGAACTGTCCCAGGTAAGAAGAGATGCTCAGCTAGGTACAGGCAAATCACTGGTCATCAGATCATGAGGACTGCGCAGTAGAGGGGGTTCGTCGGGAAGCGCCGGGGGTGGGATTCGAACCTACGAATCTTCAGGCCACGGGTTAACATCTCTTGTGAAAAGTACTTGCGCCGTCACGAGTTTTGCTGATTGACATCGTATGGTCATCTCAAACCGAACTCTACTCAACAAGGGATGAAATCTCTCCGTGAGAGAGATGATCCGGTTTATTTCTGGGCGACACGATACCTCATAGCAACGAGGGAGTCCACGCTGGAAACCCCCAATCACCAAGATCCAAACCGAAAAACCGAGCCCTCACCACCTCAATTGTGGGTAACCCCAATTTACCCGCCGATTACCCAGAACGTATCGGAACAAGCCCAATCAAGTATGGAAGGATGGTGCGGCCGCCGGGATTTGAATCTTGGTCGTAGGTACCCATTCTATCTGATATGCGCTCTTGTATTCTGAAGAGCTGCTGAGTGCTGTTTTTCTCGGGAAGTAGTCTGTCAAATCGCCTCTCATCGTGATTGGGCCAAGGCCTATCTTGTCGAGAAATATAGAAGGAGGTGAACGAAATGACTGACGGAGTCTCCCCTGCCGACTGGTTTGCAGCGGAATTTCTCCGCTTTGTGCTGCACCAGCATGGCGCGGAGCATGTCCCCCTAGTGAAGGCTTTGTACGCCAGCAACTTCGTGGAGGCTATGCCTCATGTGTCCAAGTATGCCCGCAGGAGCAAGGGCGAATATGCTGACGACCCCATCGCAGCTGAAGGCTGGGCGGCGGCAAATGCCTACACCATGACTATGATCGGGGAGTCTGAGGAGAAGAAACGAGAGGCCTTCCTCGCCATGGGGTTCAAAGAGGAACCCGCGTCCGTGCTAGCAAAGCACGACGCAGTCATCTTTCTGAACCGGCAGAAGATACTCGGCTACAAGACCGAACTCGGCCAGCAGGAGGCGAACGAACTGGTCACCAAAGTGCTAGCTCACGAGTGCACGCATGTAGTCGAACATATGCTGGGAAAGAAGATCATCGCCGACTTCGACTACAAGCACCGCTTCGAGCATCCAGCCGTCGAGCGTCTCCTCGCAGACTTCAAGAGAAATATGGGTACGGAGTTTCAGGAACGTTATGGCAACTTCGTCTAGGTTCTGTCTTCTAGGGCCGGCTCTCCTAGATGTCGACCTGACCCAAGACTCTCTTCTTCGCAGTAGTTCGAGGCCACTTTTTTCGCTCGCCAGGCGTGTTCATTCTAGGACCATCTAGGAAATACAGATAGGCCTTCCCCAGTATTCTTCGTTCGTACTCTGAATATTGAAGCTCGCATAACTCCATATTCAAGACCGTGAGTGGGTGAAGGGTCTCAGCAGTCAACGAGGAGTTCGGCGTCTGAGTTCTGGCTTGGTTGGCGCTTTTTAAGCAAACTGACGAGACCTTGAGGGTCTCCTTGGAAATCGCCGATGAGTGATTTCAGGGTTTCAGCGAAGATTGACGAGAGAACATTCCGCCTTATCGAAGATGTTGCGGCCGAGCGGAAGGTAAGCCGTGCCGAAGCCCTCCGCCTCATACTTACCCGGTACGGTCGCGCCATGCAGATAGAGGACGCAAAACTACAACCAACCCAAGAGCACATCACCATAGTCGGAGCCTCCAGATCTGGGAAAACCTTCCTCACACGCCACTACCTCGCCCCGAAGCTTGAGCAGGGCAAACGGGTCGTCGTCATCGACGTCCACAACGAATACTATCGCGGTTACGAGAACATCCCTCTCACATTCAAGGGCACGGTTCCGCGAACAACAAACCAGCTCTTCCAAACCATCCAGCTGCAATCCGTCTGGGACAAAACCACCGACATCATCGAAGATCTCACGAAGCGGATAGAGTCCTCGAAACGGAAGCGCGTATCCATCCATGTGAACATCGCAAACGCAGAAGCCGACAAAATAATTGTCAGCGCATTCCTGGAACAGATGACGCAGAGAGAAGAACAGTGGAAGCCTCCACTCCTTGTTGTGGTTGAAGAAGCTGCAAAATACGACTGCACATCACTCGTGAGCCGTGGGCGCCACTACGGAATCCAGGCGGTGCTGATCAGTCAGTCTCCGCTCGACGCTGAAACGATGACGAACACGAAAATCATCACGGGAGCAAACGCCCCGAAACTCACTGAAGAAATCGACCCCTCCATCGCCTTCGCAGCCCAGCAGCTCCGCCAGGGCGAGTTTCTCTGGGAGGCCGTGAAAGGGCGATGGAGCCGATTCAAATACACGGCTCGAAAAGGAGGGGCAGAATAGAACGGTGAATGGATTGCCTTGGTGCTGGCACGATTTCTGAAATGGGTGTGTCCAAGTGCGCAGCCGGGTAGTTTTGGGCAGGCGAGAACGAGTAAATTCCCCCTGATAGGAAAGAATAGAAGGCGTGCTTTCTCCCTGCCCCAAGACCAGAATGGGCCACTTTTTCCTCAGCCCAAGCATAATCTCTCCGAAATCAGGGCCACTTTTCTCGCATGAGGTCATCCAGGAACTACTGATTGTGAAAGTGTCGCTCCTTAGGCCGGTGTACTTGAAGGAGCGACGACGCGAGTGTTTCCGAGCTCTCAGTCACTGAACCGGCCTAGTAGTTCCTTTGCTTGCCCTCTTAAGGGCCCGAGAATGTGGTGTTGCGGGTAGTGGGACAAGGTTCCGTGAGCAGAAGAAGTCGCTCCTTGGGCCGGCATGCCGCACTTTTGAGAACCCGAAATCCGGTCTTAGTGTAGTAACAGTGGCCGGCGTGATGATCCCGAGCCCCGCCCTAATGCGTGAACCAACGGCGCTTCCAGTTCGGGACGAATTCAAGGATCGAGGTTATTTTGCTGGCCTGCAGTGGAATTTTGACGATCAGCTCAACTTGGCTTCGACGCGTCTTTGCGAAGACTCGTTTCTAATTTCTTAGCGGTCTTTCTTAGCCTTCCAACCCTAACTGGTCGCGTAGGTCTCGTTCTCGAACGGTTTTTAAAAACAAGGGCGCTTACTGGACGACTGCGTAGGCTGAACGGGACCAAGGACACTAGGAATTCAGAGATCGCCTGATCATTATTGACATTCTCGATCAGGTGAGTTTATAGCTCAAGGTTTGACCCAGCCGTGCGACTTGGAAAGCTACCCAATCTGGCGTCTAGAGCGACTGATTTTGACGTGGATACGAATGGATTCATGCGAATTTCAGGCGTCCTCGTATGGATGTTGGATCCCTCCGGAGTGGTCGAGCTTCGCCGACCGATTCTGATGCGCTGAGAAGCGAGTGTGCCGAAGCGTGGCCGCATTTCCGACCCGGGTAGACTATCTCATCAGATCATGGAAACTTTGGCTGCTCCGACCCAGTGGATTTTCGCACGCTACATTTCAGTTTGGTTGCGAGCCGACTCGCACGACTCAAGCCCATCGCGAAGTCTCTCATCTCAACGATGCTTCGAGCGTACACAATGAGGGCTCCATCCGCTTCGTCGAGACAATCGTTCTCCAATCCTACATGCGAACCAGCCGCGACTCCAACCAGCAGCGGTGCTACTTGAGGCTCGCAGAAGAAAACAACTAGCGGATGTCTTGCTCCGCGTACACCTGGATGACCGCGGCAACTCGTTATCGGGAAGCATTTGAAGGCGTAGAGCGAGTAGACAACACTGGCTATTCCCAGATCAGGAATTGTGAGGCACGGGTAAGGATCAAAGTCGTCTACCCAGTCGTCCTCCTCCGGTAACTCATCTGCAAGGTCATCGAATTCCTCACTGTTCTTGGCGCGTGAGTCTATGAAGGCAATTGCTTTCCCTTCAAGCTCGTACGCTATCTTGAAGTCACGCCAGGTAACTTTCTTTATGTAGACGTAGTCGTGGTTGGACCAAAGCCCGCCCTCACAACGTATGACATCCATCGGAGGAGGTCGTATCTCTGCAAAATCTACATTAATTCTAGGTGAGACTCGAAAGCGAGGGATCATGGTACCTCATTCCCCCATGATGTCCAACCCTTGCGGGTCTTCCTAGCGAACAGCTCTACCTTTTCGAAACTAGGATACATTTGTTCGATAAGTTCGTAGACCTTTTCGGGTTTCTCGCTGTGTCTGCGTCTTCGTGCTCGAATGATTGATGGTGGGCGATTGTTCTCAGCGGGGGTGGGCGGGTTGCCCTTTGTCCCGAGTAGCAGAACTTCGTGTTGGGTACGGAAGTAGTGGCCCATGCCGATTTTGTTCTTTACCCAAATTGCGTGCGTTCGATAGCTGAATCCCCAAGAGTTGAGCAGCGATGCAGCTTCGAGGAGTTTGCATGCAGGGGCCCAGAGGAAGAGCACGCAGGTTTCCCCGGCGATGTCGGGCACTGGAAGGTTCTTCAGTTCCTCATGTGTCATTGTGTGGTAGTGGTTTTCCACGGTTCTGCACTCTGACTCTGTAAACTCGAATTGGTATGGTGGGTCTGCGTAAATCACCGCGAACCTTTTCTTGGGAAATGGGGGAGTGTTCGCTTTGAGTTCGTTTCGTCTTATTCGTCGATACACTTTGTGGATGCTGATGTTTGAGTCTGGATTGAGTAGGTCAGCCTTTTCTTTCTCGGTGCCTTTCTGGATGATCAATTTCACTTTCGCAATGGTATCGTGGCTGACGCCTGCTCGTTTGGCGACTTCGTCTCTTGTTTCGTGCGATTTTGATAGACATCCCGCAGAATTCAGCGAACGCTTCAGCTTGCGACCGAGGGCCTGACGTTCTCTCGCCTGTCCCGCTAGGAGCGGTTCAAGTTCAAGAGCCAGTAGGCTTCGCGCGTATTGTGTTACGTTTCGTCTGGCGAGTTGGTTGTCGATCATCCAGATTTTGGCTGCGCTCCTGTTGGGGAAATCCTTCTCGAGCACGTCGAAGGGTATCCCGTGCCTCTGGCAGATTTCGTATCTGTGATAACCGTCAAGGATTATGTTCCTGCCCTTCCATACTACAATTGACTCGCGACAACCCTGCTCGAGCAGGTTGCATCGTAGGGATTCGCACTCCTCTGAAGTGAGCGGTGGTATGAGCGTGCGCAACTCTGGGTCCACGCACAATTTATCCACAAACACCGTTGCGCCGCCGACCGCTGCGGTCAGCTCGGTCTTTCTGCGTCGAAGACTCGTAGGTCTTCTCTGCAATTCCATCACGTTCGGGCAATGGTAGAAATTCTGAGACAATCTGAAGTGGAGAATTCACAGCGTCCTCGCCGTAAATTGACGGATGGGGTTGCTAGATGAGATGCGAGCCAGTGCACGTTGCCGTGTGTGGTGATTCAGTCGCAGAATGACTGTGAGGTGCTTGAGAGCCGTTCCAGCTCGAGTGCTTGATTCAATCTTCTGCTTAATTGTTGGTAGAAGGTTGATGTCGAGTTCGATGCCTACGCTGTTGCGTTCAACTTCGAGCGCCGCCTTCATCGTGGTGCCGGATCCCAGAAAGCAATCCAGCACCGTGTCTCCGACATACGAATAGAGTCTGATCAGACGGTCTGCGAGTTCAAATGGGAAGGCTGCGATGCCTTTTTCAAGTCTGGAGTTTGGGAGGACGTTCGTTATCTCCCAGAGGTTCAGGTGCCATTTTTTGTTTTTCGTGAGATATGCGGTTAGCTGTTTTCCTGATTTTCGTCGTATGTCTTCAGGCACGGACTTGTAGTCGAATGTCCCTTTCTGGAAGACTAGTATGCTTTCTAGCAGGTTGTCTGGGTAGTAGTACAATGGAAACGGGTTCTGTACGAGGACGCCGCTTCTTCTGCTCCTGGTGGCGTACCCGTCGGGTTTCTTCCAGGTTATTCGATCGCGGTATCTGAAGCCAGCTGCTTGGCAGATTCTTGTCGCATCTGCAACGATTGGATACTTGACACCATCCACGAGCATGTCATCGATGACTAGGACGACAATTCTGCCTTCGGCCACGACTCGCCAAAGTTCCTTGGCAACATCTCGAAGAAGGCTCAGGTATGCTTCGTAGCTCGTGAACATGTTCGGATAATCATGCGGCGCCGAAAAGTACGGCGGACTCTGGACTACGAGTTGGATGCTGTTGTCAGCGATTTCGTTCATGTCTCGGCAGTTGCCGATTATGAGAGTGTGAGACGTGCCATGGCAGGAGAGGGGTGTGGAGGAGTTTGCGACTTTCTGGGACATTGTGCTACTTCCTCCTCCGGAACAGCTTGAGTCCGTCCATGTCCGTCACGTAGTCGAATCCCGCTTCGACCAGGTCTTTGGCGTCCTGCACTGTGCCTGCAACTTTGCAGATGAACTCGTCGTTGTCGAAGTTGACGAGTTGTATGTACACGAGGGTGCTTCGGATGCTCTTGTGGCCGAGAACGCGCATGACGTGGAGTATGTCTTTGGTTCGGTGGTACTCCATCGTGCCTTTGAAATGGCGGAACGTCTTGAAGGTGATCGAGTTGATTCTCGGGTTCCCGAGGGTCGCGGCTACTCTTTCTCTCTGTTCAGTGTAGGTGCTGCGGAAATCCTCCAGACTCTCGATAGGGTCACGTGACTGGTTTCGGAAAAGCAATGGCGAGCTTCGTGGAAGTTGGTTCAACATCTGGATGAGCTTGCCTGTTATTCTAGAGTTTCTAGGGTTACTGCCCTTCTCGGGATCGTTCAAGATTACCTGTGCTTGCCCGAAGTCTACGTCCGTCCAGTGCAGGCGCCAAGCTTCGCCGGGGCGCATGCCCGTCTCCTTCAACAGCTCCAGGAAAGCCGCGGTCTTGCCTCCGCGCTTGGACATTCGGCTGATGTTCTCGATTAGCTGGTCGACCTCAGTCTCCGTTGGAATGAACGGAAGCTTTTCCGTCCGCCGATAATCTGGCCGAACCCACTGCATTCTTTTGAAGGCATAGAAGCCCTGCAAGTCATCGACTCGCTTGCACTTCGTATTCTCGTTCCAAGTGGTAGTAGCGGCAACGAATGCCTTCACCGCTTCAGGATTGAAAATGTCGACGTTCTTGGCGATGGTTCGTAGGCAGCGGTATCGGGTGTCAATGGTTGACTTCTCTCTTCCGTTTCTGCGCATCCATTCTCTGTATGCGTCGATGGCGGCGCAGCCGGCGACTAGTTTCGGGTCGATTCCAGTTCTAAGGCGTGGCTGGGCGATTGTGATCGTGGGTGTGTCTTGGACAGTGATATTGGTCATCGGTTTTGCTTCCTGTCTCGTCGCGTTCTATGGGGTGGGAGCAGGGGCGTTCGGTCCCGGGGTTGTTTGAGCTGGGTTGTTGGGCGAAGCTTGCTTCTTGTGGGATTTGCCGTGGTTCGCTCCGTTGCAAACGCAACGGCACTTGTTTCCGTAAGCGTTCCAGCATCTACGGTCACAACGCCGTCTGGACTTCTTGGAAGAGTTCTGCGATGTGCTTCTGACAAGGGTCATGGCGGACTCGCGAGAAATCATTCGTTGTCACCCCCGGGGGATGTTTCAGGGAACTCCCGAGAAGGCGGTTCGGGCCTCTCAGGGGGTAGGAATTCAGAAAAGCTAGCGATGGGCGCAGTGCGCTCATCACAGCATAAGACCCTGCTTCCCAAGAAGCAGTGTCCAATCGGTCTCATACGAAAACCTCCGTCAAGTTTTTTTTTCCAAAATCAAGAAAAACGGTAGGGATTCAAATTCGGTCATCATTACGGGGCTGCGTGGCTCCTTTCACGGAGCCGACTTCTCTAAGAGAGACTGGAAAACATCCATGATTCGTGTTGTTCAGGCTGTTTCATGAACTTCTAAGCCGTACTCTGCGGCTGCTTCTATGTCTGACTCGTCGGCGAAGTGGTAGTGCTCCATGAGCCAGTCCAATGCCTGTTCCTTTGTGACGGCTTCGATTGTGTCTGCTTCGCCCTGCCATCTGGTCCAGTGATAGAGATAGAATACGGTTCTTTTGTTCTTCGTCACATGTGCCATGAGGTCTGTTCCTCGCGTGCTCTCGTACCACTTGTCTGTGCCAGCTCTGTCGCCGACTTCGAGTATTTTTCCATCCGTTCCTGTGTTCACAATCGCTTTCTTGCCGTCCACATCTATGGCTGCTTTCATGTCTTTCACCTCACTGTTGTTGTTCTTTGAGACGAAAAACGGTAGAGATTCAAACGGAGTAGTCGCTGGGGGGTTGCGTTGTTTCCCGCGTGGAGTCCATCAGGTTGACTCTTCGTCGCACATCTGGGTGACGTCGAGTTTGCTTTGTGGCTTGCGCTTGTCGTCGGTGTCTACCTGTCTGCATGGTGCTCATCTATGCGGCGTCGTTCCGACACGCCCTGAACGATCATTCGCACCCTTCGCATCGGAGTGCACTGGTCAGCACTTCGATGCTGCATCGTGGTGCAACATGTCATGCCTAACTGATAAATCTATATATCGATACATGTAATATGTATGCACCGCCCTTTTCGGCAACAGTTTCTCAAACCCCCCAGGCAGACTGCGCCATATTTGGGAACACTATTTTTCGGCGCCTCGTGTAGGTGCGCCCAATTTGGAAACAGTTTTCTCTAGACAACATTCATTGTGATGGTGAGGGGCGAGTTGGATGCTGACAGTTAGGCTTCCTTCGTATCCGCTCTTCAGGAGCCGCTTGATGCCTGAAATCCTCATGGACGCCGTACCTGCGAAGCATGCGCGAATGGGCGCGCACTGGAGAGCTCGCCGGGCGCTCATCAACGCGGGGCTGCTCGAAAGGGCGGGGAACGGAACGCTGGAGTTGAACCTTCACAATAGCCGTCTCGACCAAATTCTCAAGCCTAATGTCCGCCAGGTGTCACTTGTCCTAGAGAACTTCGGCCCGATGTATCTTCGTCAAGTGCAGAGATGCTTAGGCTACAAGAGCTGCAAAGCTGTGTGGAATGCTGTTCAAAGGCTCAAAGATGCTTCCCTTGTCAGGACACTCGACGACCAGCGGCTGGATCTGGCGAAGAACGCAAAGCGGGTTCGAAGTAATCCGCTCGACAACGTGCCTCAAACCGAGTACAAGGCGTCGCTTACAGACTTGGCCCGCTCATTGAAGGGGATATGCGAGACCGCAATTCTCGCGGGCGATTTTGCTGAAGGGAAAGGTGTCCTCGGGACACGCGCAGAAATCTTGGTGCTATTAGTGCCTGAGCCATCGAGCATGCCTCAAGAAGAATACAAGAAGCTCTTGACCATCGCATCAAACATCGAACAAGGGAATATCCTGATCCACTACACCATTGCTGATTTGCCAACGTTTGTCGCTTTCCTTCACGCGAAGCATGGTGTCTGGCCAAGTATTTTCGTTAAGGCGGCACAAGGGATAGTCCTGCAACCCTTCGGGCATAACGGAGAAAACCTGTTCGACATCGTGCAAAGGGTGCTCACCTACCCTGACGAGAAGATCCAGCAACTTCTCGGAAGCGGAACCCTTGCCAAGGACAAAGACGGGCACCTACACTTCACAGACTTGGGATTGAAACGTTACTTTCGTCTGAACAGACCTCTAAGGATGGTAGAAGTGAACGCTCATATTGCGTTTCTCCAAACTCCCGTTTAAGCACCTTCAGGATCAACACGCACGGACGAGGACGAAACAAAGAACGGAGGAGAGGATGACTGGCGAACGTTCCTGACCAGCGGAAATATGCGTAGGCACAATTTCGAGTTTAATGCCGAGAATGCCTCGAAGCGCATCTCAGATTCATGAGAATTTGGGCCGGTAAGATGTGATCCGACACCTGGGGGACCACACCTTACTGGAATGGCACGAATCTATGGGCCATAGTACACGTAGATCTTGTACGTAGTTCCGTCATCCATGTAGCCGTCAACAAGGAAGGGATGTTCCAAGACTAAATGGAACCAGCACAGATCCTTACCGCATATGAGGTCACGAGCTACTGCAGGTCGGCCGCAGCCGTTCGCGCAGCGTTTCACGGTCGCACGGTGGCCCTGTCGCAGGGTGCCAGCTTTGAGCACTCCAAGTGCCATTGAACCCCACCTCCGAACGGGTTTATTCCTCGGTGGAGTTTAGATGGGGAGCAAGATCCGATCCAACTCCGACCTAACGCAAGGCCGGGCCCCTTGGATCTTCACTGTAGTCAAAGGGTCGCCAGAGGTACAGGCAAGGCCGGTCCTCTATTCCCTTCGGGGGCGACCGTTAGAATGTGACCCCAGAGAACGGCATTATCTTTCTGTCACGGCCAAACCACAAAACGAGTAACGGCCATCAGTGCCAAGCGCCCATGGGCCGAACTGTGTATAGCATAGAAGCAGAGTGTGTGCTCACGAGGAACTGTTACCTAGCTTGAAAGCAGCTCGGGCTCGCATAGTTACGCTCCCCACTTCACGCGATCGGGGAACCGAAGAGACCAGGATTCAACGATCTCACAGCGTCATCGACCTAGCTTCCGGCAGGACGCAGGCTCCTAGGCATGAGTCTGTCATTTGGCGGGCGGCGGGAGTTCTTAGTTCGAATCCAAGTTCTCAAGCTCTAGCAGGATCTCCCTCCCTCTCTCGCCACGCAGCTCCTCTAGGAAGTTCCTCTGTCTATGTTTGAATCCTAGCTGTGTTCTTGAGAACCCGAAGGTTCCTAGGATGGTCTCTGCGACGTCGAGGGTCATTTCTGCGTACTTGTCGGCGTCATAGGTTTCAGCGAATTTGGCTGGTGAGATGCGTTTCATGGGGTTAGCTTGCTCCGTATCCACGTAGACGTAGTTGACGAGGTCGCCTGGCTTGACCTGTTGCCCGTGCTGGCGTAGCTGGATGGCGGCGAGTACATGTGGGAATAGCGAGTGGTATCTCTCGATGGGCATCCTGAGAGATTTGGAAATGATAAGTTCGCTAGTTTCGAGGTGGCCGGAAAGTACCTTCTCAACTGTTTCTTGGGTACACATGATTGCTTTTTGGATAGGTGTGGGTGCTATTTCGGATGCTGTCTCAGCCTCGAGAACTATGTCCAGCAGTTACTCTTGGAATCTTTTCAAGAATGGAGGGTCGTGTCGCCTAGGCTCGATGCGGCAATATTAGACTTCTACAACTTGTTCTCGCTCACCAATACCAGACTGTTCTCACGGATGAGCTTACGTAATTCAGGCAGAAAGCCGTCAATATCTTCCTGCTCAGTGGACGTGATGTCGAAAGTCATGAAAGACGGCGTTTTCTCCATGGCGCCTTTCACAGTGGGTACCTCCAGCCGCAAGTTCACAATATCGTAGGGCCGCCCCTTGACCAGTTCCTCTAGCTTGACCAGAAAGCGCTTTTCTCCAAATTCTCCAGCAACTTCCATGCGGGCGCTTGTCGTCAGCTTGCCTACTGCCTCTTCGGCAGCGGCACGGGCCTTGATGGCGTCCAGTTTCCCTTTTTTCTCGGCGAACTCTTTGCGGACTATTGAGAAGATCTTGTGCTCGCGTTCCAGCTTCCAGATTAGGTCGCGGCCTGGGAAGCTTATGGCTTGCACTGGGCAGACTGTGCCACAAGTGGCGCATCCTACCATGCAGTTCAGAGGATTCGCTACAACAGCTTTGTTATCCTTCATATCGTAGACGCCGCGGCCGCAGGTTACGTAGCAGAGTGTACAGCCAATACATTTGTTCGCGTCCACTGTCGGGTGCCATGGGATTTCTTCCCGCGGGATTCCATGCCACATCTGTTTCTTAGTCTGTTCTGCCACGAGTCCCAGCAACCACGTGAATCACGGACTAAGATTAACCTCTTAAGCGTTCTGTCTTATCTCATCTCAGAATCTTCATTCCTTCAGCGAAGTTTGGAGAGTTACGAGTGCATCCTCGGTGATCGTTGTTTACAATTCTTTGGGAGAGTCAAGGAGAAAGGATCAGAGAAATGATTTTTCAACGTGGAGGTCGCCGTTCAAGCTTGAGTGGAGGTGACCCTTGATGGTGAAGAACTTCATGTGCGCTGATATTGGCGTGAACCGTGGCTTTGAAGCCACGGTCAGCACCGTAGAACAACTGATGTCTAGGATAGCTGACCATGCTAAGATCACACGCAGAATGGTCGAGATACCCAAAGACACGCTGGCAAAGGATCAAGCAGCAATAAAGGAGGCCTAGGGCGATCCAACTGCTGGGCTAGGAGGCTACCGGCATTGAAGGCAAGTCCGACGGCGAGACCTAAAAGTCACAGTACAGGTGCGCTCAAACTCTCTATTCCTTTCTATCGGCAAGCTTCCCAGTTCACTTGTGGGCCAGCATGCCTGATGATGGCGATGAAGTTCTTCCAACCGTCTCTCCGCCTCAGCCGTGAATTGGAGTTCGACATCTGGCGTGAGGCCAACTTAGTTGAGGCCTATGGAACAAGCAAGGAAGGGTTGGCGTTGGCCGCGGCAAGGCGTGGATTTCGCGTATACACTATGGGAATGCCCCTGCGCCATTCCTTTGTAGACGCGATCGCCAACAAGAATCCTAGTATTGATTACACTGTTCTTGAACTGCTTTACGGCGATA
>Ga0315289_10010551_pt1 | contig 13209 bp, 10 predicted proteins | sample YL17G11_40_MG_FD_203452 | JGI IMG/M metagenome (GOLD analysis project Ga0315289, IMG submission 203452) | Sediment microbial communities from Yellowstone Lake, YNP, Wyoming, USA - YL17G11_40 | ecosystem: Environmental > Aquatic > Freshwater > Lake > Sediment | place: USA: Wyoming | collected...
GACACCGCTGAGGTTTACCGTAACACCGCTAGCCATCGCACTCCATGCGCTTCCGTTGTAATGTAAAATGGTGCCGTGGTCGCCCACAGCGAAAACATCATTTGAGTTTGTCCCCCACACGTCACGGAGGTTTTCTGTGGTACCGCTGAACATGGGATAAGAGCCGGCAGCAACAAAATGCCTGATGGTTCCTCCCGAGCCCACAACGTAGAAATCAACGGGGGAGGTTCCCCAGATGCCATCGAGATCGGCTGAGGTGCCGCTGATAAGTGCCCCCCACGTAGCGCCGTTATATCGCAGCAGGACTCCATCTTCGCCGATGGCGAAAACGGCTGCGGCGGAAGTGCCCCAGACCGCCTTGAGGTCTTTATCGGTGCTACTGTTCATCGTGCCCCAGCCATCTGCAGTCACCTCGGCATAGCAAGGAGATTGGCTGCTCAAGGATGATAACAAGAAGATAGGTAAAGCTAAAACAACTATCACCAAAACAGACGCTATCTTTGCCATTGCCGTTGCCTCCCTTTTTTGTAGGTTACGCTAATATACACGTAATTAGGGTGAAAGGTCAAGGGCTTTTGGCATATAACCGATTGACTCAAACCGAGCCAGCAGGTAGGATATGGGGGGACTCATCTCAGATCGTCGCTATAGCTTTGGAATATGCGGACAGAATCAGCCAAATCAGGGCGGTAAAATTACATGCTCAGGGAGTACAACCTTCAAGGCAAAGTTGCCATCATTACCGGCGCAGCACGCGGCATCGGCAGGGGGATTGCACTGACGATGGCAGAGGCCGGCGCCGATATCGTCGCTGCCGACATCGCAGAGGAGTACAATCAACAAACCGCTGCCGAGATCCGAAGACTGGGGCGCCAGTGTCTCCCTATCACCGCCGATGTCACCAAAGCAGACCAGGTACAAGAGATGGTCAACGAGGCAATATCGCGTTTCGGCAAAATCGATATCCTGGTCAATAATGCCGGCAAGGGCAACAGACGGGTTTTTGTGCCGCTGGACGAACAGGACATAAGCCCCATGAGCGACGAGGACTGGGACAGCGTGATGCAGCTGAACGTGAAAGCCATCCTGAACTGCGTCCGGGCGGTGGGGCCGCATATGATCGAGCGTCGTGAGGGAAAGATAATAATCATTAGCTCGGCGACAGCGATCGCCTCGTACGACTACAACAGCCTGTACTGCATCAGCAAAGCGGCTGTGGCCAGATTGACCCAGACGCTGGCCCGGGAGTGGGCGCCGTATAATATAAACGTGAACGCCATCGGCCCCAGCTGGACGCTGACCGAGGCGGCCAAGCACATGCTGGAGCAGAAGGGCGAAAACTACTTCAGGAAAGAGATGTCCAAGATACCGCTGGGGAGGGCGGCTACACCCCGGGAGATAGGGCTGCTCGCCGTCTACCTTGCCTCCGAGGCCTCCGACTTCGTTACCGGGCAGAACATCTATATCGATGGGGGATTGACCTCCGCCATCTGATGGACACCTCGATTTGAGAGAGCGACCGATATGTCCTACGAAGCCGCCTTTGAAAAAGCCTCGCATGAAATAGCCTCCAAAAATCCGGCCGAGATGGCACAGAACAGCGGGGCTGCCTACGAAAACGGCCAATTCACGATTCAATTCCTCAATCGCAACTTCACCATACGCTATCCCGACATCAATATAAGCGAGCCGGGCGCCGACGCTGAACCCCCGGTATGGCTGCAACTGACCCTGCTGCACTATCTGATCAATGCCAGCGGGGCGCTGCCGGCGACCTTCCATTGTCCCACCGAAAACCTGCGCAGCGATGAATGGATAGTCTACCGCCAGCTTCCAGGTGCGCTGTCCGCTGGAGGTGTATTTCAGCGCACAGTGATAAACCCGGTGGCACAGGCCTTCGGCGAGGATGTCGAGGGGTTCAAGCAAGCCTGCACCTCGCTGGGCGGCCGATACCTACCAAAGAGTGGCGACGCTGCGTTCACCTTCCTGGTGCTGCCCCGGCTGCCCATGGCCATCGTCCTGTATCTGGGAGAGGAAGGTATGCCGCCATCGGTCAACGTCCTGTTCGATGCCACCGCCTCGGCGTATCTCCCCAGCGAGGACCTGATACTGATAGGCGAGTACCTGAGCGCTGCGCTGCTGCAGCAGAAGGGTCTGAAGTCACCGTCTAGTGCGTATCTATTTTAGCGGGAGGATGCGATGGCAGAAGTCATAGCTGAAGTTGTATCGCAGAGAGGCACGTGTGCTGCCGGCCATAAAGTCGGCGACAGATTCGTAATCGGGGATAAGACGCCTGCGGGCATGTGTTCCTGGGCGTTCTACACGCTGTTCCCCTTTGCCGGGGTATTGCAATATGGCGGGGCGTTCCCCTGGGAGAGTGACCCGAATAAAACCACCGTCGCCTGCCCCGATCCGGATAACCCGGTGGTGTTTGAACTGCGGCGAGATTAGCGGCGATATCGATAATTAAGGCGCCGCGCGGATCGACTCTCGCCTTCCCACGTCACGTCTATACCAGCGCCTGTGTTACGGTTTCACCGGCTCCGGCGTCTGAACTTCCATTACCTCTGTTGCCTCCGTCGTGCCCGTCGCTCCAGGGATCGTCTCCAGAGTCGCAGTGTACACAGGCTCAGCGGTCCACGGAGGTGTATCAGTAGAAACCAGCGTTGGCCAGAGCACTGGTTCACCGAGGAGAACTGGCTCTCCCCAAGTCCCAAACTTGGGCTCCGGATAGCAGTACTTGCGCACCCTGAAATCGTCAAACTCCGCCCAGCGGTCGGCCGACCCGAAATTGGCGTACATGCCGATGTGCTGCCCCACATCAGACGCCTGCCTTTTTACCTTAAAGTCGCCACCCACAAACAACTCCCACACGCTGCCGTTCTTAACGAACGAGTACTCATGCCATTGCGCCGCATTGAAGGTAGCATCCGGCTGGCTGTGGGTTGATCCATTAGGGTCCCGAAGATCCCAGTAATCGAAGTCAATGTTATCTATCCAGATAACTCTGGGGTAGTTGGTATAGTAGCTGAACCCTTGCTGGTAGTTACTGTCCGTATGACCCTCTTGTGCCCTGATTTGACACTCAGCCACATAATGGTCAGTTCCAATCAAGGCATTCCAATACAGATTGCTCCACCCTCCGGTTGTTACAGATGTGCATCTTATCACCTTACCCGCATCCGAACTAATAACCTGCCAGTTGAAATAATAAGGTGGTACTTCAAATTCCAACCATCCGTCCATCGAGGAACCATCATTGAATATCATGAATACATTTTTACCATTGCTCGCACTTTCTGCATCTGGATTGCCGTAAAAAACATAGAAACTGGTGCCCAAGTCCTGTATGCCACGGAACTCCACCCATACTGTAGCGTTGACACCCGGGCTATATTTTTGTATCCAGTAGTCCAACGATGTCTCGCCATCGCCCTCGGTGAAGCGTACATCCCCAAAATCTTCTCTGCAGCTATTATTCAGATAAACATCGCTGCCGTAACTAGCCCCAGGACCATAGTGCAATGTCAATTTCATCTGGTAACTAGACAGATAGCTGAAGTAAGCACTCGAAGATATGTTACCCTGCTGAAAATAAGCCCAGTCTGATCCATTTAGCGATGGCGTAGGTTTTGGCCCCACTCCTCCATCCCCACCACAAGCGGAGCCCAAAAAGCACAGCAACCCGATAAACACCGCGACTGCAAAGAGGCCGAAACTAAAATTTTTCATTCCCTCACCTCAGCAAATTCCATATTCCGATTGATGAATCGTAGCAGCGATACTATACACAGAGGAAGTAAAATGGTCAAGGGGTCTCGCCCGAATCATCTCGTTTAGATACCACTAAAATATCTCGATTAGCCCGATGCCTAAAATGAGGCCTTCCCAAAAGTATTATGTGGAGAAAAATCGTGGGGCGGAATATTCTAGTGACAAGCGACCTCTGCCGCGGAGTCACTATCCTTTAGTCTCATCCGACGCTTGGCTGCCCTTTGCCGAAGCACTGGCCCTATCTGCCAACTGTCGATAGGCGATCTCCAGTTCCTGTATGCGTCGCTTGGCTTCAGTCAACAACCGGTCATTCTTAATGGCGGTGGCTATCTGGCCGGTGAACTCCTCCAATATCTCCTGTTCCCTTTCACCATAGGCGCCTGGAGTGCGGCTGTTAAGATTGAGCGTGCCGAACACTTCACCCTTCGAAAACAGGGGCAGGCGGATGGCAGACATCAGCCCTTCCCTGTAATGAATTTCATCGAAGGGGAATTGCATCTCTTTGGCAAAATCCTTTTCAATATTGGGACATTTGTTTTTAATCACCCATTCCGTTGCCGTCCCAGATAGGGGAACAACTGCGTCATCGACAAACTCCGTGTCCTCACTGGATGAGGCGGCGGCAAACCGCAGAGAGCCTTCTTCAACCAGGGTAATGGTTATCTGGTCGTAGTCGACCATGCGCTTTATCCCCCGAGCAAAGGTCTCAGTTACATCATTGATGTCAAGGCTGGAACCGATGGCTTTAGTCAGCTCAGCGGTCAATCTCATCCGCTCCTCAAGCCGTTTGCGCTCGATAGCGTAGCGCAAAGCCCGCACGAGCAGATTAGCCTCCACATCGTTCTTGCTAAGATAATCCTGCGCCCCCTGCCGCATTGCAGTGATGGCGAACGCTTCGTCGGCAAGGCCGGTAAGTATCACTATGGGCACCATCCTTGCCTTAGCGTACATTCTATTGAAGGTCTCTATCCCTTGGCTATCGGGCAGGCCCAGATCAAGCAATATTATCTCAAAGGTCTCCTTGGTAACATGCTGTAGAGCTTCACCGAGGCTTTCAACATGTGTCACTTCAAACTGTTCAGCCTCTACTTCCCTGATCATCTCCTGGATTAATCTGGTGTCTCCCGGATTGTCTTCAACCAATAGGATTCTCAAGGCTCTGCCTCCTACGTCAAGCGCATATCGCCAGGTTTGTCCTCCACCAGCAGTATTTCAACTGCGCTAGCTATCCCCCAATGCGATACCACATGTCTTCTATCTCCCTCAGAGGGGTTAAAGTATAACCTCAAAAGTATCACTTTTGCAAGGGGGGAAGTTTCACAATAGTAAGCCAGAAATTCTCTATCGAACGCACTACCTCGATGAACTGATCAAAATCTATGGGCTTGGTGATATAGCAGTTCGCATGCTGGTCATACATCCTCAGAATATCTTCCTCAGCCTTCGATGTCGTCAGAACCACCACCGGGATGCGTTTCAGATCATTATCAGCCTTGATCTCTTCCAGAACCTCACGCCCATCCTTTTTCGGCAGGTTGAGGTCCAGCAGGATCAGGTCGGGATATGGTGCCTGATTCCACTTTCCCCTGTGATGCAGGAAATCCATCGCCTCGACACCGTCTGTGGCCACACTTAGATTATTCAGCACCTTACTTTCCTTAAGTGCCTCCTGCGTCAAGCGCACATCGCCAGGGTTGTCCTCCACCAGAAAAATCTCTATGGGTTTGCCAATCTCTCTCTCAAACATCTTTAACCTCCTCACGATTCTTTGGTATGGTAAATTTAAATGTTGCTCCTTTACCAAGCTCCGACTCCACCCATATCCTGCCCCCGTGACGTTCCACGATCCTCTTACATACCGCCAAGCCTATGCCGGTCCCCTTGTATTCCTGCTTTCCATGCAGGCGTTGGAAAATTACAAATATTCGGTCTTGGTATTGCGGATCGATCCCGATGCCGTTATCGCCAAACGAGAAAATCCAGTCATTACCGTTATCCTCAACCGAGATGTGTACCTTCGGCTTGACCCCCTCCGCTTGGAACTTGATGCCATTGCTGATCAGGTTCTGGAACAGCTGCCCCATCTGCACACCATCTGCCATTATAACTGGTAAAGGCTCGTGTGTCACCTCCGCCCCACTCTCCGCAAGGGCCGCCTGCAGGTTCTTCAGCACCTGGCCGAGGATGACCTCGCAGTTGGTTGGCTCGGGCGGTTTGCCTTTGGTGCCCACCCGCGAGTAGGTCAGCAGGGCCTGGATCATCCCCATCATCCGGCTGGACCCGTCAACGGCGTACTCGATGAATTCATCAGCGTCCTTATCCAGCTTCCCCTTGTAACGGCGCGACAGCAGCTGCACATAGCTGGATATCATGCGCAGCGGCTCCTGCAGGTCGTGCGAGGCGACGTAGGCGAACTGCTCCAGCTCGGTGTTGGAACGTTTCAACTCCTCTACCAGCTGTTGTACCTTTTTCTCCATACTCTTGCGCTCGCTGATGTCCCTAGTTACGCCAATTGCTCCGACGGGTTTTCCAGCACTGTCTCTGAGCGCAGCCAAGTTCATCTCGCCGTCATACCCTTCGCCGTCCTTTCTGTACATCGTGCACTCGATTTTGCCAATACCGCCCTGTTTGAATATCTTCATCATCGCCTCGATGAGCTTTTGGTGGTCTTTTTCGGCGATAAACTCCAAGCCATTTCGCCCGATGACATCCTCTTTACTGCTGCATCCGCTCGTTCGGACTGTTGCCTCATTTACATCTACTATTCTGGCTTCCAGGTCTGAGACGCTGATCGCGTCCGCCGTGCATTCAAATATGCTCCGCAGCTTCTCCTCAGATGCGCGCAGCGCCTCCTCCGCCCGCTTCTGCTCGGTTATATCCCGGACTATAGCCACGAACCCCTCGATATCACCTGAAGCTCCACGCATGGGAGCCAGGGTATATTCGCCATCGAATTCCCCGCCATCTTTTCTCACTAGCCTGTATTCCAAATGGCGCTGGATTTCGCCGCTTTTTATCGCTTTTACCGCATTCTCAAAGCCCCTCTTACGGTCTTTCTCAACGATCAGCTCGACTCCGTTTTTCCCGAGCATCTCATCTTTGCTGCTATATCCATGCATCCTGACTGCCGCCTCATTGGTCTCTAATATAGTTCCATCAGGGCCGGCAACGGTCACGCCATCAGCCATTGAATCGAACATAAGGCGTATCTTCTCGGCGCTTTGTAGCAATTCCATCTCCATGCGCTTGCGTTCCGTCACGTCTCGCGATATGCCGATAATGCCAATGGGTTTCCCGTCGCTGTCGCGCATCAATGCCTCGCTGTGCTCAACCTCGATCTCCCTGCCGTCCTTTGTAACCAGCGCCATAGGCATGTAAGCAATGTAATCTTCACCTGGCCCTTTGCTCAGGAATTCTATCGCATGCTGGACTAGCCTATCGCGGTCCTTTTCAGCAACAAACTCCAGAGTACTGAGCCCTATAAGCTCATCTCTGGAGTAACCCAGCTGTTGGATGACCACATCATTCGCCTCAACTACCTTGGCATCCATACCGACAACCATGATGCCATCCCTGATAGAGTCGAACAGAAGCCGCTTCTTCTCCTCCGCAGCCCGTATAGTCTCCTGCAACCGCTTGCGTTCCGTCACGTCTCGTGAGATGCCGATAATGCCAATGGGTTTGCCGTCGCTGTCGCGCATCATTGCCTCGCTGTGCTCAACCAGGAGTTCCCTGCCGTCCTTGGCAACCAGCGTTATAAGCATGTAATCAACGTAATCTTCACCTGGCCTCTTGCTCAGGAATTTTATCGCATGCTGCACTGCCCTATCGCGGTCCTTTTCAGCAACAAACTCCAGAGTGCTTAGCCCCAAAAGCTCATCCCTAGAGTAGCCCAGCTGCTTGACGACCACATCATTCACCTCAGCTACCTTGGCATCCGTACCGACAATCATAATGCCGTCCCTGATAGAGTCGAACAGAAGCCGCTTCTTCTCCTCGGAAGCCCGCAATTCCCCCTGCATTCGCTTGCTTTCTGTCACATCTCGCGCAGTGACGACAAGCCCCACCGTCTTGCCAGCGCAGTCGTGCAGTATCTCGGTGGTGGCCTCAACATCTAATTCCTTGCCATCTTTAACGTGAAAGGAGTACCCCACAACACGCTCAGCTCGTTTCCCCGCCAGCGCCTTGCTCATGTCCACGACACTGCGGGCGCGATCTTTCTCCGAAATGGTGTCTACTATGTTTTTACCCAGCAGCTGTGACTTGTCGTCATAACCAAGCGTTCGAGTCGCCGCTTCATTGACACTCACCAGGTTCAAATCGCGGTCGGTGATGAACAGCATTTCGCCGATGGATTCTATGACGATACGCAGCTTCTTCGCCGCCGCCTCCAGCTCCTCCTCCATCCGCCTGCGCTCAGTCACATCCCGTATGATGGCTGTAAACCCGGTTATATTCCCTTCCTTGTCCAGCATCATAGCATTACTCAGATCGATGTAAAACACGCTGCCATCCTTGCGAACGGCCCTCAACTCTAGTACCGCCGCTGTAGCCTGTTTGGACGAGAGAGTGCTGGCCATACTACTGACTACTTTCTCATGGTCGTCTTTAAGAACTAAATCCAGCGCGCTCTTACCGATAAATTCCTCCCGGCTGTATCCCGTCATGCTGAGCGTCGCATCATTAAACTCGACCAAATTGCCCATTGTGTCAGCAATGACGATCGCGTCCTTGCTCGAATCGAACATGGTGCGCAGCTTTTCCCCAGATGCTCGCACCTGTTCCTGCATCTGCTTGCGCTCAGTTATATCGCGAGCTGTGATGATCAGTCCAACCAGCTTCCCAGAGCAATCGCGCATCATCTCAGTATGTGCCTCGACTTCGAACTCCTTGCCGTCTTTGGTAACAAGGGCATATTCTACTGGTTTACCACCGCTTTCCTCAGCCAGTGCCTTGCCCATATAAACCATGATTTTAGCCCGATCCCGCTCCGGTATAAGCGACGTAACCGCTTTGCCCTCAAGCTCTTTTTCATCGTGGTACCCCAGGGCGCGGACCGTGGCCTTATTGACATTCACCATGTTCAGCTCCAGATCGGTGATGATGAGCATATCGGCGAGGGATTGGATGATAAGGCGCAGCTTCTTAGCCGTCTTCTTCAGCTCCGTTTCCAACCGCTTGCGCTCGGAAATGTCCCGGGTAACTGTGATCATCCCGTACGGTTTCCCCGCCTTGTCGCGCAGAGGGGCCACGGTCACCTCCACATCCTTTTCCCCACCACCCGCCGTCAGCAGCCTGTACTCGATCGTCCCGCTGGAACGACCTGAAGACAATGCCTTAATCACATCCTTAGCCGCCCGTTCACGGTCCTCTTTATGGATGAACTCTGCCCCGTTCCTGCCGATAAGTTGTTCCCTGCTGGTATGCCCTCCAATGTGCACTGATGCCTCATTTGTATCCAATATTTTGCCTTCAAGATCCAATATGGTGATACCGTCTGCGATGGACTCAAACAGGAAACGCAGCTTCTCCTCAGACTCCTGGAACCCCTCCATAGCCTGCGCCGCTTTGTGGGTGACCCCTTCACTTTTTAATTCGGAGCTCAACGACGGCTTTACCCCTTTGGTACGCCGTGCCTGCTCACCCTTTTTTTCACCCATTGAAATCACCCTCTTTCGACTCCGCCTACAAAATTCGTGTATCCCATATTATATACTCAGTGCATGCAGCTGACTATCTGGCTCACTCCTTCTTAACTGCCTCACTCCGCTTCGGTATGGTAAATTTAAATGTTGCGCCTTTGCCCAGCTCCGACTCCACCCATATCGTTCCCCATGTAGAATTTCTTGGTACTATAATCCGCCAGCAATATCCCCTCAGTTGCGCAGTCGAAAATCGCCCGGAACATCTCTGTAGACTCAGGTGCAGCCACCGTGGTCTGCGCCCCCTGATGGTCAGTTCCCTCATTGCTTGATGAATTTCGCACATTTGACTCGGCACGTTGACGGCCTTTACCTGACGATTTCTTCGTCGTACTCATCAGCTAGCCTCCAATCGTATCAGGCACGAATAGAGAAACATTATAAAATACTAATGTATATAATATTATATAAGATATTCTGTTTTTGTCAACAATAATATCAAATGTTTTTGCGGGTATTGACACAAATTATTGACACGAGGGATAATATGGGTTACAGTGAGATTGTAGGTAAATACATTTACCCGCAATAAATATAAATTTCCTTAACAAACTGAAACAAACTGAAGGCGCACTTAAAGGAAGCTGCCTCGAAAGGAGTTGCAGATGCAAACCTCGTTAAGGTCCAAAGTCCTCGACACTTTCATCGAAGCCACCCAGACCATACTCAATCCCGAGCTAAAGAAATGGATCGATAATGGTGGCAAGGTGACAGGCTTCTTCTGCTCCTACGGGCCGGAGGAGATCATCACCGCAGCCGGCATGGCCCCGATACGTGTCAGGGCCCCCGGCAGCACCAGCACGGAGCTGGCGGATGCTTACCTAAGCAGCATCAACTGCAGCTTCTGTCGCCACGCCTTCAACATGGGACTCAGTGGCAAATACGATTTCCTCGAAGGCGTCGTCTGGCTAAACAATTGCGATCACGTCCGCCGTATCTACGACAACTGGAAACGCAAGGTTAAAAATCCTTTATACCACATGATGAGCCTCCCCAAGATGACCACCGATGTGCAGGTGGAGTGGTTCCACGACGAGCTGGTGATTTTCAAGGAAGCGTTAGAGAAACACCTCGGCATCAAGATCACTAATAACAAGCTGTGGGAGGCAATAAAGACCCACAACGAAACGCGGCAATTGCTTAGGCAGCTTTATGAACTGAGGAAAAAGGAAAACCCGCCAATTACTGGGGCTGAGTCTCTAGCCGTGGTAGTAGCTAGCACTGCCATGCCTCGGGCAGAGTTCAACCAGAAGATGAAGGAGCTTCTAAAGGATCTGAAGGGTGCAGAAGGCATCAAGAATTATAAGGCTAGATTGATGCTTGTAGGTAGCATCCTCGACAATCCGAATTACATTAAAGTCATAGAAGATATAGGAGGGCTGGTGGTCACCGATTCGCTGTGCTTCGGCACCAGGCTTTTCTGGAGAGATGTGAATGAGAAGGACAAAGACCCCTTAAAGGCCCTGGCCAAATACTACATCCAGGAGAAGCCTGCCTGCCCGCGCATGTTCGGAGAGCAGCCAAACAGGTCAAAGTTCATTAAAGACATGGTCAAGGATTTCAAGGTAGATGGCGTCATTGGCTTGCGGATGGTGATGTGCGACCTGTGGACCGGTGAGTTTTTCATGCTGGACAAGGATCTTAAAGCGGACGGGGTCCCCTTCCTGAAGCTGGAGAGGGAGTACGCGGTTGTTGGCGCCGGTCAGTTAAGGACCAGGGCGCAGGCATTCATGGAAAGCATAGGAGGCAGGCGATGAAAAAAGGCATGAAACAGCCGGAAAAAGCAATAAAGCTCTACAGGGACGATAATGCTTACATGCAGATGCTGCTCGATATGCTGGCAGCGGATACCTCGGAGGAGGGGGAGATCAACCGTTTCGTGATTAAGGCGGTGATGGAGAGGACTAACGATGTATTGCAATGCGTCGAGAAGGACGAGCCGTTCATCGCCAGCTGGTACCCCTATTCGGCGGAGGTTTTAACTGCCATGGATGTGACGTGGTGGATGTTTGCCCAGACGGCGTTCCTGGGGATTGAATCGCCACACGTCCTCGATGATATCGACGGGGCCGAAAGGCTGCTCGGCAGCGATTTCTGCACCGTGCTCAGGCTGCTGCTGTACTACGTGGAGGCCGATATGAGCCCCAAGCCGAGCGCCCTCGTCGCCCTGCTCCATCCTTGCGACGGCACCGTAATCGCTCACCAGGCAATCAAGCACGGCAAGTGGGCTGACGTGCCCATCTTCGGCTGTGACCCGCCATACTGGGACAATGAGCGGGCTATTGAGTACTACGCCAACGAGATGCGACGGATGGTAGGATTCATCAGCGAAATTACTGATAAAAAGCTGGACATCGACCGCCTGCGGGAGGTATGCGAGCAGTCCAACAAGGAGTACGCGCTGTGGCAGGAATACAACGAGCTGAGGCGGGCAATACCCTGCCCGCATGACTGGACCCTGGGTCCACCGCAGTGCTTTGCCATGGCAACCTATTACTACGTCGGCAAGCCTCAGGGCGAGGCGTGGTTCAAGAAGCTGATCGCCAATGCCGAGAAAAGGGTGAAGGCTGGAGTCAGCGGGGTGGCTGGTGGAGAGAGGATAAGGGTGCTGTGGTTCGACATCCTGCCGCTGATGTGGCAGTTCGATATCCAGCCGTGGATGGAGGCTGAGTGGGGAGTGAACCTGGTGATGAATATGTTTGGTTTTACCCCCTACACACCGATAGACACCAAGAACGAGAAGACCATGTTCCATGACATAGCCAAGAGATCCCTTAACGATTTCCCCATGGTGCGGCAGGCACGTGGTGTGGCGGACCACTTCCTCACCGATATAGAGAGGATAGTCAAGGACTACAGCATAGACTGCGTCATCTGGCCTGGGCATATGGGACACAAGGACGGGTCAGCCAATATTGGCATGATGCGGGAGAAGTGCCGCGAGATCGGCGTTCCCTTCCTGTATATCGGTTTAGACCTGTTCGACAAAAGGTATACCTCTCCGGACGAGGTCAAGGACAGGCTCTCCAACTTCTTCAGCATTCACGGGCTGGGACAGAAAAAATAGTAGCGCGAAAGGATTATCTATGATCGTTGCAGGCTGCGACATAGGCTCTGCCACGGGCAAGGCTGTTATCATGGCAGACGGTAGCATCTCATCATATGTCATCATCCCCTCCACCACCAAACCGGAATTAACCGCCCGCAAAGCAATGGAAGAAGCCATGGGATATCTGGGCCTGTGCTCTATGGAAGAGCTAGATTATATCGTAGGCACAGGCTATGGACGGCTGAAGGTACCCTTCGCTAACGAAAACGTCTCCGAGATTACATGCCACGCCCGCGGCGCCCACTGGCTCCTATCCACAGTAAGGACGGTGGTCGATATAGGTGGGCAGGACTGCAAAGTGATGTCCCTGGATGACAAGGGCAACGTCATCGAGTTCGTGATGAACGATAGGTGCGCTGCCGGGACTGGCAGATTCTTTGAGGCAATGGCCCGCGTTCTCGAATGTGGCCTTGAGGGGATATCATCCCTTTCACTCAAATCACAGAAACCAGCAGTCATCACCAGCCAGTGCAGCGTCTTCGCAGAGTCAGAGGTGGTGACCCTTATCAACGAGGGCAAGGACGTGATCGACATCGCTGCCGGGGTGAACAACTCGGTTGCAGGTAGACTCAACTCCATGGTGAGAAAGGTGGGATTGGTCGAGGACGTGGTGCTGACCGGCGG
>Ga0315289_10010552_pt1 | contig 13208 bp, 11 predicted proteins | sample YL17G11_40_MG_FD_203452 | JGI IMG/M metagenome (GOLD analysis project Ga0315289, IMG submission 203452) | Sediment microbial communities from Yellowstone Lake, YNP, Wyoming, USA - YL17G11_40 | ecosystem: Environmental > Aquatic > Freshwater > Lake > Sediment | place: USA: Wyoming | collected...
CTTGATGACAGGGTTGCCGTGGCAAGCCAGATCGCCGTAGCCCAAATCGTCCGTGAGAATCAAAAGGACATTCGGTTTCTTTTTGATATCGGCCCGACCCTGCGCCGCAGAGCCCAGGAGGATTCCGTGCCGGGAGAACGCCACACCGCCGGCCCCCAACGTCTTTATGAAATCTCGCCTAGATGTTTTCGGTTTCGCCACGGTTCTTAATCCTCGAAATGCGCCACCCTAGGCCAAAATCGCCGACGGTCTGACCCATTCTTCTTTGACGTGGTCTAAAGATAAGAGTTTCCTTTCGGCTGTGGTGGCCGAGTGCGCTTCTTTGTGTCGGTTTTCCCATCCGACCATCGTGAGGAAGTATAAATCCCGGCTCGAAGAGATGTCAAGGAAGGCCTGAGAGTGCGGGGATGACCCCTTGATGCCGTTCAAGGCGCCAAAAGCGCCGGAAATCACCCAGACCTCCCCTCCCGGGAAAAGTGAAGGTCATAAAAAATATTCACCGCCGGCCTCGGCCTCCTCCTTGGACCTGGCTTTGACCATGCTGGGGACTGGGAAGCCCGAGTGGCGCCGGCCTGCTATCTTCTCCACCAGGGCCTCAGGGATGAGCTCTTCCCCAAGGAGCAGGGAGAAGACTTCGCGCTTGAAGAACTCGGCCAACAGGCTGTCCTGGAACTCAGCGACATGATGAAACGTCCCCTCAAAGTCCTCGCCTCCCTCGGTAACCAGGAGGTGGGCATGGGGATGGAAATTTATCTTCTGTCCGAACGACTGGATGACGGCCACCACGCCGGGGGTGAGTTCTGCGCCGGTTGTGGCCCGGAGGTATTGGCAAGTCTCTATTTTTTTATAACCGCGGATATTTTCGAGAGAAAAGCTGCCACATCCTTCAAGCGTCTCTGCAGGACGTCATAGACGATTCCGTAATCCAGTTTTTCATAATCATGGGCGATGATATTGCGGAAGCCCGCCATCCTGGCCATTTTTTCCGCCAAGGCCGATGAAATAATTTTCTCTTCGTGGAGAATATAAAATGTCTCGCTCATGGCTGAAGGCTTTCGAAAATCCCTATAAGAGATGACGGCCTCCGCCAAGTCAATCGTCGATTGGACCGCCAGATAAAGATATCGCTCCAGAGCGCCGCGGAGATCGATATCTTTTTCAATCGTTTTCCTGGAAAATTGTTTGTACCTTTCCAATATCTTCAGGTATTTTTGGACGGCGCTGATTTTGTTCTCAATGACGTCCAGGGTCGTCATATCGGCCGGCTCCTGGTCAGACCGTATCTGGAAAGAATAATACGGAAATCAAAATACTCGTTATAAATCCGGGGTTCGATCATGACCTTATAGGGCGTGCGTTCAAAAAGCAATTTTCCGGATGTGATGATATGATATTTCATTTCCGGGCTTGCCGTGGAATTCAAGATGACCACGTCGATCTTATCCGACTTTAGCAGACGGCTGAGTTGGTCCATCAGGCTCAGTTTAATTTCGTAAGCCTTTTTTTTGCTTTTGGTGCCAACGTAAATTGCGAAATCATAATCACTGAGCGGCCCAGCCTTTTCCTGTGCCCTTGATCCAAACAGGTAGGCCAGCTTAATTTCCGGAATTTTTTTGAAAAGGCCTTTTATATTATCGAGTTCTTTCATGCTATCATCATTTTATCCCTGATATCAGTGAATTATCAAGCCGTTAAAAGCTTACCCCCTCGCTCATGGGTCATCGAACTTTATTAAAAAATTAAAAGCTGAGAAAAAGCACTCAATCAGGCGTTTCTTATTTTTGGCAGGATGCTTGACATTGTAGCTACATTATTATATTTTGTAGCTACAATGGGAGGCAATCCATGCCAGTAGGAATCAGAGAATTGAAAAACAAACTGAGCCATTATCTGAAGGCAGTTAGACAGGGCGAGAAGCTGGCCGTCACCGACCGCGGAGAGGTCATTGCTTACATCACACCAGCCGAAAAGAGCGATGAATACGAAAAGTTGGTTCAGCTCATCCGAGATCAAAAAGCTTCGTGGAAGGGAGGCAAGCCTGCCGGGTCCAGGCGTCCCGCTAAGACCACAGGAAAGCCGACTTCTCAAATTGTCATCGAAGAAAGACGATGATTCTTTACCTCGAGACCAGCAATCTCGTCAAGCTCTATGCGGAAGAGGCAGACTCCGATAAAATCACGGCCTCGGTTCGTGAAGCCGATGTCGTGGCTACATCTATTATTTCTTATGCGGAAGCGAGAGCGGCTTTTTCTCGGAAATTTAGAGAGAAAGATATCGGAGATAAAGATTACCTGCAAATCAAAAAAGACCTGGAGACTGACTGGGAAAGCTATTTTGTCTTATTCATCGGCATGGTAACGGTTAAGTCCGCCGGCGATCTCGCCGAAAAATACGGCCTGCGGGGATTTGACGCGCTTCATCTGGCTTCGGCCCTTGAGTTAAAAGGGCCGACGGCCGGCGGCGTGAAGTTTTCGACATCCGATGCCCGCCTAGGCGAAGCGGCGGCGCGCGAAGGCCTCGCGTCGTAAATTTCCCGGCGTCTGACGATTGTATTCAAAGCAAAAAAGCACGCCGGCCGCCATAGTAGGTTTCTGAAAAAGCCTACCTAGCTGCGAGGGCCGGCCTTGACAACTAACGTCTTCGGGGGATATGTTCAAGGTACGCAGAGCGGCAGAGTCTTTGCTCAGAAAGGAGAGAATCATGACGATAAAAAATATGAAGGGGCAGGCGTGTCCGGGCGCTGGCCCGGGCCAGAGCTTGAGCCGGCGCCGATTTCTCACGGGCTGCGCGGCCTGTGTTGGCGCGGCCGGGATGATGGGAACGCCGGGCTGGCTTCGCGCATTTCCCGGAGGCGATAAGCTCCGGATTCGCATTATCTACGCCCTGCATACCGGCGTCCAGGACCGGCCGGATTGGCCGAACAAAGGGTTTGATTTCAATCCGGTCATCGAACGATTCAACACCGAGCTCGCAAAGCGCTGCCCGGATTTCGCTTTTATTCCCTCAACCGCCACCGGGCCCGAGCAGGCCCAGAAGATCCTCGAGGGAGACAAGGCGGCGGCCGTCGACGGATACCTGGTCTGCCAGTTGAACTGCTGGAATCAGGTCGTTCAGACCATGGCGACATCGGGAAAGCCCGTGCTCTACGCCGATTTTCAGTTCGCCGGGAGCGGCGGCTTCCTTGTCTATACGGCGGGATTCCTCCGCGCCGGCGCCCGCAACGTGGGCTACGTCGCCTCGTCCAGGATCGAAGACCTTGCCGAAGCCGTGCGCTGCTTCCAGGCGGCGAAGGCGGCCGGCCCGGGGTTTGATTTTGCCGCCGCGACGGCAAAAGTCCGGGTGTCGCGCACGCCCAAGCCTGGCGACCTTTCCTGCAAACCGGACACGCTCAAAACCCTATCGGCGGCTGAAACAATCCGCCTGATGAAAGCTTCCAAGATCCTGGCTGTCCGCGATGATAAGACAGGTCCGGACACGACAATGATGACTATCCCCGTAATCCAAATTCCATTCGCCGAGGTCAACGAGGCCTGGGCGGCCGCGGACAAAGGCGAGGCGCGGGTAATTGCCGATCGATGGATAAAGACGGCGGCCATCGTCGAAGGTGTCAGCCGCGCGGAGATTGAAAATTCGGCGGCCATGTACCTGGCCGAGAAAACCGTTATGAAAAAGCACGGGGCCAACGCCATCACCATCAACTGTTTGGGGGGATTCTACGGCGGGCACATCCACGCCTACCCATGCCTGGGATTCTACGAGTTGAACAACGAGGGCCTCGTCGGCGGGTGCGAATGCGACGTGCCGTCGGCGGCGGCCATGGTCGCCTTTGGAGCCCTAACCCAAGGCCGGCCCGGCTTCATCTCCGATCCGGTCATCGACACAGCCGGGCGAAGGATCATCTACGCCCACTGCGTGGCTTCGAACAAAGTCTTCGGCCCGAAGGGTCCCACTAACCCATTCGAAATTCTGACCCATTCCGAGGACCGCCAGGGCGCGTCGGTCCGCTCAATCATGCCGGCGGGCTACATGACGACGTCGGTCGAAATCTCGGACAGCCGCAAAGAGATTCTACTCCACCGGGGCAAAGCCGTCGGCAATGATCCCGATGACCGGGCCTGCCGGACGAAACTCGTCGCAGAACCCGTAGGCGATTTCGAAAAGCTCTTTACGATGTGGGACAAGTGGGGCTGGCACCGGGTTACGTTTTACGGCGACCTCAAGGAGCCTGTCCGCGGCCTGGCGGACGCGATGGGCTGGTCGGTCATCGAAGAAGCCTAGTCGGAACTCAATACGACAAGATTATTTTTCGTTCTGAAATCTCTTTTTCCATGAGAGGATTGATAGGTCCTATCACTGCCTTTATTCGGGAAACGGATATCCTGCCTATTTAATAATTAAGATCATAGATCAGTGCTGTCCCATTAAGAATATTATACAAAAATACGTGTTGAAATTATTGGAGTTACAAAGAAAGAAAATAGAATTTGAGTTCAAATCGATTACGCCGTAAATCGGCCGTAATCTGTGTAATATATCCACGATATGCGACTTATTAAAATCACAGATGGGACACTACTGATCATCGATATATCTTAAATATTTTATTTTGGCGCGATACGAACAAGCAACCCCATGCTCACTGACACATAACGCCAGTTGGGAGCGGTTACGACGCCCACCGGCGCGAAGGGCGCGCTGTAGGCCTCCCCTTCCACGCGCCACTGCACTGTCCGGCTCAGATCTACGCTCAGCATACCCCATCCCCGGAGCGCTAGTTTCCAAGGTCCGACTTTTTCCTTCTGCTTCGCCAGCCGCTGGATCCCGACTCCCAGATCCACCGACGCGCTCACCTGCCCATCGCCTCCGAGGTCCCAATATGTGCCGCCTTCGATCGTCTCGACGAGTTTGGGAGCGAAGTACCCCGCGGACGATGCCCGGTTGAAGCTGAGCCGGTGATACTGCGCGGAAACCTCGCCGCGCCAGCCGATGGGCAGCGCCAGCGCCGCGTCGCCCTGGAGCCGCAGGTTGGCTTTCTCTCCGAAGGTCTCAATGAGTCCGGCGCGACCGGTTCCCCTGATCCGGACCGGCCCGGCCGGAAGCTCCACGCCCAGCCGCAATTCATTTCTAACGGCATGATTGGCTATGAGGAGGGGCGAAGTGCCCAGCGGCAGCCGCTGCAGCCTAGCCTCGAAGGAAGGGCTGCTATTATCCTCGCGCCAGCGAACCCGAAGATCGGCCTGCGGCGTGGTCCACGAAGTCGCATCCGGGAAAGCAAGTCGAGCCAGTCCGGCCATCAGGTCCAGCCGGAGGGCCATCCTCGGCCGACCCTCGAGCCGCAGAACGCCCTCGTCGAGAGTCGCTGCAGTGATTCCATCATCGATGCTGGAGCGCGCAAAGCGGGCTCCCAGCCGGAAACCTGCCCTGAACGCCATACTGCCGCCCAGCCCGTAGCGAAGGGTGAGGTTGCCGTCGGAATCGTGGGTAAGCCCGCCGATCGGCTCAATGGTCGGCGCAGCGCGGAGCCGCCCTTTCGCCAAGCGCTCCTGAACATCCGGGGCTTTGGGTTGGAGACGGGCCGCGCGCTGGTAGGCTTCTAGAGCCTCGACAGTCTTCCCCACCTTGAGCGATTTGTCGCCGACTGCCAGCCAGCCCCAGGCATCTGTGGGCTCGAGCTTGGCATATTGCTTGAACCACTGGAGCGCGACCTCATCGTCCCCGGAGAGCTGGCCGAGCCGGTATAGCGCACGCGATTGATTTGGGTCGAGCGCGAGCACCTGGCGGTAGAGGCGCTCGGCAAGCGCGCGGTTTTCGTCGGCAAAGGCGGCGTCCGCGCGGCGCATCAGCTCGGCCACAGAAGTCTGCCCGGCAAGCGATATTCCCGCCGCGGCCAAAATTATCAGCATCCGCAGAAATTTCATTTTATCTCCGTCTGATCACAAGCCTCGCCACTTGAGTCGCGATCAGGACGGCGGCCAGCGTCACAAACCCCGCCAAGAGCGCGGCCCATCGGACAAATTCCGCGTATTCGCGCCGCAAGATTCCTCCCGCACGGATGGCCGCCTCGACACTCTTCGCCGCCGGGACAAGGACTAAGCCGAGGAGCCACCAGGTCGCCCAGATCCCCAAGAAAACGCCGATCGCAAGGAAAAGCAGCTTGGCGACCATGCGCCATGACACCCGGCCGCCGCGCAGCCGCAGCATCAAGCTTCGCACCGGCAGCAGCAAGGCCGCCAGCAGGTAAAAAAGCCCGCCGATCCCCGTTCCTGGAACGCCCGCCGTCATTTAATGCCCCTTCTCATAAGTGACCAGGTGCCGGCCGCGCACCAACTCGGCCCACACGGCCTTCAGGAAGAACACCGCGTTCACCGTGCGGAGGATGAAGAAGCTCGGCAGGCTCACGAGCGCCCGGCCGAGTTCGCGGCGAGGCAGCGCTCCGGCGATCACCGGGACCAAGATCGCCGGAACATCGATTACATAGCCGAGGAGAATATAGGGATTCCAGAACAGGAGGGCGATCGCCGGCAGCAGCATCAAGTAGACGACCGATGCGACGACCGCGTCCCAGCAGGCCACGGCGACCGCCGAGCGGAGGAACGGCACGTCGAGCAGTCCTCGCCAGTGGAGTCGCACGTTCTGGACGAATCCGTGCGACCAGCGCCTTAGCTGCTTCTTGAGGAAGCCGTAGTTGCGCGGCTCGAGGGGATAGCAGACCGCCCCCGATACGAATCGCACCGCTCGGCCCTGCTGATACAGCGTCCATGTCAGGTCCATGTCTTCGGCCAGGGTCCGCGTCGGCCAGCCGCCCACGGCGCGGATGGCCTCTGTGCGATACATGGAGAAACATCCCGAGCTGATCAGCGGCGCGCCGTATTGATCCTGGACCTGCTTGTAGAAGGTGAAGGCAAAGAGGTACTCGACGTAGCGACCTCGCTCCCACACGCTCTTGATGCGCCGGGGCAGGACGCTCCCGCAGGCGGCGGCGACATTCGGATCGTCGAATGCGGGGAGGAGTTTTTCGATGGCGTCGGGCGCGAGCGTGGTGTCGGCATCGATGGCGATCACGAATTCGGTGCGCACATGAGCCAGGGCGAATGTCTGAGCCCCCGCCTTGGAACCGGTGTTGGCCGGCGGGCGGATGACCGTGACGCCGAGCGAGCGCGCAATATCGCCGGTGCCGTCGGCGGAACAGTCGTCCACGACAATGATTTCTGCCGGGATCGCGGTCTGCGCCTGGAGGCTTTTAATGGTATCGACAACCGAGCCGGATTCGTTAAAAGCCGGGACAATGACGGTGACCGGGGCGGTTCGTGTCATGCCGGATATCGGTACGGACTCCTCCATTGCCATCCGAGGCGCGCCTCGTAACTTCCTTTCCTCAAATTTGTCCATGTCTCAGGGGGTGGTTTTTAAATCATAATGCCTGCGAAATCTTATTTTATACAGACCTTTATCTTTTCATTTGGAAAGAAATTAGACAATAGACTCATGAAATCCCTTTGGCCGACTTTATTTCCGCAGGGAATCCGGCTGTTCTCTCTTTCATTGGCGCGCGATCCAGACCGCCATCTCGCCCGGGCCCCGGTGGGCCCAGGCATAATAGGGAATGGCCAGAAAATCCTGCTCTTTTTGGCCCGCTGTCGAGCCGTCGGCATTCTTCGTCACGGCCAAGGCCTTTCCTTTGAGGGCCACGATTCCTTTGAGCATGTCGGCACGGAATTCGGGCTCGATTTGGGCGTTATCGGCCAAGCTTAAATTCAGCACCCGGCCTCCATTGTCCGGCCATTCGGCGCAATAGACAAGGGGGCCGCGCTCGAGAGCGACCTTTCCCTTATTGTCCTTCACGGCCTCATTGGCCACGACGCGGCGGACGGGCATGGGCAGGGCGAGCTCGATCACATCGCCTTTTTTCCAATTCCGGCGGACGCGGGCAAAGCCCTTGTCCATGCTCAACTCAACCGGCGAGCCATTGACCTTGAGGATAGTTTTGTCGCCGCTTTTATCCAGATATTGATAAAGGTCTCCCGGCACGGGACTATTCTGGGCCCAGCCGGGGATCCGGATATGGACCGCGAATTCGCCGGCCTTTTCCGGCTCGATCGTCATCTTCACGGCGCCGTCCCAGGGATAGCGGGTCTCCTGCTTGATTCCGATCGTATTGCCCTTGATCGCGACCCTAGCCGTTCCCCCGACAAAAAGGTTCACATAGACGGCATCATCCTTGACGGCATAGACGTAGCCCGGAAAGGAGGGGATGAAGCGGCTGATGTTGCCGGGGCAGCAGGCCGTGCCGAAGAAAGGCGCCCGCACCAGCCGGCCTTCATTGAATTTGAATTTTCCGTCCGACTCGAGCGGGTTGGCATAGAAGAACGTATTCCCATCGAGCGACACGCCGGAGATAACGCCGTTGTAGATCACGCGTTCCATGACGTCGAGATACTTCGCCTCGCCGGTGAGAAGGAACATGCGATGGTTCCAGAAGGCATTGCCGATGGAAGCGCACGTTTCGGCGTAGGCCGTGAGGTTGGGCATCTCGTAATTTGCGCCGAAGCGCTCCCGATCGTGCCGGGCTCCGATGCCTCCCGTGAGATACATTTTCTTGCCGACGACGTTCTCCCAGAGCCGCTGAATCGCCTCGAAATATTTCAAATCCCCGGTCAGGGCCGCGACGTCGGCCATACCCGTAAACATATAGGCGGCGCGGACGGCGTGCCCCACAGCTTCGTCCTGTTCGAAAATGGGCTTATGCGCCTGGATCTGCTCGGCATCATTGTAGATGGCGAACCGGTTTCCCGAAGGATATTGGGTCAGCTTGACGTCATGGCCGCGCTGGTCGAGGAAGTAGGCGGCCAGGTTCAAATATTTTTCGTTGCCGGTCACGCGATAGAGCTTGACCAGGGCCAGCTCGATCTCCTGGTGGCCGGGAAATCCGCGCCGCTTGTCCGGGCCGTAGACGCCGGCCACGAGGTCGGCGTTTTTAACGGCGACTTGGAGCAATGTTCGTTTTCCCGTCGCCTGGAAATGGGCCACAGCCGCCTCGTAGAGATGGCCGGCATTATAGAGCTCGTGGCTGACGTTCTCTTCTACCCAGCGCTCGGGGCCGATTCCGGGATGGGGATGGGCCGGGTCGGCCGTGCGGGCCGTGAACAGGTAGCCGTCGGGCTCCTGAGCCGCAGCGATCTTGGCGATCACGCCGTCCAGGGTTTTATCAAGCTCGGCATCGGGATGAATCAGGAGCGAATAGGCGGCGCCTTCGATCGCCTTGTAAACGTCCGTATCGTTATAGCGCTCGCCCTTGTATGGGCCCTTCATCAGGCCGCCGGCGATGGCGAAATTGTCAACCCGGCCGGTCTCCTCATTTTTTTTGAAGAGGAAGGGGATGGTGACCGTCCGGTTGGTCTCGATCCGCGGCAGCCAGAACGCATCCGAAACCGCCACCCGCGTGAACGGTACCGGCTGGATGGGGTAATCCTTCTTTGTTTGCGCCAATACGATTGAAATCAGACAGGCGATGAGCGGAATAATTATTAAAAGTTTTCTCATGTCCAGAGCCTCTTTTATTAACGATCTTAGATTGACTCGACGAGCCATTCGAATGGATGTCAAGAAGGCCTTTATCATTATAATGAAAAAAGAGCGGGTGTCACGGATGTTGCCCCGCAACGCCCGCAGCGCCTGAGCGGTAGGTCAAAGAAAGCATGATAGAAGACTCCGCTTAACGATATTTAACCCTCTGCCCTCTTGGCCACTCAAGGAGGATTTAAAAGGTCGATGGGCGTCAGGAGCACGTCCGCGACAGGACCCGCGTCATTCATTTATTAACCCTATAAAACCGACGACACGTGCCGAAGATGCATTATCCATCGCTTATGAATCATCTTACTTTCCCGGGGTGAGACGCCACAGCGAGACAAATTGGAAGTTCTCGATTTTTTCCCAGGCGCCCGGCGCGTTTTTCTGAAATTCGTTCTCCTCGGAAGGAAAAAGGAGGGCAAAGATCGCATAGCCGCGCTGGGAAGCTTGTTGCTGAAGAAGGGAAAACTGCTGGGGCTGCAGAAGGTCCCAAAGGCAGGGCAGGAAGTTTGTATAGTAGGCCAATGCGCCGCTCATCTGGCCGGAGAGGATAACCGATTTCTCCGGCAATGTCCTCTTGACCGAAAGGCAGCTGAGCTTATAGACGGATTCGAATTCGTTGACATCCAATAGCTTCAATTTCTTGACCTGGCTTATCTCCGTGGAGATAACCAGCAAAAAAAGAAGGCCGGCGACGGCCGGGAACAAACTGGCCAAGATTTTTTTTGAAAGCGGCCGCGGCATTTGGGAAGTCCCTCGGGAGGCTTGGATTTTATGACTGAAATAGCCCAGGCCATCGCGCAAAATCAACAGCGCCGCAAGAATCAAGGCGGGCAGGGCCGGAAGGAAGTAGCGAACGAGCGTCCAGCTGTTGAAGGGCTGGTAAAGACAGTAAAAAACCAGGGTCGGAAGAAACCAAAAGATAAGGAGGAGCCTGTCTTTGAACACGACTTTCCGGTCCAGCACAGCCAGCAGCCAGGCCAAAGGGACGAGCGGGGTCAGCATCTTGACAAACCATCGGCCGTAAAAGAGAAAACGAGGAAGAATATCTTTCGTGCCCAGCTGACCGAGCAATTCCCCCCGGTATCCGGTCGTGAACATGTTCCCGTAGAGGGCATGGTTTAAGATTGAATGAAAAATCCCGAAGCAAACTCCGCCGAGGATGAATTTTACATAGATTTTCGGCTTAAAAGGCAGCGCCAACATCAGAGCCAAGAGGATGAGGACATTGGCTGGCCGCACCAAGAAGCCCAGGCCAAAGGCCGCACCGGCCACGATCGCCCAACCGCTGCGTTTTCGCGCCAGAAGGCCGGCCAGGATGGTGGCCATGCCCCAAACGCACGCCAACAGGTCGCTCATCGGCTGGACCGCCATAAACAGATACACGGGGAATGCCGCCAGAACCGCGGCGCCAGCGAGTGATAATGACTGGGAGAGACCGAATTGTCGGGCCAGACAATACATCAGAAACAGCCCGATCAAGGCGGCTATCGGGCTGACCAGGTAGGGTCCAATGTCCCAGCCGAGAAACTCGGCGAAAAATACCATATGCAAGGGCAATCCGACCGGATAGGCGGGGACCATGATCCGGCTGTTGACGCCCCAACTGAAACCGATCGGCCGAAAAGGCGGGCTGAACTCCTCGCCCAGGCCAAGCGCATCAAGAGCCTTGACGGGCTCACGCAGATTTCCGTGCCGCAGCCTCCAGGCGAAATTCAGATAGCCGGAACTGTCTGCGCCTCCCGCGACATCACTGAGATTCGTCCAGAGGAGGTAGGAGTAATAGAAAAGGAAGAGCGCGATGAAAATGATGGCGGAAATCTTTCTTAGATGCATGGATCGCTTTTTCCCAAATGATCTTTATTTGATGACCGTCGGAAAGGGTCCGAGCGCCCAGCCCATCCTCTTCGGAATAAGCGCTTTCTTGGTCAGCTTCTGGCCTGCCAATTCGAGCGTCACCACATATTCGCCCGGGTCCACCATGGCGCCGCCGAAACCCCTGAATCCTCCAGCCTGCCCCTGGGGTCTCGGGATGCGCATATCCCAAAGGACGGCGTTCATTCCGGCATCGCCTTTTCCCGCAATTTCTTGCAACATCTTTCCATAGGGATCGGACACCGTAATTTTCACCTTGTCTTTGGCTTTTTCCTTTAAAAAGTAGTTGATGACGACGGCGTTGGGCTCGTTCGGCGTAAAGACGTGGCTATCGCCCAAGAGCTGATAGTTGCCGATTCCGCCGGTCACCCTCTGAACCTGGGGTTTGATCTCGAAAAGATAGACATCCTGGCCGAAGACATTGTCGTTCAATTCCTGGAGCGGTGTGATGTTCGTGACAAACAAGCCGCGGCCGTAGGTGGCGACGACCAGGTCATTCTCCCGGGGATGAATGACCAGGTCCGTGACCTTGACCCAGGGCATGTTGTTCTTGAAGGGAACCCATTTCTTTCCGCCGTCGATGGAGACATAGACGCCCTGCTCTGTGCCGACGAAGAGGAGGTTTGCGTTTTTGCGGTCCTGGACGATGACATTGACAGGCTTCTCGGGGAGGTTGCCGCTGATCGACGTCCAGGTCTCGCCGTAGTCCGTCGTTTTGAAAAGGCAAGCGCGGAAATCATCGAAGCGCAGTCCCGTCTTCGCGGCGAACGCCGTGCCGACGTCATGCGGCGAAGCAAGAACACGGCTTACCCAGAAATTTTCGGGGCCGCCGGCTAAGGCGATCTTGGCCGTGCAGTCTTTCCATGTCGCTCCGCCGTCCATGGTCATCTGGACTTTTCCGTCGTCCGTGCCGACCCAGATGAGGCCCGGCTTGACCGGGGATTCCGAAAGCGTTGTGATCGTGCAGTAGGAAATATTGCCCGCCCCGCCCTGCTTGGCCTTCTCGTTGGTCGTCAGGTCCGGGCTGATCTCCGTCCAGCGGTCGCCGCGGTCGAGAGACCGGAACAGGACCTGGGCGCCCGTGTAAACAATGGCCGGGTTGTGCGGAGAAAGCATGATGGGCGGGGTCCAGTTGAAGCGCAAAGCCTCTTTTCCTTGTTCGCGTCTGGGCATGATCATGGTTTGGACGCCGAGCTTCTGGTCGAACCGCCACATGGCGCCCATCTCCCGGTTGTTATAGACCCAGCGGCTATCCGTCGGATCGATGCAGTTGTACATCCCGTCGCCGCCCCCGACCGTGACCCAATCCGAGAGCGTGATCTCGCCGGCCCAGCCGTTGGACGGGCCTTTCCAGGAGTCATGGTCCTGCATGCCGCCGTAGATGTTATAGGGATCCTCCATGTCCACGCCGATAGCGTAGAACTCGCCCAGGGGAATGTTGTAGCAGTGGTGGCAGGTTTGGCCGCGGTCGTAGGAGATATAGACGCCGCCGTCGCTGCCGAAAATCAACCGGTCCGAATTCTGGGGATCGACCCACATGGCGCGCCAATCGCCGAAGGCTTTTTGGAAGACGCCGTTCGACGGCCAGCTCAGGCCCTTCCAGGTCTTTCCGCCGTCGCTGGTGCTGGCCAGAGATTGGCCGGTGACGTACACCGTGTTCGGGTCGTTCTGGTCCATCTTGAGCTCGTTAAAGGAGTAGGGCGCCTTGTTCAAGGCCGCTTCGTAGCCCGCGTTCACTTTCCGCCAGCTCTTGCCTCCATCGT
>Ga0315289_10010553_pt1 | contig 13208 bp, 11 predicted proteins | sample YL17G11_40_MG_FD_203452 | JGI IMG/M metagenome (GOLD analysis project Ga0315289, IMG submission 203452) | Sediment microbial communities from Yellowstone Lake, YNP, Wyoming, USA - YL17G11_40 | ecosystem: Environmental > Aquatic > Freshwater > Lake > Sediment | place: USA: Wyoming | collected...
ACTGATCCTTTGTCTATGTATATGGCAGATTTATTAACTGTGCCAGCTAATATTGCTGGGTTGCCAGCAATGTCTATTCCTTGCAAAAAGATTAATGGTTTGCCTTTTGGAATACAATTTATGGCTCCAGCCTTTTTAGAAAAAAAGATATTTTCTTTTGGAAAATTCTTTGAAACATTATGGTAGATGCTTCTAATATTCAAAATGTTGTTAGTGGAATAACCTATGATAGAGTCTTAGGGTGGTTAGCGCCTGTAAAGGTTATCTTTATTATCATTGGTATAATATTTGGTCTGATTATTATCTGGCTGGCTATTTTTACTGATTATTTGTATCTTAAATATTTTATAAGGTTTGATGAATATTATCAATGGAAAGCCAAAGAAAAGCAAAAGAAATTAATTAAAGCTAAAGAAAAGGTATTTAGCGTATTTGAAAACATTCCTAGTCCTGAAGAAGTGTTAGCTCCGAGAGAAGAAAGCAATGGTTCTGACTGGTTGAAAATATTTAACAGACTAAATACTGACAGGGAGATTAATTACAAATTAGCTATTATTGAAGCAGACAAGATTGTTAATAGAAAGCTTGATGATATGGGAGTATTAGGCAGGAATTTAAGAGATAAGATGGAGAATATCCCATCAGATATTATGGGAAAATTAGGCAAGCTGGAAAAGGCTCGCAAGGTTTTGGATGAATTGTTAAAAGATGATAGTTTAACTATTAAAAGAGAAACTGCCAGAGAAGTAATAGATATATATCAGAAAGCTTACAGCGATTTAGCTAAATAAAAAGAATATATTAATATTAAGGCAATAAGTTGCCTTTTTATTTTTTTTCGTATAGTATTGAACATAGCGGGGTGGAGGAGTAGTACCTCGGGGGTCTCATAAGCCCCAAGCCCTGGTGCAATTCCAGGCCCCGCAACAAGAGTTAGGGAATCTTAAGTAAGGCCGGGGAGTAGAATGGCTTCTAAAGTCGTTTCATAAGCGATTAAAGTGGGTTCGATTCCCAACCCCGGTACAAGAATCCTTTACAATTTTATACGCATACTTTAAATTATATTGTATGCGGGCGTAGCTTAGCCCGGTTCAAAGCGCTGCCCTGTCACGGCAGAGATCGTGGGTTCGAATCCCATCGCCCGCGCTGGATTAAATCACCTTTTAGAAGAGGTGATTTTGTATTAGAATAAGATAATTAATCAATATTATGAAAGTTAAACCATTGTTGATCGCAGTTATCCTTATCATTCTCTTAGCAGCCATAGTTTTTATTGTGACATATGTGTTGAGGAACAATAAATCTTCAGCAAATAAATTAGATAAAAAAATAATCGCCTGTGAGCAAAAAGTAGACCAGGAAAAAAGATATGGATGTTTTTCTAATATTGGCCTTACTAATCCAGATCTGTCTGTCTGTAATAGAATAAAAGCCCAGATTGATAAAGACTATTGTTATCTGGGCGTTGCTAAAATTAAGCCAGAACTATCTACGTGCGATCAAATAGTGACTTTGGGGGTGAATGATTCTTGCTATACATCGGTAGCTATTAATAACAAGGATTCTTCTATTTGTGATAAGGCAAAAGACCAAGGTTCAAAAGATTACTGCTATACATACGTTAACATAGCCAAGAGCGATATTTCTGCCTGCGACAATGAACAAAATCAAAGTATGCGAGATATTTGTTACTTAAATTTTGCTCAAGTAAAACAAGATCTAACCATTTGCGATAAAATACAGATCAGCGGGGGAAAAGAGACTTGTTATTCAAAAATCGCTTTAATCAAAAAAGATTTATCTATCTGCGATAGGATACAAGATCAGCTCTCTAAAGATGCTTGTTGTCGGGATTTTGCTGTATCTGAGAAAAATTTGTCTATCTGTGACAAAATTCAAGACCAGCCAATGAAGAATTATTGCTATACAACTATAAATCTATAAGTTTAAGAGTAGGGAAGGTATATGAATCTGAGCAGGGGACGTCTCAAAACAGATTCTAATTCTCTTATGTTAAAACTTCGGGAGGACAAGCATCGTCCACTACCCCGCGCTGCACCAAATCACCTTTAAAAAGAGGTGGTTTTGTGGTAAAGTAAAACATTAATTTAAAGAATATGTCTAAAATAATCCTTTTTAGCTTTATATTTCTTTTTGTAATAATGGTCATAGTAAGTATGCTTGTATGGCCACCGACAAGGCAATTATCGAAAAACTACGGTGTTCCCGAAACAATAGATAAAGAATTGATGCACTGTTCTGCGCTACAAGGCCAAGAACCGCAAGATTTATGTTACCAGGCTGTTGCGGAGGCCAAAAAAGACATATCTATTTGCGATAACATACAAGATCAAATCACAAGGACTGTTTGCCGTGTACATGTCGACCCAACCTTATCAGATTTTTCTGGTTGTGATAATATACAGGACCAGCTAGATAATAGGAAATGTTATTTAACAATTGCCTTATATAAGAATGACCTATATATTTGTAACAATATAAAAGATCTGTTTTCTCAAGAACAATGTTATGCAGGTTTTGCCAGCGCCAAGTTAGATTTATCTCTTTGCGATAGATTACTGGCTCAATTCAATAATCGACCTTTACGAGATTCGTGTTACTCGCATATTGCCGAGGCCCGAAACGATGTCTCGCTTTGTGACACAATACAGGAAGGATATATCATCGATGATTGCTATGAGAATATTGCCGTAGCCAAACAAGACATATCGATTTGTAACAAGATAACTGGGCAAACAACAAAAGACTTCTGTTATATGGATATTGCCATAGCTAAAAAAGATCGTGTTGCTTGTAATAAGATTCAGAATCAAAGCATAAAAGATGATTGTTTTAACGAAATTAGGCAGTAAAGCCTCGGTTTTTAGTGCGTAAGAGAAGAGCGAGATAGTGATTCTAAAGTTTGGGGAGACATATAAACTTGACCAGCATTGCTCTCGAAAACAGATTCTAGACCTACAATCTTAAGTCAATAGTTAGTTATCCACTATATTAATTCTGCTTAATATGGTATATACTGTAAATGTAGCTAAACCATATTAAGATAATATGATCTATTTAGACAACAAAATACAAGACAGGTTAGAAGAAAAATTAAACAGGCTCAATTCATATAGGCCATTACCCAAAACAGCTCTGCAGAAAATAAAAGAGCGGTTTGAGATAGAAATGACCTATAATTCTAATGCTATTGAAGGAAACAGCTTAACTCTAAAAGAAACCTATCTTGTTATAAACGAAGGCATAACAATAAAAGGGAAACCCTTAAAAGATCACTTAGAAGCAAAAAACCATAAAGAAGCCTTAGATTATTTATATGATTTAGTTTCTAATGGTCAGAGAAACACAATATCAGAAAGACTGATAAGATCATTACATCAACTTGTTGTTCAAGATGTTGATAAAGAATGGGCTGGTAAATACAGAAATAGTTCAGTATTTATCGGTGGCACGGATTATAAACCACCAGAAGCTATTGACGTACCAATGTTAATGGCAGATTTAGTATCGTGGATAGGGAAGAATAGTAAGAAACTTCATCCTGTGGAATTAGCGGCTACGGTGCATTACAAAATAGTTGCTATCCATCCATTCTTTGATGGCAATGGCAGAACTGCCAGATTAATGATGAATGTTATTCTTTTGCAAGCCGGCTATCCATTATCTATCATTTTAAAAAATGACAGGAAGAAATATTACGATGCCTTGGCAAAAACAGACAAGGGCAGTCCCGAATCATTTATTCAATTTATTGCCCAGTCAGCAGAAAGATCTCTTGATATATATCTTGAAACCCTAACTCCTTCTGGTAGATCTAAAGAAAGATCCATTTCATTATTGGATCTGAGCAAGAGCACAAACTTTTCTCCTAAATATCTGAATCTTTTAGCAAGAACAGGGAAATTAGAAGCTCACAAAGAGGGGAGAATTTGGGTTTCTTCAAAAGAGGCTCTCAGTAGATATCTGAAGAATCGGGAAAGGAGAAGATAATATATATGGAAAAAGAGATAAAAAAAGGCGAAATAATCATTTATAAAACACCACAAGGGCCCCAATTAGATGTAATACTAGAGAAACAAATGGTGTGGTTAACTCAGTCCCAAATGGCCACGCTTTTTGGCATCCTTCGACCAGCAATCACTAAACATTTAAATAACATTTTAAAAGAGAAAGAATTAGAGGAAACTTCAGTATGTTCCATTTTGGAACATACTGCTCCAGATGGGAAAAAGTATAAAACACGATTTTATAACCTTGATGCAATCATCTCAGTCGGCTATAGGGTTAATTCTAAAAGAGCAACCCAGTTTCGTATTTGGGCGACAAAGATTCTTAAAGGCTATCTTGTTAAAGGTTATGCGGTTAACGAAAAACAACTTCTGACTACAAAGGAAAAATTCAACGAGTTGCAGAATGCCATTTCATTTCTACAAGAGAAATCAAAGCATGAGCTATTGGCAGGTCAGGAAAAAGAGATTTTAGATTTGCTTTCTTCTTATTCCAAAACCCTCACGCTTTTAGAAAAATACGATACAGGCAGCATTGCAGCAATGAGCGGGAGAAAAGCAAAATTCATCTTGCATTCTGAAGATGCAGAGGAAATAATCATTAATTTGAAAAAGGAACTTGTTGAGAAAAAAGAAGCTAGTAGTTTTTTTGGGCAACCATATGGAGAGAAGCTCGAAGGAATAGTAAAGAATTTATACCAGACATTTGATAGGAAAGAATTATACCCGAGTCTAGAGGATAAAGCAGCTAATTTGCTTTATCTGATTATAAAAGATCATCCTTTTGTTGATGGCAATAAACGTATTGCTTCATTCCTATTTATTTATTTTTTAGATAGAAATAATTATCTTTATAAAGATAATGGAGAGAAAAAGATTAATGACAATGCATTGGTTGCGTTAGCCTTATTGATTGCTGTAAGTGATCCGAGAGAGAAAGATACAATGGTAAAAATCATTACTAATTTACTTCAGAAATAAAATTAGATTATAATATACTTACAACTTAATATTAAATTATCAAGAGAGACGGATAGGGAACTGGCCTGACAATCCGTCCGGCAACCTCTTAGCAATAAGAACAGGTGCCAAATCCAGACCCATAAGGGAAAGATAAAGGTCGTGTTTTTGTATAACTCTTTCCTAAAGGCAAGAGTTTTTAAATTAATATATATGATTAAAACAGCAGAATATGTTAAGCGAGGTCATCCAGACAGAGTTTGCGATATTATAGCTGATTCAATATTGGATGAGTATTTAAAACAAGATCCATATTCCAGAGTAGCTGTAGAAGTATTTGGAAGTCATGGTTTAATTACTATTGGTGGAGAAGTTACGAGCAATGGGAAAGTAGATATAGAAGCAGTAGCTAAAGATGTATATAGGAATATTATTGGATATGAATCAGATATTAATATCCAGATAAATATCAATAAGCAATCCAAAGAGATAAGTTATCTGGCAGATCTTGGAGCAGGGGATTCTGGCATTATGATTGGCTATGCTACTAATGAAACCAAGGAATTATTGCCTTTAGAAACAGTTTTAGCTAAAACCATAGCCAATTCTTTAGATAAAAATGATAATTTTGCTCCTGATGGAAAAGTTCAGGTAACTATTGATGATTCTAAGATAGTAAAAATAGTTATTGCTTATCAGCTATGGGAAAACTCATCTATTACCAAACAAGATGTAATGGATTTGGTATCTGATATAGGAATTGTAAGAGATCATTTGAGCTTAAAGACAGAATGGTTATTAATCCCATTCTTTTCTGGTGGTTTTGATGCTGATACAGGATTAACTGGCAGAAAGAATATTTTATGGTATGGACCAAGTATTCCTACAGGAGGAGGATCATTCGCAGGAAAAGATGCTACCAAAGTAGATAGAACAGGAGCATATTTAGCTAGAATGATTGCTAGCCATGGGATTAATAATGGCAAAAAAGAATGTTTAGTAGAAATCGCTTATGCTATAGGTCAGAAATATCCGCTCTACCTGAAAATAGATGGATTAATATTCCCTGATGTAATCAGAATAGGAACATTAGAAGAAATTATCCAAAGATTGGGGTTAAGAAAACCTGTTTTTCAAAAAGCTAGCTTAAATGGGCATTTTGGATATGGGGTAAACTGGGAAATGGTAAATTAACGCAAGACATTTCTCGTAAATTTGCCAAAATATATTTAATAGAAAACTTTTCAATCTGTTTACCAGTAGATTTTTGGTTTGACGTTAAAGATAAAAGGGAGTTAGATACAATAAATAGTACAAATCAGCCCTTTGAAAAGGGAAGGAGGTGAGAACTGTGGAGCGGATATGGGTCATCATCAACCCAGCATCAGGCAAGAGTTGGGGCAAAAAGCTTCAAGGAGGAAATCCAGAGCAGTACTTCTGGGACATAGTAAAAGGTTCCCAGAGATCTGCTGAATGGCTGGCTTCACTAAGGATTGTCTTCACTCAACCAACAGGTCCGAACACTGTTGCAAACCTGGCGCGACAAGCTGTTGAAGCCGGAGCTACTCGCATTGTTGCTGGGGGTGGAGACGGAACATTCAACCAAACCATACAAGTGCCGGGTATTGTTCGTCGCATACCATTAGCTATAGTGCCTTTTGGCTCGGCCAATAACCTTGCGGACAACCTGGGCATTCCTAAAGATCCACGGCAGGCCATAGCCCTGGCTCTTAGCGAGCGCGTGGCTGTGAGGAAGATTGATCTTGGCAGGGTCAATGACCGTTATTGGTTTGCCAATGTGGCAAGCCTTGGTCTGGATGCCAAGATCATAGAGAAAGGAACTGACCTGCGAACAAAGTCTTCCAGATTGCGTTTCGTGAGAAACGTAAGCTGGGGGAAAGTGTATTGTTGGTTGGCTGGCGTGGGGTTGGTTCTGGGCTTGCATCCAAGGCAGTGTTCCGAAGTAGACCTCCGATTAGACGATTGGCCATTGAAGACGAGGATAGCCCTTATCAACATTGGCAATGGTCCAAGATGCGGAGGAGCATTCAAGCTCAACCCAAATGCCAAGATGGACGATGGTATGCTCGACATGTGCCTGATCGAATCTATGGGCGCATTGCGAGCTGTGCAGTATGCATGGAGGGCCTTGAGTGGCAGCCATATCAATCTACCAGGAGTAATATCCTGTAAGGTAGAACGACTTACTGTTAGATGCGACCAAGAGCTTTCAGCAGAAGTCGATGGTGAGCCGCTTGAGCCAGGGCATCGCTTCAACATTGCTGTTTGGCGCGAGGCGCTTTCAGTGATCGTGCCTCCTTTTCCAATGACTTTGGCAACAGTGCCAGTATCTGATCAAAAGGTCAGGTTGGCTCTGAGCCAGAGTTTTTCACCCGAGCCCGCCTAAGACCCAGCTCTGCTGGTGCCTGAAGTGGGCTCCTTTTCTTTTTAATAATGTGGATAAAAGAATGTTTGATTTCAGTCCTTTTTTAGTGTAGAATTAGAGTATAAACTGATTAAAAAGATGGACTTAAATGACATTAGAAAAAGGGCTGAAAATGAGCTAAGATCAGTTCAAAATCAGCAGGATTTAAGAATAATATTGCAGAAATATCTGGGTAAGAATGGAGAAATTACCAAGATTTTGCATTCTTTAAAAGATTTAAAAGGAGAAGAAAAAAAACAAATGGGGCAGACTGCTAATGATTTGAAAAATGATTTAATGAAATTATTTTATCAGCAAGAGCATAAATTAGCAGATAAGGAATTAGAAGAGATAGAGAATAAGACTGATATAGATATTACTATTCCTGCTAAGCAGGCAAAATTAGGGCATTTGCATCCTATCACTCAAATTAGAAGCAAAGTAATTGAGATTTTTGCTAATTTAGGATTTGAAATAGCAGAAGGGCCTGAAGCAGAAAATGAATGGTATAATTTTGATGCTTTGCATATCCCCAAAGATCATCCAGCCAGAGATATGTGGGATACTTTCTGGATAAAAGATTTAAAGGATTCAAAAGGAAGATTGCTATTAAGAACTCATACTTCTCCTGTGCAAGCCAGATTTATGGAAAAGAATCTTCCTCCAATTAAAATCATTGCTCCAGGAAGAATATTCAGATATGAAGCAACAGATCCGTCTCACGAGATAAACTTTTATCAGCTTGAAGGATTAATGATTGATGAAAATATCACCTTAGCTGATTTAAAAGGAGTGATTGAAAAATTCTTTCAAGCATTATTAGGAGGGGATACAGAGATACGATTAAGGCCAAGCTTTTTCCCATTTACAGAACCAAGTGTTGAAATTGATATTAAGTGTGCAATTTGCAAAGGTAAAGGATGTAGTGTTTGTTCTCAAAGAGGATGGATTGAAATGGGAGGAGCAGGCATGGTCCACCCAGAAGTATTAAAAGCTGTAAAGCTTAATCCTAAACAATGGCAAGGATTTGCTTTTGGAATGGGTTTGGATAGATTAACAATGATGAAATACAAGATTAATGATATCCGTTTGCTCTATCAGGGAGATATTAGATTTTTAGAGCAGTTTTAAATATATGAAATTCAGCTATAACTGGTTACAATCATATTTTTCCAAGAAATTGCTTGATCCAAACAAACTGGCTCAGATTTTAACTTTAGGAATATTTGAAGTAAAAGGAATTGAGAAAAAAGATAATGACTATATTTTAGAATTAGATATTACTCCTAATAGACCAGACTGCTTGTCATATTTTGGCATTGCCAAAGAATGCAAGGTTTTAGCTGGAGCAAGCTTAAAGATCCCTAGCATAAAAATTAATGCTAAGGAAAGCACTAAAGATGTTATTAAAGTTGAGAATTTAGCTCCAAAACAATGCTTAAGATATTGTTCAAGAATAGTTTTGGATATCAAAGTAGGGGAATCTCCTAAATGGATACAAGAAAGGTTAATTGTTAATGGAATACAACCAATTAACAACATTGTTGATGCTGTTAATTATGTAATGCTTGAAACTGGCCAGCCTTTGCATGCTTTTGACTGCCAGAAAATTGAAGGTAAAAAGATTATTGTTAGATTGGCCAGAGAAGATGAAAAGATAGCTGCCTTGGATGATAATACTTATCAATTGCATTCAGATATTTTAGTAATTGCTGATTCTAAAAAACCTTTAGCCATAGCAGGAATTAAAGGAGGGAAAGGAGCAGGTATTAGCAATAATACCAGGAATATATTTATTGAATCAGCTAATTTTGATAGTCTTTCTATTAGAAAATCTTGTAAAAAACTTAATTTAAAAACAGATGCTTCAATAAGATTTGAGCATGGAGTAGACAAAGAACTATGTTCTGATGCTTTAGATAGAGCAGCTGTTTTAATAGCCCAGATTGCTCAGGCTAAAATAGCTAAAGAGAAAACAGATATTTATCCTGTAAAATACAAAAAGAGGATTCTTAGATTTAATTTAGAATCTGTTAAAAAGATTACTGGTCTGGATATTTCCAAAAATCAGATTGTTTCAATATTAAAATCTTTAGAAATTAAGATATTAAAATCTGGGAAGAGTGTTTTAGGTTTAGAAATTCCAAGCTTTAGGTCTGATCTGATTGAAGATGTTGATATTGTTGAGGAGGTAATAAGGATATATGGGCTTAACAGAATTAAATCCAATTTACCTGTTTATCCAATAACAATACCCAAAAGAAATGAAACATCTTATTGGGAAGAACAGACAAAGGACATATTAAAAGAATTAGGATTCTTTGAAACATATAATTATTCTTTTATTAGCTCAAAAGATAGCCTTGGATTAAATAACTTAGTTGAGTTAGAGAATCCAGTTAGTGATGAATTCAAATATTTAAGACCGAGCTTGCTTATCAATCTTTTAAAGCTTATTGAATCTAATCTAAGAATTAAACAGATTCAAGGCAAAAGCATTAGAGATTATCTTGAGTTTTTTGAGATAGGCAAGACTTTTAACAAAGCAAAAGAGGGTTTAATAGAGAAAAGAATGTTAACAGGTATTGTTTGGGCAGAAAAAGAGAGAAATGGATTTTTTTGCACCAAATCAATTGTTGAAACTCTTTTAAAAAGACTGGGCATTACTAATTACTATTTTGATGTTTCGCAGAATTCTTCTTCTGATTTCTGGGCCAAAAGTAAAACTGCAGAAATTAAAATTGATGGCAAAGCAATAGGGTATTTTGGAGAATTAACATTAAGAATCTTAAAGAAATTTGATGCTCCTCAATGGGTATTTGGTTTTGATATTGATTTTGATGCTTTAGCCAAAGAATGCAATGAAGAGAATGAATTCAGGCCAATTCCTAAATTCCCAGCAGCTGTCAGAGATATATCAATTTTAGTGCCAAAGAGTACCAGAGTGGCAGAGGTTCTAAATGTTATTGAAAAAGGAAATCTTAAAGATGCAGATTTATTTGATATCTATGAAGGCAAAGAATTGCCTTCAGGTAAAAAGAATCTGGCTTTTCATTTAATATTTCAGTCAGAAGATAAAACCTTAAGTGGAGCAGAAATAGATGCGGCTTATCAGAATATAATTAAGGAGATTCAAAATCATCCCGAATGGGAGGTAAGAAAATAATATGGTTAAAAAAGATGCAGGAGAATATACTGCTAAGGATATATATGTTTTAAAAGGCCTTGATCCTGTTAGAAAAAGACCAGCCATGTATATTGGCTCTACTGGGCCAGATGGTTTGCATCATTTAATATGGGAATGCGTTGATAATGGTTTAGATGAAGCAATGGCTGGATATGCTACAGAGATTGAGGTGATAATTGAGGGTGAAAACAGAATCAGGGTAACTGATAATGGCAGAGGTATTCCTGTTGATATGCATCCTCAAACAAAGAAGTCTGCTTTGGAAACTGTTATGACTACTCTTCATGCTGGAGCTAAGTTTGCCAACAAAGTATATCAGGTATCTGGAGGTTTGCATGGAGTAGGAGTTTCTGTTGTCTGTGCTTTGTCTAAATGGATGAGAGTAGAGGTTTGCAGGGATGGTAATTTACATTCCCAGGAATATGAAAAAGGAATTCCAAAAGCTAATGTTAAAAAAGAAGGAAAATGTTCTCAAACAGGAACAGCAGTAATTTTTGAAGCTGATCCAGAAATATTTGGAACAATAAAATTTGATAGAAAAAAGATTTTACATCACTTAAGAAGGCAGGCTTATCTTACCAGGGGAGTGAAGATACGCTTTGTTGATTTAAGAGACAACAAAACATATGTTTATGTTTTCTATTTTGAAGGAGGATTAAGATCTTATGTTAAGTATCTGGTTGGTACTAATACACCCACTCACAAAAATGTATTTTGTATTTTAAAATCCAAAGATGATATTTTGGTTGAAGTAGCTTTCCAATATACCCAGGAAAGAGAAATCTGGGAAGAAAGTTTTGCTAACAATATCTATACTCAAGAAGGAGGAACTCATTTAACAGGATTCAGAACTGCTTTAACCAGAGTTTTAAATGATTATGCTAAAAAGAATAACTTTCTTAAGCCTGATGAAGAAGGCTTTACAGGCCAGGATGTCAGAGAAGGCTTAAATGGAGCAATATCAGTGAAACTGCGTGACCCTCAGTTTGAGGGGCAAACTAAGGCCAAATTAGGCAATCCAGAAGCTAAGTCAGCAGTAGAATCAGTTGTTGGAGAAGCTCTAAGCGACTTTTTTGAAAGAAATCCCCAGGAATCCAGAGCTATTGTAGAAAGCTGTCTTTTAGTAGTTAAGGCCAGGCAAGCTGCTAAGGCTGCCAGACAAACAGTATTAAGAAGGGGAGCTTTAGAAGGATTAAGCCTTCCTGGCAAATTAGCTGATTGTACTTCCAAAAAACCAGAAGAATCAGAAGTATTTATTGTTGAAGGAGAAAGTGCTGGAGGTAGTGCTAAAATGGGCAGAGATAGAAAATTCCAAGCCATTCTTCCTTTAAGAGGAAAGATTTTAAATATTGAAAGAGCTAGGCTAGATAAAATATTGTCTTCAGAAGAAATCAGGGCTTTGATTATTGCTTTAGGTACTGCTATTGCTCAGGATTTTGATATATCAAAGATAAGATACCATCGGGTGATTATTATGACTGATGCTGATGTTGATGGATCTCATATCAGGACTCTGCTTTTAACTTTGTTTTACAGGTATTTTCATCCAATTATTGAAAATGGATATTTATACATTGCCCAGCCTCCTTTGTATAAGATTCAATTCGGTAAATCTATAAAATATGCCTATAATGAAGAGCAGAAAGACTCAATTCTGAAAAAAGAAAAAGAAGAAGGAAAAAATGCTAATATCCAAAGATACAAAGGTTTAGGAGAAATGAATCCTGACCAGCTTTGGGAAACTACTATGAATCCAGAAGGAAGATTGCTTTTACAAGTTACTATTGATGATGCCAAAGAAGCAGATCAGGTATTTGATACCTTAATGGGCAAAGAAGTTCTTCCAAGAAAGAAGTTTATCCAGGCTTATGCCAGAACAGTAAAGAATCTGGATATCTAGTTGACATTAATCCTTAAGGGAGCTAATATGACAATATTGGCCCCTGAGGGCCTTTTAAAAACCATGGCTAAATTCTCTCTAAATAAAATAGTTGACTATTTTAAAGAGGTAAGAACAGAGGTCAAGAAAGTAACTTGGCCTACCAGAAAAGAGACTATTAAAAAGACTTTAATGGTTCTTGGAATTACAGTTCTGGTGTCTTTGTTCTTAGGATTGATAGACTATATTTTCAGCACGTTTGTTATTAAGAACATTATTCGTTAAACTGCTATGCCAAAACAGCAATTGCCTCAAGAAAAGAAATGGTATGCTTTGCATACATATTCTGGCTATGAAGATGCAGTAGCTAAGAATTTAAAGCAAAGGATAGAATCTTTAGGAATGGAAGACAAGATTTTTACAGTTATTGTGCCAAAAGAAAAAAAGATTAAGATAAAGAATGGGAAAAGACAGACTATTGAAGAAAAGATATATCCAGGGTATGTTTTAGTAGAAATGATTGTTACTGATGATTCCTGGTATGTTGTTAGAAATACTCCTAATGTTACAGGGTTTGTAGGAGCAGGAACAACTCCAGTGCCAGTTTCCAAAGAAGAAATGGATGAGTTAAAAAAGAGAATGGGAGATGATGCTCCAAAGTTCAAGATTAATCTTGTTAATGGAGACAGAGTAAAGATTACTGATGGACCATTTAAGGATTACGAAGGA
>Ga0315289_10010554_pt1 | contig 13207 bp, 12 predicted proteins | sample YL17G11_40_MG_FD_203452 | JGI IMG/M metagenome (GOLD analysis project Ga0315289, IMG submission 203452) | Sediment microbial communities from Yellowstone Lake, YNP, Wyoming, USA - YL17G11_40 | ecosystem: Environmental > Aquatic > Freshwater > Lake > Sediment | place: USA: Wyoming | collected...
GAAAAAGGAGCTTGGAGAAATTGAAAAGATAAATGGAAGTTACACATCGGGCTTGTTCGTCATTGGCACACACATGATTGATTTGCTCCAATACTTCGCTGGGAATATAGTCAAAGTCATGGGGGTTGAAGAGGACACGGGGGGCATCAAATCCCTATGGTACAGCGAAAATTACAGCCCCGCTGATCACCCCGTCAGCGGAATACTCTGGTTTAAAAATGGGGCAACTGGGCAGCTCCTCGCTTCGTGCAAAACCGAGTATCCCTTCTTCGACACCGAAACATTTACAACCCGAGGACGGATAATCACGAGAGAATGGGACTCTATGGAGTACATGATGGAGATCTACAGATTTAAAAATGGAAAGGCGCAGAAAATGCTCTTGGAAAAAAAGGTGACATCGCGGCGAAATAATCTGATGGTTTCAGCTGTGGAAGATGTCGTGTCCTCTCTGAGAAAAAATAGGCCCACCCTTTCCACGGGGGAAGATGCCTTGCAAACGATGTTGGTGATAGATGCGTTGGCTAAATCATCGAAGAGTGGTAAGCCTGTGGGGGTTGGGGGTTAGGATGGAAAAATTGTTCAGAAATAAAAATGTGCTCATCACAGGCGGCGCTGGCTCGGTGGGTCAAGAGCTAACCCGGGAGATTTTAAAACACCGCCCTAAAGTGTTAAGGATTTTCGACATCGATGAAACAAGGCGGTTTGCGCTCCAACAGGAATTGGGAAAGTTTAAAAACGTTAGATTCCTCTTAGGGGACGTGAGAGATAGGGGGCGGCTTCGCTACGCTATTGAAGATATAGATATCATCTTCCACGCTGCAGCCCTTAAGCACGTTGAGGCCTGCGAGTACAACCCGTTTGAGGCGATAAAGACGAACGTGCTGGGTACCCAAAATGTTATCGATGTCGCCATTGAGGAAGAGGTGAGCAAAGTCATATTCACGAGTAGCGATAAAGCGGTTAACCCCACTAACGTCATGGGTACCACGAAGTCGATGTGCGAGAAGTTGATGACGGCTGCCAACTATTATAGGGGGCAGAGGGACATCGTATTTTCAAGTGTGCGGTTTGGTAACGTTGTGGGTTCTAGTGGTTCGGTAACGCTGCTGTTCAAGACCCAGATTCAGGAGGGGGGCCCTCTAACGGTGACAAACCCAAATATGACCAGATTCATCATGCCGATGTTGCAAGCGTTGAAGCTACTTTTCAAAGCCACCCAGATAGCGCGAGGAGGGGAGGTTTTCGTCTTCAAGATGCCTGCGATAAAAGTTTCAGACTTGGCAAGTACCATGATCGAAAGCCTCGCACCCAAGTACGGGCACAGCCTGGGCGGGATAAAGATCAAAGTGATAGGCAGCAAACCTGGTGAGAAAATGTATGAGGAGCTGATGACGGATGAGGAGGCCAAGCGGGCATTAGAAACAAAAGACATGTTCATCGTTTTGCCGGAGATGAAGGAACTCTTAGATAGAAAATTAAGATATCTGGGGGCGAAGCCGGCGAGAGCGAGGAGCTACAAGTCTAGCGATGCAAAGCTACTTACCAAAGAAGAGATCAAAAAAATGCTTCGTGAAGGGCGCCTTCTGGAAGATTAAGGGGGCAGCCAAATGAGCACCTTGGTAACGGGCGGCGCCGGATTTATCGGTAGGTGGGTCGTGAAAAAGCTGTTGTCCAAGAGACACAGGACGGTTGCGCTAGACAACCTGAGCAACGGCAGCATCGAGAATATCCGAGAATTCTTGGAGAACCCAAATTTCGCTTTCGTAAAAGGAGACATACTCAATCAAAAAAAGCTTGGTGCAACGTTCAAAAGAGACATTGACGCTTGTATCCATCTTGCGGCTCATATAAACGTCCAAGAGTCCATCGACCATCCCGAGAGGGCCTTCGCAAACAACGTCGTCGGAACCTATAACGTCCTCGATGAATGCAGGAAGCGCGATATAAAGCTTGTTCTTGTCGGAACTTGTATGGTCTACGATGCTGCGATCTCAAAGCCGATAAATGAGGATCACCCACTGAAACCAGCATCCCCATATGCAAGCTCGAAGCTCGCGGCGGAGGAGTTCGCGATGTCCTACTTTCACAGCTACGGCTTGCCTGTGGCCATCACCAGACCCTTCAATTCCTATGGGCCTTTTCAGAAGAGCAATCTGGAGGGGGGAGTCGTGAGCATTTTTATCAAAAAGAGCCTCGGGAGAAAACCGCTCTTGGCATTCGGCGATGGGAAGCAGACGCGGGATTTGCTTTACGTCGAAGATTGTGCGGATTTCATCGTCAAAGCGGCAAATAGCAAGGCCGCAGTAGGCGAGGTTATTAATGCTGGAAGCGGAAAAGACATCAGCATTAACGATTTGGCACTAATGATTTGCAATGACAAAAGCAAAATAAAACACGTTTCTCACCCGCACCCGCGGTCAGAGATCCGAACGTTGGTTTGTGATTATTCTAAAGCTAAAAAGATACTTGGGTGGAAACCCAAGACATCATTGAAGGAAGGGATAAAAAGAACCACGCAATGGTTGGCGAGCACATGAGAAAAAAATTCCTGCCTTATGGCTTACATTCGATATACGATGCAGACATAAAAGAAGTCGTGGATGTCTTGAAAAGCGATTGGATTGTAATGGGTCCGAAAGTTAAAGAGTTCGAAGACGCCATCTGCAAATACGTCGGTTGCAAGCACGGTGTAGCGGCGAACTCTGGAACGAGCGCTTTGGATATCGCAGTCGCCTCTTTGGGGATCAAAAAGGGGGAGATAATAACCACTCCCTTCACTTTCGTCGCTACTTCTAACTCAATTTTGTTTAATGGGTTGAAGCCCGTCTTCGCCGACATCAAAAGGGATACCTACAATATTGACCCTCAAGATATAAAAAAGAAAATCACCAAAAACACAAAGGCAATTATTCACGTTGATTTTGCTGGGCAGCCCTGCGACATCGCTGAGATAAAGGAGATTGCGGAGGCGCATGATCTATACCTCATCGAGGACGCCGCTCATGCGCTGGGCGCTGAATACAACGGGAAAAAAATAGGTACTTTTGCTGACATCACCATGTTCAGCTTCCACCCGGTGAAGCACATCACGACTGGCGAGGGAGGAATGTGCGTCACCAACGATGAGGAGTTCGCTAGTAGAATGCGAATCCTCAGAAATCAAGGCATCGATATAAGTGCGAGGGAGAGGTTAGGGCCAGGCGCTTCTTGGGCATATAACGTAAAACTGTTGGGGAAAAACTATCGCATGACCGACTTTCAGGCGGCACTGGGGCTCTCGCAGATTGGGAAGCTCGAGAAGTTCATCAAGAAGCGGCAGGAGCTTGCGATTTTTTACAATGAAAAGCTCAGGGATGTGCTGTCGATTAGCTTACCGTACGTTAAACCTAACGTAAGGCATGTCTGGCACCTGTACACAATTTTACTTGACAAAAAAATCAACCGGGATAAGTTCATTTCCACGATGAGGGCAAAAAATGTTGGAGTAAACGTACACTACATCCCAATCTATAGTTTTAGTTACTACCGTGAGAACTTTGACTTCAAGCCCAAGGATTTTCCGGTGACCGAGGAGATTTCTAGCAGGATAGTCTCCCTGCCGATGTTTCCCAAGATGTCCAATGAAGATGTGGAAGATGTTGTTTCAGCCGTCAAGGAATCGATTGGAGGATTGAAATGATGGGTGCAAAGGTAAAAATCGGCGATAAGCTCGTGGGCGATGGGGAGCCCGTATTCATTGTGGCTGAGGCAGGGGCAAACCACGACTGCAAGCTCGAGCAGGCGAAGCAGCTCATCGACGTTGCGGCGAATGCCGAGGCGGATGCAATCAAGTTTCAAACCTTTTCAGCTGACAAGATAGTCGCGAAGACAGGCTCAAAAGCAGGATACATGGAAAAAGCGAGTGAAAAGGAGTCGGTGTATGAAATTTTCAAGCGGATAGAACTCCCCCACGAGTGGCACCACGAGCTGGCGGAATACGCGATCAAGAAGGGCTTGATTTTCTTATCCTCACCATTCGACGAAGAAGCCGTTGATCTCTTGGACGAGCTTGGCGTTCCCGCCTTTAAAGTAGCATCTGGGGAGCTAACGAACTTTCCATTGATCAAGTACATAGCGCGGAAGGGGAAGCCGCTAATAGTCTCTACTGGCGCAGCTAACATGGATGAAGTTGGGGAAGCAGTCTCGGTCATCAAAGGTACTGGGAACAAAAAAATCGTGCTGCTACACTGCGTTGCCAACTATCCGGCAGCCCCAGAAGATGCAAACCTCCTAGCGATGAGTGCTTTAAAGCAGAAGTTTAAGCTACCAGTAGGCTACTCTGACCATACGCGCGGTATAGCCGCGCCCTTGGCTGCGGTTGCTCTAGGCGCAGTGATGATCGAAAAACACTTTACACTCAGCAGAAAACTGCCTGGGCCAGATCACTTCTATGCTATAGAGCCAAACGAACTCAAGGCGATGGTGGATAGCATCCGGGCGGTGGAAAAGATGAGGGGGGCACCGACCAAAAAACCCGTAAAAGCCGAACGGGAAATCCGCAAGCTAGCAAGGCGAAGCATATTCGCCAAGGTAGACATTCCCGCGGGTGCCATCATTCAAAAGGAAATGCTTACTGTTTTAAGGCCGGCGATCGGGCTGGAGCCCAAGGTTTTTAACATGGTAGTTGGCAAAAAATCAAAAGTTTACATTAAACAACACGAACCCATCACGCGGGATAAAATAAAATGAGAAATAAGCATGAGCGATATTCTCTTAATAAACCAAATCGTTCGGGACTGGACCGCCCTCAACCGCATGCCCAGCGGTCTACTTTATCCAAGGTCGGTACTGAGAAAAGAGGGTCATCGAGTGTATATCTTGGATTGGGACGGACATAGGCGCACACAAAGATTGAGAAAGACAAAAGCCGATGCAGGTGCTAACGATCTGACAGGCATGAGTGGAATAATTGCCTACGAAGGATTTAGAAGGCTGACTTAGCATCGGATGGATTGGAGGAACGATGGTGATCGAAGGTAAATTGATTCGGCTCAGGGCAGTTGAGAAGAAAGACCTAAAACAGCTGATGGACTGGAGAAATGACCCAGACGTGAAAAAATTCACCCGGGAATACCGAGTGCTGAGCATGCAAAATCAGATGCAATGGCTCGACTCGTTGGCTAGAGATCGAAACACCATCATGTTTGCTGTGGAAACAAAAAAAGGAAAACTGATTGGATGCACCGGTCTGACCTACATCGACTGGAAAAACAGCAGGGCGGAAGTGTCGATATACATCGGGGGCAAAAAGTACAAGGGAAAGGGCTACGGCACCGACATGTTAAAAACGCTGATGGATTATGGGTTCAGGGAATTGAACCTGCACATGCTTTTCGGCGAGATATTCCAGTACAACAAGGCCAACATAAAACTGTTTGAAAAATGTGGGTTCAAGAGAGATTGTATTTTGAGACACAGACTCTATCGTAATGGGAGATATTGGAATTCCGTCATTTACTCGATATTGAGAGATGAGTGGAAGAGACTAAGATCAAGCCGAAAAATCTTGAAACAGGTTTAATAATGAAAATATTTGGTAATCAAAGGTTTTGGTGGCAGAGGTTACGGGGCACGTACTTCAAAAAGAGCTAAATATCCACGTACAAAAGTGATACAAAAATGCCATAAATTAGATTAGTGATAAAAATGAAAGTTGCAGCTATCGTTGAGGTAAGAATGGGCTCGGAAAGACTTCTAGGTAAATCGATGAAAAAAATAATCGGTAAACCGATGATCGAACTGCTTACAGAACGACTAAAAAAAGTAGCAACGCTTAACGAAATAATTCTTGCAATTCCAACAAGCCCAGAAAATGATGTGTTAGAAAAATTTGCACGTGATCACGGTCTTGAATGTTTTCGTGGGAGCGAAGACGATGTTTTAGATAGGGTTTTACAAGCGGCGAAAAAATTTAACGTAGACGTCATAGTGGAGATAACCGGAGATTGTCCTTTGATTGATCCAGAAATCACGGATAAAGTCGTTGATTTTTATCTTAAAAATTTTAATAGCTATAGTTTTGTAAGCAACGTTACTCCAGTGACATTCCCACGAGGGCTTGACGTCCGTGTTTTCTCTACAAAAGTATTGGAAGAAGTTTCAACAATCACAAACGATCCAGCAGATAGAGAAAATGTGTCTATTTACATATATGAACACCCCGAGAAATACAGGTTACATAACATAGAAGCCAAGGGGAAACTTAGAAGACCTGATTTTAGAATTTGTGTGGACACGATTGAAGATTTTAAAGTCGTGGAGTCTATATTTGAAAATTTATATCGCAGGAACCCAAACTTTGGGGCTAGTGAAATTATAGATTTTCTAAACGAAAACCCAGAAATAAGGAAAATCAACATCAACATAAAACAAAAGGAGATAATACATGTATAGGAAAAAGATGTACCGCGCAGCCGTAATTGGTTGTGGGAGGATAGGAAGCGAATTTGATGAGGACCCTAAAAGAAAAATGGTATCTTCGCATGCTGGCGCATACTCCGCTGTTCCCCAAACCGATTTAGTCACCGTTGCCGATATAAATGTGGAGAAATTGCGTAAATGCGGAAAAAAATGGGGAATTAAATCATTATATAAAAATTATGAAGAAATGCTTAGAAAGGAAAATTTGGATATTCTCAGTATTTGCACCTGGAGTTCAACACACTTGGAAATATTAAAAAAAGCCGTTGAGCATGACGTAAAGGCCATCTTCTGCGAGAAACCCATAGCCACTAATTTGAAAGACGCTGATGAGATGGTCAAGATTTGCAAAGAGAATGATGTCATCCTCGTGATTGACCACCAAAGGCGATTTGACCCGTTTCATCAAAAAATCAAAAAATTTATCGATAGCGGCAGAATGGGAAGAATCCAGCAGGCATCATTTTATTACACGGCAGGCATCGCCAATACCGGTTCCCACATGTTTGATTTGTTGCGATTTTTCTTCGGTGAAGTCGATTGGGTGTACGGAATTTATGGCGAAAATAAATCACCTAATCCCGAGGATCCTAATGTAGATGGCGTCCTTAAGTTTAAGAATGGAATCTTTTGCATCATACAATCGTGCGATGTACGGAGTTTTTTGATATTCGATGTTGACATGATCGGAACAAAATGTAGGATGAGAATAACGCGCAGCGGTTTTGATTTAGATTTTTACAATGTCAAGGAGAGCAAACTGTTTTCAGGTTATAACGAGATATTCAGAAACAAGCCTCCCATTGATAAAGACGTGCCGAGAGAGTTCATGGTAAATGCCGTTAAACATATTGTAGATTGTCTTGAAAAAAACAAGGAGCCTATTTGCAGCGGTATTGATGGGAGAAAATCGTTGGAACTGATATGCGCATTTCACGAATCAGCCAAGGCCGGTGGCAAAAGAATTTATTTACCTTTGGAGAAGAGCGCGGTGGAAATAAAATCAAAATAGGGTCTAAAATGGGCGAAAAATTAGCGCTGTTTTGGGGAAAGCCAGTCAGGAGCAAGCCATTCCCGCCACACCCAATCATCGGTGAAAATGAAAAAAGGGCTGTGTTGAAGGTTCTGGAAAGTGGACGGTTATCCACATTCATAGCAGCCCCCGGGAAAAATTTTCTCGGTGGGGAAAAAATCAGAGAGTTTGAGAACCTGTTTGCAAAGTATCACAATGTTAAATACGCTGTTGCGTTCAATTCTGCTACTGCCGCTTTACACGCGGCCGTTGTTGCATGCGGGGTAGAACCGTTGAAGGAGGTCATAATCCCACCGTACACCTTTACTTCAACAGCGACTTGCGCCCTTATGGCAAACGCAATTCCTGTCTTTGCCGATGTTAAGAGAGATACCTTCAACATAGATCCCAGAGAAATAGAGAAAAACATTTCTTCGTTAAGCAGGGCTATCATCCCCGTTCATCTGTTCGGTAATCCTGCGGATATGGATGAAGTAATTGAGATAGCAAAAAACCACCACTTGAAAGTAATCGAGGATTGCGCGCAGGCGCCCGGAGCCATGTACAAAAAAAGGCTTGTTGGGACTATCGGTGACTGCGGTATTTTCTCATTCACCGAAAGCAAAACTATCACCAGCGGCGAAGGCGGGATGTTAATAACAAATTCCAAGAAAATTGCAGAAATCTCAAGATTGGTGAGAAACCACGGGGAGGCAGTTATTGCTGGTCAGCCCAGAAGTTACAGATCAACGATACTTGGGTGGAACTATAGGATGACAGAAGTTGATGCAGCAATCGGCATAGAACAATTTAAGAGATTAGATAAACTCAACGATAAGCGAATCGCATTAGCTTCGTATTTGTCTAAAAAATTAAAGAAGATTGATGGGCTCACTCCACCGTTTGTGCATCCCAATATGAAACATGTGTACTATGCGTACGCGATCAAATACGATGCGGAAAAAATGGGCATTCCGAGAGACTTGTTTGTGAAAGCGTTAAATGCTGAGGGAATACCTTTCTCCGCGGGATATGTTAAACCCCTGTATCTGAGTCCGATATACCATGAAAATCGTCCCTTCGTCTACAAGTATTACACTGGACGGGCGAGTTATGGAGAGGGAATATGCCCCACGGCGGAGTTGCTTCACAAAAAGGAGCTGATCATGACATTAGTGTGCAGGCCGCCCGCGACTTTTAGGGATATGGATGATATTGTAGAAGGGATAAAGAAAATCATAAAAAACAGAGACGAGCTAATGAGAAAAAATAAGAATTTAAGATGCAAAATAGTTTAACTAACGGGCACCTAGCTTACATGGATGAATTTCAATGAAAATATTGTTTATTTTGTATGATAACGGAGGCAGGAATAATCCTTTGCCGATCGGAACCGCGTATGTTGCAGCTTATGCAAGGGAACATGGTTACAAAGATATAACCTATTACTGTCAAGACGTGTACCACTATAGTGAAGAGCATCTTCATGAGTACTTGAAGAAAAATCATTTTGACGTTGTTGGTATTGGATTTGTTGCAGGCTACTACCAGCACATGAAAATAAAGAAAATTTGTGACGCAATAACGAGTTTGAAGGAAAAGCCATTTATAGTTCTGGGAGGTCATGGCCCTTCCCCTGTGCCGGAATACTTTATAAAATATCTTGGGGCAGATGCTGTCGTCATGGGAGAGGGAGAAGTGCCTTTCCTGAATCTCATCAGGGCACTTGACAATAACACAGATTTATCTGAAGTCAAGGGCATCGCCTTTCGAGACGGTGATACGGTTATTGTTAATCCAAGAGAAAAGTCCATAATGGATTTGGATTCGCTCCCTCTACCTTATTATGATCCCCTTCCTATGGAGTATTACATTAAATCAGAGCTTTGGACTTCGCCAACTGACCGGGGTATCGTAGTTAACGCTCAGCGGGGATGTCCTTACCGTTGCAATTTCTGTTATCGGCTGGAAAAGGGGATAAGATTTCGTTCCCCGGATAGTGTTGTTGATGAAATTAAGAAGTATAAACGGGATTATCACATCAATTATGTATGGTTTCTCGATGAGCTGTTCATGGTGAACGAGAAGAGAGTTTTCGAGTTATGTGAAAGGTTCATAGAGGAGGATCTTAATATCAAGTACTTCTGTACCGGCTATCTTGGGACGGTGAATGCCGAGATATTGGACATAATGAAGCGTAGTGGGTGCGTTGCTATTGATTATGGTATTGAACAATTCGATGATGACGCTTTGAAGAAGATGAATAAAAGATTAACTACTGCGGAAATAGAAAATGGGATAAAACTAACCATTGAGAGGGGGATACACCCGGCATTCAATATTATATTCGGCAACGTTGGCGACACGCGCGAGACATTGAGGAAGTCATTGGATTTTCTGCACAAGTATAATGATTATGCGCAGTTAAGGGTTATTAGGCCTGTGACCCCCTATCCGGGTTCTCCTCTTTATGATTTAGCGCTTGAAAAGAAGTTGCTCAAGGGACCAGAAGATTTTTATAACAAACACAAAAATGTGGAGTTATTAACAGTTAATTTTACTGACATCCCCGATGACGAATTTCACGATCTGATGTTTGAGGCAAACAAAGAAATAATAACGCACTATTACGAGCATATAAAACAAAAGCAGATAGAAAACTTCCGGAAAGTCTATCATGAAAAGGATTATTCTTTCAGGGGCGCACGCCATTAGGAAATGGTCCTGAACAGTTCTCTGAATCTTAAGATGTGACTAATGAAAAGGCTGTTGGCAGAGTCGTACTCATTGAATCGTCTGCTGTTAGGTGACAAAAGCCCTTGAATTAATCAGGAAAGGGCAGGCGGATAGATACAAAGTACCTCTGGAAAACCTTGGTGAAGCAAAGAGCCCACGTGGAAAAAGCGGCAAAGGGTTTGCGTTCCTTTGCAAAATCAAAAACGCAAGGAACGCTTTAAGCAATCAACAATCAAGTCATTTGAACAATCGTTCGTATTCAACCCTTGGAAAAATATCCAAAAAACCGCCATGTGTAGCATTAAATATTTTACATCCTTTCGAAGCGAGAAAGTTGCCCACGATACGATACCTTTTAAACAAATCCAGATTCTCGCGCAATAGCCATTCATATGTGTGGACGCCGGATGCATAGGAGGGGGAAGGACATTCTGAATCTTCTGTGTAAAAATGCATACTTTTTGCACCGGGGAGTGCAGCATAATTACTATCGCAACCGATGAGGATGATATTTCTGAACCCCATGTAATAACTAATTAACATGGAAAGAAAAGTCACATTTAATCCAGACGGTATGGGGCCGGCAAGGTCGATTTTTCTGATTCCGTACTTGGACATGTCTAGCGAGGTCAATAAATAATGCACATCTACATTCTCCAACAGATGATTTTTAGCAAGAAATCCGATTTGATCTAATGTTAAAAACAGTTTAGTTCTAGGGGTTTTAGTGAACGCGTTATCAAGCCCATGCCAGAATCCCTTCAAGAACCATGGATCAACGAAAAAAAGTGGACCTATAACACAGTAGTACTCAGGGGATATCTTGCTAAACATCTTATGTTGGTAAAACAAATTCGCCATGATAACGTGTTCGTTGGCAAGCGGAGACAGGTCCTGTTTCGCCAGAGACGGCCCATTTCCCACTATGAAACATCGATCTTTTTCGGAGTAAATGTTTTTGAGAGAGGCGTTTTTTGCCAGGATGTTCTTGTATTTTGTGCGCACGCCCCGGTGGTAAAGCGTCTTTACCATGTCGTTCAAGATATAGGCGGGGCTTTCCTGCACGCGAATGCCAAGCGCCTCTAAACATTCAGATATATTTGTTGGGGGGCCTAAATATTCAGATATCTTTGTTCGGGGGTGGGGCAAATTTTGTCACTCTCATTTTTACGTTATACAGCGCTTTTTTAGTTCATCCATGTTGTCTAAAACTTTTGTTATTGCCTTGTAAATCTCGTCCATGTCCTTAAACCCTAATGATGGGCGGATGGCTTCTGTGAGAACTACCCTTTCGTAAAGGCTCTCGGCAGTGGGGCAAAGGCCTTTTTTGTAGCTGATCGTTTTGCCGTAAAATCCGCAGGTAAACGGACATCCCCTGTTTCCATACACAATCATTTTCTGATACAGCGGTTGCAAGTACAGCGGCTTGTATCCCGGTAGAAAATCCATACCCTCGGCATTCAAGGCCTTTAGTAACAAATTTACAGAAATGGGAATTTTAGACTTGTCTATTTTTAGAGCATATTGATAGTAGGTGTGTGTGCATCCTTTTTTCACGATGGGTGTTATTATCCCGTCTACAGTTCGGAGCCTTTTGTTTAGGTAATTTATCAATTTTCTGCGCTTTTTCAGAAACCCATTCAGCTTCTGCAATTGGACCCGAACTATCGCGGCTTCTATCTCGTTCATTCTGTAGTTCCATCCAAGCATGTTGACTAGGCTTCTAACTTTCATCCCAGTTGCAATCACCGCTTCGGCATGGTTTCTTATGAGCCGCGCCCTCAACGCAAGATCATCGTCATTTGTAGCAACCATCCCTCCCTCCCCGCACTGGATAATCTTATTCGAGTTAAAGCTGAAAACTCCGATATCCCCAATCGTCCCCGTGTACTTCCCTTTGTACAATCCGCCGATGGTTTGAGCGGCGTCCTCGATAACGATCAAATCGTGTTTCCTTGCTATTTCCATTATTTCATCCATATCTGCAGGGTGCCCGGATATGTGCACGACTAGAATTGCTTTGGTCTTGCTTGTGATCGATTTTTCTATGGCTGCTGGATTCAGATTAAAAGTGTCTTCAGTTATATCGGAGAAGACAGATATGGCATTAAAAACAAAAATGGCCGCCGCCGAGGCCGTCATCGTCCAGGGGGTCACGATCACTTCGTCTCCGGGCCCTAGCCCGGCCGCCCCCACAGCCGTAGCCAAACCAGAGGCAGCGGAATTAACGGCGATGGCGTGCTTTACCTTGAACCTTTTTTCGAAAGTTTTTTCTAATGTTTTCACTTCTTCGCCACCGAGGAAGTACTCGGTGTTTGCACCCTCGTAGGCCGAGAGTATCCCATTTTTTAGTACTTTGAGCACTTCTCTTTTTTCTTCATCGCCAGTGGTCACATGTGGTGGGTACTTCTTCTTGCGCACCGGGGTTCCGCCAAACAACGCCAGTTTCTCCATTCTTGTCCCCAAATCCCTCTTGGTAAGTAGAAATAAATTGTATCTATAAGCTATTTTCCATTAACCACTTTTCTTCAAAACTGCTTCGACAAAGTGGGCCACGCGTTTGGTTGCCTGCCCATCAGTGGATAATCTTCTTTGACGTCCAAGATACTCCGCGAGGTACTTTTTGTCCACTAAAATCGAACGGAGGGCACGTTCAAAATCCTTGATGTTGGAGAGCAGGGGAATTGCCCCAATCCTCGTGGCGATAAGAAGGTCGTCGTTTTTCGCGTTTATTTGGAGGCTCAAAGTTGGCTTTCCAAGCAATATAGATTCAACAAGCAACACCGAGCTCATGCCAATAACGACATCTGAACACAATACTAAATCTCTGCGCGGTAATTCACCATGAATGAACTTCACATTGACTTTCAATCTATATTTGTCAAAATCCATGTCTTTGAAATCTTCTTTCTTGTTTTGGGGATGTAATTTCACAACCAAGAAAAATTTGAAATTTTTGCATGTCAGTTTTTTTAACGTGTCCAGCACTGCTCGCAA
>Ga0315289_10010555_pt1 | contig 13204 bp, 11 predicted proteins | sample YL17G11_40_MG_FD_203452 | JGI IMG/M metagenome (GOLD analysis project Ga0315289, IMG submission 203452) | Sediment microbial communities from Yellowstone Lake, YNP, Wyoming, USA - YL17G11_40 | ecosystem: Environmental > Aquatic > Freshwater > Lake > Sediment | place: USA: Wyoming | collected...
TAAGTGTCCGATTAACTGAACACTATCTTTGGAAAGGTGAAAGCGGCAAGATGGGTTTTCGGTCAGTGGAAGGAAATCTCGAGGTTGATTCCGAGGTTGGGATAATCCTTCCAACGTATTGCGAAGTGGGGAACATAGGTAAGCTTGTCGATGAGATTGAAAACCTAGACTTGAATCTTTCCCTATTGGTTATTGATGATTCGAGCCCGGACGGCACGGCGGACGTTGTTAGGGCTCTTCAGAAGAAGTACGGTAACATTCTGGCTTTTGTGAGGCCTGGGAAGTTTGGGCTTGGCACGGCGATTACGGATGGGTTCAAGATTTTTCTTTCGCTCAAGAACCCTCCGCAGTATATAGTGACGATGGATGCTGATTACTCGCATAACCCGAAAGATGTGCCGCGCGTGGTTGGCGCAGCGAAGAAAGGAAAAGGGCTCGCTATAGGAAGCAGATATTGCAGGGGCGGCAGGATTGAGAATTGGAGCTTGCTGCGGTTGGTAACGAGCCATGTGGCTAATCTTATAGCCTCCATTCTGGTGAAGGCCAAAATACACGACTATACAAGCGGACTGCGTTGTTACTCGACGAAGCTTGTGAAGGCAATGGTTGCTGACTTGCACAGCCAGACTTATGAGATACAGATAGAGACTATACGTCAAGCCCGTAAGAGGCGGTTTGACGTGAGAGAGGTTCCGATGACTTTCGTGAATAGAAAGAAGGGAAAATCGAAGCTCAGTTCTAATGAAATCAAGGAGTTTATATCGTATATTATAAGAATCAGAAACTCCTAGACACCAGCAGTGTAGTTGCTGGTGCGCTTGGATGGCAGGGCCTCCTAAGATAGTAATTGGAATATGTGCCTATAATGAAGAAAAGAATATTGGGCACATTCTTCGAAACCTTGTTTCAGAACAAGGCCTGCCTAAAACCTGCAGAATATTGGTTGTTTGTTCTGGGTGTACTGATCGGACGCCTCAGGTCGTCAAGAAGTTTCAAGCTGAAGACTCCAGAATCGAACCGATATTTGAGGAACGCCGCACAGGAAAGGCTAACGCCCTCAACAAAATCTTCAGAATAGCACGTGAATCAGAGGATGTACTAGTTCTGGTCAATGCCGATGCTTTGCCCAGAGGTGGAAGCGTGATGACGCTTGTTTCTGAACTAGAGCGCAGTGATGCGGGCGCAGTGTTTGCGCAGCCGGTTCCCTTTGAAGGTTTTCACGGAGCTTGCTATGGTATCGTGCGTGTTATATGGCGTCTGCATCACATGATCTCGCTACGCCAGATGCCTAAATTGTCGGGGGAGCTCTGTGCGATACGTGCTTCTTGTCTTCAAGAGATTCCTGGAAATGTTGCTACGGATGAGCCGTATATTGAGCTGGCGATTCGCAGGCAAGGATACAGAATACTCTATGTTCCTGTCGCGTTGGTGAATATTCGTTGTCCGACAAATGTTGTTGATTTGTTGAAGCAGAGGAGGAGAATATGGGTTGGGCATATGCAGCTTCAGAATGAAACTGGCTTCAAGGTTTCCACCACGAGGTTCAGCAATATTTTGAACGTGGCTTCTGAGCTGAGGCCGACTGAGATCTTGTACTTGTCTCTAGGCGTCTTTCTAGAAGCAATCGCCTATTTTCAGGCGAAGATGGACGTGAGGAAGGATTCCATTCCGTTTGCTTGGGAGCCGATAGGAAGTACAAAAACTTGATAAACTGATGGCCAAACTTCTATGGAGGATTGCCTGATGCATGTTCTTCAGGTCACTCCGCGTTATCCCCCTCACATGGGAGGTGTGGAGACCGTCGTCCAGAGGGTAAGCGAGCTTCTCGTTGCCAAAGGAGTGGATGTGACTGTCTATTCAGTTGATCTTGAGCGCCGTTTGCCGCGACGGCAAAAGGTCAATGGGGTTTTGGTTAAGCGCTTTGCGCCGTTGTTCGGCGATCCTCTGTATTTTCCTGAGCCAAGATTCATTGGGGGTCTGCGGCAGGAGAAAGCGGAAATTGTTCATGTCCACAATGCTCATACGCTTCCGCCTTTTCTTGCAGCGTTGTCTAAACGTCGAGAGCAGAGATTTCTGTTGCAGCCGTATTACCATCGTTTTGGGCAGTCTTCTTTTAGAGATTCTTTGTTGCGACTTTACAAGTCTGGACTCAGAAGCATCGTCCTGCCTCGCACAGATGTCGTAATAGCCAATTCAATGTATGAGAAGGAGACGCTTTGTGAGGATTTTTCTGTGTCTGGCAAGACCGCTTTGATTCCACTAGGCATAGATTTGGAGGAGGTTAAGCGTGTAAGATGGGTTCCTGAGGAGCCTAAGCGGGTTCTTTATGTTGGGGCTTTGAAGCCTTACAAGAATGTTGATAAGATCATTGAGGGTTTCGCGTGGCTTGTGAGAAAGAAGGGTGCGGGCTTTAGGCTTGTCATAGTTGGTCAAGGTTCTGAATACGATTCTTTGGTAAGTCTGGCTCGTAGATTACGTATAGACCAGTTTGTGGAGTGGAAGCGCGGCTTGTCTCGGCAGCAACTGCTGGATGAGTACGCAAAAGCAAGTGTTTTTGTGCTTCTTTCATCTCTGGAGAGTTTCAGTTTGGTCGTTTACGAGGCGTTGATAATAGGTGTTTCCGCAGTGGTTCTGAATTTTGGTGCGTTAGCAAATCTGGTCAATGCAGGGTTAGCAGAGGGGGTCAATTCTCTCAGTGCGAGAGGAATTGCTGATGCTGTATTGCGATCAACAAAGAAGACCTACGTCCGGATTTCGGATGACATGAATATTTTTCTTGACTGGCAGGATTATTTGAGGAGGATTATTAGCATTTACAATGGACTACTGGAACGGTAGGAGTTTCGAGGTACTCAGCGGATTCACTGTTCATGTTTTTCCGCTCGGGCGAATATGACATATCCAACTGGAAAGAAGCGGTAAAGACCTGTTCTGCTGAGCAAGTGTCCAAATGGTAGAAATGAGGCCTCACATTTTTCTACAGCATATACCCAAACCCACATTCTTTCAATGAGTGAACGACGTTCTTCAGGGAAGGCACAGCAACGTATCCCCCTCTATAAGCAAATGAGTGCATGTTTGAAGGCAGGAAACCAAAGAAAGGAAGAAACGTGTGGCTTTCAATAATAAAATACCTATTCGGCAATTGAATCACAAGAGTTCCCGTACTTCCTGCTACTCTCTGCATCTCCTTGTAAAACTGCTTCCTGTCTGTTCTTGGTATGTGTTCCAAAAGACTAAAAGCAGTCACTAAGGAAAATGCACTATTCTTGAATGGTAACTTTCTTGCGTCAGCAACGATATGTTGATATCGTTTTCCTTTCTTCTTCTGCAAGTCAACACCTATTAATAGCTTGGATTCGTCGAAATTGTCAATATTGTCAAAGAGCAGTCCTTTTCCACAGCCTGCGTCAAGGATAGAATCAAAGTTGTGTTGGGTGACAAAAGATGAGAAATACCTCATTCTCTCCGTTTCTGTTCCAAACTTTGCATTCAGAAGCATGAATATGGAGGTTCGAATTCTGTTGTAGACGTTGTACGTTTCTGTGTTCGCCCCAAGATTTCTTCGCGGTAAGCGTCATCAGTGTATTGGATTTGGTTCGCTTTTAATTCTACTGCAAGAAAACATTCAGGATATCGGAAATTTATCGTGGTCTGGAAAAGGTTATAGATAGCTCATTTTCTATAGAGTGTACTTCATGAGGGTTTGCCAGTGAAGTTCATCGAGATAATTCTTGAACTTCTGTTCTTCGTGTTTTGCTTGTCGGCTCTTGGCGAACCTTGGAGAATGCTCATTCGGAAATTCACTGGGCTATTCAAGGGCGTGGATTTTTTGCGAGCATTCTTACTCGATGTGTATCTCGGCGGTTTCCTGCTGTATGTAATCGCTATTGTTCCCTTGCATCTTTTCAGCGCGGTTGTGCTGCATGTCATTACTTTGGTTTCGATTGTAACAGTTGTTCTACTTCACCGTAGAAGACTCAAAGATGCTCTTTCGCCAGCACTTTCTCATCCGGCGACTCTACTTAAGAAGCGTCCTTCCCTCGAGCTTGCTCTAGTCTTGGCGATTTTTGCATTCAGCCTTGTCATACAGACCTATCCTCTTAATGATCTTCTTCTAGGAAGTGTTCGAGACACTGGCATTCATTCACTCTTTGTTCAGGTCTTGATAGAGAATAGGCAGGTGCCTGTGACATTGGAGCCGTATCTGAGTGAAGGGATAATCTATCCGCAGGGTTTCACGCCGATGGTTGCATATTCTGTGTTGATCTTGGGCTACTCGCCTCCACAAGCCGTTCTTTACGTGACAGCTCTATTCAACATACTTACGGTGCTGGGGGCATATTTCCTAGGAAAAACCTTACCGTTGCCCGAAAAATTGAAAACGGGTCTGTGTTTGGCTTTCGTCTTTGCCTTTGTGGCGTCGTGGCCGAAGCACATCACTTGGGGAAGTAACGCATTGGTTGCAAGCGTGCCCTTCTATTTTATTTGTTTGAGCCTTTTTCCATTTCTTTTGAAGGAGAAGCTGAATGTAAGAACGACCCTTGCAGTGGGTCTGCTTTACGGGTACTTGTCAGTTTTGCATCTTCAAGTGTATGAAATGTTAATTGCTTCACTATTTGTGCTGTTGGTTTACATGATAATCAAGAGAGAGAAAGGCAGGGGGCTCAGATTTGGATACTTTATGGCAATTACAAGTGTAAGTCTGATAGTGTTAAGCCCTTTCATTATGAGGCAGCTTGCTTTCTACTCTAATCCTTACCACAACATAGGTGTTCCCTCCGACGTAGAGATCCCGATTCCTCAGCCTAGCCTTTCAACCGTCATATCGGCCGCTAAGTGGCTGTTTGAGAATTTGGCGGCCGACCCTGTACTCAAAGGGGCTTCCTTTGCACTGATCTTGGTTAGCATCATGGTAATAGTGGCCTTACGACGAAGGAGCGGTAGCATTCAAACTAGTGAACTCCTCAAATTGGGACTGGCCACGTTGCTGGGCGAGTTGTTGATTGCCCTCTTCGCTGCTATCTCTCCTGGCGATTTGCCATTTTATCCGCAACCTCTCTTACTGTACCTTCCGGTGTATTTCTTTTTTGCAGCAATCATTTATCCCTCGTATGACCTTCTTTCTTCCTACTTGTCAAGGAAGGTGGAGCCAAAAACAACATGGTCTGAACTCAAAATGAAGCGAGTCTTGGTTGGAGCAATTTCGGTGATGCTGCTTATTGGATTATTTGGTACCTTCGTATATCAAAGTGTCGCCTTCGACGCCACGAGACTCTATGGCTCTTACAGCGTCTTTGGTACTACAACAGAGCAAGACCTTCAGCTAATCTTATGGATAAGAGACAATTTGCCCGCTAACGCCACAATTCTGGTCAATACTTTCCAGAGCGGGACTTTCATACCGAGTATCGCAAGCCGTAAGGCTGTGTTTCCTTCATTCGGAAGTTCAACTTCAGTCTTCTATCAGAAGCTTGTCTCCTTGCTGGAAGAAGGCGTGCTCAACAACACAACGTTAGATCTGATGAAACGCTTCAACATAACAGACATCTATGCTGGATCCGGTATCAGTCCTTGGGATGGCGGGATACATAGATGGAATCCTCGCCTATTCCTTGGAAATCCGCATTTTGGGTTGGCGAAAAAATTTGGCAATGCCTACCTCTTTCACCTTAACTACACGGATACAGACAGCGTCTTCTACGATGACTTTGAACATACAGATTGGGAAGAAGATGGATGGCAGACTGGATACTATGGTAATGGACTTGGGAACGTAGCTATAGCAACTGACTTCGGATACCTCTCACAAAGGTCTCTAAGAATAACAACTCAAGCAATGTATTCTTTGTCGGAATGGAAATATGCTCGTTATGTCTCTAGAGACGTCTTTGTGTCTAATGATTCAGACGTTGTTCTTTCGTTCTATTTGAAAGCCACTGAAGGTTTTCACGGTGAAGATGCGTTTGCAGTTGTAGTTTCCAATATCTACCGCAACCAATCAATGATCGTAACGACTCCGCATGGCGTCTATGAGGATTATGCGAACACAAAAACATTAGAGGGGTTCGAAGGCTTGTTTTCCTGTGATTTGACTGTGTCATGGCGACAATTCTTCGATTCGTCATTGCCAAGCACTTTTATCTTGGAGTTTGTCAATTGGGATTTTGATGGCATAAGAAACGTTGCGTATGTAGATAACGTGAATATCGCTTCTTTGCCCACCACATGATCCCTTGAATAAGTCGAAGGCAGACTAATGAAAAAGCCTGATGTATCTATAATAATTCCAAGTTATAATTCAGGGAAAACTCTGGCAGAGTGTCTCGCCAGCATTGAAAACCAAACATATCCTTTCTGTGAAGTTGTCATCGTGGACAATTTCAGCAATGATAACACTCTAGAGATAGCGAAGGAATTCGAAGCAAAAATGCTACTGAGGAAAAGCAATGCAGCCTTAGCCAGAAATGTAGGAGTGGAAAATTCAGCAGGCCAATACGTACTCTTTCTAGATTCAGATCAGGTTTTGTCTCCAACAGTTGTAGAAGAATGTGTCGAGAAGTGCAAAAAAGAAAAGGTGGAAATGGTCAGAATTCCGGAGACTTTCATTGGGAAAGGTTTTTGGGGGCACTGTTCTGCTATTTGGAAGAACTACTATCAAAAGGCAGAGCAATTATATGGGGCGACCAAAAACATACTTTCTGGAGAGCCTCGTTTCTTCGTTAGAGAACAGATAAACCGAGTCGGTATGTTTGATGTTACATTGGTTTGGGGAGAAGATTACGATCTTTATGGAAGACTGAAAGAAGTGAATGCTAAAGAAGCCATTTGTGCATCCAACGTTTACCATTATGAACTTGTGTCTCTCCCAGAGATTCTTGCTAAGAATCTCCATTACGCAAGGTACATGCCAGCATTCGTAAGCCAGACTCAAAAGCATATTCTTTCTTTGATGGTTCGTCATGCCCTGTTAACGTTGAGAGAGGTTTTTAGGGACTTCAGGAAATCTCCAGCTACGATTGTGGGATGCGTAATCCTTCTGTGCTTGAAGGCTTATGCGGCGGTAATTAGTTTTTCAGTGGGCTTGCTGGTTCGTGCTGGCAGAAGATGAGAAGTTTCAGAACAGATTGTGCTACAACAAAGAAAGACCTCATCGTCGTAGCTCAAAACAGTGGGAGGCGGCTTGAATGTTGATGTTTAGAGTCCATACGAGGCGACGGTGAAACATTAATCCGTCGAGAAGGTCAAATAGCTACATTGGAGGAGCGAAGGTGGATGCAAATCGTTTTTATGAACGGGACGAAGTGATCCACGAGGTTGTCGAAGCTGAGAGAAGCGAAGTCTGTTATGGGTTTATAGTTGAGCTAGTAACCAAGAAGGTCAACAATACTGGTGAGAAAAGAATTCTAGACATTGGGTGCGGCGACGGGAGTTTTGCGGTTAGGTTGGGGAAATATTCCAGAGTTTTTGGAATTGACATTTCGGAGAAGGCAGTTGACCTAGCTAGAAAGGCTGGCTTAAGTGCGTGTAAGGCCGACGTATCGCGTGAGAAGTTGCCTTTCGACAGCGAGTGTTTTGATGTGGTTTACATGGGTGATGTGATTGAGCACTTATTGGATCCCGATTTTGCCATACTCGAGGTTCTAAGGGTGCTCAAGCCTGATGGTTTCTTGGTGCTGTCGACGCCGAGCCTTGGTAGCTGGCTGAATAGGTTGTTACTGCTTCTGGGTCTGCAACCTCGTTATTCGGAAGTGTCAACGGCTAGGCAGTTTGGGAGATTCGGAGGGCGGGACTTTACTCCTGTCGGCCATCTGAGATTGTTCACTTATCGGGCCTTGAGGCAGTTCTTGACGTTTTATCACTTCAATATCATAAGGGTAGGAGGAGCTGCATCTGAAGGTCTCCCGGCAGCATTGAGTCAGATTGATCGAGTCATTAGCAGATTCCCCTCATTAGCTTCAAGCATTATAGTGGTTGTGCAAAAGAGCTAATGAGAAAAGGAAACTGAGGAATGCTTCTTCAACAGCTGCCCAGTTATGATTATGAAAACGTCAATCTTATCTACGGGACTGGCCGTGTAATATAGCATTTTAACGGTCTTTCGTGAGAGGATGAAGATGAGGCTTGACATAGGCTGTGGAAATACTCCTTCGGGAGACATTAACGTGGATCTTCCAAAATCTGACCGGCATCGTGGCGGAAGGAAGCTTATGGTCAAGATGATCCCTAATTTTGCGTATGGATCCACCTACAACTTGCCTTTTTGCGATAACGTTTTTGATGAGGTTGTGTCTTATCATCTGCTAGAACACATGGAAGTGCCTCTTGCTGTCCTAAAGGAAATGGTGTGCGTTTCCAAGGACGCTGTAACTGTTGTGGTGCCAGCTTTCGCATTTCGGGGTGAATGCGGCGAACATCTTCACACATGGGGGGAGGTAGTCTTTTCAACATACTTCGCAAGGCCGGACTCGAAGATGTTGAAGTATCTACCGGATGCTTCAGAGAAGTCAAAGGAAATATTCTGAAATGGTTTTATAGAAGGAGTTACGTTCTTGGGAACTTTGTTATGATTTTGACACGGAAAATATATCGAATAGAACTTCAAGGCAAGGGCAAGAAGCCACTTTCCTCTGCAAGTACTTGCTCAACATCATAGAGTTTCAGTACTATTTATTAGGGCTAGCCATGTAATACTGCATTTCAGTGACCTTTCCTAAGAGGATGATTGTTGATGAGAGTGCTCGTCACTGGCGGAACAGGTTTCATAGGCTCTTACCTCATACCAAAATTACTTGAAAAAGGATACGATGTCTGGGAACTGCAAAGATACGTCACTGGAAGAATAGGAAAACCCCACAACATCAAAACAGTCTACGCGGATCTAAACGACGGCTTTGCCGTCAGCAAGGCAATCAGAACGGTCAAACCTGAGGCGGCGATACATCTGGCTTCCGTGAGCGCCGTCGCGTACTCTTACGAGCACCCGCAAGAAGTCATGGAAACCAACCTAGTAGGCACAATAAACCTTGCAGAAGCCTGCCTCAGAGAAAGCCACAACTTCAAACGGTTCCTATTCGCTGGCACTTCAGAAGAATACGGAAACAACGGCTTTGAAATTCAAGTAGAGACCAACCCGCTCAAACCAGCATCGCCATATGCAGTGAGCAAGGTTGCCTGCGAAAACTACCTAGACTATATGAACGACGCCTACGATTTCCCAATAACAATCCTTAGACCCTTCAACACCTACGGCCGAAAAGCAGACTACCACTTCCTAATCGAGAAAACAATAGTCCAAATGCTAAGCCAAAAAGTCGTACGCCTGGTCGACCCCACGCCAGTCCGAGACTGGATGTACGTTGAAGACCATGTAAATGCCTACCTAGAATGTCTTGAGAACGAAAAAGTAGCAAACCAAATCCTCAACTTCTGCACAGGCACAGGATATACGGTCAAAGACACAGTAGACAAAATAGCCAAATTAACAGACTTCAGAGGCGAAATCCAATGGGGCTCGGCTCCGCAAAGACCAACGGAGAGCAAAACCATAACAGGCTCATACGAAAAAGCCAAACTAATTCTAGGATGGGAGCCAAAATGGACTCTAGAAAGAGGACTTGACCAGACAATCAAGTGGTGGAAAGAAAATCCTCCAAACAAGAGTTCACATGGAAAGGCCAATTAGACTCATAACACCTATTTCTCGTGTAGCTTTTCTTTCAAAACGAAACGCTTTTTACGGCTCAACGAAATCTATGGTTGACTGAGCTTGAAGTCGTTGGCGCGTACTATGTCTAATATGGTTTGAAGGTTCGGCAAATGAAGAGTGTGAAAACCTCGATTTGTCTATTTTCTTTTTTCTTTGCAATCTTGCTCGTCATTTCTCTTTTTCCCCCCTTGGCCAACACACCAGACGGGGATGGAGAAAGATTTGTCTCTCTAAGCATTATCCTTGATATGGGAAGTGCCAATTGGGTAGAAGACTATTACAACCGTCTTGAGTTGTTCTTGAGAACATGTTCGTTTCAGAACTGGACCTTCTGCATTTTCCAGCGTTGTCAAGATGCTTGGCTTACCAACTCAACAAGGTTGGCTCTGCTCAAAAACTATGGAGTGCTTATACCACGTATTGACTATGCTCAGACTTTGAGTTGGGCAAATCGTAGCGCGTTCGTTGATGCTATTTTTGCGAATTGGTCAAGCTATGTGGGTTACTATCCGAAAGGAGTATTTGACTATGTTCCAGACACTTACGTCGCTAACTATGTCCGTTCAAAATACAACTGCTCATTCTATCAAGGATATTGTTTTGATCAATATCGCATCGATTACATGAGTATGCGAGGAGGTTGGCAACTACCATACTATGCCGAAAGCAATAACATTATGGTACCTGGGCAAGGTAGAGGAATCGTAATCCTCAGTCATGCATCGTGGGATTGGATTGATAGTTTTCTTCTTCATCACAATCTGCAATTACATCCAATGAACCTGATGCAGCATTTCAAAAACAACGCAATAGCTGAGCGGTATTTTCTAGATTTGATTGCCAGAACCAGTTTAGGTTGCACTCCTTTCTCCCTTTCAATAGTGCAATTCGAGTGGCGATGGTGCTGCAACGTGGGTAGTGACAACGCAACCTTGGCTTGGATTAGACACTTGCTGAGTTATGATTATATATTCTGGAGCTTTGAGAATATCGTGGAGTGGTTTTCAAATCATTTTGCCGATACTCCAGAATACCATGTAAGATTCGCTTCTCCCAATAGCGAAACGTATGTGGAATGGGTTTACACTCGCGACTATCGTATTAGCAGAGTTGCTAACACCGTGAACAGCCTGATCCGATATTGTAATCAAAAGGTTGACAAATATCTTCATAGTAGCGTATCCATTGACTGGAGTCGTTCCAGCTGTCCCAATGAGGCTGACAATCAAATAGACATCAGCCTAGATTTTGCGATTGACGCACTGGGCGGAGGAACGTTGCGTGCGCCAGTCAAAACTGAGAGCCTTAAGTGGTCAGGCGACTTACGCGATTTTCCTTCCTATTACGCCAGCTTGCAAGGCAATGCCTCTTAGCGAGGAAGAGTTGGACGTATGCATATTTCTGTGAAACGAAATGCTTTTTACGTTTCAAATGAATGTGAAGTTGACTAAGCTTGGATTCACTGGTTTTTATACAGAGCATGTTCCGCGAATACTACGCCAAAGACTTCACCCCAAACCAAAACATTCCAGCAATAGAAAAACGCGAATTCGGCTTCGCCTCATTCGAAGGCTGGATGCTCCGCCACAAAACCTTCAACAACACAGACGAGCTAACATCCTTTCTACGTGACTCCGTACCACTTCACGCCTACGTGTCAGGCGCCTACTACGAAGACCCAGAAGCCGAAATGGAAAAAAAAGACTGGCTCGGAGCAGACCTAATCTTTGAAATCGACGCCGACCACATACCGACCCCTTGCAACAAAATCCACGACGAATGGACATGCAACAAATGCGGCTTCTCAGGAAAGGGAATCGTACCCGAAAAATGTCCAGCATGCGGCGGCGAAAAGTTTGACGATCGCACATGGATATGCGAAGTCTGCCTGGCCTCCGCAAAATTAGAAACCATCAAGCTCCTAGACATGCTCACACGGGACTTCGGCTTCCACGAAAAGGAGATGCGCACATTCTTCTCAGGACACCGGGGCTACCACATCCATGTCGAAAGCGAAACCGTCAAAGCCCTCGACTCAATCGCGCGCAAAGAAATCGTTGACTACGTGAGCGGCCTAGGCCTTGAAACGGCACTTCACGGACTGGACGAAAACGACCTAAGAAATCTAAGCGTGAATGATTCCGGCTGGCGCGGACGAACCGCCAAAGGAATGCACAGCTTCATCCTCAACGCCGGGCCAGACGACTACAAAAACATAGGACTGGAGAGCCCCTCCGCCACTTCGATAATGAAAGCCATAACAAACAACAAAGACGCAATCCTCAAAAGCCTGAGCGGGTCACAACCTTGGAGAACAATCAAGGGAATCGGCCCAGAAACATGGAAAAGAATCATAGAACACTCCGCAAAACAGCAAACCGCCAACGTAGACACCGTCGTAACAACAGACATTCACCGCCTGATCAGACTAGCCGGTTCGCTGCATGGAAAAACAGGTCTAAAGAAAGTCGAGTTTCCCGCCGCAGCCATAGACAGCTTCGACCCATTCAAAAGCGCGATAGCCTTTAAAGCAGGCACGACAACCGTTTCCGTCTCCAACGCACCAGAGTTCAGACTGGGTGACGAGACATTTGGCCCCTACCAAAACCAAAAAGCCGACTTACCAACTGCAGCAGCCATGCTTCTCATCTGCAAGAAAAGAGCAGAGGTAGCGGAGTAAAATGTACGCCGAGCTATGTGCAGTCTGGAAACAAGAACTTGAAAACGCCGAACTGGAAAAGCTTCCTACAGACTTCTACCCCACCGCTGCCGATTACCTGAGAAGGCTCAGAGAAGAGGGTCGAATGCTGGACAAGAGAACAGTGAAGGCAACTCTCCTCAGAAAAGAGATGCGAAACGTAAGACACATGGTTAAAGGATTGATTGAAGCCCGCTACCGAAAAATCGTCAGAAAACTGTCTGCAGGCGAGGAAATCCCCCCTGATGTCTTGACGCCTGAAGAAGAAAAAATATGCCTCAGAGTCTCCCCGCTAGCAGAAACAATGCAAAACTTTGCCAAAGAGATTCTCCGAGGCCGCCTGACCGACGTAGACGTTCAGCACCAACATAAAAGAGCCGTCCTACGCTTCCTGAAAGATGTCCCGGCAATAATCGGCGCAGACATGAAAACCTATGGTCCATTCAAGGCTGAGAATGTCTCCTCAGTGCCCGTCGAGAACGCGAGGATCTTTGTCAAGCAGGGCTTGGCCGAGAAGGTTGAAACTGATCAGGCGTAAGCGTTTTCGCGATTCTCCAGTTTTGGATTCTTGTCCATAGGATTCGACTTCCGATTATTATCAACGGATATAACATGATCCAAGTGATGGAATACAACATACCATAGTAATTATGGAACCTTTGGAAATCGAAGTCCAAGATGGTAAAACTCGGGCCTTTTTGTATTGCAATCATAAAAAGAGTGACTATCCTTAGTATGTTGATGAGGTAGGTCACAACAGCGCCGATAGCAAAATAGACTGCTCTCTGCCACCAGCG
>Ga0315289_10010556_pt1 | contig 13204 bp, 21 predicted proteins | sample YL17G11_40_MG_FD_203452 | JGI IMG/M metagenome (GOLD analysis project Ga0315289, IMG submission 203452) | Sediment microbial communities from Yellowstone Lake, YNP, Wyoming, USA - YL17G11_40 | ecosystem: Environmental > Aquatic > Freshwater > Lake > Sediment | place: USA: Wyoming | collected...
GAGAGAATAGTCCATAAAAGCAATGAGAGAAGCGGTAAGGTTACACTACCACTGGAGCTGATCGGAAAAAAGGTCTATGTTGTAGTTGAAAAATAAACCAATCTCATCTAAGGGGAAATTGAGGTGGCGAAAATATGCAAGAGAGAAAGAAAAGAAAAAGTATTTTAGAAGCGGGAAAAGCTGGTGTTTTACCAATAGTTGTAGTGGCCCTGATCGTAATAGGTGTACTTGCATTAAGTGGTTGCACGGAATTCAGCAAGTATTTCCAAACACAGGAAACAACTCCAAGCGGTGGAATAGTCTTAAAATGCGCTGAGTTTAGCATAACACCATCGGTGACAGCTAGCAATGGAGTTTTAAATACAGGAAAAACAGAAATCTCAATTCCGTTCTTGGCCAATACGAGTTCGCATGGTGTTAGAGAAGGAGATAACACGACTTGGGTAAATCCGGTCTTATCTTTTGTGATATCACCAACTGCATATCCTGGAGCGAAAACAAGTGATCTAGCGATATTGCATTATGAGGTTATGAACCCCAGTCAAACTGTGGATTCGTCTTCAGGCACATACTACATACTTACCAAGTCATCCAACGAATGGCAAGCCACATGGACCGGAGATGGTACGCATTATGTCTCAGGCACAACCCAAATGGCCTTCACTGCAAACAAGACTTTGACGTTGACACTCACAATAGATCAAACTGGGCTATCGTATACTCAAAGCACCTACAATGCACAGACATTGACGATTAGATTCTACAACGATTGCAGTTGGTCTCAAACAGTCGATGTTAAATTTGTCTGTACGCACACTGGAACGACATATAGACTTACTTAAATTTGAAATGATGTCACCTCGCTTTTCGGATCTGGTCCTGACTCCGGTTTGGCCCGATTCCTGATTTGGAGTTGGGCTGGATTCCTAAAAGCCAAGATGATGAAGTGATAAAAACATAAATGGAGAAAACGAAAAAACAAGGGAAAAAGAAAATGAAGATATATTGGCAGAAATGCCTTGTATGCGGTAGACGTGCTTTGAATATTGAAATTGAGTCTAATAACAAGAAGAAGATCAATATTTTTGCATGTAAACATGTTTAGGAAAAAAGGAGTTGATGAAAGATGGCTAAAGGTAGACCTGGGCTTATAATTGGCGTAATCTTGATTGCAATAATTCTCATAGGCGTTGTTGTAGTGGCTGCTGGGGGCTTTGGTGGAAACAAAGTAAACATTAAGGGAACTGCATACTACAATGCGGTCACTAAATGGGGAATTTCATATAATGGTTATGAGACACGAGAAGATTCATTTTTCTCTCTTCCTTTCTGGTACTGGCCATGGACGACAAGAGATGTACTGGTTAAAGTTGAATTATGGGATATCAATGGTAACACGTATTATGGAGATATAGATGTAGGGACGTTGAGCAACATATATGAAACTAAGGACTTTGTTGTTGAGCTCCATCACATCCCAGCTGGCAGTTACACTGGCAGTATTTATCTATATGAGGTTGACAAAGATACAGGCACAAGCCAACAGAGAGTTTCGTGTAGCATACCTAGCATTACGGTGGGATGAAAAATGAAACATGGAAATTTAATAAAAGATGATGAAGGATTTATTGGTATAATCACAGGGATCATAGGGTTGATTGTTCTCGCACTTTGCGCCGGCGCAATCGTTAAATTAATCATCGGTCTTCTTATGTTGGCCGGTATTGTTTTCCTGTTTCTTTCAATTTTCATTCTTTATAGAAATAAATGGGAGCTAAATTGGATATTCGGTTTATTTATCGTCATCGGTTTAGTTCTAATCGGTTTTTCTGCAATGAATCTAGAAATCGCATATGTGGATCTCAGTATGATACCAGGAATGAAAGAACTGCATGTGTGGGCCAATCAAATGATACCAAATTCATAAGATATCAAAACACAAGGAAAAACACATGAAAAAAATACAAGCGAATAAAACATCAATAATTCTTTCGATATTTATTGTAGGTTGTCTTTTCTCTGACTATCTAATTTCGTATACCGGTTATTTGAGTAACCCCGATCTCGTTTCATTTGAACAGAATAAAGAACTTGCTGATTTTTTTATCAATGGTTCTTTTCCTGTTGTGAGCTTTTTCCTTTTACTTCTCCTTTCTATTTGCATCGTAATAGCAATATTCTATTTCTATTTACGTTTCTCCAGTTGTTTAGAAAACGAAGCAAGACAAGATGGGGAATTACTAAATTTTATCTCTCATATGAAAAAATATTTTGCAGCTATGATTATTTCTGTTGGACTAATCCGTATCTTTTTTGGACTTACATGGTATAGATTTGATTTCGCCATTACATTGCCGTTGAATCTAGGGCCCCTAGGTTATGGTATTTTGTCTATGGATCCAATAGAAATAGCATTGATAATTTCTGGGATCTCTCTCTTAATTGCGATATTATTTTTCCTCTGTTATACTTTGCTTTTATGTTTAAATTGGAAGGAAGACATTATAATACAAAAAAAGGAAGCGATAAATTATGAGTAGACAAAAAGTAAAAAACATGCCGAGGCCTCAGCAACAGGCCGTGATGTCGAAAGTGAATCCAAGTTCAGGAAGTGGTAGAAGTCATATCGTAAAACCTAGCTACAATGTTTCAAAGAGATCTGAACCTCTAAAGAAAGAAACTAAAGAACCCATAGAAGAACATCACGAAGATGAAACGGAAGAAGTCTCTGAAGATGAAAGCGAATAACATGGCCAAAGAGAAAGTCTGGGTAGAAGTGTGGTCTATGCCTTCGGGTATTGAGCCAGAAAACAAATTGTTGATACGCGGACATCAATTCATCAAGTCGGAGCTGGGGGATAAAATCAATAATGGAGATCCTAAAAAATGCAAGTGATACAACTGGTAGCTGAACAACCACTTAGTTTTTTTACTGATGCCTTGGGAAAGTTAGGTAGTTGTTGTTGCGGTTCGATTGGTTTAATAGTTATTGTAACTGCAATAGTCTTATTGTTTTTTATTAAAAAGAAGAGAAAGGGCCATGGATGAATCAGATGAAACTTTGATTCAAGATGAACCGGAGTTAGATACTGATGAAACAGATGATTCCATGGAAGAAGAATCATACGATTCTAAATATGGCATAATGAGAGATCAACATGGAAGATTCGCTCCTGTAATGAGTTTGGAGGAATTTGAAAAATACGAAGCTTCTCATGAGAATGATATTTTAATAGAAAAGAAAATTAGAGAAGCTGAAAGGCAATACGAAAAGAAAGTTTATCTAAAGCCAAATGAAAAGCATATATTGTTTCAGCTCGTAGATAAATTCAGAGACGTTGGTCAGGATCTAGACACAGGCGAACCAATCTATAATCTATCGCAGTTCAAACCTAAACCATATCATGAGATTTTAATTAATCATCAATTGGCCAAGTTTACTGAAAGCAAAGTAGAACCTGGAAAGAAGATCTTAACTCCAACCTCACGTGTAATGTTTACCCGATTCGTCAATGATATGATCTCTCAGGGCCTAGTTGAAAAGATAAAGCGCGGACGTCATCTTTATTTACGCATAACCAAAAAGGGATTGGATAAGACCTTAGCGTTTTATGAAATGTATTCCGGCGAAATATATTGTTTAGATTTGTAAACTTCGATTTGTTTTCCTTTCACATTTTATCTTTTGATGAACGATGGAAAAGAAATAATCAATATTGTACTATCTCTCTCTTCTCCATCTTTTGAATTATCGCAAATGCGGTAAAGCCTATTACTTTGTTAACATTTCTTCTGTAATTCTTTTCGCTAGCTATAAGCTAGAAAACATTAGTTCTAAAAAGTTGTCTCTCTTCTCTCCTATCGCCAGTATTATTAAAGTCGCAAAACTCGCAACTTATATCTATTATAAGTCGCAACTAAGTGGAATCCCTTGTTTTTCAGCAAACTCTCTCTCTCGCAGTTTTTGGGCATGAAAAGCCCACAAAGCCCACAATTGTATCTGAAAATAGGCTACAATTTTTTCGGAGCCATAAGCTAGAAAACATTATGCTAGAAATAAGTTCCTCTCTCTCCGTTCTTTTTCAAATCAAAATATCGACAAGTCCGACATTTATATCTATTATCGGCCGACATTTAATGGTATTCCATTTTCTTTTGCATACTCACTCTCTCGCAGTTTTTGATAACATGAACTGCCGAAATAGCCGATTTATATGGAGTGGTACTGCCGAATATCACAAAATGCCCATTTCCATTGCTTTTATTAGATCCATTCTCTCTTCTCTATCTTTCGCTTATTAAAAAGTGCACAATTCGCACAATCATATCTAAAATGACTGCACAATTAACACATTCTGAGTTAGTGAGCATTGCTACTCTCTCTTTGGGTGTGAAAACATTTTTAAACGAACATTTTTTGAATTTTCTAGAGGAAAAAACAAATATTTTATGTTACTTTTTTCAGTACTTTTAGATTACCCTTTCTCCTTAAGACATTTGATAACTTTTAGGACTTTTGTCCGTTTTAGTTACCAAAACATGGGAATACAAAGTTAACAAAATGAGAATATAAAGTTAACAAACAATGTAAACAAAAAGTAAAAACCAACTGAACAATAAAGAAAAAATATCCTAACAAAGTTACCGAAGACCGGTTAATTGATTTCTGCAATTCTCAAGATCCTTTTTCAAAACTTTAATCTCTTTTTCATGATCGCTAATCAATTTTGAAAAAGCCAAATCATAAATGCTTTTTCCCAGGATCAATTTAATAACATTATTTACATCCAAGATAATCTCGTGATCGTAGTAAATATTAGAACCGGATTTAGATTTAGATGGCAAAAAATACGTGCCCTTGAAACTTTGGTCTTCATGTAAAACATTTTTGTTTACGAGTTTGTAAAGATGATCTCGGCAAGTCTTAGGAGTCATAGCGCCTTTAAAGTTTTCAATTACTGTTTTCTGACGGATCTTCTGATCAACACGTTCCATAAAATATCGAACGATGTCAACATCTTTCTGTAGACTTTGATATGTACCCCATTTGTTGAAAATATCTTTAAAGTTTTCTTTTACATCAACCCCTGATTCATTTTGAGCCAAGGGTTCATCCTTAACTTGATTCTCTTTTTCTGGTTCTATGCTTTCTTCCATATTTCTACAACCTCTTTTTCTTCAACAATTCATCTCATACAGCTCCCGAAATTGCTTTTATGGTCCATAGTTTTGGCAAATCCCAATTATAAGATCCGCAGCGCGGACATTTTCTTGGCCGCTTTTTTGAATTATTGCCTCTCCACTGTGACATTATTACAGCCACTGTAACGCTTTTGGCATTTTTTCTATCTGAGAAAATCCTAAATTTAAAACTAACTGGCACTGGTATAGGGGGTCGATTTAAATTAGCGTTACACATTGTCGCAACAACCTCTTTTTTGTGCAAGCTCTAATTTCTTTTTTCTCTCTCTACATTCTCGTGTGCGTTCTCGCTGTAATCGTTTTCTTTCTTGTTCTTTTTTGAATTCTTCCATCCTTGCTAATCTTGGTTTTCCGTATTCGCCTCTCTTCATTCCTGGTTTTACTCCACGTTGTTTTTTTTGTTCCTGTTTGCAACCATAGTATTTCTGAAAAATGTCATCAATGATTTTTAATTCTGGATCGGAGCCACGATAGATTTTGTAAGCGCTATAATCTGGCTTGAGTTCGCCTCGATAAATTAATCTGCATTTTTCAGAACAGAAAACCTGCCCAGCTGGGGCTTCATTTTGACATCCGTATGTATTTAGGCATTTCATTTAGTCAACCGTCCCAAAATCTTTTAAAACAAACAAAGCATACAAGCCAAATTATGAATGAAGAATTTTTTATTAGTGATAAAGAAATAGATGACATCATCAAAGAGGCCCTCCGCGATTAGTGTTTTTTCCTCTTTCTTTTTTCTCTAGCTCCCTAGCTCGTTTCCGTCCGGTCTTCGTTTCTTCAATGTAGTCAAGAGCTCTCTTCACGACTTTTATTAGTGGGACCATGAGACTTTTATCGTCAAAACTTACTGTCACAGAATATTTGTGATCCAACAATTCGGATTGAATTTTATATTTTTCGGTTTCGATTTCATATTTTTTAACCATTTTTAAGCTCCGTTTTTTGCCTGCATAGTTTTTTGATATTTCGTAAGCACTTTCGGATCCGCTTCGTATTTTCGATTTCTGACTTGTCAAAATCAGACATTCAGACCTCCAAAATTAGATATACAATTAGAAACTACCATTCTAAAGGAGAATGTACATGTACAGTACATGTACATTGACAGAGTATAGATAATATAATGGATATTATTCTCCAGTGTATATAATATTGTTTTTAATATCCAAGTATATAAACCTTTACAGGAGTATGTACCTTGTAATGTACATTGTAATGTACTATAGAAGTGGCTGTTCATTCAACCACCTCTCGCAAATGTATCCTACTATCCTTCCCTTTTAAAAGAAAACCTTTGTCAATCAATACCTGTATATCCTTTTCTTTGTAACCATATCCTAAAATATCATTCCAATAACAAGGCAAAATCCCCCCAACTGCTTGAAGTATTCTTTTTTCACTTGTTGTTATACCCGTCAATATTGAATCTATATCCTTTACTCCAAGAGTGTCTAAGCTACTATCAAAAAGCTGTATTGCCCTTTCTGCATCAGCATTATTTGCTTCTGAGGCAAATCTTGATCGTGCTTTTGCTTCTGTTAACCTGCGTATTGCTTCATAATGTCTGTAACCTATGTGATAATCTTCTATTTTTCTACATGTTAAGAACCAGTCGATTATTTTGTTGTTTATTTCCTCCGGTATAACTGGTTTTATTTTTTGTGCACAATGTATATATTTCCTTAAAAAATCAGGTGTTAATAATTCGTTATTATCAATAGATTTATTATAAATTGTTTTGTGTATGTGCTGTATTGTTTTTTTGTCTGTTTCTGGTTCAGGTGTATCGGTTATTGCAAATATCAGATCAAAACGTGAAAGTAATGCTGCTTCTATATTTATCTGATCTATGAATTTACCATAAGAATCGAAACGTCCCATTTTAGGATTCATACTTCCAAGTATGCTTGTTCTAGCTGCCAGACTCTGGTTTACGCTCCCCATTTTACTCTGCTCGACCACACCTTGTTCCATTGGTCCATGTAGGCATCCTTGTACCTCTTTCGGGAGTTTATCAAACTCATCAAGATAGCATATACCGTTATTGGCCCTTACCAATGCTCCTGCTTGTAGTATCCATCCCTCACCGAGCGGATCTTTTACCGCTCCTGCCGTAATACCTGCAACTGATGCACCTCTACCAGTTGCTCTTGTGAATATGGGTGCAATTGCTGCACTTGCTTGCATTAAAGAACTTTTTACAGTCCCTGGGTCACCGACAAGGAGTATATGTATACTACCTCGTTTAGTAGTTCCATCTCGAAGATCATACCATACTCCCTTGAATTGTTGTAAGAGAAGGGCTTCTTTTGATACAATGTATCCATATATCGAAGGGGCGAAAGATTTTATTAATATGGGCCATAGTTCATCTGAAGAAGCAAGTTTTTTTGCTTTATCTAATTCTTCTACTGTAAATTCTAAGTTTTTTGAATGTGATTTTTCAAAACCATATGTAAGAAAATACGTTTCTTGCGTCAATTGTTTTTCTTGCTGATTTATGCAATATTGACCATTTATTGTAATTGTTTCTCCTGGCAAAACCCTATTACAATGTGTCTTATAGCAATATACTTCCAATTCCCTTCTATACGGTTCATAGTAAGGATTTGTTATTAACATCTTTTGAAAATCAATATATTTTGATAACGATGTTAATAATCTGAAGCTGGCTATCCGCCCACAGCCTCCTTGTTCTTCGTAGCATTCAGAGGGGATAGTGATATATTCCTCATTCTGTTCTACTTGTAATATAGCACCACATTTTTGACATTGAAAGGCACCAACAAGCAATCTTGGGTTTACACTCGTGATCTGTAGTATTATTCCTTCAATTGATTGTAATTTGTTAATATCGTCAGTTCTCAGATCCGCTATGTTTTTTTCAGCTATTGGATATAAACCTGTTATTTCTATCTGGTTATCTTTTAGTTCTTGGTTTTCTAGTGCATATGTCAGGTTACCTATTGCTTTTATTGGTTTGTTGAGCAATAGTTCTCCTAGTTCTGGGTTCGCTTTGTCTACTTTTTCAAAATCAAGTATAAAAATATTGTTTGTTTTTGCTGTTTCTAATTCGGGTTTTAAGTATTTATTATCTATAAGTAGGTCCTCCCATTGTTTTATTGTTGTTTCATCTTTGATTATTTTAGTCAACTGGTATCAACCCTTTATGCAGGTCCTGCAATCTAGTTTTTTTCTTGGTATCTATCTGTTGCGCTTGCTGCAGGTGCTGTTTCAATTGTTCCCTCTCTCGGTCATTCTCTTCGAGTCGTTGTTTGATTATTTCCGGATCGTTGTTCATTTCCAGTTCTATTGCTTTTGTTAATAACTCGCTCCAGCTTAGTTTTTTATTTTTTGCATATTTATGGTATTTCTCCGGTATTGTTGTGTGTACTTGTGTATAAATTTTATCAGAACTTATCATTGCATCCCCCCTTTTTCAATTCGTATAATCCGACATACTGGGATTAGCTGAACCTTACCTTGATCTTCACAAAAATAAACAAGTCCACTTTCAATTTTTTCAATAAAACCTTCCTTACGTTTAACAGAATTAGAACCAGAACCATCGTCGAAAAAAATCACATCTTTTTTTGCCATAACCAAAACCTCTTCATGCTTTATCCCATCTTTTCTTCTTTTAATTTTTTCAGTCGTTGATACTCTTCGGATACCGCTAAAATTGCCTCTTGAACATCTAACTTATTAGTTGCTAAAAATTCATTAAAGGTTTTTGGAGAGAAATCATATCCGTTCATTGTTTTTCCTCCGTTTGTTTTGTGAAAAAATTGTTTACAATTAGTCGAATCGCTTTCGATCTGCTGATTTTTTGTTTATCAGCATATCCATCTAGTAAAGTTTGAGTTTTTTCATCACATACAATACAAATTACACCCGTCATGTCAAAACCTCTTCAGCCATTACAATTTTTTTAAAAAAGGTGAAATTTAACAATAATATTTTGTTGGCAAAAATTAAAAAAGAACTAAAAAATTTCGAAGATGAAGACTTTATGGGGATGTTTTTTTTGGTCTGCATTTTGTTAACCTTTTATCATAGGCTAAATGGTGCAGTATCCTTCTCCATCTCCAATTAATTAATTATGACGAAGCCATATTTATACTTATGCTTGGTGTGACAACAGGAGTAAATACCAAAAGCTATGCTAGCATGTAGCATGTTTTAAAAGTGTTTTAAAAGTTATTTTGAAAAATTGTTTTTTGAAGAAATAATCCGCTTCAAATTATTTTTCTTTTTTATTTATTTCTTCTCTAAGTTTCTGTATTTCTTCGTACAATTTCTGAACCGTTATGCCTGTGTCTGTAGCTGTTACTGTCATTTCTTCTTTCTTGGGTTTTAGATTAGATCCGCATTTCGCACAGAACTTATTGCTTGGTAAGTTTTCTTCGTTGCAATTCCAACACATAATAGGTTGCAGAATTTCATCATGTGGTTTCTCAGCTTCTTTAAAGCCAGTGATTATTTTGATTTTATCGTCTAGATCTTTACTGGCCAGGTGTGTATATCTTGAAGGCATTTTACTTGATGGTTGCCATCCGTATCTTATTCTTAATTCCATTTCATTGAATCCTTTCTTCGCGCAGATCGTACAACTATTATGTCTCAGGTCATGTGGTTTTGTAATTGGCACGTCAGCAAGTTTACCAATTTTTTTTATGATGTCTTTGATACTCAAACGATGCAATCTTATATCTTCAAAATCTTCTTTTGTTACTGTGCCATTATTGGCTTTTTTCAGGATATTAGATAAAAACCTATCATCCCTTGAATAAAACAAAGGCGCTTTCGCATATTGTTTGAAAGGATGCTTGTTGATAAATTCTTTAAGGTATTGTGTACTGGAAGGTACAAGAAACAGTCTTATTTTCCTTTGGCCTGTTTTCAGACTTGCGGATTGATCGCCAGACAAAATGAGATACGCGCCTAGTTTATCGAATCCTAAGTTTTCCACATTGAGAGAGACGAGCTCCGAGTTGCGCAACCCAGCATCATAGAAAGTTACTATCATTGCTTGATCTCGGATATTATCACAGACATTAATCATTCGCATAAGTCCATCATTATCAAGTAATTTATCAATTGGCAACTTACCGTTTTCGCTTCTTACCGATGAAATCCAAGAGACACAGTCCGGGTATTGTATGCTTTTTTGGAATCGTTTGCCTTTGCAATATTCATCCTTGTTTGATAGATACTTGTAGAATCGTTTAATATGGATCTCATAGACTTGGTAACTACCTTCGGATAACTCTAGATCCTTTTGTAAAAATTCTTCATACTTTAACATCTGATCTCTTGTAATCTTCTTGTAATCAATTTTGTTTTTAATCAAGAATTTATCAAGTGTTAAAAATGCCTGTGCATCGTTTCTTCTGGTGCATATTGCTACCTTGTCTATTCTTTCTCTGATACGCAAATAGTCTATAATCTCTTTCTTAAAATCAGGAGTTTTAATCTGCTTAAGGATATTTTCTATATCTCTACTAATGTTAAGGTTTTCCATTTAATCATTCCTCCCCCAACTTCTTGGCAAATTCCTCAAGCTGTACCATATCTTCCTGTTCTTGTTTTATGACCATGTCCAGTTTTTCAATATCCACATACTGTTTTATTGCAGAATCAACAAGATTTATCATAACATCTGGAGGAAGTGCATCAACCTCCCAGCTTTTACCCCCAAATTGACTTATGTAATCCTTTGCTCTTGAATCTGTGATCTTGGCGGGATTTGGCGGGGGATTGTATTTTTTAATTTGCTCTAGAGTTAAAGCAATAGATATAACTTCAACATCACAACCAAACTCCTTTAATCTATCCTGAATGTCTCGAACCATATCCAAGCCAGAGGGATCATGATCCCCTAAATACAACAGAATACAAGTTTTGTCATCATGTTCAAGAAATCGTTTACTGGCATCATAAACTGCTGTTGCAGAGCTGTACCCACGATTCACATTAAGATAAATATGCCATTTCTCAGTTATTGAGGAAAGAACACCGCTTATTGCATCTTTTTCACAGAATACCTCAATATAATATTCTTGATCATTCCAACGGTCTAAACGATAACTATCCTTTGCACATTCAACAAGATCTAAGACATCATCAAACTGTGAATGCCTATGTGGTATTCTTATCCGATCTTCGATAGCATCCCAGTCTATTATGGCATTATATCTTGCATCTGTGAGTAAACTACTGAGTTTGTGATATTCCTTATCAATATTTGGAATGTAACCTCTTGATACCAACTGATAATATAGCTGTCTAAGTGTAACTTTGATTTCTTTCTCTTCATATTCTTTAAGAATTAACAAACATTTTTTTAATAAATCCGTACTTTTTGTGTTAAATCTTTGATTTCTAAATTGTTCTTTCATTTTATCACCAATAGTACATCACAAAAGTAGTATATATAATGATAGGCTAAGTCATTGTTCCTTGCAATAATGAAGGCATAGTCTTTCATTACTATCCGTCAAAACTTCTTTTTCTTTCCCTATTTTAAAATAGTTTATATACAACCTCTAAATCGTCATTTATATGTCTTTCGTAATGGCTTTTTGTGTCATGGTACTTCGGCTGCCTATTAAGACTAAAAACACCCATTGACTTATAAAATTATGTCAATGCAAAACCAATTGCTATAACAACTCCAAGACCTATAATACCAATTGTGGATACTATCGTTTGAGTAGTGATACTATCTTTAACATCTTTAATACCAGATGCCATTTCACCTATTGTTTCACCAATATTATAAATGAGTGCAGCTGTATTTATTTCAAAATCTGTTGATTTGCTAGGATTCTTTTTCTGAATTTTTTTAAGATATTTTTGATAATTTTCAAGTGATTTATTTAAATTTTTTAGCGATTCATCTAAATTTACATATAGATCCTTTTTCTTTTTCCCATTCGTCATTTTTGTTTCCCCAGCTGCAATTTAAAATCAACTACTACCTTAAAACCCTATCTCTAGATGCAAACATAGGGAGTTTAAGATAAGAAACATAGCTATAAAGCATTATAATCAATTAAACATCAGGAGAAATGCTATTAATAGGATTGAGACTTACTCAAGAACTTGGCGATGCTGCGATAAGAATCAGGAGAGCTCTCGAATGTTCCGTTGTTCTTTCTCTGTTGTTTAATCACCGTGTTAAACTGGTTAACACCGCTACATTTGCTTTGCAACCAAGATCGAGCTAGAACAACACTAACAGATCCTTGCATCAAATATTGTGATATCATAATCTACTGGATGAAATAAGCAAAATGTATGAAACAGGGAGAGGACAAGATTTAGCAAATGCCGAAAGAGATGAAAAAGGCTATGTTAAATCCCTTAAAAAGGACAATATGTCCTCTTTAACGGATGATGAACAAGATGTTAATGAGAAGACAGCTTTCTAAAGAGAAACGTGCTTTTTTTCATTATGAACTTATCAAAATGAAAGAAGGAAAAGGAAAAGAACATCAATTAAAAGGAGAACCTTTGTGCCAAAATGACACAAAGGTAGATATTTATAAAGAAGTAGCAGATCAAACAAATGTAAGTAGAAGAACAGTAGCTCGTGATGTTGAATATGTTGAAGCAGTTAAAGAAAATCCAGAATTATTAAAAGAAAAGCAAAGTGTAGTTCTACGAGAAAAGAAAAAGAAAAAAGATAAAGAACGAATAGAATCAGAAGCAAAAGAAAAGAAACTAAATGGTAAATACAAAACAATAGTTATTGATCCTCCTTGGAAACATTATGGTAACGAATGGGGTTATCAAGCAAGAGAACAAGCAAACAATTTAAAGAGCTAAAAGTCAACATGACCTCTAGCTTTGAACAAGATGTTAAAAAGATATCCCGAGCTCTGGGGCCCATGGATCCATACGCGTGCTGATCGAGGGCTGTCTATTTTGTCTTATCCTTATTTTCGATATAAAATTCCATCATGTGAACGATCTGCTGACTTGCAGTTCTATG
>Ga0315289_10010557_pt1 | contig 13204 bp, 11 predicted proteins | sample YL17G11_40_MG_FD_203452 | JGI IMG/M metagenome (GOLD analysis project Ga0315289, IMG submission 203452) | Sediment microbial communities from Yellowstone Lake, YNP, Wyoming, USA - YL17G11_40 | ecosystem: Environmental > Aquatic > Freshwater > Lake > Sediment | place: USA: Wyoming | collected...
CAGGCTTCTGTCGCGCTGGATGGCGACCTCGTGGATCACTTTGCCGAGGATCCTGCCCTCGTGGATCATGACCAGGCCGCTCTTCAGCTCTTTCTTACTCATCACCGCGTTGATCAAATCCTGGCTGCTCGAACCAAGCATCTGGTGCGGGACGACATTCCCTTGTCCATCCACGATCTCGAACTCGCCGTGGAATTCTGCACTGGCTGTCACGAGGTCGGCGCGCGGACCGGCGGATGGATTAAAAACTACGATTGCGGATTGCGGATTTAGGGTTGCGGATTGCGGATTTAGGGTTGCGGATTGCGGGTTTAGGGTTGCGGATTGCGGGTTTAGGGTTGCGGATTGCGGGTTTAGGGTTGCGGGTTGCGAGTTAGGGAATGCGGTGTTGGTGGCAGCGGCGAGGGCTTCCAGGCTTTGTTTGGTGATCTCCTCGCCGATCTGCTCGACCTGATCGAAGCGGACTTTCATCTCCTCGTGCACCTGGTCAATCGAGCAGCCGCAGATGGAATCATGGGGGTGGTTTTCCATCAGCAAACGCCAAGCCTGGTGGAGGATTTCAGATTTACGATTGACGACATCGTACCCGAAGGGTATTGACGATTGAGGGGCGGTGGGTGACGGGTGATGAGTGCTGGCAGTAACCAACTCTTGCCAGGTGGAGAATGGATCAGCCCATTTTTCGAGCAGGATCTCACAGGCGTGGTTGCGCTGCTTGATCCACATGCGAGCGGAAAGGACGCCGGGCAGCAGGTGGGAACGCTTGCTGTCTCTTAACTCACCTTTGACGACCGGTAATAAATTACTGTTCACTGAAGACCGCATTGCTCGCAAGTAAGCAGGTAGAGTGGAATGAATTAGCTTGTCACCATCCAGCTTACCTTTTGTGTACGCGATAGCCCTGGCCGTCTCTGGAGGCGGTTCCATGTGATCCGTACCATACATCAAAAGCAGATGGTCAGAGGCCGAGTGAGGCGCGAGGTTGTCGCGCACTTGGCGGACGAGGGTAGTAAAGCGTTCCGGTTCGGAAGCGGGTAGCAGGGTCGCGTTGCCGTATCCATCGCGCATGTACGCCATCAAAACCCGTGACCCATCTGGCGATTCCCACCAGAATTCGCAGGGTTCGTCTGAAAGGCCGCGCTGGACGCAGGCGGTCTCGATCCCGAAGCCGCGCAGGATCTGCGGCATCTGCCCGATGTGACCAAACGGGTCGGGGATGTAGCCGACCATCATCTTGGCGCCGTACTTACGGCAGGTGCGGTTGCCTTCGAGCAGGTTACGGATGGTGGCCTCCGGGCTGACCAGGAACTCGTCCGGAAGGATGTGCCAGGGGCCGACGAGGATGCTGCCATTTTTGATGTACCGGCGCAAGTCGGCCTCCCGCTCCGGGCGCATGAGCAGGTAATCATCCAGGACAATTGTCTGCCCATCCAGCATGAAGTGTTTGTAATCTTTATCATGCTCTAAAATATCTAGCAGTCCGTCAATCAGGTGGACGAGCTTCAGGCGGAATTGCTGGAAGGTGAGGTACCATTCCCGGTCCCAGTGGGTGTGCGAGACGAGGTGCAGTGTTCTCATTAGTTCTCCGATATCAAGTATTTCAGTGTCACGTGCGTGGTGCGGTGTGCGGGGTGTGATTGCGTATTATGCTTTACGAATTACATCGAGGATTTCTTCCCAATGAGGGAATAATAACAGGTGCGCTTCGCCTTCGCAAAACGTTGCGCGGCAATTTGGAATTTGGCTGGCAACATAGCGAGCCATATGGATGGTAGTAAGGTTGTCATCCGTGCCGTGCCAGAGAAAGACCGGGACGCGAATATCCTCCAAGTCGAAACCCCAGGGAAAGGTGAGCAGACGGGTATCCCAGGCAAGGCCGCGCAGCCCGGGGCGGAACGCCTCCACCTCGGACCGGATGCACGCTTCCCGGACATCGGGCCTGCTGACCTGCTCTTCGTCCGCCAGCGGGCGGTGACCGGTGCCGCGGTCTATGTCTGAGGCGGGGTTGTCCGCACGGCGGCGGTAGAAAATCCAGATGAGCACCCGCCACAGCGGCCAGGGGATGTAGCGTCCGAAGGTCAGGCCGAACTTATTCAGGGCGGTCATGCCATGTGTGGCGTTGGGCGAGTTCATCGGGCCCGCGCCGGAGAGAACTGCCACGGCAGTTATCCGCTCCGGGAGCGCGTATGCGCAGGCCTCGACATACGGTCCGCCACCGGAATGACCGGCGACAGCAAATTTCCCGATGCCGAGGGCGTCTGCAAGTTGGGAGATGTCTTCCGGCCAATCCAGGATGCGGCGTCCGGGCTGGAAGGTGGACTCCCCGTAGCCGGGGCGATCCGTGCAGATGAGACGCACGCCCATCTTCATGGTGATCTCATCCGGTGGACGGAACAAGCGCGAACCGGGGATGCCATGGAAGAAGAAGACTGGTTTGCCGCGCGGGTCGCCGTATTCGGCGTAACCGAGAAGACGACCATCATGCAGGTGAATAGCATTCTCTAAATTGTTCATCGGTTGAAGAACGGAGCGATGATGTTTCTTAGTGATCTTAATCTACTTCTACTTATTCAGGTTCCAGAGTTCCACATCGTCTATGGTGATTGTGGCTGTGCCCTCCGATACAGAGGCGCCAAGAGAAATCTCGTTGCCAGCGTGCAGGAGACCTTTCAAATAAAGTGTGGGCTGGTCGTTTATGTACGCGGCGGCCTGGTCACCCTGTACAAGAATGGTGATCTTGGTCGTTTGTTCCAAGTTGGGTACGCAAGTCTGGTACTCGCTGAGGAAAATATTGCTGGTCGCCGGGCCTCCTTCACCGAATCCGCACCAGCCGTCATGCCCGATGGTGAAATGGTTGTATGCTTCTCCTGCTGTATCTGCCCGATAACTGAAGCCAAACAAAAGAGTCTGGGGAGTTGGTTTTGATGAGGTGAACTTGAACATAACGACAAAATCACTAGTAGATGCTGTGAGACCCATGCCTTGCCATTGATCCGTGGCTGCAATGACTGCCTGTCCATTTTCGATGGTAACCCCCTCAAAGAAGTTCCAATGGCTGTAAGACCAGTCTGCGTTTGAAAAATCATCCTGGAAATCGGGGCGGTAGCGGCTGGCAACCTGCGAGAGGACCGGTTCAGCAAATTCCCCTATCCAGGGATCGCGGGCCCGTTCTGTCAAAGTAGCGCTGCTCGCTTGCCAAGTGGCGGAATAATTAATGGTAGGAGATGGGTGTTGTGTATTGGTGGCTGTAGGCCGGCTAAAGAATGGGAAATCTTCTTTCCTTAACCAACCGAAGAAGAACAACGCGGCAAGTACCAATAACAGAATGGGAGCCCAAATCCAACCCAACCTTCGCTTTCCTTGCAGCTTGGCGGGTATGGGTGATGGCACTGCGAAACTGGGCACTTCCACTGCTGGTGGAACAGGCCACGCCGGCTCGTGAACTTTTACTTGTTCAGGGATGCTTGCTTTCTCCTTCAGCGAAGAGGATTGGCTTAGCAATTTTCGGACTGCTTCGCTGAGGCTGTGCAATTGCTTTGCAAGGACAGCATTGGAGGCGTCCAGCCAATGGCGGTTGGACAGGTAGTATTCCATCGCTTTGGACAGGATGGCATTGTCAATGCGGAAGGTCAGGATGTCCAAGTCTTTGCTGACGGCCCTTTCCACCTCCCGCCTGACCTGGGGGGAGGTGTTTGACTCTTCTGAAAGGATGATCAGGAATACCCGGCAGGTATTCAGGGCTTCGATGATGGCATTGGCATATTCCACGCCAAGCGGCACGTCGCGCGGGGCGATCCAGCAATGTACGCCATCCTTTTCCAGCGACTTGCAGATCGTATCGGCGACTTCCTTATCCTTGGAAGCGTAGCTGATAAACACTTCTTGATTCATTTTTACCTTTGTGCGCCTGTTGGTAGTTTGATTGTAATTCAATTTCCTATAATAACCCTTTTTTGTAGTTAATGCCTTCGCCTCCTTCATCGCCTCGACCCGGATGGTGAAGCACCCTTTCAGCGGACTGAGGCGCGCTCCAGTGCGGTCGTGGCGTCTGCGCTCTCTTGGCGGAGATAGTTATCTTTTCACTTTTCTTTTACGGTCTACGAAACTCGAAGTTAGCGAACGTGATCAGTACCTTGTCACCGGCATTGAACGGCCAGGATCCAATACCTATTCCGCCCTCCAAGAGTCTGTCATTGTCTATCTCAGCAAACAGCTGGTAATTGGCAATAGGCATGAAGCGCGGTCCTTCCCCGATCCCGGTCATGAGAATTGTTCACTAGTGCCCGTAACGCGATTTGCGCCCTCTTGGGCTGATTTAATTTCTCAAAGGTACATCCCAGCTTCGATGCTGTAGGTGATAGTCCCCTGCTCATGCTCAATCGTATCCGTTCGCCAACTCGGGGCGCTCGATGCAGACCAGGCGAACGCCCATCTTTTTTGTGATTTTCTCAGGCAGGCGGAAGATGGGTGAGCCAGGGATGCCCTGAAAGAAGAAGATGGGTTTACCGCTTGGATTACCATATTCGGCATAGCCGAGAGTTCGGCTGTCGGAAAGTGTGATTTTGTTTATTTGTTTTTACCTCTATCTGCCCTCACCCCTGGCCCCTCTCCCCATTCGGGGAGAGCGGGACTGGCTGGATTCAAAGATTTTCTTGAGTACCAGATCAATGTTGGTCTCGACTTCTTCATTACGAAATCAAATAACCCGATAACCAAACTCTTCATACTGGCGCGTCCGCTGTTCATCCTGTTCTCTTTGCAAATCATGGATGTCGCCATCAATCTCAAGCACCAATCTTTTTTCTGCGCAATAGAAATCGGCGATGAATGGCCCAAGCGGATGCTGACGGCGAAATTTCAATCCGCCGAGTTGATGGTCCCGCAATCGCTCCCAAAGCAACTGCTCGGCGCGTGTCATCTCATGGCGCAATTCCCTGGCGTGTTGCTGGATGCCTGCTGATGTTCGTATCCTTTGTCTGTTTTTCATCCTTTCATTCATTCCCCCCTCTCCCGCTTTTCTGGAGCCCCACAGGGGTGCTGCGCGAAGGGGGAGGGGGTGAGGGCAACTGTACCTATTATTCTATGGGTTCAAGCTGGTTTCCACAAGCGATTCGATAAAAGGATGGAAACGTACATACCGGAAAGCCTCGCCATATTGGACCCCGATTTGTCCCCCAACTTTGCTTGCCTGCGCTTTCAATGCCCAGGCAACGGCTGTCATAGGGGTATCCAGGGATTCTCCAAGCAGTGCATCCAAATCCAGTCCGGCGAGGCGCGCCTGTCGTAGTACATCTTCGACCAGAAAGGAGATTTGGGTCTTGTGCTCGGCCAGGGCTGATAGTTTCTTTTCCATCGTGTTGGTGATATCCACGATCTTATTAGTGCCGGAGGGGTTTTCTGCATAGAAGTATTTTTCGGGGATGAAATGGGGTTGCAGCCCTTCGGCCAGATGTTCGGGATGCACCAACGGCAGCGAGGCGTAGGAAATGGCGTCGGAGGCGGCCCAGGCAACCGCACGGTGGTCAGGGTGGACTTCGTCAGGCGCAAATGGGTCTTCGGCGATGATCAGATCGGGTTTGTATCGGCGGATCAGACGCACAAACTGCTCACGCAGGAATCCGAGTGGCAGGGCGTCCAGTTCCATATCCGCGTGCCCCAACATTAACGGCGGTTCTGCCCCCAGCACGGCGGCCGCCTGTTTCGCCTCTTCACGGCGAAGACGGATCAGGGATTCACTATCATGCTGGAAGGAACCCCTGCGCCCATCGGTGGCGATCACGATTACCGCCCGCGCTCCCTCCGCGATCATCCTGGCGATCGTCCCGCCGGCGTAGAATTCGGCGTCGTCGGGGTGCGGCACCAGCGCGAGGATCATTTTGGGCGGGTTCATAGCTTCACTCTCTCCTCTGTCAATTTCTTTGCTTCTTCCATCGCCTCTACCCGGTTCATGATGGGGAAGCGCCCGTGTAGCGGACTGACCCGCGCGCCCAGCGCGGTCGGGGCGAAGATGCACCAGTGTGCCAGCCAGCGCATGCCGCCCGTCAGCGCGACGGCTTCTCCCAATTCAGCAAGCGTATCCTTATCCCAGCCGCCGAACAAGCCATAGAGGAACATGTAAAATGGAAAACTTGGCAGCACGCCGATGAAGAAGATCAGCACGCTGGTGATCTGGTCGCCTTTCCAGATATAACCGGTCACCCACCACAGCAGTCCGTAATGCGCCGCAGCCGCCAGCAGCGGCGCGCCCAGCGATTGCCAGAAGTAGAAGCGCTGGGGGAAGCATAGCTTATGATTAACGAAGTAGGCGGTAATCCCTTTCGCAAACAAGCCGACGAAGTAGGCGATGATCAATGCCGTGACCTGGAAACGCGCCAGTAAAATCCATGCCAATACCACGCGGATAACTTGCTCCGAGAAGACCAGGATGGATTTGAGATAGGGTTTGTTGGCTCCCAGTTGGACGTTATCGCCCACCCACGAAGGGAACTGGACTGCGCCCCAGATGGTCAGTGGAATCACATAAATGGCGGCGCGCTCGAATTCCACGCTGGTCGAGCCGATGATAAAGCGCGGCGCGATTGCCAGCAATACCGCCGCCAGGAAGGCGCTCACCAGTCCGTTATATTTATACGCCATCACCGAATAGTACTGGCTCAACAGCTGCTTGCCGTTGGAAAAAGCTTCGGAAATGGCCGGCATCACCCCATCGTTGAGAGTCTGTCCGATGCTGAAGGCAAGGATGAAATTCTGCGCCATGCCCCAGTTGCCCCAGATCTCGGCGTAGTTGATCAGTCGCGCCTGCGTGATGGCGATCTCCATCGCCTGCCCGAACGACCAGGCTGCCGAGCCGAGCATCTCGAAGACGCCGAATTTGAAACTGGTCTTGACCACCTGCCAGTCGAAGTGGGCCAGGAACAAAATCCGCGCGTTATACCCGACGCGGCGGTACAGCCACCAGCCCAGGCCGAAGGTCAACAGTTCGGCGGCGTACGCCGCGAGCCCCAGGCCGAGCAGCCCACCCATCGCCCCACCAAAGACCGGGTGCGCCCGTCCCCAGGCATACATCACGCCCACGAAGATGGGCTGCACGAGCATCGGGAAGAGCACGTTCAGCCCGATGTCGAGGAAGCGGCTGTAATCGAGGCGCTGGAAGCCGGTCAGCGCGTGGCGGAAGATCTGGTAGAAGCCGGGGATTTGGATGAAGGCGTGGATGATCACGCTCCAGGCGTAGAGCGCAAAAGCCGATTTCGGCGCCAGTGTGCTTGCCAGGCCGATGACCAGCGCCACTTGTACTGCGCCAGAAAGCGCCTGCCACCAGATGAACACCTGGCCATACTGGATGCCCCTCTTGGGGTCGCGCACGCGGTACTCTGACAGGTATTTGATGAAAGCCACGCTCGTTCCCATGTCGAAGAACAACCACGCCAGGTTGAAGAACTGCGTCACGCGCCCCCAGATGCCGAGTGCCTGTGCAGATGGCAGGATGAAGGATGGGAGGATCAGATTCTGGTAAATGATGAGCGGGATGAACAGGACAAGGCCGATGCTCAACGCGACCAAGAATCCGCCGAGAGGGCGGTGGAACCCAACCTTTTCCCACTCTGTCTTTGCTTCGCGGACCTCGAACCTGCTACGGTCCGAGACGATTTTATCCAGCTCCTCGGGATGTTTCAGGCTGTAACGCCGCACGACGAAAAACACTGCAAAAGTCGTGACCAGCATCAAGCCCATCAAGGCCAGCAAGATATTTCGCTCCTTGGCATGTGGAACGGGCGAGCCAGGGTAATCGGCGAACGAGAGGGGCGTCTGCCCTGCAGAGCGAGCAGTCAGGAAGTAGATCAGGTAGTTGTAATATGCCCATTCCTGGATTTGCGGGTTGAACTGTTCGGTCAGGAAGGCGGTGAAGATGAACGCTTTGCCCTCTTTGGCGCTCCACAACACCCAAGAGCCATCCTCGTATGTGCTGACTAACGGCTGGACGCTCGAGATGGGGGTAAGGATTTCGAAGCGCTCGCGCACTTGCGGCGCGCCATTCCAGGCGATCTGCTGGATGATCGGATCGTCGAGGCCTTTGACCTCGGTCAGGCTGACCGCCTCATCGCGTTTTTCCAGGCTGACCGGGAATCCGAGCAGCGTTTCCACCTGGTTCTGGGTGATGTCTGGGTCAAGGATAAGTACCAGCCCCGCGCCCGCTTCAAGCCGCGCCGCGATCGTTGCCGGTTCCGGGATGACGCCGTTAAGCAGAAACACATCCGCCTGAGCCGGATCGTTCACGAAAGTGAAGGCTGCCAGTTCGAGAGCTGTTTTCACGCTGCCCATCGGTCCGGCGTAGTAGACTCGTACGGTGTCGTCGGCGGAAACTGGGGAAGTTATGGCGAAGAGGGAAATGAGAGTTATGGTGAGAGTGAGAAATTTTTTCATGGGAATCCTTTGCCACGAATGAGCACGAATAGCTCGAAATTCTTAACGGACGATGCGGCGTTGCTCCAGTTTTTCGCTACCGAAATTGAGCAGAATGGCGAGGCGATAACCAGTAGCTGTAAGATAATGCATTGCTTGAGCTTCATGGGCGGAATTGAACTGTGAGACCGCTTTGATTTCCACGATGATTTTTTCATCTATAACAAAATCAGCGATGTAATCACCAATGAGGGTATTCTTGTATGTGACAGGCAGATGTATCTGTTGGGCAAAAGGGATATTACGTAATTTCAGCTCAAATGCCAATGCAGACTGATAAACTGCCTCGAGAAATCCCCCGCCAAGAATCTTAAGCACCTCCATCGCTGCCCCAATGATTGAATACGACAACTCTTTGAAGAGTATTTCAGTCATTCGCGCTTCCTTGGATTATTTCGTGTTCATTCGTCTAATTCGTGGCTAAAACTCAAAGCCATTCTCTCGAATTACATTTGCGAACCACCTCCCGCTATCCTTTACAATCCGCTTCTGCGTCTTGAAATCCACATAAATCAACCCAAAACGCTGCCTGTATCCCAGCGCCCACTCAAAATTGTCCATCAGCGACCAGTGGAAGTAGCCTTTCACCGGTACACCGTCTGCGATGGCGCGATGCACCTGGGCGATGTGGTTCCTTAAATAACGGATGCGGCGCTCGTCGCGCACGCGCCCGTCGAAATCCACGCCATCCGGCACCGGCACGCCGTTCTCGGTAACCATAAGCTCTGGACCTAACCCCCGGTTCCCCCCTTCCCTTGAAGGGAAGGGGGGCGCAGACGGGATAGGTTCTACAAAATAATCTTTCCGGACGCGCATCAGAAGCTCGTAGAGACCTTCCGGGTAAATTTCCCACATCCCCGAATACTCGTTGCCTATTGGCTGGACCTGTGAGGCAGCCACGACGGGGAACTTTGGGTCGTTCTTGACGACAGTCCGCGTGTAATAGTTCACGCCCAGCAGGTCGAGCGTTCGGATCTTCTCCAAATCTCCTGGTTTGATGAGGCTGGTAGTGAGCATCTTGGCGACGGCAAATTCCTGCATCGGCGTCGTCCCTTTGAGCAGCGGGTCGAGCATGGCGCGGTTCAAGACCGTGTCCATACGGTATGCAGCATCGCGGTCTCTCCTGGAATCCGAAGCTGGATGCACCGGGTTGAGATTCAGCACGATGCCCACCTTTACAGGCTTCTTTGCCGCGCCGCGAATCGCCTCGGCTGCCAGCCCGTGCGAGAGCAGCAGGTGGTGCATGGCTTTGAACGTCGCCGCCGGGTCTTTGATCCCAGGCGCGTGGCTGCCATCGAAGTATCCTGCCGCGGCTGTGACCCACGGCTCATTGTGCGTGATGATGGTGTGGACGCGGTCGGAGAGCCGCTCGGTGACGACGCGGGCGTAGTCGGCGAAGGCATACGCGGTTCGTCTTTCCGGCCAACCGCCCCGGTCCTGTAACGCTTGCGGAAGGTCGAAGTGGTACAGATTGGCAAACGGTTCGATCTTGTGTTCGAGCAGTTTGTCCACCAGCCGGTCGTAGAAGTCCAGCCCTTTCTGGTTGACCGTCCCTTCGCCCTCCGGCATCACGCGGCTCCAGGATACAGAAAATCGGTACGCCGGGATGCCGAGATCGGCCATCAGCGCCACGTCTGCCTTGTAGCGATGGTAATGGTCAATGGCCACGTCGCCAGTCTCGCCATTGGCGATCTTGCCGGGCGTGTGGCAGAAAGTATCCCAGATGGATGGGCCTTTGCCGTCCTCGTTCCATGCTCCTTCGATTTGATAAGCAGAGGCAGCAACGCCCCAAGTGAAGTTTTCCGGGAAGGTCAGTTTTTTCATCGGAAACCTCTTGAATTGCATCGAATTACTCGAATTAAACGAATGGTCATGATTTTCTATCTAGGGATTTGAAGTGGACAAGGCGTTCCTGCTGCGGTTTTGGCGCGCCGTAGTTGAGGAGGATGGCAAGTTCGAAGCTTTTAGCGGCTAGGTAGTTGATGGCTTGCGCCCGGTGAATATCGCTCAATTAGGTGACGGCCTTGATTTCCAGGATGATTTTATCGTTTATTAGTGCATTTCGATGCTAATAGAATACAGCAAAAACCAATCTCCCGCAAGCGAGTATAATCGGCAATATGACCAGCCCCACAAAACGCGTCCTAGACCCTGAGCCGAAACCAGATGACCGCCTCGACCAGACCCTGCGTCCGCAACTGCTTTCCAACCTGATCGGACAGGAGCAGGTGAAGGAAAACCTGGCCATCCTGATCGCCGCTGCTTGCCAGCGTATGGAACCGCTCGATCACGTTCTCTTTTACGGCCCGCCTGGCCTGGGTAAGACCACGCTGGCGCATGTGGTGGCTAATGAAATGGGTGTCAACATCAAGGTTACCTCCGGCCCGGCTATCGAGCGCGCTGGAGACTTAGCCGCCATCCTGACCAATCTGCGCGCCGGAGATGTGCTCTTTATTGACGAAGTTCACCGCTTGGGCAAGGCTGTAGAGGAAGTGCTTTACCCGGCGATGGAAGATTATGCTCTCGACATTGTCATCGGTAAAGGGCCTTCGGCGCGTTCCATTCGGTTAAAGTTGCCGCACTTCACTGTGGTCGGCGCGACGACTCGCCTGGCGCTGATGACAGCTCCCCTGCGCGCCCGCTTCGGGGCGGTCTATCGCCTGGACTATTACGAATTAACGGCGATGCAGGCCATCGTCCGGCGGGCGGCGGGGATGCTGATAGTGGAGATGGATAGAGGCGGCGTGGAGGAGATCGCACGCCGGGCGCGCGGGACGCCGCGCGTGGCGCTCCGTCTCCTGCGCCGCGTGCGTGACTATGCCCAAGTGCGCGCAGACGGGACAGTCACGCGAGCCGTCGCGCACGAGGCTCTCGATCTACTGGCAGTGGATCCGCTCGGCCTGGACGACGTGGACCGCCGAGTTCTGAAGACCATCATCATTAAATACAACGGTGGGCCTGTCGGACTGGCAACCATCGCTGCTTCCATCAGCGAGGAACCAGATACCATCATGGACGTGGTCGAACCCTACCTGTTGCAGCTTGGCTTCCTTGACCGCACGCCGCAGGGACGCGTGGCAACCAAGTCCGCGTATGAGCACCTGGGGGTGGAGTACAACGAAGAAACGCAGCCGAGGCTGCTATAGGAGGTTTTCCTAAGCAGCCATGGACATCATCACATTGGTGTTACACCGATAGCCAAGATAAATGCTCCCAACCCGTTATCTCGAGAAATTCCTTCAACAGACAAAGCCCCATTTGCAGGAAATCGTTCTGGAGCTTAGAAACATTATCGCATCTGTCGCTCCGACTGCAACCGAGACTGTCCTCTGGAATGGTCTCAGTTACTATGATGAAAAACGCGGAGGACCGGTCGGCGCCGGGATCTGCCAGATAAGCGTTCACGAGAACCATGTGCGCCTCGCCTTTATTCATGGATCGTTCTTGTCCGATCCACAACACCTTCTCGAAGGTGATCGAAAGTACAAGCGGTTCGTGAGGATTCAATCTTTCGAGAACGCTCCTTGGGACGATTTGAAGGATCTGATCACATCCTCTTCCCACTTCGACCCCCGCTCATTATCGACTCGATGAAATTCTTCTCTGAGTTATATTCTCCGTGGTGAGCGTGAAAACCTCCGACTTCGATTACGACCTTCCATCCTCGTTCGTTGCCCAGACTCCCCTCGAGCCGCGCGATTCCTCGCGCCTGCTTGTTCTGCGCCGGGACACTGGAGCATTAGAACACGCCGTCTTTCGTGATATCGGTAAATATCTAAAACCCGGCGATTTACTGGTTTTGAATCAAACTCGTGTTATCCATGCCCGTTTATTTGCGCGCAAGCTGACCGGTGGCCGCGTCGAGTTGCTCCTCCTGCGGCGGGAGGATACAAATACGTGGGAATGTATCGTGGGTGGAAAGGGACTCAAAACAGGTACTCGCCTCCTTCTCGACGAGAATGGCCCAGAGGCCGAGATTGTTGGTACATTGGACGGAACGCGGCGCTTGGTCCGTTTTGCCAGGCCGGTTGAGCTTTACCTCCCCAGGATCGGGCACGTTCCCTTGCCGCCCTACATCCACGAGCCGTTGAAAAACCCTGAGCGCTACCAGACCGTTTACGCGCGTGACCCTGGCTCAGCTGCCGCGCCGACAGCCGGTTTGCACTTCACGCCGCGCCTGCTGGACGAGCTGCAATCGCAGGGTGTGAAGATCGCCGTCGTCACCCTGCACATCGGATTGGACACCTTTGCACCAGTGACGGAAGGCAATCCCAAAAAGCATCCGATCCATACTGAGTGGTGCGAACTGCCACAGGAAACGGCAGATGCCATCCATCGAACACGTCAATCCGGCGGGCGCGTGATTGCGGTGGGTACGACATCTGTGCGAACAATCGAATCTGCTGCGGAAGGACGAGATACTATCTCGTCTTACATAGGCAATACCAATTTATTCATATTGCCCGGCTATAACTTCAAAATTGTGGATTGTATGATTACCAACTTCCATCTGCCCAGCTCGACGCTCATCATGTTGGTCAGCGCCTTCGCCGGCCGGGAGAGGATTCTGCATGCTTACGAGGTCGCCAAACTTGAAAAATACCGCTTCTACTCATTCGGCGATGCGATGCTGATTACATAAAACGCAATTACGTTTTACGCCTTACGTTTTACGATTCCCGAATTACCTCATGCCTCTCGAATCCCTCAACACCGAACTCCTCGCCTGCCGGAAGTGCCCGCG
>Ga0315289_10010558_pt1 | contig 13203 bp, 10 predicted proteins | sample YL17G11_40_MG_FD_203452 | JGI IMG/M metagenome (GOLD analysis project Ga0315289, IMG submission 203452) | Sediment microbial communities from Yellowstone Lake, YNP, Wyoming, USA - YL17G11_40 | ecosystem: Environmental > Aquatic > Freshwater > Lake > Sediment | place: USA: Wyoming | collected...
AGACCCGCGCGCCCGGCAGATCCCCGGTACACCCTTCCCCGAAGTCGCCGAACGGATGATGGTGGCGCCCCTGCTGGCTGGCGAACGGGTCACCGGCTTGATGTCTGTCTGGCGCGAGGGAGGCGAAGAGTTTACCCAATCAGAACTCGAATTCCTGATCGGCCTTACCCGACAGGCGGCCATTGCCATCCAGAACGCCCGCCTGTTTACTGAAGTGCAGAATCAAAAGAAGTTTTCCGAGGCGCTCATCCAGAGCAGTCCGACGGCCATCGTCGTCATGGATGAAGAGAACCACATGTCCTCATGGAATCCGGCAGCCGAGAAGCTGTTTGGCTATAAACAGGCAGAGGCTCTGGGCAGGGATATAGATAGCTTGGTTGCCACCGAGGCGGAAGTGCGAGCAGAGGCTGTCGATATTTCCCGCCAGGTCGCGAAGGGCGCTCTCATGCATTCGGTCACCCAGCGTAATTGCAAAGACGGCAGGCGGGTGGATGTGGAAATGTTTGCTGGCCCTGTGATGCTCGAAGGGAACCGGATTGGGACATTTGCAATCTACCACGATATCACAGAATTGAAACGGGCGGAGGCTGCCGCCCAGGAATCGGAACGCCGGCTGGCGGATATCATTGACTTCCTGCCGGATGCCACGCTGGTGATCGGCCGCGAAGGCAATGTGATTGCATGGAACCGGGCGATCGAAGAGATGACGGGGGTGAAGGCCAAGGACATGCTGGGCAAAAGCGACTATGAGTATGCCCTGCCCTTCTACGGGGAACGCCGGCCAATCCTGATTGATCTGGTGCTTATGCCGCGCGAAGAATTCGAGGCGAAGTATGCACACATCCAACGGACGGGGAATGCCCTCATCGGCGAGACCTATACTCCAAGCTTGAAGGGTAGCGGAGGATACATGTATGCCACGGCTTCGGCCCTCCACGACTCCAAGGGCAACATTGTTGGTGCCATCGAAACCATCCGCGATATTACTGAGCGCAAACAAGCCGAGGTGGAACTGCAAAAGGCAAAAGAGGTCGCCGATGCCGCCAACGCCTCCAAGAGCGCCTTCCTGGCGATGATGAGTCACGAGATCCGCACCCCCATGAACGCCATCATCGGCATGAGCGGCATCCTGCTGGATACCGAACTCACTAACGAGCAGCGCGAGTTTGCCGAGATCATCCGCAACAGCGGGGACGCCCTGCTGGCCATCATCAACGACATCCTAGACTTCAGCAAGATCGAAGCCGGGAAAATGGACCTCGAAAGCCAGCCCTTTGATCTGCGTGAAGTGGTCGAAAGCGCCCTCGACCTGATCGCCCCGAGGGTGGTCGAAAAAGGCCTGGAGATCGCCTACATCCTTGAAGATGACGTCCCGTCGGCCATCCTGGGGGATGTGACCCGCCTGCGCCAGGTGCTGATCAACCTGCTGGGCAATGCGGTCAAGTTCACCGAGAAGGGTGAGGTGGTAGTAAACGTGTCGCGTGCCACAGGGAAACAGGTCACCGGCAAACGGAACGCCGTAACACTCGAATTCACCGTCCGCGATACCGGCATCGGCATCCCGCCCGACCGGATGGGGCGCCTGTTCCAGTCCTTCAGCCAGGCTGATTCGTCCACCTCGCGCAAGTACGGCGGCACCGGCCTCGGGCTGGCCATCAGCAAACGGCTGACGGACATGATGGGCGGGGACCTGTGGGCCGAGAGCACGGGCGTCCCCGGCGAGGGGTCCGCCTTCCACTTCACCATCCAAACCGAGGCTGTCGAGATGCCCGAGCGCACCCGCCGCGACCTGCAAGGCCTCCAGCCACGCCTGAGCGAGAAGCGCGTCCTGATCGTGGATGACAACGCCACCAACCGCCGCATCCTGACCCTGCAACTGCACAACTGGGGCATGCAGACGCGCGACAGTGAATCTCCCAAAGAGGCCTTGCAGTGGATCAAGCGCGGCGACCCTTTCGACCTGGCCATCCTGGACATGCACATGCCCGGCATGGATGGCGTCATACTGGCTGGGAGGATCCGCAAGCTGCGGGATGCTAAAACATTGCCATTGGTGCTGTTCACTTCCCTCGGCCGGCGCGAGACGGAAGCCGATACGAACCTCTTCGCGGCCTTCCTCAGCAAGCCGATCAAACCCTCCCAACTGTTCGACATGCTGGCCGGGATCTTCGCCGACCAGCCAGCCGCAGAGAAAAAGGCCGCACCAGCCAAGCTCCAGATGGACCCGGGGATGGCCAAGCGCCACCCGCTGCGCATCCTGCTGGCGGAAGACATCCTGGTCAACCAGAAACTGGCCCTGCGCCTGCTGGAGCAGATGGGCTACCGGGCCGATGTGGCCTCCAACGGCCTCGAAGCGGTACAATCGGTGGAGCGGCAGCCCTATGATGTTGTCCTGATGGATGTGCAAATGCCGGAGATGGACGGCCTGGAGGCCTCCCGCCGCATCTGTGCCCTTTGGCCGCGCGGCCAGCGCCCAACCATCATCGCCATGACCGCCAATGCCATGCAGGGCGACCGGGAAATGTGCCTCGAAGCCGGCATGGATGATTACGTCAGCAAGCCCATCCGCACGGATGAACTGATCAAAGCCTTGATGAAAGCGACTCCTCTAGGACAAAGGTAGTACATGAACCCACCATCTGTTATCGATCTGCCCACCTTCGAAGCCCTCAAGGAAGCCATGGGCGCAGACTATATCAACGAACTGGTCCAGGCCTATTTTGAGGAAACCCCGCAACTGCTATCGAAGCTCCAGCAGGCGCTCTCCAAACAGGATTGCGACGCATTCCGGCAGGCAGCCCATTCCATCAAATCCACCAGCAACAGCTTCGGCGCCCTGCAGTTCGGGACGCTGGCGAAGGAACTGGAGATGATGGGCAGGGAAGCCAGGCTGGACGGTGCCTCCGGGAAAGTAAAGTCACTTGTGGCCGGTTATGAGACCGTGCAGCAGGTGCTCGAGGAATTGAGCCGTGGCTAACAGCAGCCCGGGCCGCCTGCTGGTGGTCGATGATAACAAAGTGAACCGCCTGCTCCTGGGGCGCAGCCTGGAACAGCAGGGCCATAGCATTGAGATGGCCGAGAACGGGCGCCAGGCCCTGGAAATGATGCATGCCAAACCCTTCGACCTGGTATTGCTGGATATTGAAATGCCCGAGATGGATGGTTACCAGGTGCTGGAGAAAGCCACTGCTGACCTGAAACTGCGGGATATCCCCATCATCATCACCTCCGCCCTGGAGGAGTTGAACAGTGTGGTCAAGTGCATCGAGATGGGCGCCGAAGACTACCTGACCAAACCGGTGAACCCGGTGCTGCTCAAAGCCCGCATCGGCGCCAGCCTGGAAAAGAAACGCCTGCGCGACCAGCAGCGCGACCTGATCAGGAAGTTCGCCACCTCCGAAGTGGCCTCCGACCTGGAAACCTCGGGCTTTTCCCTGGGCGGCAAATTTGTGGAGGCCACCGCCATGTTTTCCGATATCCGCTCTTTCACCACCATCGCCGAATCCCAGACTCCCGCCGAGACCATCGAACTGCTGAACACCTATTACACCCTGATGTTCGAAGCCATCAGCGACCAGGGCGGGGTAGTCAACCAGATGGTCGGCGACGGGCTGATGGCCATTTTCGGGGCGCCCCTGGTGCAGGCTGACCATTGCGAGCGGGCCGTGAAGGCCTCCCTGGATATGATCGACATGATCCAGCTCCTGAACGTGGACCGGCTGGCGCAGGGCAAGGCGGAGATCCGCATTGGCATTGGCATCGCCTCCGGCCAGGTGATTGCCGGGTACACCGGCACCATCCGCCGTGCCACCTACACCTGCGTGGGCGACACCGTCAACCTGGCCGCCCGGTTGGAATCGCATACCAAGGTGGTCGGCAAACCCATCCTGATCGACGGTACCACCCAAAGCGCGCTGAGCAGTACCATAAAAACCGAGGCAGAAGGGCCTTTCCAACTCAAAGGGAAGACCGTGGAGGCCCAGGTTTTCTCCGTGCCCCTAGATCAGAAAATGTAGCATGCCCACCACAGACCTAGCCAGAATCCCCCTTTTCGCCTCCCTGCCAGCCGATGAAATCAAACGCCTGGAGACGGTGTTGCGCGTCTCTACATGTCCCCCTGGAAAAGTGCTCTTCCAGGAGGGGCACTCGGATGACAAGTTCTACATCCTGCTGGAGGGCCAGGTGGAAGTGGTCAAATCGCTTGGCAGGCCGGAAGAACGCATCCTGGGCCTGCGTGAAGCCGGGAACCTGCTGGGGGAGATGAGCCTGTTCTCACAGGATGGCTGTCATACTGCCAGTGTGCGCTCGCTGACGGCTTTGCGGCTGTTGAAGGTGACCCATGCCGAACTGGATGCCCTGCTGCACCGCCAGCCTCAGCTCGCCTATGAGATCATCCGGCTGCTCAGCCGTCGCCTGGAAGAATCGGAGAACCTCACCATCCTGGACCTGAAGGAGAAGAATCAGCGCCTGGTGGAGGCGTACGAAGAGCTAAAAAGCGCTCAAGAACAGATCATTGAGAAAGAAAAGCTTGAGAAGGAACTGGAGATCTCAAGGCAGATCCAGCAAAGCATCCTGCCCGAGACTTTACCCGACCTCCCGGGATATGAGTTCGGCGCCCTGATGATCCCGGCCCGCGCAGTGGGCGGTGACTTCTACACATTTTTCAAATTGGGCAGGGATCGGCTGGGGATCGTTGTGGGGGATGTCTCCGATAAGGGAGTACCGGCCGCCCTGTTCATGGCTCTAACTTACAGCCTGATCCGCGCCGAGGCCGTCCGGACCGGTTCCCCCGTACAGGCCTTCCGGAAAGTGAACCAGCACCTGCTGCAGATGAACTCCTTGAGCATGTACGTGACACTGGAGTATGGCATCCTGGATTGCAGCAGCGGGGAATTCCGCTTTGCCCGCGCCGGGCACCCCTCCCCTTATCTCCTGGATGGTGAAGGCCGGCTCATGGAGGTGCCGGTTTCGTTTGCACAGGCACTCGGCTTGTTTGATAACCCGCCCATCGACGAACAATGCGTCCATTTGCCCCCCGGCGGGACGCTCCTGCTTTACAGTGACGGCGTCAGTGAAACCATGGATACCCAGGGCACCGAGTTCGGGCTTGATTCGTTGTACCAGACCATGGCGGCCAACCGCACGCGCCCGGCCCAGGAGATCTGCGAACAATTATGGCAGGACGTACAGGCGCATGGCGAGAACCTGCCCCAGCAGGATGATTTCACGACCGTGGTTGTGAAAAGATCAATGGACGAATAGTCATGCAATCCCCTGGCGATCCGGTATCCGAAGCAAGGTTTTTTCTGGGAGAGATTCCGCTCTTTGCCGATCTGAGTGAAGCCTCCTTGTTAACCCTAGCGCGTGCCATTAAATCCATGCAGGTTGAAAAAGGACAATTCATTTTCCTCCAGGATGACACCTCCGAGAAAGCTTATCTCGTCCGCTCGGGTCTCATCTCCATCATTCTGGAGAGCTTGGACGGCCGGAAATTGGTGATCAACGAAATGCATCCGGGCGATTTCTTCGGCGAAGTGGGGGTGCTGACCAAACAACCCCGTTCGACTAGCGCTATCGCCCGGACAGATAGTGAACTGCTGGCACTCCCCCGCCAGGCATTCCTGAGCATTCTCGAGGCCGAACCGGTCCTGGCGCGCCGGATGCTTGAGATGACCGCCAACCGCCTGCGCGGGAGCAGTGAACGCGAAGGCGCGCTGGCATTCCTGGACTCCCAGGGTCGCCTGGCACGCCTCCTGCTGCAATTAGAGCTCCAAAAGCCAGAGAAAGGTTATATCACCATTTCGCAGGAGGAACTGGCACAGCGCACCGGACAGACCCGTCAGACGGTGGCAAAAGCCCTGGGCCGCTGGCGGCGGGCGGGCTGGCTGATCACAGGCCGAGGCCGCATCATGCTGCTGAAACATGCTGCACTCACCCACTTGGAGCAGGAATCGTTAATTTGATGGCCCGAACTTACGCAGAATTAACCGCCAGGAAACGGAGAACGTCCCAGGTTGATTAAATTCTGATCGCCTTATGTCGCCAAAATGACAGACAGCCAGGCCAATAAGTGGTATCTTCTAGTCAGAAATCAATAATCACCCATTCAAGAAAAGGAGAAAATACCATGAACAAACAAGATCAGGCTTTCAACCGGTTGCTCAAGAAACTGTCCGCATTGCGCGCCACACTCAAAAGTGACGAGCGCAATCTGCTGGATGGGCTGATCACCGGTCCGACCGATGAGGTCGGCGCCCACGCCATGAATGTGCATGCTGTCAGCGCGGCCAGGAGCACTGCCCGTGCCACCGCTCCCGATGAGGCCGTTGCCCACGCGATGAAGTTGAATGCTGCCAGCGAAGCCAGGAACACCGCCCGTGCCACCGCTCCCGATGAGGCCGTCGCCCATGCCATGAATGTGAGTCCCATCAGCCCAGCCAGGAACACCGCCCGTGCCACCGCTCCCGATGAGGCCGTCGCCCATGCCATGAATGTGAGTGCTGTCAGCAAGGCCAGGAACACCGCCCGGGCCACCTCTCCCGATGAGGCCGTCGCCCACGCCATGAATGTGAGTGCTGTCAGCAAGGCCAGGAACACCGCCCGGGCCACCTCTCCCGATGAGGCCGTCGCCCACATGATGAGCGTCCGGGTCATTTACGACCCAACCAAGGATGAGTACCAGCGCGTTCAGTAGCACATTCTATCAGCAAGATCAAGTTGAGTGGATTTTCCGCAACAGAGATGTTGCGGAAAATCCACTTTATCCATGCCAGGTGGAGCACAGGCGCCGATGACCACAAGTAAAGGTTCACAAGACACAAAAATATCTAGGCAGCTAAAACGATTATTGGCAGCCATTGAGGCTAACGGGCATGCTGTCTTGCCACAATCGAATGATGAACTGCTGAAATCTATTGTTGAAGCCGCAGCGCGTATTTTCAGAGCTGCGGCTGCTTCGATCCTCCTGGTGAACGAGCAGGAACAGCTCCTGGAATTCAAAGTGGCCTACGGAGCCTCCAACCGCGACTTGGTAGGAATGAAATTCCCGTTGGATAAGGGGATTGCAGGCTATGTAGTAATGACCGGCCAGCCGCTGGCCATCTCGAATGTCCGCCAGGACGCACGTTTCAACCAGGATTTCGCCAAGAGCACGGGTTATGTACCCAGCTCGATCCTGGCGATGCCCTTGCTGGCCGGGGAGCGCGTCATCGGCGTCATGGAAGTGCTGGATAAAATCAACGCGGCTTCCTTTGGGATCCAGGATATGGAATTGTTAGGCATGTTTGCCCACCAGGCGGCCATTGCCATCGACCAATCCCAGCGGATGGACCAGATCAAAGATGCACTGGTATTGGGGTTGAAAAGATTGGTCATGGCCGATACTACCCAGGAATCGGCCGAGCTGCTTTCTGTGCTGGATGCAACGGGTGACACGAAGGCCGGTGCGGACCTGTTGGCGTTGGCCGATCTGTTCAACGAGATCAGCGCCCTTGGCGAAGCGGAACGCAAGGCTTGTTTGCAGGTCTTAAGAGTCTTTGCTGAATACCAGCGTTCCTCGCGCAGGACCCGGCATGACCGATGAACCCTTACGCCCGGCCTGGTCCGAACAGTTTGCTGCACAGGCTATCCAGCAACTGATCTACACCGGTCCCATCGCTGACCTGACCCCGGAATGGGCCTTTGGGGGCAGCACCGGCGAGGGCATACGGGTGGCCGTGGTGGACAGCGGTGTGGAATATGACCACCCTGCGCTGGGTGACTGTGTGCGGGGGGGTGTTGTGGTTGAATACGACCCAGAAGCTGAAAATTTAGTCCGTATCGAACAAGATGATAAGCCGAGCGACCTCGCCGGGCATGGCACCGCCTGCGCCGGTATCATTCATTCGATTGCCCCGCAGGCTGAGATCTACAGTGTGCGTGTCCTGGGAAGCAACATGCGTGGACGGGCCATCCAATTCGCCGGCGGATTGGACTGGGCCATCGAACACGGCATACAGGTGGTCAACTTGAGCCTGAGCACCTCCAAGGAGGAATATTTCGGCCTGTTCCACGACCTGGCTGACCAGGCCTACTTCAAAAACATGAATGTTGTATCGGCGGTGAACAACCTTCCCGAGCCCAGTTACCCCTCCCTCTATTCGTCCGTGATCTCGGTGGCAGCGCATGACGGTCACGATCCGTTTATCTATTATTACAACCCCTCTCCGCCGGTCGAATTCGGCGCTCCCGGAATTGACGTTGATGTGGCCTGGAATAACAAACAGTACCTGACCAGCACCGGCAACAGCTTTGCCGCGCCGCATATTACCGGGATCGTTGCCTTAATCCGCGCCAAGCATCCGGAGTTGACTCCCTTCCAGGTCAAGACTGTTCTGCTGGCCTGCGCCTCCAATATGCAGCGCAAGCGAAAGAAAACCTCCTCCAGATAGCACATTGCGGATCCCGCCTTTGGCGGGAAAGAACCGCTCCAAATACAAACCACACGATAAGCACAAAGGAAAATACATCACAATGGGATCAGCTGAGACATATCCACGCTGGAGTCTGAAGGATCTGCTCCCCGACCCGGTTGACCGGGCAGTGGAGGAGCATCTGTCAAAATTGGAGCAGGCCGTCTCAGAACTGGAGGGGATGCGCGAGGGCATGACCCCAGAGATCTCCGGGGAGGCATTCGCCAAAGCCCTCAAACTGCTCGAGTCTGTAAATACCCGGATGAGGCGGTTGCAAGGCTACTCCTACCTGTGGCTCTCCGAAGATACCCAGAATGAAGCCGCGCTGAACCTGCGTGACCGCCTGGACCAATCCCTGGTCAACCTCGGCAATCGCGTTTTGTTCTTCGAGATATGGTTCAAGGATCTGCCGGATGCGGCCGCGGAAAAGCTTATTGCCCAAAGCGGTGACCTGAAATACTTCCTCGAATCCATCCGCCGCTTTAAACCGTACACCTTGAGCGAAAGGGAGGAGAAACTGCTCGCCCTCAAAGATCCCAACGGGATTGACGCTCTCGTTAGCCTGTACGAGATGATCACCAACCGCTTCACTTTTTCGCTGGAAGTGGACGGGGAGAAAAAGAGCCTGACCCGCGATCAATTGACCAGCTATTACTTTAACGCCTCGGCCGAGATCCGCGCCGCGGCCTACCGGGAACTCTACCGGGTCTATGGCGAGAACGCCACCGTCCTGGCTCAGATCTACAGCCACCGGGTGCGGGACTGGCACGCGGAAGGGATGGAACTGCGCGGCTATTCGTCCCCAATCTCGGCCCGCAACCTGGGGAACGACCTGCCGGACGAGGTGGTGGATACCCTGCTTTCCGTCTGCCGTAAGAATGCCGGCCTCTTCCAGCGTTATTTCCGCCTCAAAGCCGCCTGGCTGGGCCTCGACAAACTGCGCCGTTACGATGTCTACGCCCCGCTTACCAACGCGGACAAGAAGTACGATTTCACCCAGGCCAGGAAAATGGTGCTGGATACTTTCCAGGAATTCTCCCCGCAAGTGGCCAGCCTGGCCAGGCGGGTGTTCGACCAGCAGCATCTTGATTCGGAGACCCGGCATGGTAAACGCGGCGGCGGCTTCTGCTATGCTGCCTTGCCTGAACTCACGCCCTGGGTGCTGGTCAATTACAGCGGCCGGCCCGGCGACATCGCCACCCTGGCGCACGAGCTGGGTCATGCCGTGCATGCCATGCTAGCTGAAAACCATTCGGTTTTGTCTTTCCGCGCCTCACAACCCCTGGCTGAGACCGCCTCGGTATTTGCCGAGATGCAACTGACCGACCGCCTGCTGCGGGAAGAGCAGGACCCCGCCGTCCGGCGCGACCTGCTGGTGCGGGCGATTGACGATGCCTATGTGACCGTGATCCGCCAGGCGTATTTCACCCTCTTCGAACGGGACGCCCACCGGATGCTGGTGGAGGGGAAATCGTTCGACGAACTCGCCGACCACTACCTCTCCAACCTGGCCGAACAATTCGGGCAGGCCGTGGAGCTGACCGACGAGTTCAAATGGGAATGGATCACTGTTCCCCATCTTTATGACTCTCCTTTTTATACCTATTCCTATAGTTTCGGACAGCTCTTGGTACTGGCGCTGTACCAGCAGTACCGCCGCGAAGGCGCCGCGTTCATTCCAGGATACCTGAAAATCCTCTCCTACGGCGGTTCGGAAACACCGATCAAGATCCTGCGGGAAGCGGGGTTGGATATCACTTCCGCGGCTTTCTGGCAGGGCGGTTTTGATATGCTCGACAATATGATCACCGACCTCACCCGGATCGCATAAGGAGAATCCCATGAGTATTGCCGCTGCACCAGCACCCCGCTTGTCCCCCTTTGCGGTTTTCCGCAACCAGAATTTCAGCAAGATGTGGACCGGTCAGCTCATCTCGACGATGGGGTCGGCATTGACCTCCCTGGCCGCCTCCATCTACGTCTTCCGCCTGACCAACTCCGCCATGAGCGTGGGTCTCATGCTGATGGCCACCGCCGCCCCAAGCCTTCTGGTGGGATTATTCGCCGGCGTTCTTGTGGATCGCTTTGACCGTAAACGGATCATGATCGCCGCTGACCTGATACGCGCCGTGCTGGTGTTCCTGATCCCCTTCCTCGTCCCGCTCAGTGTCATCTGGCTGTATGTGATCGTTATGCTGACCAGCGCCATCGGACAATTCTTTGACCCGGCACACGAGAGCGTGCTGCCGGAAGTGGCTTCGGAGGAAGAATTGGCGGCGGCCAACTCTCTCATGGCGATCAGTTCGTTCGGGTCCACCGCCATTGGCTTTGCCGCTTCCGGTTTGATCGCCTCTGCGGCCGATATCAGCTGGGCGTTCTACCTGGATGCGATCTCGTTCCTTCTCTCGGCTCTATGCATCTTCCTGATCCGCATCAAAACCATCCAGGCGGAAGGGGAAACCAATGCGGCGCTGGTGATGAAAAACCTGAAGGTTGGCGTGCGCCAGCTTTTCGATACGCCCATCCTGCGCTCACTGTTTACAGCCTCGATCCCAACCCTGGTGGCTTTCGGCATGTCGAATGTCTTGTTGCTGCCTTTCGCCCTGCGAGCGCTCAAAGCCACTGAATTCGAATACGGCCTGCAAGAGGGCCTGACCTCGCTTGGTTTTGTGGTCGCCAGCCTGCTGATGGCCGGTATCTTCGACCGGATGCGTGAAGGCGCCTGGATTGCGGCCAGTTTTATTGGCATGGCCGTGGCAAGCATTTTCTATTCCTTCACCCATTCCATTCCTCTGGCCATTGCCATTGTGACAATAGCGGGTTTCTTCAACGCCCCTTCTTCGATCGGACGCCGCCTGATTGTCCAGCGCAATACGCCGCGTGAAATGCGCGGGCGCGTAAACAGTGTCTTCTTTGTTTCACGGGATGTCTTGTTCCTGATCGGCATGGCCGCCGCCGGCCTGGCCGATTTCATTGACGTGCGGCTGATGTACTTAATCAGCGCCATCCTTCTATTGGGAGGCGGAATCCTCGTCCTGGTCCTGCCCGGCTTGCGCCAGAACAGGGCGGAATGGAGGCAGGCGCTCAACCTGCTGAAGACCGCACCTGCCAGAACGGGATTGGGGGTTGGACGGATGGCCCTGCCTGCGGATATGAATGTACTAGCTGGTCTGCTACCCTCCTTATCAACGCTGTCTGCCAGGGAACGTGATATTTTCATTTCTAAAGCGCATGTAGTGGAGGCTCCTTCCGGTATGAACATCCTTCGGCATGGGGAGGGCGGCGACGCCGCTTACTTCATCCTTTCCGGGCGTGCCGTGGCCGGGATCGCCGCGGGAGAGGGAAATTACCGCTCTCTCTCCACCATGACCCCCGGCGATTTCTTCGGTGAGATCGCCGCCCTGACCGGTGCAGCCCGCACTGCGGATGTGGTGGCTGCAGAAAACACCAGCCTGCTGCAAGTACCACCGCAGGCCCTGCGCAGTTTGATGGGCAACCCGGCCCTGAGCGCCCTTTTCCTGGCCAAGATGACCGAACGTCTCAGCCGCACCACCATCAACGAACTGCCGCGCTTTGCCGGCGTTGACCAGCAGGATGTGCGCGATCTTCGTACGACACCTGTGGAAGAATAGGGCGGGTTTGCAACCCGCCGAACGCCGACTTAAAGCCGGAGAGCTGTATTTCTCCCCCTCCAGGCACTACGTCGAATTGGATGCTGCCTGACGAGGCTTGATGTTCAGCCGAATTATTCCCTTTCGATACTCGAACGCGGCTCCCATTCAGAGACTCTCGTTCTCAATGTGAGAGGATAACCATACGGGCAGTGATTTTTCGCCGAGGTCAGTATTTGACCAATCTGATCGCTTATGCGGTCATGTCAGAAAATAGATACAGACCTCATGCGGTCGCCTTACCTGAGATAAGCCTTCAAAATCATCATATTGTTCGTTACTGAACTGAACACGAAAAATATGTCCGATTGTGTGTATCCCTGTCCTTGTGGCTATGCCGGCGACCCGGTCAAACCCTGCACCTGTTCTTCAATGGTGGTGACCAAATACCAGAAGCGCATCTCCGGGCCGCTGCTGGATCGGATTGACATCCACGTCGAGGTGCCGCGCGTCGAGTACGAGAAACTGAGCAGTGAGCGGCTGGGCGAGCCATCCGCTGCGGTGCGCGAAAGGGTCGAGGCGGCGCGTGACCAGCAACGGGTCCGCTTTGAAACGTTGCGACGACAGGAGTCGTCGCACTCCGGCATAACCTGCAACGCGGATATGCGTCCGGCAGAAGTGCGCAAGTATTGTGGCCTTGATGAAACCGGTCAGTCCCTGATGAAATCAGCGATGAGCCAGTTGCAACTCTCGGCACGCGCCTATCACCGCGTGCTCAAGCTGGCGCGCACGATTGCAGATTTGGCGGGGAGTGAGGTAATCCAGCCTGCGCATCTGGCGGAAGCGTTGCAGTACCGGCCGCGTCTGATTTGATGTAAAATGGATATGAGCGGAGGGTAGCATCATGAAATACATTTTCTATCAATTCCTGACCGGCGCGCTCGATCTCTTTTTGTGGGGCGGCGAACTCATCGGCGAGGAAAATCTACCGAAGGAGGGTCCGGCGGTGTTCATTGCCAATCACCTCGGACCGACCGGCCCAATCGCAGTCGCATGTTCGATCCCGCTCCAATTGCATCCTTGGGCTGCAGGGGATATGATGGATAAAGAGTTGGCCCCAGAGTACTTGAGGATTGACTTTG
>Ga0315289_10010559_pt1 | contig 13202 bp, 16 predicted proteins | sample YL17G11_40_MG_FD_203452 | JGI IMG/M metagenome (GOLD analysis project Ga0315289, IMG submission 203452) | Sediment microbial communities from Yellowstone Lake, YNP, Wyoming, USA - YL17G11_40 | ecosystem: Environmental > Aquatic > Freshwater > Lake > Sediment | place: USA: Wyoming | collected...
CGCAGTCAGCTAGGCCATCCATGGCAAGCTCCTTTAGGGTAAATTTCCCTTTAGGTTGCCTGCGTAATTATGAGAAAATTTCTAGTGTCCCAGAATGGTTAGACTTTAAGTGCGTAGGCCCTGCCGACTTCATAAGTCAGGATGAAAACAATTTCGTCCGAGAAGGGCAGCGTCATGTTTGGGCGCCAAAACTCTATTTCATGTCCTTCCAAGACTCTCCGCCTCGAGTTCGTTTGAAAAACGAACTATCTCCACGCAAGCAAGTCGTCCGCTCAGCAGCCACGAGTGATCAGATTTCTCGTGAGCTCATGAACAAAGCTGCTGTTCATGTACAAGTCGAGGGCAAGAAAACACCGTCCACAGCGGACGATATTTTCGAGGAATTTAAAATTCCTTGATGAGAGCATCGCGGGACAGGTTGTAAGACTGGAGTGAGCTTCGAATGGCTTCGGCCAGAGATGCTGCAGGCCAAGCAACGGACTTCAGAAAGCTACTGAAAAGACGGGCATGACCAAGCGCCCCTAGCCCTTTTGCCGGTTAGATTTCCCCTGACCAATGCCCTAGCAGTCTACCGACTACCTATGAAGCTCCCGCTCGGGCACCGCCGTGCTACCAACAGGGGGAGTTCGACTTTGAGGACGGTCAGCGCCTTTCATATATTTTGCTCGTAGCTCTCCTCTGCTGAGTTTCTGCTACGGGTTATTGTTTTTCATAATAGATTGCAAACACTTAAGCGCGACTTGACCTGCTAGGTTAGCGACTTGTAAGGCGGAACGAGGACACGCCCTAGTTTTAAAGCGAGGGGCAGAGGTCGGCCCGATGTGCGAGATTGACCTGCCGCAAGATCAGATTTAGGGTGCTTTTCCTGGGCTGATGCGCCGGCTCGTGTGGCCTCTTTATGGAATCTTATGGACCTGTTTCTTATCGATCACTATGACAGTTTTACGCACAACGTCATCGACTGGCTGGCTGGCGATGACGGGCTTCTTAACATTCACTGCGTCGCTTGGGATGATGCTTCCGGTCTGCAGGCAGCGACTCAAAGCCTGGCGCCGCTGGTCATTTCACCTGGTCCAAAGAGCCCCCGTGAGGTGCCTGAGACCCTGGCGCTGGTGCGACAAAAACTCGGCGTTGTGCCGATCCTCGGCATTTGTCTCGGTCATCAAATTCTTGCCGCGGTCGGTGGCGCGGCAATAATCCGCGGCCTGATGCCTCAACATGGCACCGCTCGCCGCATATTGGTTCATCCGCAGGAGCCAGGACTGTTGACCGGGTTGGCGCCGGCGTTTACCGCAGGGGTCTATAATTCCTTGGTGGTTGATCCGACGGCTTTAGCAGAAGGTTGGATCATAAATGCCCGTTGTGATCTCGGCGAAGTTCAGGCGATGTCCTACACTGCAGCGGCTCCAGCCTATGGTTTGCAGTTTCATCCCGAATCATTTCTGAGCGAAGGCGCTGGCATCATCCGAGCCAACTGGATCGCTTCAGTCCAAGCTTGGCAAGCTAATAGCGGCGCCGCTAAAGGGAGTGCAGTCGGAGGCTAGTATCAGCGGTTAGAGTTCGGCGATGGCGCCTTTGCCGGTGCCTTCAAAGCAGATCACTTTGACCTTTTCGTTGGTTCCTTCTTCGCGTTTAACCAGCTTGGCGATTTCCAGCGCGATGCACTCGATGCTGGTCTCTTGGGCCACGCAAAATATCCGGTCCGCAGGCAAGGTCGCCTCAAACGTCCCCTGTGATCCTTGGTATCCCAAGGTCACTGCTTCGCGGGTCTTGCCGCGAGTTCCTGGTGCGATCATGCCCACCATGAATTGGCTCGGTGTGGCAATGTGTACAGTCGAGCCTAGTACATCGCGGACGACGTAGTGTTCAAGGTCAGGTCGGCGTTCTTCGCCGACGAAGATCTGGAGCCGCGAGCGGTGGCCGTGGAATAGCCTTTGGCACATGCCCTCGTGACCGGCGATTCCATGGGTGTAGCGAAACACTGCCTCGAGCTGGTCGACATCTTCATCGCGCAGCGTCACCGAGATGCTGCCGATTTCCTGCGGCAGGCGGTGGCGCAGGCTGCGCACGATTTCTTGTTCTAGGATCTGGCGGTTGATGGCGACGCAGCGGGTGGGGAAGACGGCGCCATTGGGCCCTCGGTACACCCAGTCACCCTCCAAGACGTCCTTGGCGGGCCGCGTTTTCATGTGCCAGCATTCGCTCTTTTCTGAGCCGCGAAACTCCATGCCATTAAACTGCACCGCTTGGGAGTTTATAGGCATGATCAAAGCGTGGTCGATACTGGATTTCAGCACCTGCCGCACTAATTTCTTTAGGTGGCTGAAATCATAGATAAAACCATTATCGCCGACCGATCCGGTGACGCTTACATCGACCGTCCAAGTCTGGCCGATGACGCCTTTCGAGGGATCAAAAAGGGCGCAATCGACCTTGGTTACGTCGCTCAGAAAGATCGTTCCACGGACTTCGCTACCGTCTTGGGTTGGCTGCGGATCGTATGCGTTGCTCAATTTCGACTAGAACCTCCGGCAATTCTCAGATAAACGCGTCGTTATACCGACTTCTTCATTGAAATCCAAATTAATAATAAGTAATGCTGACCACCTAATCTTTTGTTGTGATTGATGAGGCTACGATGAGTTTTGACCGGGTCAGAGTCCGGATTGCCCCTTCCCCCACCGGTGACCCCCATGTCGGGACTGCCTATGTGGCCCTTTTCAACTATGTTTTTGCGCGCAAGCATGGCGGGGACTTCATCATCCGCATCGAAGATACGGATCAGACCCGTTACCGTGGGTCGAGTGAAGACATGATCTTGCGTAGTTTGAAATGGCTGGGCCTAAGCTGGGATGAGGGTCCGGATGTCGGTGGTGCCTATGGCCCCTATCGCCAGTCTGAGCGGCGTGAAATTCATGCCAAGTATGCAATGCAGCTGGTGGAATCCGGGCATGCCTACCGTTGCTTCTGCAGCGCTCAGCGCCTGGACAGCATGCGCCAAGAACAAAAGGCAGCTGGTAGGACTACCGGCTACGATCGGCATTGCCGCGACTTAGGCGCGGCAGCTGCTGCTTCTGCACTTGCCGCGGGCCAGGCCTATGTCGTCCGCCTCAAGATGCCTACCGAAGGCACGACGGTGTTCCAAGACTATGTCCGCGGCGCCATTGAAATCGACAACAGCCGCATCGATGACCAGGTGCTGCTCAAGTCCGACGGCTATCCGACCTATCACCTAGCTAACGTCGTCGATGACCACCTGATGAAGATCAGTCACGTCATGCGCGCCGAAGAGTGGATCACCTCGACGCCAAAACACGTCCTCTTATACCATGCGTTTGGTTGGGAGGTTCCGACCTTTTGCCACCTTCCTCTCTTGCGCAATCAGGACCGTTCGAAGATTTCTAAGCGCAAAAATCCCACCTCGCTGCGTTACTATGAACGCTCGGGGATCTTGCCACGCACCCTACTGAACTTTTTGGGTCTAATGGGTTGGAGCTATGGCGACAACGTCGAGATCTTCTCGGTGCCAGAGATGATTGAGCGCTTCGATCCAAAACACATTCATCTCGGTGGCCCCATCTTTGACCAAAGTAAGCTTAATTGGCTAAATAACCAGTATTTGCAGCAATTGACCGAAGGCGAATTCGTCGCCTTTATTCGTGACCAGATGTTCTCACCAGAGATTCTCAAGTTGCTGCGGCCGCTAGTGGTCGAACGTATCGACCGCATGGAGCAGTTTGTCGACAAGAACGCTTTTTTCTTTAACGGTGCCTTAACCTACGACCAAGCAACCTTAGTGCCCAAGGAAAAGACTGCCGCCGACGTGATCAGTTTGGCTAGTGACCTAGCTGAGATCCTTGATGAAGTCTACGATTGGCAGGCTGAAACCTTGAAGACTGCTCTCGATGCGCACCGAGAAGCCGTCGGCTGGAAGCCCAAGGATTATTTTATGACCATGCGTTTGATCCTGACTGGGCGTAAGGACTCCCCACCGTTGATCGAGTCGATAGTGGTCATCGGTCGGGAGATCACCCGTTTTCGTCTACGCAGTTTGCGCCAAATACTGAAATAGGACTCATGGACGGGCCTATAGCGCCCGTCCATGAAGGTTCATGCGCGGGACCTACTTTAACGCATCGCCATGTCTAATCGGCATCCGTTATAGAGCTGTCATTCTGGAGAGCACGCCAGATATTTTGTCCGATCAGGCGCTGTCCTGCGGTATTCGGGTGGATACAGTCTACTGCGAGGTAGGGAGACCAGCGGCCGCCAGGTACCGGCAAAGGATCGACTCGAATCACTCGCCCGGAAAATTGCTCGTAGGCCGCAGGACCAGTCTGATCCTGCAGAGCCGAAATTTCCGAGTCCAGGACCCGCTGCATAGCTGCTAGCTTCGCCGTCTTGTCAAAGATCTCCTGCTCTGAAATCGTCGCTGTCACGCCAACAGCGACGTCAAACCCAATTTTTCGGTAACTATCAGCACAGCGCAGGGCATTCGCGCCGAATTTGGCCGGAAGCGTTACCATATCGTAGGAGGCGGTCATCATGCTGACTACATCGAGTAGAGGCGTCACCACGATGGTGGTGTTCGGGAAGCGTTTTGCGACCCTAGCAAAGGTCTGTCGAACGTTGTCCTCAAAATCATCGATAGTCGAATTAAAGACGAAATCCATGGCACTAAAATTAAGAAAAACTAGATCGGGATCATGGTGGTTTTTATGCTCAAGGAAGAATTTTTCAATTTTCGCGAAGATTAGGTTCGATATTTTATAGCAGCCAGCCAAGATCGATGCATCGAATACCTCGATCTCTCTCGACTGTGCTTTTTTTATTAGGCTTGGGATTGAATAGGGTTGATCGCCTATCAATGCGGATAAATTTCTGCGGCTTATGTAGTCAAAATTGCGGTCGATCAGTGTCGCATACTTCATGGTGTTGGATAAATCATTGACGCGTTTTCCGGAGAGAAGCTGCAGCATCTTCACATGAACCTCGATGAGCGGCATTTCCCAATAAAACTTTGGATTTCCCTCGCCTAGCGTAGTGTCAGCCCAAACGCCCTTGGTAATACTATCGCCGAGGACTAGCATAAAAAATTTATCGCCGCCCTCACCGCGTTGTGCGTAGAGCGTACCAGAAAAGAGCAGGGCTATGAACGCCGCCAAAGCCGACCATTGATTCTTGTACATGGTTCAATTTTTATCCCATTTTAGCTAGGCCACAGCCGCAGTTCATCTATTCAAGGCACCCTCTACAAAGAACGATAAAGCAATAATTGTGCCATTGTCCAAAGGTAGGAGTTACTTCGTTCCTGAAAGGGCCACATGCGCTGATATCAGCGGGTGCATTTTTGTGCAAATTCTCTGCCTAGACCTTGTCGTCAGGGTTGGCACAGACCATGCATCCAAAACAATTGTTAGGTTCGGTTCCGTGCCCATAGCGGGAAATCACACTGGAGGTTTACCATGAAATCCGATCTTCTACTTCGGAAAGATATCCTGGACGAGCTGAGTTTTGATCCTAGCGTTTCGTCGGAGAACATCGCCGTATCGGCGAAGGATGGTGTGGTCACTTTAAGTGGTGTCGTGCCTAGCTATGCGGATAAGTATGGGGCGGAGAAGGCGGCATTTAGAGTATCTGGGGTTAAGGCGGTGGCTGAGGAGATCCAGGTTAAATTGCCTGGGGCTAGTGTCCGGACTGACGAAGAGGTAGCGAAGGCTGCGGCGGACGCGCTGCAGTGGAACATTCGCGTTCCGCCCACTGTCAAAATATCGGTTGAGGATGGTGTGGTTATCCTGCGTGGTGAGGTGGATTGGCAGTACCAGCGGGATGCGGCGACGTCGACGATTAGCTACTTGACGGGCGTTCGCCAGGTTAAAAATCATCTAGCGATTCATCAGCGTTCGCAGCCGGCTGACATTAAGCAGCGGATCGAGCAGGCGCTGGTGCGTAGTGCGGAGGCTGATGCAAAGCAGATTCGAGTGACTACGAAGGATGGTAAGGTCATACTATCTGGCAAAGTGAGGTCACAAGCCGAACTGCAAGATGCGAAGTGGGCCGCGTGGGCGGCTCCTGGAGTCACCAATGTGGAGTCTAACTTGGCGATCACCTAGGTTGGTTTACGATGGCAGCTAGTTGGCATGAAACGGCCGTGCGAACCGGCCGTTTCGAGTTACTTCTGTCAAGCAAGCGAGTCTTCATGGAGTAGACGGCTAAGGGCCCGTCAGGAAATAACTTGCACAGACGGCCGTCAGCTGGCGCCCACCTGTGCAAGTTATTTCCTGACGGGCCCTAATGCGCTAAGATAGGTAGAGTTGGTGGTAGGTTGGGGATGTGTACCGTTGTTTGTTTTCAAGTACACTGTCTTCATTTCTCTACATGCATGCGACACGTAAATTTCGAATGGAAAATGGCCACGTTGACCACCGGATGAAGGTCCGGTGGTCACATTGGGGTCAGTGCTTAATTGGAATTTTCTTCACGTCCCTTTTTGCCTCAGGGCTCTTAGGCAACTCTACCGTTAAAAGCCCTTTGTCGAACTTGGCGGATATTTTGTCCTTGTCTATGGACGAAGGCAGGCGAATGGTTCGTTCAAAGGACCCAAACCGCCTTTCCGTAAAAAAGCGCCCCGCGTCTGAAGTCTCCTTCTCCTCTTTTTTCTCGCCCTTAACCGTGAGGTACTGTTTATCCATGGAGACCTCCACATCTTGGTCGGTGAGACCCGGGAGCTCGGCGGTTAAAACGATTTTATTGTCAGTCTCCTGCAGGTCAAGACGCGGCACAAATGACCCCCCGCTTTCGTCCAAGTCTGACGCCGAAAATAGCGACGGCTCATCTTCAAAGAAATCTCGCATCATCCGACTCATGCTGCGTTGAAATTCCGCCAAGTCATCGCGACCACGCGATGGCACAAGCGACCGTAACCCACTAGGCACTAGATCTGTCAACATGGCTTCCCCCTAATTAGAAATAGAATATTAAACTACGCATAAATCAAACTACTCCAACACAATACCCACGCTTAACATGCAAGACATATGCCACCGTCCTGTGGCCTCCGAGCGATATCATCGCATCCATCAATGCTTCTGTGTGGGGGGTATCCGCCGTTAATTTTAACCATGCGTCATCCAAACCAACTCGAAGACGCTAATTTTTTGTTTGGTATTAAGATTGAAGGTAGGCCACACTATGGGTGCGCATGAGTCATGCCATGGTGGTGTGGGTCGGCAAGTAACAGGAATGTTCAGTGCGTCGGCTACTGTTTGTTTTGGTAAACTGAACATTCTGAACGATGCGGGGAGAAATGATGCGGTTAACAGCGACAATCAAGGGAATGGTCTTTGGTCCAGTGCTAGCTTGTTTCATTTTGGCAGGTAGTGCCAAGGCGGAAAACGTCGCAGCACCTGGCGCAGTGTTCTATGTCGATGCCACCGGCGAACTGGTTAAGCGTGAAGTGACGCTGACTGTGCCGGAAAAGGGCCAGGGCGAAGTCAGTTTGAGCAGCGCCAAGTGGTCGGCATCGACCACGCGCTTCCTCACCACGAAGTACCACGGTCGCACTGTATTTTACGTGGTGTTTGACGATGTCGGTCCTAAGCATAAGTCGCTATTGTTGCGCGGTACCTATCTGCGCGGTAGTAACTTGGCAGCATACTGGGGCGACCTGTATACGGGTCACTGTCCAGAAGGTGTAAGCCTGGAGTCCTGCGCGACAGCGGAGAGCGCAGCGGGTCGGCGGCACTGGGACCATGTTGGGGGCTTTCATTTCAAGGCTCCGGTAACCGGCGGTACTCCAGCGCCGCAACCAGCTCCAGCCGATGGTGACCTCTCTGAGATTATCGGAAATGATTTTGGCAATTAAGGTTATCGGCCACCTCTACCTAGTGGGGGGTGGCCAGTTTTTTAGCCGTTGCACCGCTGGTCATTTTAGTCTGGAGCCGCCTGGATCCACTAGTGGTCTACGTCGGGCTGGGCGGTCCGCGTCGAGCCTGACGCCTGGCCTTGGCAATTTGGTGACGCGTCGCTTGGGTCGGATCGACAAAGCTTAGCTGTTTGTGGACAAAAGCCTGAAACACCTCGGTCAGGGCGTGATGCTCGGTGCCGAGTTGCCCGGTGTATCGCAGATAGCGGTCGATCACCAGATGGATCGACTCGATCGTTGAAAGGTAGCTGGCCGCGGGCTGCCGGCGCAGCTGAAATTGCGAAGCGCTGTCGGGCTTAAATGCGACCATAGGGATCTGCCGCAGGTTGGGGCTTAGGCGCAGCATCTTGGGTACCTGAGCCCATTTTGCGTCGAGGACCCAAAAAACTAGGGGTTTGGGATTGGGGGCATGAACTGTGGCGAATGCCGCCTCGATCGGCATTGCGTCGAGGCTAGGATAGAGCATGAGGTTGCAGCGGTCAGGATCGGCAATCATGGCATCGATCTGGGGGTGCCCGAGGAAACTACGGCCAACGATCAGCTGGGAATTGCGGATCGATAGGTGAGCCATCCGCGCGGTGGCAATGGCATTGCGCGCTTCGGCGGCGTGCTGCAGGATGACGAAGTCGACAGGCGCCGCAAAGGGTTTGAGCGCCGCGCAGTAACAGGTCGCGAGGATTTTATGGCAGTTTGGACAAAGCTTGCGGTACCGCGGCGGAGTCTGGGTCTGTCTTCGAGCTATAAAGGTAGCAAGATCCATGGCGTGCTGAATACTCCCTGATACAAATGGGCGCCCTAAGGGCCCGTCAAAAAATAAAGTACCTTTATTTCCTGACGGGCCCTTACCTACTATTTCCAGCGATTGTGCATCCAAAAATACTGCTCGGGGCAGCGCCGCACGCAGCTTTCAACTACAGCATTAAATTGCGCCGAGAGTCTTAGGATATCTGCTGCCTGGTCGGTCGTTTTGGCTAGGTCAAGCGGCGGTAAAAATTCTACCACGTGCTGCCCCACGCCCGTTCGGCGGGCGAAGGCGGGCACGATGGCCGCCGGACTGCGATACCAAATTGCTGCGAGGCTTGTATTGGTTTTTGCTGGACGCCCAAAAAACGGCAGCTTAGGTTCGCCAGGTCGGGCCTGATCCATGACAAAGCCGATGATGTCTCCGCGCCCAAGTGCTTCTTTAATAGCTCGGTAACCATCGCCCTTTTGTCGCCGCGGCACCCAACGAAAGCCGATTTTGCGCCGCACTTCCGAGACGAACCTATCAACGCTGTCCGAACCTACCTTCTTTACTAAGACATAAGAAGGGACGATGTGGTGATTACAAGCTGCCCCCATCGCCTCCCAGTTGCCCATATGGAAGCAAAGGATAAATGCCCCCTGACCAGTCGACAGTGCCGCATGCATCGATTCGACGCCAACCATCTGAATACCGCTGAGTGGATCGTGGCGCGCGGAACGCAGGAACTCCAACGCGGTCAGTATAAAATGATAGATTGATGCGCGTCCCACCTGTACCCGCTCGACGGCGGAAAGCGCCGGCAAGGCGATGCGCAAATTCGCAAGGACCAGGGAGCGACGCAGACGCACGACGTCAAAAACGAATACCGCAAGGACCCACCCGAGTGCCGAGGTAGCCGCCAGGCTCATGCGGCCAACTACCGCTGCTAGTGCAGTTAGGATCCAGTACATGGCATATCTGCATACAAGAATGGCCCGAGGTGCCGAGACTCTCGGAAGATAAAACTTTGGGCCGCCAAGAGAGGGATATTCAGCAATCGCTTCAGCATCGGCTAGTCTTCCAAAGGCGGCGCTTAAAAAAGCATATTTCCCAGGTTAAGCCCTTTGTCCGGCGGCGTCAATAGATAACAGGCTAATATATTTAAAAATAGTGGCCTCGAGCCAGGTGGCCTAGGTCCGAGAGTCTCTCCTAAACTCTGTTCAACGCAATTTGTCGCAGTCGATGTTCGTCCAGCTGCTAGGATGGGAGGACCTTACTTAAGGAGAGGAGTTCTGGAATATGACTAAGAGCCTGCCCATGATCCGGCCAAAAATTGATAAGAGTCGATTCTCTCATTTTGCCAAAATGATCGCTGCTGCTAGCGGACGGCCGTGGGCATTCGGCCTCGCCGCATGTTCGATTCTGGTTTGGATAGCGACAGGACCTATATTCAAGTACAGCGACACTTGGCAACTGGTCATCAATACCAGTACAACAGTCATTACATTTTTGATGGTTTTTTTAATTCAAAACACCCAAAACCGCGATAGCCAGGCCATGCATCTCAAGATGGATGAATTGATTCGAGCGGTCAGAGGCGCTCATACGGCGATGATGGACATCGAAGAACTTACGGAGCATGAACTTTATCAGATCAAAAAGCGCTATTGCAATCTAGCAGAAATCGGTCGTGAGCAGCTGCGGCGGGGGATTCAAGACACCGGTACTCCGGCTATCGATAACCAATTCGACAACCCTCGCGATAGTTGAAATTGAATTGGGTGCTCAGGCATCATCGCCCCCTAAAAAAGGGTAAGGTCGGCGGGGATCGCGAAGATCCCCGCCGTAGTAGTTTAACGAGAAACGTAAACTACTCGATTATTGATAGTGGTCTGATAAAAATAGACGCCATCTTCTGCACAATACCAACTGCCATCGGACCAGGAGCAATCGCCAGGCAAGGAATAAAGTTGGGTTCCCACAGCCCAACGCCGCGAGACTCTCCTTGCGGTACGGCGCGCCACGCCTGGCGCGCCGACCACCCCAGGCCTGACGCCGTGTGCACCGCCCACGCCGCGACCTCCCCTAGCCTCGGCGGGTTGACTAAAGCCAACAGAGTTTACTCTGTGATTTTGATCGAATTCAATCGAAAGGTTGGCTCCTAATACTGCTAGGCCAACCAAGATGGACCGCCGCAGGTTCCCAGCGCTTGCTACGGCTACTAAGTTGCTTATGATCGTCATGCTGTCACTACCTTTCGTGCTCCTAGCAGCGTCGCCAGGAATTTGGATTAACCTGCCGTAACCAGATGATGGACTGAGCTAATTTTTGCGCTTCACTCAGCCTTTAGGTCCTTGAATTCCACCTTGGTGGCGGTTGATGGAGCAGAAAATTCAAATAATGAATCTTTAAGGTCTGGATTGGAAATCCAAGAACTGATGTCCACGGTGTAGCTCGGTGAGCCGGTCAGCCCCTTTGAAGTGACCTGAAACCTTTTGAGCAATGGCTCCTTCCCGGCATCTACCCACAATTGCCAGTCGACATTATTCTGCCGCATGGCCAGATGGTGGCACTTGACCCCGGCGATCTCGGCGGTTCCAATGTATGTTCCAGATTCCACATCACCAGTCAGCAGAGTATACGGATCACTGGTAATAAAATCCGACATCGGTGCTTCAACTTGATATTTACTCAAGAGCTTAACGAGGCCATCAAGATCTCCCGATTCATCAGCACTAGCATACATGAGGGATTTGGGATTGAAGGCAACGATCTTACTGCCATCGAAGAAGAAGTTCATCGGCTCATAGCCGCTCTTTTTTGCCACTATTTTATTGGGCCGCTTGAGGGAAATGGCGATCTCCGAATCGAAGGTAAGTTTTTCATTATTGGCTGAGATCGTGTCGCTCTTCGCATGGGCTTTGTAGGTGAAACTTTTCAGGGACGAGAGATGGGCTGCAACTGACTTAAGGACCTCATTGCTTTGTTCATCTATTTTAGGGGCGTCGGCACCACGGGCCACCGCCGCACACAATACAAGAGCGCCCAGACCTACACTTTTTGCTATATTGCCCAACATAAATCCCCCTAAAGTTTTAAATACAGACCGAATACCCTATGGCCAACGAAGGAGTTCGAATCAACTCTGCGCCGACAAAGCACAACAATTCAGCACAACCATGCCGATTGTCGAAGGAGTGCATTTAGTGTGCCAAATGAAATTAGAAATGCCTTAATGCTCAGCGGAGCATTACGCCGTCTGTTCAGGAGCACTCTTAATTTCCAGGACCAAAAGGTGCTTTTGCTGCCGTACATGTGGCACGCATTTCAGTCCGTCAACAAGGCACTGATGTTGAGCTGGGTGGCATCTGTGTTGGCCGAGGTTAGGGATCGGCAGTCGGCGCTCTCATATGCAGGTTGTTTTCTGGCGGCCCCTTAGAGTCATTCGGGCCGCGCGCGTGACCGTGGCTGAAAATATCAGCCCCGGCCGATGCAACCTGACGGCCATTTAATGTATGTATTGACCATCAGTGTCGTGTCATTGCACCGCTGCCGGAGCAATTAGCTTCACCGTCCCTAGGGCCCGTGATGCGTACTTTGCTCGCCATGAAGGTGCCCGACTTGAGGTTGCTCATAGCGGCCACTGGATTCGGCAATACGAATTCGGAAAATAACGCCTTTGGTTGGTTTCAGGCGAATTTGTCTTTGCACAAGGTCATCGGCATCATCATCCGATGGTAGTGAGCTGCTGCTGATCACGTAGGGGCTGAGACGCGACAAGATGAGGTCGAGCGCATCAGCGGCCTCCTGGCCGTGCAATTCCTCAAAAACACCGGAGACAATAACACTCCGCCATTGTCTCATATCCTGAATTTCATCTACTTCTAGACAAACGTTAGGATTCTGCCTTAAAATGCGCAGTTTCTCCCCGCCATTGGTATGGCCATAAACGTAACCTTGATCGAAGACGTAGGTGATTGGCACAATATACGGTCGGTCATGTTCACAGCAGGCAAGGCGAGCGACGCGGTTCGTTAGCAAGACGATATCGATGTGCGATTGGTCAAGATTAGCAATCATGGACCCCCCCCCCTCCTCGGACGACATCCGATACTACCGCCGATCAGACTATACCATGCTGAAATATGCAAGACGCTGGCCAACACCACTAGCGGTCGCAGCTGCATTCAGACGGGCAGGCGTTTAATAGCCGCACCTAGGGCTTCGAGCTTTTTATCCATATTGAGATAGCCGCGCTCGATCTGGTAGATGTTGTTGATCTCGCTTTTGCCCATCGCGGTGAGTGCAGCCATAACCAAAGCCATGCCGGCTCGCACGTCTGGCGAGCTCATATTTGAGCCAAACAGTTGCGAGGTGCCGGTGACGACGATTCGATGCGGATCACATAAGACGATGTTGGCGCCCATGCGCATGAGGTTGTCGGTGAAGAACATCCGACCTTCAAACATCTTTTCGAAAAAAATCACTGTACCGCTGGCCTGGGTTGCAGCGACGATCGCGACGGACATGAGGTCAGTCGGATAGGCTGGCCAG
>Ga0315289_10010560_pt1 | contig 13202 bp, 15 predicted proteins | sample YL17G11_40_MG_FD_203452 | JGI IMG/M metagenome (GOLD analysis project Ga0315289, IMG submission 203452) | Sediment microbial communities from Yellowstone Lake, YNP, Wyoming, USA - YL17G11_40 | ecosystem: Environmental > Aquatic > Freshwater > Lake > Sediment | place: USA: Wyoming | collected...
GATTCGCCTTCTGAATCGTCTCACCGGTTTCGGGGTCAAAAATCGTCTTCAGATGCTTCGTCCGCACCGTGTAGCCTGCGTACGCCAAGAAGCGCAGGAAATTTTCATCGCGCGTCTCGGGAGCGGATTTGACTCCCATATACCAGAAGGCATCCGCCAATTCATCTTCGCCCTTCAGGGTCTTCAGGAGTTTCGCCGGATCGAAAAACCACCCAAGCCCCTTTTTCTGCGTGTAGAACATATTGGCGCCGTCAACAAACATGGAGACGCGCAGCACTCGATTGTCCATCCCGATACTCGCTCTTTAATACCTATGGGAGCAAACCTATTTCAACCCTTCGGCGCCGGACACGACTTCAAGCAATTCCTTCGTGATGGCCGCCTGCCGAGCCTTGTTGTAATGGAGTGTCAGAGTATCAATCAATTCGGCGGCATTTTCTGTGGCATTTTCCATGGAGGTCATGCGCGCTCCCATTTCCGCTGCATAGGACTCCAGAAGCACTCGCCATAGTTGCACATTCACATATCGAGGAAGGATTGCATTCAGGATCTGCGAGACGGATGGCTCGTATATGAAATCCGTGCGACTCTCGCCAACTTCAGATTCATCCGGCACAATGGGCAAAAGCTGCTCGCATATCACCTTCTGTTGAACAGCGGATTTGAATTCATTATACACAAGATAGACTCGATCCATGCCGTGCTGCTCATACCGACCGATGATAATCTCTCCCAGTTTCATCGCATGGCCAAAATTCAATTCGTTGAAGAAATTGGAGAGGGATGAAAGGATGGGCGCTTCACGGCGAGTGAAAAATTCAGTCCCTTTTTTCCCTACCGCAATCAGGAAGAGCTCCGTTTGCGCTTCCTCGTGCATGATCCTCTGCGCCTCACGAATGATGTTCGTATTGAAACTGCCGCACAATCCTCGATCTCCCGTGACCACAACGATGGCGACACTGCGAGCGGGACGCAGGTCGAGCAGGGGATGGAGGCTACGGTCCGTGCGCGCCGCCAAATCTCGAATGACCTGACGCAGCTTCAGAGAATACGGCCGTGCCTTGATAATATTCTCCTGTGCCCGCCTCAAGCGCGCGGCCGCCACCATTTTCATCGCTCGTGTAATCTGCTGCGTCGATTGAACTGAAGCAATGCGCCGTCGAATTTGCTTTAGAGATGGCATTCCCGTTTCAATCCGTGCCGTTTGCTAACATAACGCTTGCGTTTCCTGTTGTCATCGTTAGGTCGGTATCACTTCGATGGGGCCAATCTGCAATTCTGCCCCTTGGCCATGCAAGGGCTGGCCAACGCGCTCAAGAGTCAACAACGCCAATCCAAGATGCATCTGATCCATTTTCACAGGAGCACAGCGAGCAGCGTAGAAGAGTTTCCTGTCCAGCCAAAAACTTATTTTGCCAGTACTCCGTTCATATTGAAGCGTGTATTTATGACGTTGACCCGGCGTGAGTCTGCCCCAAGCTTCCGTAATCGCAGCGAAGGCGTCCGGTTCGGCTGCGCCACCCGGCGGGGTCATCCGCATACAGAGCGCACCTGCAAGCGTCCCATTGGAGACCGCTCCTAACGCCATGCCGCCGTTCATGTCGCACAAGAAAAATCCCGCCATCGCATCGCGCAAAACAAAGGGATCATTGTTCGAGCAGAGGACTGCAAATTCAACTTCCAAAGTCAATACTCCGCTTTCCGGCACGGCGATGGGCTCTTTGCTGATTACCAGATGCTTGAAATCATCAAAAGGAGAGGCCTCCGCCTTGCGTGTGAAGGGATTCACTCGCAGAATCAGAGTTTTTTCTCCAAAATCCACTTCGGCTCCAGGTTCTTCAAAACGCCAAGGGCCTTCCGGCCCCGGACTCTCGAATACCTCCCACTTGTCGCTTTGAAGTTCTTCCGCCGACCAATCTTCAAATATCATAAGCAAATCCACCATTTAAACCGTTATTCAGAAAGACAACCTTCCCCACTCTTCCCGTCAGGACTCCATCTCCTATCCGACCGAAAACGCGGCCCGAAAGTCCTCGACAAGTTTCTTAAGTTGCGTTTCGAGCTCATCATCCAACTTCTTTCGATCGGCAATTGTCTTCAGTGTGCTCGCGCCATTTGAACGGAAATAGCGCATCATCTCCGTTTCACATCGCTTCATCTGCAGCAGCGGAATACTGTCGAAATAACCGTGAGTCGCCACCCAAAGAATCGCCACCTGCTCTTCGACAGGCCATGGGGTGTACTGCTCCTGCTTCAGGATTTCCACCAGCCGCTCACCGCGTGTAAGCTGCGCCTGAGTGGCTTTGTCCAAATCCGAGCCGAACTTGGCAAAGGCAGCGAGTTCCCGATACTGTGCCAAATCCAAACGCAGTGAGCCTCCCACTTGCCGCATCGCCCGTATCTGCGCATTTCCACCAACGCGCGAAACCGAGATTCCCACATTAATTGCCGGCCGAATCCCCGAATAGAAAAGCTCACTTTCAAGAAATATCTGACCGTCTGTGATTGAGATGACATTCGTCGGAATATATGCGGCAACATCGCCTGCCTGCGTTTCGATAATGGGAAGCGCTGTGAGACTCCCGCCACCCAGACTGTCCGTCAGCTTGGCCGCCCTTTCCAGAAGGCGCGAATGCAAATAGAAAATGTCACCCGGGTAGGCCTCACGCCCCGGCGGACGACGCAAGAGAAGCGAAAGCTGCCGATACGCCCAAGCATGCTTGGTCAAATCATCATAGATACAAAGCGCGTGCCGACCATTGTCGCGGTGATACTCGCCAATGGCAGCACCGGAATAAGGCGCCAGAAATTGGATCGGTGCAGGCTCCACCGCCGTTGAAGACACGATAATCGTGTGCTCCATCGCCCCTGCATCTTCGAGCGTCTTGATGACCCTGGCAATCGTCGAACCCTTTTGGCCAATCGCCACATAGATGCAGACCACATCCGAGTTCTTCTGATTAATAATCGTGTCAATGGCGATGGCGGTTTTCCCTGTTTGCCGGTCACCAATAATAAGCTCGCGCTGGCCACGACCAATGGGAATCATGGCATCAATCGCTTTGATTCCTGTCTGGAGAGGTTCCTTGACGGGCTGCCGTGTAATGACGCCCGTAGCCTTGCGCTCAACCGGATTGAACTTCGTTGCATTGATAGGTCCCTTTCCATCGAGAGGGAATCCCAAAGGATTGATCACACGCCCAAGAAGCTCATCCCCAACCGGCACTTCCACAATGCGCCTCGTGCGCTTAACTTCATCCCCCTCTTTGATCAGGGCATCGGAACCAAAAAGCACGACACCGACATTGTCCTCTTCAAGGTTCATGACCATGCCAAAAACGCCGTTCGGAAACTCGACAAGCTCACTCGCCATGACCTTCTCAAGTCCGTAGACACGCGCGATGCCGTCACCGACATAGACGACCTGGCCGATTTCGTCCACGGCTTTTCCGGCACGAAAGCCGGCGATTTGTTCGCGTAAGATGCTGGTAATCTCTTCCGGTCTTATTTCCATCTCAACTCCGAATGAAACAAATCAAACCTCTATCCCGCGGCGAGCGTCTGGCGCATCTCGAAAAGCTTTCGCCGAAGGGAACCATCTTCAAGCCGATCCGGCCAACGCACCTGCAAGCCTCCAAGGAGTGAAGCGTCCACAAGCCAAGTAATCACGGGCTGCTTCTCCGTGCATCCTCGAAGATATCGGATGATCTTCTCCTTGAGGTGCGAATCCGGTTCGATCGCGGTCGTGACCGTCACCATAATCTCGCGATGTTGCTCACGCCACAGCACCTCAAAAGCGGCGATGACTTCCGGTAGGATAGTCATTCGCCGCTTCACGAGCAGCACATGCAGGAATTGCCGAGTGATTTCGCTCAGCCGGTCGCCGAAGACATTCTCCAGAAATTTCTGTTTTTGTGCCAGCCGTGCCGTCGGCGCGCTCAGAATCTCACGAAACTCGGGCATCTGAACTTGCAGCTCGCCCAAGAGCTTCATTTCAGCCCGAACTCTCTCAAGAGCATCTTGCTCCGTGGCCACTTTGAGAAGCGAACGCGCATAGCGCTTGACTAAGGGTCCCGAGTGCATCAGGCTGTTTCCTCAAGACTATCACGAATCAGCTTCTCATGGTCTTCGCGCGTGATGACGCGACCCAACAATTTCGAAGTCGCCTTGGCTGTCAAGTCCGCCACATCTTCACGTAGGCGCTTGCGCGCGGATTCCTCTTCACGAGTAATCTCCGTTTTCGCTCGCTCCAGCATTTGTTGGGCAGCGGCCTTCGTCTGCGCGACCTCTTCGGCGCGAACCTGCGCGGCCGCCTCTTGCGCCTCTTGGATAATCCGTGTCGCTTCCTTCTTCGCTCCGGCGACCGTCGCTTCGTATTTGCGAAGAAGCTGACCCGATTCCTCCCGCTCTCGACGAGCGGTTTCGAGATCGCCCTTGATGGAGGCTTCGCGGTCCGCCAGTGCCTTCAGGATTGGCTTCCAGGCGAATTTCGACAGAAACCAGAGAAGAACAAGAAAGAGAATGATCGTCCACAGAATGGACCCGGGATCCAAGCGAATGATGTTTTGCAGTCCCATGGGAGTGCCTCACATTGTTGGCGCTGAAGGGGCTACTTGAGAGAGATTAGAAGACAGATGACCGCATTGAAAAAAGCCACGCCTTCAATCAGGGCGGCAGAAATCAGCATCGCAGTCTGAATCTTGCCTGATGCTTCCGGTTGGCGGGCAATGCCTTCCATCGCACTGCCACCGATTCGACCGATTCCGAGCGCCGCCCCGAGAGTCACGAGTCCTGCTCCCAAGCCAGCCCCCATAATGCCAATGGCCATTCCTTCCATAACCTATTCCTTATTTTGGATGTGGTTTATGATAGATAACGCGATTGATAAATCTTGTCGTCAAGCGGACCGAAGCGCACTGCCGTGCGGCGCTACAAAATCCTGCCCTCGTTCTGATGATCCCTAATGTGCTGGGTGCATGCTCATGCCAATAAAAACAGCGGAGAGAATTACGAAGATATACGCCTGCAGAAAGGCGATGAAAATCTCGAGGAGGGAAATCGCCAGAGCACCGGCAATGGAAAGCGGCGCTATCAGCGGCGTGGCAATCAGACCCAGAAAGGCCGCCACGACCGCATGACCTCCAAGCATGTTGGCAAAGAGTCGCATGGTGAGTGCAAAAGGTTTCACAAAGAGGCCGATGATCTCGATGGGAAGAATAATCGGCACAACGAAAATCGGGACGCCCGGTGGAATGAAGCTCCGCAGGTAGCCAATCGGCCCCTGCCTCAAGATGCCCATCACAATCATGAGGAGCAGCGTCAGCGAGGCCAATCCCGCCGTCACATTGATATTGCCCGTCGGGCTGGCTCCCCATGGAACAAGTCCTAAGAGGTTGCTGAAGAGAATAAAGAAGAACAGGGTGAGGAAATAGGGCATGAATCGGTGGCTTTCCTCTCCCAAATTCGGTCGAACCACTTCATCGCGAAGGAAAACGACAATCACTTCGAAGAAATTCGCCAGACCGTGCGGCACCACTTGCTTTTTCCGATAGGCTGTGGCAATCAGTAGAATCAGCAGCACCGCCGCCACGACCATCATCAATACATGCTTCGTGACTTGAATCGAATATCCGGCAATGTGGAATTCAGGCAAGGGAATGTGAAAACCGAGAATCTCATAGTCCGGCGCATCAAGGAGGTGATGCTTGAGTGTTGTGACGACGGCGCTCTCCCCGTTCCCTTCATGGCCTGTCGTTTCCGAAGCCATCGCAGGATGAAAGGATGCCGCGAGACAAAGACACGAAATCAATGCGAACGCAAGAAGCGGAAGATTGAGGCGGGAGCGTCGTGGCGGGACTTGTATCATCTTAGGAAGGGGGAGAACCTATTCTCTGACTTGTTCGTTTTGGATAGAGGCGGCGGATTCGGCGCGTAGCCCACAGGATCTCAACGGCAAGCAGGACCATATAGCTGATCAAAAGAGCCCACACAAAAGGCCTGAGCGGAACCTCGACGAGTCGAATAACCGCCCAAATGCCCGCCATGCCAAGGAGTATTTTTATGCCGAATCCGATTCCCCACGCCTTTAGCAACGACGGGGGCCCATGCGGAATTGCCCGGGCCAGAAGCACCCATGCGGGCAGGGATATGAGTGCCGCAAAGAGAATCCCGCCGGCCAGCGGCAAAATCACGATGGCCCCTTTTCCTTTTTTCCGCCATTCTCCGATTCTCTGACCTTGCGCACCAAATACCAGAAGCTGCCCCCCAGTCCCCAAAAGACCCCGACCAAAGTAAAAAGCGGCATCGTGTGCCACCTCTGATCAAGCCATCGCCCGGCAAAAAAACCAAGCAATACCGCGATCGTGAAGGTGAGGCCGAAGTTGACGAAGACTGTCCAGCGTTCCCCAGAGCGAGCCTTCATAGGGCAAGCTCAGAGCTCCGCCTGACTCGCCTGCTCCAAAACAGAAGCGAGAAGCGACGAGGCAGGCATGCTGCTCAGCCTTTCGCCCATATTGCTCCGCCCGCAGAAAACGGCGCCTTCCACAATCACGAGCTTGGCGGCGAGAAGGTCTCCTTCCAAGCGACCGGTGTTCTCAAGAGTGACCCGACCCCGAGCGGTCAGTGTCCCCTTCACACGACCTGCCACAACGATGTGCTCAGCCTCAATATTGCCGTCCACACTCCCCGTCGCTCCAATGGTGACCGTCTCGGGGGAAGAGATCTCGCCAATCACCGCGCCGTCAATACGGATGCTCCCCTTCGTTGTGACCGTGCCCCTGATTTCGGCATCATTGCCCAACAGAGTCGAAATCTCTCCAGTGGAATTGCGCCGGAGCTCATTTCCATTCCGTTTCACCATGCGATGTTTTCCTCCAAATATCATAGAGATATTCATTCTCCCGCAAGGAAAGTTAATGGGTCAATCGGTTCATCCGCACGCCAGACCTCGTAGTGCAAATGCGGCGCTGAACTCCTTCCTGAGGTCCCCAAGAGAGCAATGGGCTCTCCTTGTTCAACCTGCTGCCTCGGAGAAACCAACAATACTTCATTGTGGCCATACAGACTGAAATAGCCCGAACGGTGCACCAAGACGACGAGATTGCCATACAGGTAAGTCCAATCGGCGAAAACGACAAGTCCGGACGCCGCGGCCACAACGGGCGTTCCCAACCGTGCGGCAATGTCCACGCCCAAATGCTGCCCGCCCGTTCGACTGCCCCGCTTCTGGAAAGTGCGCGTCACATAGCCGCGGACTGGGGGATTGGTTGGCAGGTCAGCCGGAGTGAAGAGATGTTCCTGCATTCCACGCAGCAAGGAAGGCTCAATACCGGCCTCAGTCCATGATTCCATCGCGGCATTGCGGTAAGTGGGGCCGATTTGCATTCCCAAACCCGGCCGATTTGCCGATTCTGACAGAGTATCGGGAAAGCGTGTGAGGAGGGCCCGCCGAAGCTGTCCTTCGAAAGACTTCAGCTCCGAAAGCTCCGCCCCAATCTCCTGAAGTCGCAGACTCGAACCCTCCAGCTCTCGCAATTGGGCTACCAGCGGCTCGACCTGCCGGGCTTTCGCCGCCGCGGCCCAGAAAAGGAAAGTCTCCGCGATAGCATACACAATCAAAGAGACTAATATTGCACAGGCGAGAAGAACCCAAGGTCGCGCAATCCGAAACTGGCGAACTGCGCGATCACCATCTCCCAGAATAAGCAGAGTCCAACCGTGAGCCTTAGCCATGCGTAATTCGGCAAAGAGAGCCTGTGGGGATTCTAAATAGTTTAATATATAAAAATTCCTTCAAGTTGTCAACCGCTTGTCCCGCGACCTCCCGCCCAACGCCTCTGTCGTGCACACTCGAAAAGCAATACTCCGGTCGCCACGGAGACATTCAAGGATTCAACCGTTCCCAATAGAGGAATGCTGACCTGCACATCGGCCGCTTGCTTGAGCAAATGCGATACTCCCCGGCCCTCCGCCCCCATGATGAGCGCTACGGGCCGGCGCCAATCGAAATCACCGTAATTGGCCTCTCCCTCGCCTGTGGCTGCCACAACCCAAACTCCATTCTCTTTTAGGAAGCGCACGGCTTGATGCAAATTCCCCACCTCGACAAACGGTACGGAAAAGACGGCTCCCGCCGACGCCTTCACTGTGACGGAGCTTAGTGGAGCGCGCCGTCGTGCAGCGACAATGACTCCATTGACACCCGCGCATTCAGCCGTCCGAAAAATCGCCCCGAAGTTCTGTGGGTCTTCGACACCATCCAGGATGAGAAAGAGTGGCCATTCAATTCGATTCAGCGCCTCGGCAACAAACGCCTCAAGATCATGGCGCGGCGGAGGCACCGCGGCCGTCGCCACCACACCTTGATGAACCTCTCCACTCTCTTCTTTTTTGGAAAAATGACTTCCATTCAGCCTTTGCGCTGCCAGGGCCTGCTCAGAGGCCAGACGCTCTATTTCTTGGATGCTCTCTCCATGCGCACGGGGCGCAATCCAAAGTCGGCGCACCCGATGTGCGCGAAGAGCCATCAAGACAGGGCGGCGACCATAGATGCGCAGAAGCCCAGCCTCCGGGCCGGGCTCCTCATCTCCCCTTCTCAGTTCAGACTTCTCCTTCAATCAGCTCTACCAACCTTTCAAGGTCTGAATCGGAATAGAAGTCCAGTTCGATGGTGCCTCCCTGGGCACGAGTGCGAATCTTTACGCGCGTCGAAAGCCGACGCCGCAGTCTATCTTCAATCCGCGCCAGGTGACTGCGGCGGCGCTGTTCCGCGGGCTTCGAAGCAAGACTCAAATGCGAAGATTCTTCGCGGGAACGCGCCATCCCCTCTGCTACTCGCACACTGACCGCGGCGGCCAAAAAGCGCCGATGCAGTGCCAGCCGCGTCTTGTCATCTTTGGCCGATAGCAGTGCCCGCGCATGGCCCATTGTCAGCTCCCCCCTGCGAAGACTCGACTTGATTTCATCCGGAAGTTTCAGCAGTCGCAGGATATTGGCGACATGCGTGCGACTCTTTCCCACGCGCGCGGCGATCTGTTCTTGCGTCATCTGACAATCTATCTGCAAACGCCGAAACGCCTCGCCCAGTTCAATAGCGTTCAAGTCCTCCCGCTGAATATTCTCCAGAAGAGAAAGCTCCAACATCTCCCGGTCAGAGCCGACCTCCACAACTCGCGCCGGGATGCGTTCAAGGCCGGCCTCGCGCGATGCACGCAAGCGGCGCTCTCCCACAACAATCTGGTACTTTTCCCCATGGCGCCGCACAAGGATCGGCTGCAACAACCCGCTCGTGACAATGGATTGCTTCAGCTCTTCAATGCCAAGCGCGTCAAAGGTCTGCCTCGGTTGGAACGGATTCGGCTCGATGCGGCCAATTTCAATTTCGGCAACATTGCCGACCGATTCAGCCAGGGTTTCACTTTCTGCAATGAGGGCACGCAGCCCTTTTCCAAGATGTGACGACTTCACAATATCTCTCCTGCGCCATCTTTCTGCGCGGCGAGGAATTCGATGGTCAATTCATGGTAGTTCTGCGCTCCTCGCGAGTTGGGATCATATAGATAGATTGGTTTGCCAAAACTTGCCGTTTCGGAAAGGCGTACATTGCGCGAGACCAGAGTCCGAAAGACCCGACTGCCGAAAACATCTCCAATCTCGTCTCGCACCTGCTTGGACAGGTTCAAGCGCCCATCGTACATTGTAAGCAAAATTCCTTCGATCTCGAGGCCGGGATTCAGGCGTTCTCGAACAAGCTTAATCGTTGTCATTAGACTGGCTAATCCTTCAAGCGCATAGTATTCACATTGCATCGGAATAATAATCGAATGCGATGCCGTCAGGGCATTCAGAGTCAGAAGTCCCAAGGATGGCGGGCAATCAATCAAGATGAACTCATAGCCTCTGTCCAGCTTCTCCAGAGCGCGGCTGAGCACTGTCTCCCGTGCCATCAGGGGCACCAGTTCGATTTCAGCCCCGAATAGCCGCGTGTCCGAGGTGACGATATCAAGCCCCGCAACCATTGTCGGTCGCACAACTTGCCCCAGCGGCACCTCCTCTAAGAGAACATCATAAATGCCCGGCGCCTCTTCTCTGCGTGAAAAGCCAAGACCGGAGCTGGCATTACCCTGAGGGTCTATGTCAATTAGCAGGGCGGACTTACCCTCCATGGCAACGCCCGCGCCCAGATGAATGGCGGTCGTTGTTTTGCCGACGCCCCCCTTCTGGTTTGCTATGGCAACGGCTTTTCGCATAACATCAAATATATGTCAGTCTGTGAGAAATGCAAGAGATTTTTGAACAAAGTGATTTCGTCCCCGCGAAGGTCTGGATTGGGGAAAGCAGGACGACAAGCGAAACTGGAGAGCCTTGACAATTTACGGCGGCTCGTCAAACCGAAGACCGACGAGGCCTTTCGCTGTGCGTGGAGCCGACCTGCATGCCCATTCGCGCCATGTCAGTCAGGAGGCGCGTCGGTTCTACAAGTTGACCCATCATCCAGACGCCGGGCTTGTTTATGGAGCCATCGAGCCATTGAAGAAGGCACGAAACCACCGGAATCGCAGTCGCCTCGTAGCCATCCTGATGAGACAGAATGACTTCAAGCCTCTGGCCATCGGCACTCTCAGCCTCTAATTTCAAGCACAGGCCGAAAGGAGGCCGACCAAAACGGCGAAAAGCCCAGTCCAATGCTCGGGCGCCAAGTCTGGCCCCTCGCCCGTGACGACCGACCTTCAGTAGAAACACCACCATAAACATGGTGTCAATTACCCAATGCCCGAAACCAGCCGAATACATCCCCAGTTCCTCAAGCCCGTGCCGCTCCGGAAGACCATCGAGCTCCGGCAGTTTGTACGGATAGCAGGTCTGCACGCCAAGAGGAGGCCCAAAGTCCATTTCTCTCTTGCCACCTCGTCGAGGCCGCCGCCAGCCACCGTTTTGGTAGATGCGCGAGCCCCACGACAGATTATGCAAATCCTCAAGGAATTCCGCGATGGCCTCGCGAGGCCATTCGCGAAAGCGCATGAGTTCACCCACCGCGACTTTCCTGACCGCCCCCATGTGCGCTGCGGCATACTCCACAAGCGCCGATGGCATCCCGGGGATGATTCCCGCGTCCACAATGAAACAGCGTCCCTGTGCCTCGATTTCAGCGCGTGGCCGATGACAAACCGCGTGGATTTCCCTCGGATTCAATGTGATGTCAATCAAGTCTGTCTGTGCATTCAGTGCCGCTTCTACAACAGTTTCAAAAAAGCCTGCCGTGCGCACGCAATTGACAACGATGTCAGCATCCTGCAAAACTGTCTTCAGAGCTTCTCCGTCTCGGGCATTGACAGAAAGCCCCTGAACGCGTGGCGAAGACAATCCCGTGTTCAACTTCTCCGTGGTTTCCCGAGCACGCTCCAAATCCCGCCCGAGAATGAGTAGCCGCCCATCCGTCTCTTTCAAGAGATGGCGAGCAATCGCCTGTCCGGCACGTCCATAGCCACCAAGAATGGCAAGGGTTTTCATATCGTTTGCCAAAATGATTCTTTAGGATTCCGGCGGAGGGACAGACTGAATGTACAAGTCCTTCAGCAGTTTCTCGTCCACTTCCGAAGGACAGCCGTCCATCAGCGAGGCGGCGAGGAGTGTCTTCGGAAACGCGATAACATCACGAATAGACTTCCCCGTCAGTATCATGAGAACGCGGTCAAACCCGACGGCAAAACCGCCCATCGGAGGCGCTCCATATCGCAAAGCCTCCAAAAGAAAGCCAAAACGCCGCGTCGCCTCTTCTTCGCCGATGCCCAACAGCGAGAAGACTTTGCTCTGCACTTCGGGATTGCTGATACGGATGGAACCCGAAAGGACTTCGCTGCCATTCACCACCATATCATAGGCATGCGAACGGACGGCAATTGGATTCGTCTCGAGAAGTGCTGAGTCCTCCTCAAAGAAACCGGTGAACGGATGGTGGGCAGATGCAAGGCCACCTGTCACAGGATCCTTTTCGAAAAGCGGGAATTCCGTGACCCAAAAAATCGAGATACTCTGTTGTTGAATCAGGCCCAGTGTTTCGCCTAAATACAGCCTCAGTGCCCCCAAGCCTCTCTGAGTCTCTTCGCGCGGCCCCACAGCGATGAGTAAGAGGTCGCCGGTCTTGGCTTCCGTGCGTTCCGTGATATTGCGCAAGACGGCTTCCGAAAGATGCTGTGCCAGAGCTCCCTGCACACCTTCAGTCGTTAGCTTCACGGGAAGAATTCCACCAAGCCCGGCCTTCTTGGCCGCCTCCTCGAATTCAGCGATCTGCTTCCGCGTCCGTCCGGCTTCGCCTTTCAGGCAAATTCCGAGAGCCGCGCCGCCTTTCTCAAGCGCCTCTTTCACAATGCGAAAATCAGTATCCCGCAGATACTCCGTCACATCTACAAGAGGCATTCCAAAGCGCATGTCCGGCTTGTCCGTGCCGTATCTGGCCATAACCTCACGGTAAGTGAAGCGCGGGAACGGCGTCGGTAAATCAACATCCCAAGCGGCCTTAAAAATCTTGCAGAGAAGCGATTCGGCAAGTTCAAAAATCGTGTCAATATCGGGAAACGACAGTTCGACATCAACCTGTGTGAATTCAGGCTGGCGGTCGCTGCGCAAATCTTCATCACGAAAGCAGCGAACAACCTGAAAGTAGCGGTCGAATCCGGCCACCATCAAGATTTGTTTGTAAATCTGAGGTGACTGAGGCAGGGCGTAGAATTTCCCCGGATGCACGCGACTGGGCACCAAATAGTCGCGAGCTCCCTCAGGCGTGCTCTTAACCAAGAACGGCGTCTCTATTTCGAGAAAGTCCTGCTCCGCAAAGTGCTCACGAACGATGGCATAAACGCGATGGCGAAGCGCGAAAATCTCCTGCATTTCCGACCGACGCAAATCCAAATAGCGGTAACGCAAACGCATCTCTTCGCTGGGGCGGATTTCTTCCTCCTCGACGGGGAAGGGCAGCGGCAAACACTGATTCAAAACCTCGATATTGCGAGCATGGACTTCAATTTCGCCGGTCGGGATCTGACGATTGACCGCGCCTTGCGGACGCAGAGCAACCTCCCCTTCCACCGAAATAACCCATTCGCCGTGGAGTCCGCTTGCTCTCGCATAGAGCGCTTGGTCTTCCTCGGGTCGAATAACGACCTGCGTTTTCCCGTACCGGTCGCGCAAATCAACAAAGAGCAAGC
>Ga0315289_10010561_pt1 | contig 13201 bp, 9 predicted proteins | sample YL17G11_40_MG_FD_203452 | JGI IMG/M metagenome (GOLD analysis project Ga0315289, IMG submission 203452) | Sediment microbial communities from Yellowstone Lake, YNP, Wyoming, USA - YL17G11_40 | ecosystem: Environmental > Aquatic > Freshwater > Lake > Sediment | place: USA: Wyoming | collected...
GTGGGGGGCCTGGCAATGATGGAGGTGACCAGCCCCCGGCCTCAGGCCGGGGGCTGCCATGCCCCCAAGGCTACTGGTAATTGCGCAGCACGACTGGCAGATAGACGAAGCGCTGGCCTACGTGGGTGGTCAGCACGCCTGCGTCGCGCTTGGTCGGATCGGCCTGTGAAGTGGCGGTCACAGTGATGATGCCGGTGCTCCCGCGTGAAACACTCGCCGGGATGCCGGCGTAGACCTTCACGTCCACTCCTCCCCCTGCTCCCAGGCTCAGCGGGTTGGCCGAATAGGTCACCGTCCAGGTGCTGGGTCCACTGTGGCCCAGCCCGATGACGTCGGCCACGTTGCCCGTGTTGGTCACGCGCAGTGTGTAGGTCACCGTCTGGCCGGGGTTGCCGGTGCCGGCCGCCGTGTGCGGCGCGACTGCCACCCCGCGCGTGATTGTACCGGCGTAGGCTGTCGTCGTCAGCACCGACGTGTCCCGTTTGCTCTTGTCCCCCTGGGACGTGGCGGTGATGGTGGCCCGGCTCCACTCGCCGTTTGTGGCCGTGGAGGAGATATGCACGGTGACGTTGAACTGCACACTCCTGCCCCCTGCCACCGGCCCGGCCGAACCTGGCCACTGGGTCGTCCATGGCCTCCCGGCCACGCTGCCGGTGATGGCATAACTGTCGGTCACGTTGCCCGTGTTGTAGAGCGTGAGCGTGTAGGTGATGGTCTGGCCGGGGTTGGCGGCCATGCCGCTGCTCGCCGGCTGCAGGTCCACGCCATAGTAGACGATGATGTTGCTGGTTTGAGCGTTGTTGTTGGTAGTGTCCCGATCTGGCGTGGCGGTGCCGATGGAGGTCGAGTTGGACAGCGTCCCGCCGCCGCTGAGCGATGGGCTGACCTGGGCCGTCACGGTGATGATGCCCCACCCCCCGCCGGGCACGCTGCCCATGGACCACACGTAGCGCCCGCTGGGAACCGGCGCAACCCCCATGTAGGAGGACCAGGTGCTGTAACCGGCGTTGACCAGCCAGGTGTGGAGCAGGTCGGTGATGACTGTGCTGGCTGCCGCTGCCGGGCCATAGTTGGTGTAGACGAGCGTGTAGGTCAGCCAGTCACCAGCGCGGAGTGTGGGCGGCATAGCCGTCTTGCTGATCGCCACGTCGGCTGTCTGTACCGTGACCGTAACCGAGGCGACGTTGGGCAGTGCCTGCACCTGGTATTGCTCCTGCGTCGTGGTCGTGATCTCCACCGTGTTCGTGATGATGCGCTGCCGGTCGCGGATGGTGGGGTCCACCCGGGCCGTGATGGTGATCGTGCCGCCCTGGTTCCACTCCAGCGTGCCCGCCGTCCAGGTGTAGGTGTCGTGCGCTACCAACGTGCCGGTGTAGTTGAGCGTGTACGTGGCACTGGCGTTCGTCAGCCCGCCGGGGAGTACGTCGGAGATGACCACGTTCTCGGCGGTGTGGCCTGCGTTTCCGAAGCCAATGGTGAAGGTGACCCACTGGCCGGGTATGGTGATGGCCGGGGTGGTCGCCTTCCGTACCCACACGTCGGCCACCGGGGAGACGGCCACAGCCCACTCGACCTCAGTCTGGATCGGGTCACCGGTGGGTGTCGGCGTGTCGCCCTGGCCGTTCTGCCCCCAAAAGTTCTCGACGTCCGGCCCCCACGCGTTCACGTATCCTGACGGTCCCCACACGCCGCCAGGGCTGTCTGTGGCGACGACGCGGTAGACGTCGTGGGAGACGTTGCCCGCGTCGTTGTGGATAGAGTCGGGCGGAGCCGGGGGATGCTTATGGGGCGTCAGCCAGCCGTTGGCGACGCGCCCCGTATAGATGGGCATGCCGGGCATGGGGCCAGCGCCAGCGTAGGGCCAGGTCCGTTCGATGCGGTCGAACCAGGGATCGGAGAAGCCCACGTACCCGCCCTGCTTGTCCACGCCAGGGAGCGTCACGTAGTGGCCGCCCAGGCGCACCCATCTAGACCCAGGGCCGGTGGACTGGTTCTGCCAGAACCCCAGCAGCAGGATCACGTCTTCGCTGATCTCCACCTCTTCGGCCACCCACCAAAAGTCAGGGGACTTGACCTGGGTGATGACGTATTCCTGGCGCAGGCCGCGGTGTGTGATGTACTGCTCGATGCCGTTGTACAGGTCGGTGACGGTGGTGCCGCTGTGCGCCAACCCGCTCTGGCGTCCGTCGGTGTCCAAGTACAGGGCCAGGTCGTCTACCAACTGGGTGGCAGCGGTCTGATCCTCTACGTTCAGCGGGTCGTGGTCATCCCAGAGGGGTGGCATGCTGGCGTAAGTATTGATCAGCGGGTAGTGGTCGTTGGTAGGAATCGGCGGTTGATAGGGGGGGAGCGATGGGCCGACCGGGCTGGGCTCGAACTTGGAGTCGAACCACCACAGTGAGTTGGCTGCCGCTGCCGGGCCACAGAACGACCACCGCCTGCTTATTGGATTCATCCAGTTGTCCTGCTTCTGGTCGAAATCGGGGACGCCGTTGGGGGCATAGTCTACCCACGGTTGCCAGCGGTCCTGCTCCTGGTCCCAGTAGCCACTGGCCTTCCAGTCGTAGGCGGAGACGGCCAGGGCATACTCGACCTCGACCTGGAGCGGTCCCCCTCGCCCCGGTTCGGTGGGGAATTCGGGGTGAGGGTTGGCACCCCATGCGGCTTCGAATTCTTCCCATGGATAGCCCGCCGGCCCCCACGTGCCACCGGGGCTGTTGGTGGGCAGCACTCCATAGATGTCGTGGGAGACGTTGCCGGCATCGTTGTGGAGTGTGGCGGTGATGTGGGGGATGGGGGTGTGGGGAGTGAGCGTGCCGCTGAGCACACGGCCCCACGGGCTGAGGCCGCGCTCTACCGCGTCCAGGAAGGGATCGCTGAAGGCGATCGTGCGGCTCATCGGCCCCACGCCGGCCACAGTGACAAAGTGGCCGCCCGTGCGCGCCCAACGGGTGGTGCCGTCTGGTTCCTGCACCCACTCCCAGAACCCCAGCAGCAGGATCACGTCCTCGCTGCGCATGACCTCTTCGGCCACCCATTCGATGGAAGGGGAGACGACGAGCGTTACAATATAGTCGTCCCACAGGCCGCGATCGCGCAGATACTGCTGGATGCCGTGGAACATGGTGACGATGTGCGTGCCGGTGATGCCCTGGTTGGTGCCGAAATAGTGGTTCGCCAGGTCGTCTACCAGCGGCACTACGTTGGAGGTGTGGTGGTCGTCCCACGCGCCATACGGCCGCACCAGCCGGTAAGTGTCGCTGATCGCGGGCGGCGGAGTAAGGGTGCGCGTCTCGAATTTAGAGTCGAACCACCACAGCGAGTTGGCCGCGGCCACCGGGCCACAGTGGGTCCATAGCGGGCCCATCATGCTGGGCCGGAACCAGCCGTCCTGCTTCTGGTCAAAGTCAGGTAAGCCCGAAGGGGCATAGTCCTGCCACGGGCCGGGCTTCCAATACAAGGTGCCCCAGTCGCTAGAGGAGGTCAGGTGGCCCCAGGTGGAAGGGGTAGTCCAGAAGGCCCCCCGGGGCCAGTAATAGTCCCCGCCGGGCGTCCACGCGTTGATCATGCTGAGGCCCAAGACCTGGAATGTACCGGCGGCGAGTCCCAGTTTACCGTATTGGATGCGGAATTCGGCCTGCCAGCCAGAGAGAGAGGTCGTCGTCATTGCCGTCCAGGAGATGGGAGCGGTCGGACTGCCCCATGCGGTGCCGGTGCCACGGTTCTCCTGGGCAGAGCCCGCGCGGGTGACGCTGAAACAGTAATCGTCGCTCTGCGGGGCTGTGCCTCCGTCGTGCTGGGCGTCCACGAACACCTGGGCGGCTGAGCCAGCGGTCTGTGGGTTGGGGAAATCGAACGCCACGTACAGATAGGTGGCATCCTCTCTGAAGAAAACCTCCACGTCGCCACCGTAACCGCGAAAGGTGGCCTTGCCAGCGCCGGCGTACTCGCCGGGACTGATGTGCCCATCCACGGTGGGTGTTGAGCCGTAGGGTGCGTCCGCAACGCTTGATTCGCTCAAGTAAGGCGGGGGCAGTGCCTGGGGGGCCGCAGGCGCAGTCACCACCTCCTCCGCCCAGGCGGCCGCTGGCTGCCACGACGCCAGCGCCAGCGCCACGCCCCCCAGCGCCGCCAGCGCCAGGCCGGCTGCCACGAACAGTCTGATCGGTTTCATCGTATACCTCCTGCTTCCATGGCCTCTCCGTCTCCCTCCCCGGTCAGCAGGGATGCCCGGATCCACATAAACGCGACACCGGGACGAAGTGAATCGCCCCGGTGTGCTGCCAGCCAGCCCTCTCCTCACCAGGGCTGTGATTGAGATTCTTCGCCGCTTCGCTCTTAAGCGAGATTCTTCGTCGCTTCGCTCCTCAGAATGACGGGAGACAGTACGCTTCCGCCGGACCACAGTCCGGCGGTCCCCCCTTGGTTGCTCACGCCGGACCACAGTCCGGCGGTGTGTGGCCTGTGCTGAACAGAGGACTGGATCAAGATGCCGGCACAAGTGTCGTGCGCGTCGTACCCCCTCGATCCTGGTACGTGACCTGCCAGTGCGGTGCCCACGCCAGCCCGAACAGGTCCACCTCGATGTCCGTCCGCCGTGGCGCAACCGGCACCTGCTCCGCCTTCTGCAATGCCTCTTCCCAGCGGCTGCGCACCGCGCTCGCCTGTGCCTGCAACTCCTCTTCCAGTTGCTTCATCTCTTGTTGCAGCGCTTCGACCGTATCCCCGGCCTCCGTCACCTTCATCTTCGCCAGGCTGGCCTGGCGCTGTTTGCTCAGTGCCGTCGAAGCCATCCGCGTCGAGCGCCGCCCCAGGAACAGCCCCACCACCGATTCTCCCACGGCAACCACCGTCTCTCGCTTGCGGGCCTCGACCTCGGCCTGTTGTCTCTCGAGCGTCGCCTCTGCCCGGCGCAAGCGCTCCTTGAGTTGGACCAACCGCTTTTCGTATTGCCCGCTCGTCTTGTCTACCTCGGCGTCCCGCTGCTCACGCGCAGCCTGCTGCACTCGCATCATAAAGTCTCGTTCGTTCTCCCCAGGCTGCGAATACGTCTTTAGCGCCGGGCTATACAGCAACGTCAGCCGGCTGGTCCGGTACAGGTGGTCTACCAGGTCCTTCTTCAGCGCAGTGAACTGCTGGGCCTGGGTGACCGACTTGGGCAGTTCGTCAAAGTAGGCCTCCGGCTCGGGTTGTTCGCTCAGGTCGCGCGCCGTCAGGTCCAGCGGCTGGGCCTGTTCCCACGCCCGCACCCCTGCCCCTTCCGGCGGTTGGCCCAGCAGCGCAAAATCCTCCCGCTCGCTCACGTTCCGGCGCTGCTCTACAAAGTGGACGCGCCCCAGCCCTAGCAGGCCTGGCACGTAGAGCAGGTGGCGGCCTTTCACCTCGATCGTCCCGCCTTCCCGGCTTTCGACGTCGGCTGTGACAGCCGCGTCCGGCTTGCGCACGGGCAGGTAGAACTGCTGAATCTCGGGCGGCAGCGACGCAGGTGAGGTGGCCAGGGCAGCCGCCGGTGCGGTGGCCGCGGCCGACCCAGGCCTGGCGGCTACCGGCTGGCCGGGCAGTCCGCCGGCCCTGGCCGTTGGTGCAGTCACCGGCCCATCGGGCTGGCGGTCCTTCATCAACTCGCGCACCTGCGTACGGGTCAGCGGCCCGCGCAGGTAACTCAGCGCCCAGCGCGTCTGGAAGGTCACCGGCGCTTCCTCGTGGACGTTGTGCAGCAGAAAAACCCGGTTCCCCAGCGCAGAAATCAGGCGGCTCAGTTCGTTCCGGTTCAGCGTGCGACCTGCCGTGGACGAAGCGCTCTCGAGTCCATCCAGCAACCGCGCCTTGTCCTGCTCCGTCTGCAGCCGGCCGACCAGCCACGTCCCGGCGTTGGTCAGCCCCTTATAGTCCAGGTCAACCGGGTTCTGCGTCGTCAGCACGACCCCCACGCCAAAGGCCCGCGCCTGCTTCAGCAGCGTGAGCATGGGCTGCTTCGCAGGAGGATTCGCCACGGGAGGGAAGAAGCCGAAGATCTCATCCATGTACAGCAGCGCGCGCAGGCTCGTCGTGCCCGGCTGCGTGCGCATCCAGGTGATGACCTGGTTCAACAACATGGTCACGAAAAACATACGCTCGGCGTCGCTCAGGTGAGCGATGTACATGATCGCGTGGCGGGGCTTCCCGTCGGGCGTGCTCAACAACCCGGCCACGTCCAGCGGCTGCCCCTGCAGCCAGGTCTGGAAGCCCGGGGCCGCCATGATGTTGTTCAGGCTCATCGCCAGTCCAAAGCGCTCCTTCTGTGGGAAGAAGGTATCTACGTCGAACACGCCCAGTTGCCGCATGGGCGGGTTCTGGATCGCCAGGATGATCTTGGCCAGGTCCAGGTCCTGGCCCTGGCGCCAAAAGTGCTCGAACAGGTTCGAAAGCAAGATGTGCTCCCGGGAGCGTATCGGATCGGCCTCGATGCCCACCAGCCCCAGGATCGCGCCGACCGTCCCCTGGATGCGCTCGCGCAAGAGTTCTGCGTCGGTATCCCAACTGAGCGCGGGCGCGGCGAAAGACTGCAGGATGGACACCGGGACCCCCGCTTCGCTGCCGGGCGTATAGATCACAAAATCCGCCGCCTCACGCAACATCTGGATGCGCTTTCCATCCTGCCCCCAGTCAGCCAGCCCCTTGCGCCACAGTTCCGCCTGCTGCGCGGCGAACTCATCCTCGCTCATCCCCTTGCGCCGGGCGTCGTCCACGTTGATCCAGGGGCGAAAGTCTGCGGGCTGGAGTTGGGGGAACCCCAGGAGCAGGTTGGTAATGTCCCCCTTGGGGTCAATGACGATCGCGGGCACGTGGTCAATCGCCGCTTCTTCGAGCAGCACCGTGCACAGCCCGGTCTTGCCGCTGCCCGTCATCCCTACGCACACCGCGTGCGTCGTCAGGTCCCGGGCGTCGTACATCACCAGTTGGTCCAGCAGTTTTCCCTTGGTGACGTCGTATTCCTTCCCCAGGTAAAAAGCGCCGAGTTTCTCAAAGTCCATCGCCTTGACTCCTCTCTATCAACAGTTGTGTGTAAAACAGAACTGTTGATAGCATGGCACACAACCCCCAGGTTGTCAAGATCATCCCGACTGGGGCTGACCACCTCTTAGTGCAAACAACTGCACCGTTTCCTCCTGCGTGAGCACCCAGATCGTGTAAACTCCAATCGCTGTCCCGATCGGCATGTTGAACAGGTCTACCACGGCCAGGACCATCACCAGGATCCTGGCCCAGGGCTGCCACTTGAGCAGCCCAATCCCACCGATGATCCCAGGCAGGAACAGGACGACCAGGAGCGCCGACACGCCGCACCCCACGCTGGTCAGGATCGTCATGACCTGCCGATCCTCCACGAGGATCCCGGTTCCGGTCAGGCTGACGAGGACGATGGCCGCGGCCAAAAGGCCCAGGACGCCGAGCCCGATGTGGAGCACACCTGCGACTGTGACGTGCTGCTTCATTTTCTTACCCTCCTCGTTACAGAATGTGCCGGGACAACCCGGCCTTGACCGCATGAATCAACCCCGGCTATTGAGGTGGGCCAGAGTGCAATGCCTCCACCGCATCCACCTCCGCTGAGTTGTTGCTGTCCCCCTCGACGACGGCATCGTCTGTGATTCGAACGTATTTGGCGAATTGCAGACCGACGGGTTGTAAATCCAATTGCGCAATCTCTTCTGCAATACCAAGGTCTTTCCAGTCTACCCCATCAGTACTGACCTCGACCCGCACGTGTTCGTCATTCTGAGGGTCGCCGGTAATGGATAGGTCAGGCCCTAGCCCGTTGACGATGGAGTTGTCGGTGAACTCGACTGTCACAGAGCCGCCGGTGCCCAGGGCGAGCAGGCCGCGGCAACATGGATCCACCACGGCATCCGGCGGCCCCAGCACGTACCCTGGGTCGTTCCCCACCTGATCCCACATGCCATTCTGAACGGGCCCCCGCTCGTACGCAATCACGCGATCCGCATAGGGCGAACCCGGCGTTGGCACGGCTGTGGGTGGGATGGGAGTGGGCGTGGCGGCCGGCGGGAGCGGGGTGGCTGTAGCGGCCGGTGTTGGAATGCCGCCGCAAGCGCTCAGCGTCAGGCCGGCCGCTATGAGAAGGATCAACAATTGCTTCATACGAGACCTCCTGTCAAATGTGGTGGGCCTGCTGCATGGCCCGCATGCCGTTGACGTGCTACACCAACTGTCGTGAGACCTTTCGTCCCTCACCACGCACAGTGTAGTGCAACTTGGCCCACAAGTCAAGACCACAAGTTTGACACAATCGAACATTTGTGCTACAATGCAAGCACAATCAGCGGGCAAGAACCGCCCAGATAGTCGTCGAACAAGCTGACAAGCTGTACTTGTCTTTTCGCCTGCTTACCCCCAGTGTTTCACGTGAAACACCCCCCAGTTCCCCCGACTTCCCCTGTCCTCCCCAGTTGTACTTTTTCCCCAACAATGCTAACATGCCCCCACACAGGGCTCCAATTTCCTCATCTACTCATTTACTCATTTACTGATTCCTAACCAAGCAAGGAGGTCTCACATGGAACGGCTGAAGCGCTTCTGGAACGCCTTTCGGGACATCGCCATCATCTTCTCCTTCGTCGTCAACTTTGTCCTGATCGTCCTGCTCCTCGCCATCAGCGTGCCGGCCATCCGGGCTGTCTTCGCCCTCAAGACCGGCATGGTCGAGCCGCTGCTCAATGATCTCGACGCCGCTTTCGTCGGCCTGGGCGCGTCCACGATTGATACCGAGATCCAGGTGAACGCACCCGTGGAGATCAAGTTCGACTTGCCGCTCGACCAGTCGCTGGAGACGAGTTTCGACCTGCCGATCGAGCAGGATACAGAGGTCGTCATGACCACGGCGGTGCCGCTCGAACTGCCCGCCCAGTTCATCCTGCCCGGCGGCGGCGGCGCCATCAACGGCACCGTCTCCCTCTCCCTGCCCGCCGGCATGGTCATGCCGATCCACCTGAGCATGGTCGTCCCGGTGCGGCAGACCATCCCGGTGCGCGGGTCAATACCGGTCAACCAGATCGTCAACATCCAGATGCCCGTGCCGGTGCACATTCAACTGGGGCAGAGTGGCCTGGACCCGGCGGTCCAGCAACTGCGCGGGGTGTTTCAGCCGCTGAAAACACAGGTCGAGAGCCTGCCGGACGGACTGGAGTTTCGGTAAGGCCCATGTCTCAGGCTGTTCGTCCGATCTGTGACTACGAAGGCTCCGCCTACCGCACCGAATTCTGGGGCCGCGGACGGGAATACGAGGACGCCGTCGAGCGGGCGGCGCTGCGGGCACTGCTGCCCCCTGCCGGCCATTGCCTGATCGAGATCGGGGCGGGCTACGGCCGCCTGGCTGACCTGTACGCCGGTTACGACCAGGTCGTGCTGTTCGACTATGCGCACTCGCAACTCCGCCAGGCCCGCGAACTGTGGGGGGATGCCGCTCCGGGCGGGCGGCCCCGCTACGTGTACGTGACCGGCGATTTCTACGCCTTGCCTTTCGCCCCGGGCCTGTTTGACGCCGTGACGGTCGTGCGCACCATCCACCACGCCGCCGATGCCCCCGCCGTGTTGAGAGGCGTGGCCCACATCCTCGCTCCCAGTGGCACCTTCGTCCTGGAATTCGCCAACAAGCAGCACCTGAAGGCCATCCTGCGCTACCTGGCGCACCGGCAGGACTGGTCCCCCTTTAACCGGGAGCCGGTCGAGTTCGTCAAACTCAACTTCGACTTCCACCCGGCCTGGATGCGGGAGCAGTTGTCTCAGGCCGGGTTACGGGTGCATTCTCTCCGTACCGTCTCCCATTTCCGCACCCCGCTCCTGAAGCGCCTGGTGCCCACGGGCCTGCTGGTGACGCTCGACCGGCTGCTCCAGCCGACGGGCAGCCTGTGGCAACTGGCCCCCAGCGTCATGGCGCGCTGTACGGCCGATGCTGCCAGGCCGGCCGCACCGCCGGGCGCGTTCTTCCGCTGCACCGTCTGCGGTTCGACGGTACTGGTGGACGAGGGGAGCGCGCTATCCTGTACCGCTTGCGGGGCGCGCTTCGCGGTGCAGGGTGGCATCTACGACTTCAAGGCACCGCTGGAGGAGGCGGTACGATGAGCGAAGGGACGCGACGGGCGCTGTTTGCTGACCTGGTCTTTAACGAAGAAGGCCAGCCCGCGGCGGCCGTCTACGTCGGCCAGGCCCCCCATTACGCCATACCCGACGGGGACTTTATGCGCCACGTCGAAGCGGAATACGTGGATCGCCAGGTCGTCGCCCTGTTGCAGGAGCGCCTCCTGGGCATGCGCGACGCCGTCACCGAGGGAGTGGTCCACATGCTCGGCCAGGAGGACCCGTTCACCCGCGCCTCGATCCAGTATGCCCTCGAACACATGGACCGCATCCTCGAGCCGGGCAACGTGGACGTGGACGAACTGCGCACCGCCCTGTGGATGACCGGCTTTCGCGTCACCGTGGACGTCCACGGTGACGTCGTCCACCTGGAAGCCCCCGGCTGGGAAGGCGAGAGCGAGTAGGGTACTTGTGTGGCTCACAGACTTGATGTATACTGATTATCGTACTTTAGCCTACTGTTGATTCCAATCAGACGTCGAGGAGGGTCAAACCGATGAAGGTCTCCTGTCTCCAAGAAAACCTGGCCAAGGGCCTGAGTATCGTCGGGCGTGCTGTTTCGCCCCGTTCTACGCTGCCGGTGCTCGGCAACGTGCTGCTGGCGACCGATGCCGGGCGGCTCAAACTCTCCGCCACCAACCTGGAAGTGGGCATCAACTGCTGGATCGGCGCCAAGGTCGAGGAAGAGGGCTCCATCACCGTTCCTGCCCGCACCTTCATTGACCTGGTCAATGCGCTGCCGCCGGAGCGGGTGGACATGGAACTGGTCGTGCGCACGCAGACGCTCAACCTGCACGCCGGCCGCAGCGAGGCGAACGTCAAGGGCATTGACGCGCAAGAGTTCCCCATCGTCCCGGTGCCCGAGGGGGAAGGGGGTATCCCCATAGCGCCCGACGTGCTGCGCACGGCGGTCGAACAGGTGGCCCTCGCCGCGGCCACCGACGAGAGCCGTCCTATCCTCACCGGCGTGCTGGCCAAGTTCGAAGAGACCCAACTGACGCTGGCCGCCGCCGATGGGTTCCGCCTCTCGGTCCGCACCATTCCGCTGGCGCAGCCTATCCCTGACCCCTTCAGCATCATCATCCCGGCCCGCGCCATGGTCGAACTGGGACGGGTCAGCGGCGAGCAGAAAGACCCCATCGTCATCACCGTCACCCCCACCCGCAACCAGGTCCTCTTCCAACTCACCGACATCTTGCTCGTCTCGCAGTTGATTGATGGCAACTTCCCGGACTATCGCCAGATCATCCCGCGCACGCACACCACGCACACGGTCGTGGACACGGCCGTCTTCCTGAAGGCGTGCAAGGCCGCCCTCATCTTTGCCCGCGACGCGGCGCTCATCACCCGCCTGCACGTCCGTCCGGGCACTGAGTTGACCCCCGGTCACATCGTCATCTCCGCCACCTCGGCCGAGACCGGCGACGACGTGAGCGAGATGGATGCCAGCATCGAGGGGGAGGAGGTCGAGATCGCTTTCAACGTCCGCTACATGATTGACGTCCTTTCGGTCATCGGTACGCCACAGGTCTCGCTCGACACCACCATGTCCTCCAGCCCTGGCGTCATCCATCCCGTCGGCGACGTAGACTTTACCCACGTCATCATGCCCATGCACCTGGGACGCTAGCCCCTCCCCGTTAGCCACAACGCAAAACGCCCCCACATGTGCTGGGGGCGTTTTTCGCCATTCCAACCTCCAACCTCCAACCTCACACCGTCTCCCCGGTCAGCCTTCGCTTCTTCACCTGGCTCGCGCTACGCCCACCCGCCTTCTTCGTGTCACGCTCCGCCTGCCGTGCCCGCCTCCGCTGCCCGTAGGTCTGCCACAGCGCCTGCAGCCGCAGCCGCAGTGAATCGGTGTCCAGCCCGGCCCGCAGCCGTAGCCATGCCAGCAGGTTCACGGCACACGCAACCCCGCTGAGCGCCAGCCCCGGCGCCCACAACGACCTCAGGTCCGCCCCGCGCAGCATTACCCCGCGCAGGACCACCAGGTAATGCTGGACCGACGATACGCTGGATACCACGCGCGCCACCCCCGGCATGTCGCCCGCTGGCACCATAAAGCCCGACAGCGCCACCTCCAGCATGGCCAGCGCGAAGACGAACAGCAGCGCCTGCTGCTGCGTGCGGGAGATGAGCGAGATGAGCGTCCCCCAGCCGACCTGCACCATGATGAAGGGGATCGTGAGCAATACCAGGAGCAGTACCGAACCACGCACCGGGATGTCGAACCAGGCCACGATCACCCCCATCATCAGCAGGCAGTCCACCAGCCCCACCAGCAGGACCGGGATGCCCTTCCCTATCATCAGTTCCAGCCGCCCCAGCGGCGTGATGCGCAGTTGCTCCAGCGTGCCCAGTTCCCGTTCGCGGGTGAAACTCTGCGAGGCGATGATCAGCGTCACCTGGTAGACGATCAGCCCCAGCATGGCGGTGATCGCGTGCGGCCGGTCGTCCAGCAGGGCGTTGAAGCGGGCCACGAAGCGCAGTTCCACCGGCCCCCTGCTCGCCGCCGCCGGGTGGGCCGTGAGTTCCCGCACGATCTCGGCCGCCACGTTCTCGGTCGTCGCGGTGGCCACCGTGGATATCACGTGGTTGGAGCCGTCGGCGATTACCTGTATTTGAGCGCTGCGCTGGGGGTTCGCCAATGCCTCTGCGTAGCCTGGGGGCACCACGACGATGACGGCGATCTGCCCGCTCTGCATCCACTCCTGGGCTTGCGCGACGCTCTCCCCGTACGTCTTGACGAGCAGTTCGTCCGTCTGGTCCAGCCGGGTGATCAACTCGCGGCTGGACCCGCTGCGGTCCAGGTCCACCACGGCCACCGGCAGATTCTTCACCCCTGCTCCGACCAGCCCGCCCATCAACAGCAGTTCCAATAGCGGCCCCAGGAGCACAAACCCCAGTAGCAGCCGGTCGCGGCGCAGTTGCAGGAGCTCCTTGATCACCAGGCCCCATATCCGGTGCAGCGACTCTCCCATCACCGCACCCGCTTCTTGAACGTCACGGCCCCCAACCCGACCCACGCCAGCGAACTGGCCAGCAGCGCCAGCGCCGGCCGCCA
>Ga0315289_10010562_pt1 | contig 13200 bp, 11 predicted proteins | sample YL17G11_40_MG_FD_203452 | JGI IMG/M metagenome (GOLD analysis project Ga0315289, IMG submission 203452) | Sediment microbial communities from Yellowstone Lake, YNP, Wyoming, USA - YL17G11_40 | ecosystem: Environmental > Aquatic > Freshwater > Lake > Sediment | place: USA: Wyoming | collected...
GCTTGCCACACAACGACACGGCTGAAGCCACCCAAGAATGCCAGCCCTGCATCGTCCCGATGTCCTTACGGGATCCCCTCGGGCTGCCGAAGGTCCGGCTCCTGCGGGAAGCCGGAGGGCTTGCGGCGGGCTTCACCCGGTCACCCGGCAAGGCTCCTTCAGCGCCTCGAGCCCGGCGATCGCCGCCATGATCTCCATGCGATTGTTCGTCGTCAGGCGGAACTTCCCCGACGATTCCCTGCGGTTGTCCCCGTGAATCAGCACCACGCCATAGCCCCCGGGGCCTGGGTTGGGTTCGGCCCCCCCCATCCGTGTAGATGAGCACGTGTTTGAGTTCGTCGTTCATCATCTCCTACCCTGGCGATCCGTTCACCCGCTGATCATCCCTGCCATCGAATGCGAACGCCCTCCGCCGCCGTCGGGGCACCCCTTCGCCGACACCGAATGCGCAGGACGGATTCAACCCCGACCCTCGGTGTGCCGTCAGGTTGCCTGGGTGGATCGCCGGCCTTGGCGTTGCAGTTGCCTGCCTTGGCCCTTGGCACGCACCATCCCGGACATAGCTCGCGGCTTGAACGCTGGCCGACGTGGGCGAGCCATTGCCAGGTCGGTCAATTCGGGCCACCGGCGCCGCACATTCGCCGCAGCGGGTCCGGCAGTTCGCCGACATAGGTCAACATCAGCCTCTGCCCTGCCCGCGTGATCGCCATGTACAGCTTGCGCGTGTTGTCCCGCACCAGGTCAGCACGCTCCTCGTCCGAGAGCCGCACGCTCTGTTCCTGCTCAAACAGCGCCCGAACACCCGCCAGGAACACGATCGGGCTCTCCAGTCCCGTCACGGCGTTGAGCGTGCACACCCGGATCGCGTCACCCGATCCGGCCTTCTTGGGGTCGACGGCCGCCCCCGCGCCCAGCTTCTTCGCCAGGCGCTCGATCAGGCGCTCGACGCCCTTCCAGTCCGTGTGGATGACCAGGATCTGCCGGCGCGGGATCCCCTGCCCGACCAACTGCTCCACCTCGTTGGCCACCCGGGTGATCTCATCCTGTTCGCTCGTCAGCGGGATGATCGTCGGCACCGTCCCGTGCGGCATGTCCATCAGGTCAGGCGGGACGACATCCTCGTCGTCATCCGGCAGCCGCGCCCGGTACAGCAACGTAGCAAAGTCCATGATCTCCCGGGTGGTACGGTAGCTCTTCCGGAGGTGGTGCACCCGGCCGCGGACATCCAGGCCGCTGGCCAGCCATGACTGACGGCGCCGCAGGAAACCCTGCGTCGGATCGGCCACCAGGAACAGATGGCCCGTCCCCGGCCGCACGGCGCGCTTGATGAGCTCAAACCAGATCGGCGCGAAGAACTGGCCCTCGTCCACCAGGACGGCATCGTAGTGCGGCAGACGGATCCGCCCGGCTTGCACCCAGCGCCAGATGAACCTTGGTACGTCCCCCCAGTCCACCTGGTCTCTTCCCTTGAGTTCCCCTTGATAAGCCCTGAAGGCCGCGTAGACGCGCTGGCGCTGCGCCTCGCTCAGGGCGAACCGCCGGCCAACCCGGTCCGCGGCCACATAGTCGCTCAGGGAGAAGACCAGCCGGTCCTTAATCCAATCGATCTCGTCCAGCAGCATCCGCTCCGAGACGGAGGTGTCACTCAGTAGAGCATGCCAGGTGCGCGCCGCGATCCTCTCGCGCACGTCCTGTCCTACAGGGTCCCGCCATCGCTCGCCCGTGGGCCACAGGCTCTTGCACCACTGGTTGAAGTTCTTCCATTCCACCGGCTTGGTGTCGGGGCACAACAGGCGGTAGCGTGCCTCCAGGTCGTGCAGCAGGGGCCGGTTGTGCGTCAGTCCAAGGATGCGTTTGTCCGGATACAGCTGCCGCAGGAGCCTGGCGCGGTAGATGAGGATCAGCGACTTGCCGCTGCCAGCCACGCCGTTGATCAGGCGCAGGCCGAAGTCGCCGGCGACGGCCCGCCCCTCGCCGGTCAGCTCGAGGTCGGTCTTGAGGACCCGCTCCTGGTCATAGTCCATCAAGTGCAGCGTAGACTGGGCAGCCGTGTGCCTCTCGGCAGGTGCGCGCACGGTAAAGGTCTCGGGGATGACCACCTCGGGCGTGACGACGCCCCGCAGGTAGGCAACCTGGTCGGGCGACAGCGGCTCGCCCAGACAACGGACCAATCTCGCCCGGAACGGGCCGGCGCCAAGCTCGTCCTTGCCCGACCAGCTCACGCCGGGCGGAAGGTCGGCATGTGTCCTCAGGGCCTGCAGGTCGGCCGGCGTCAGGTTCGGGAACACGATCAGACAGGGGATACGGCCCACAAGGCCGCCCGAGTCGCGATCGTGTGCGCGGGCAAAGGCCTGCAGCGCGCCGTGCTCCCCATCCGCCGGCCGCCCTGCAGCCATCCCAAACAGGCTGGCCTGTCCGAAACTCCGGGCCCCAGCCGGGCTGAGCCCCGAGACCTTGATGAACAACCCGCGCTTTCCCTGATGCAGGACCCAGAAGTCCGGGCCTGGCTCAGGGTGAATGTGCAGCCGGTGCCAGACGGTGAACTCGTCGTCGGGCAGCTGCTTGAGCATGCGATGCACGCGTATCACTTCCGGCGAGGTCGTGGCGAGGGGGGAGTCCGGAACGATCTGGGCCATGCGCCTCAGGCAATGTGTTCCAGCGTGCGATACGCGCACGAATCGAGCAGGTCGCCGAACAGCGCCACCGCGGCTTGCTGCTCCGGGTCCTCCGGCTCCGCCTGCAGGACATGCCGGCTCCCGACGATGATGAGCTTGGTTCGTGGACGGGTGATGGCAACGTTCAGGCGCTCGGGCTGAAAGAAGAACTCCGAGAGGTGCGCCGCGAACCACGGGTTCGATGTCGTCAGCGACACGATGATGACCTCGCGCTCCTGCCCCTGCATCCGCTCCACCGTATCGACGACGATCCACCGGCGCGTTTCCAGATCCGGAAGCGCCACGCGCAGCAGGGCGCGGATCTCCCGGCTCTGCGCCCGATAGGGAACCACGACGCCCACCTCACCGGGCGGCAGGCCGCACTCCAGCAGGGCCAGGATCAGGTCCACAACGACGCCCGCTTCCTTGTGATTGCGGGTGGTCGCGTTGCGATGCTGCAGGTCCAGGAAGACCTTTGGGTGGGCGGGATCCAGCACCTCCTGGAGGCGCGTGGGTGGACTTGCATACTCGAGACGCCGCGCGGCCGCCTGGGGCACCGGCGTCAGCCGGCCATCGTAGAACTGCCGGCTCGGCCACTCCGCCAGCTCGGCGTTCAGGCGGTAGGTTTCCGTCAGCATGCTGTCGAAACCCAGCCCGGCAAGCGTGCCGAAGATGGATTCCCCGAATGTTACTCCCCGCTTGCGGTGTGAGACGACCGGCGGAAGCTGCATCTGGTCCCCGAACAGGATGTAGCGCTTCCCGGCCAGCATCCCCATTACCGCCAGGGGCAGTGTGACCTGACTGGCCTCGTCGAAGATGATCGTGTCGAACTCCACCCCCGCTAGGCGTTTCGTTCGCGTGGCGAAGGGCGTGCCGCCGATGACGTAGCCCTTCTCCATCTCGGCCATGGGCGCCGCGTTGAAGTACGCATAGTTGTCAACCTCAAACAGGCCGTCGGCCCGCTGAACCTGGCCGATCTTGGCCAGCGGTGTTTGCGGCGCGATCCGGGCCAGCTTGTTCAGGGCGTTGTTGATCGCCCGGTGCGTCAGCGCGGTGATCAGCACCCTCTCCCCATCCTCGGCCAGCATGCGCGCCAGATGGGCCAGGACCAGCGTCTTGCCCGTACCCGGCGGTCCCTGCACGAGCCAGATCAGGTCGGTGGCGTACGCCTGGGCAAGGGCTTCCGCCTGCTCCTCGTTCAGCCCCGCGTCCTCAGCCGCGGCGAATCCGCGTGCATACAGCTCGCCGGACGCGCGAGGACGCAGGCGCCGTGACAGGAGCGGCAGGATCCGCTGGATGCCCACCAGGCTGTCGCCTGCTTCGGCCAGGGCGTCCAGCACGTAGTGGCTGGTGTCCAGGTAGCCCTCATCCAGGATCCAGCCATCCGGCGTGTCCCTCAGGACATCCAGGTCGGCCTTCTCCTCCACGGGCAGGACGAGCAGCTCCGTTTCATCATCCTGCTCCAGCGTGACGGTCAAGTTGGGTTGGAACGAGGGGCTGCCTCGGTTGAGGCACAGGATATCCCCCTCGCGGAAGCGGGACTGGTTGCGGTCACAGGCGAGTTGGATGCCGCCCGAAGGCGCCAGGCCCGCAACCCGCAGACCCTCGATCGCCTGGCCGTCGGCCACGCGCTCAGCCTGCGGTTTGGCCCAGATCGCCGTGACGTGCCGGAGTTCGGCGGCCGCGTCTTCCATCACTGCTCGCCGCAGGCGTTGGACCAGGCGGCCCAGCTCGGCCTGCTCGCTCTCCTGGCTGGTTCCGGGGGCATCGATCATCGGCCGGGCTCCGGGATCTCTCGGCACCCCTGCTGGTCGGGCTGGCTATTCATTGCAGATCCGGCGTTCATCACGGACCCTCGCTCCTGACCTGCGCGCCGTCGCCCCTCCCCCCACCCTCTCGCTCTTCCATGCCCTGGTGGGATCACGCCCCGACCCAGTGCTCGACAGGCCGAAGGAGGAACTCCTCGATCGCGATCCCATCGCCACCGATGAGCAGGCTGCGACGCGGCTTGAACATCGCCGCAAACGCCACCAGGCCTGGCTGCGCGTCAGGCGATCGCCCGCTCTTCACCTCGATGGCTGACAGCGTGCGGCCTGTCCACGTCACGAAGTCAACCTCGCGGTTGCGATCACGCCAGTAGAACAGCTGGCAAGCCCCAATCGCAGCCGCATTCGCCAGGTGCGCCCCCACCGCCGACTCGACCACGCGTCCCCAGAATTCGGGGTCGGCCCGTGCTTCCCTCAGTGTGAGCCCGCTCTGAGCGGTCATCAGCGCGTTGTTCCGAACCTGCAGCTTGGGGCTCGAACTGCGCTGGCGCACCATCGCGCCTGCGTACTTCTGGAGCCCCGTGAGCATCCCCGCTGCGGACAGGAGTTCCAGGTAGTGAGCGAGGGTGACCGTATTGCCGGCGTCCTGCAACTGCCCGATCATCTTGGTGAACGACAGGATCCGCCCGGAATAGCTGCAGCCGAGATGGAAGAGCCGCCGAAGCAGGGCGGGTTTGTCGACCCGCGAGAGCAGCAGCACATCCCGGGCGATGGTCGTTTCAATGAGCGAATCCAGCACATACCGCGACCACCGAGCGGGGTTCCGGATGAGGGGCGCCGCACCCGGATAGCCGCCGTAGAACAGGTACTCGTCGAGCGACCACCCGAACGCATCTCGCATCTCGCCCAGTGACCAGTGGGGCAGCCGGACGACTTCGAATCGCCCGGCCAGGCTTTCCGTCAGGCCTCGCTGCATGAGAAGCGGCGCCGAGCCGAGGAGGATCACCCTGAGCGGTCGATGGGCACGCGTGTCCTCGTCCCACAGGCGCTTGACCGACTCGGACCAACCGGGAATCTTGTGGATCTCATCCAGGGCGAGGACAGCCCCGCGCCGGCCGGCGTCCCGCGCCTCGAGGCGCGCCGCCTCCCACTGCTGCCCGATCCAGGACAAACTGCGCAGGCTGGGGTCATCGGCGCTGGCGAAGCGCGTCGGCAGGCCCGATGCGTCCGTGACTTGCTGTACGAGGGTTGTCTTGCCCACCTGGTGCGGACCCACAACGGCCTGAAGGAATCGCCGTGGTTCCTTGAGCCTGCGGGCAAGGATGGCGGCCTGAGGGCGGATGAAGGCCATCAACAGATTACTCAGTACTCGGAGTAATTCTACTCAAAGATGTGGGGGGCGGTCAACCCCCCACCCCTCGGCCCTATCTGTGACTGCAAGGATAAGGCGGCCGGGCCGACAACCATAAAGTGGCCGCTAAGTATCAATCTCCCACAGAGGAACAGTGCCCGGACGCGAGGCCGAGGCACCCACTAAAGGCATAATGTGGCCGAAAGTGCAGATTGCAGGCATGAAGTGGCCGAGAGTGCAGGCAAGCGGAGGCGGCTCAAGTACAGGGGAGCGCCACGCTCGAGAATGTAGGTTCACATCCGTGAGGTCGGAGGCCGTTCGCCCCGGCGGGCTGCGCCCGCAGGGCGCCGGCCCGAACGGGGTTCGAGCCCTCTCGCGCCCACCACACCGACACCGCTGTCCTCATGGTTAGCCCGTGGAGGGAACCGTGAGGACAATGCTTTCTTCCGGGGGCCTCGCCCGCGCTGACCGCGGACCTTACGGGTGTAGGCCGTAGGTGCCACAGTGGGGGCGTTGACCGTGCCAGCTCAAACCCGCGAGGTCGAGAGTCGTTCACCAAGCGGCGAGAGAATAGGAACGGGGCATCCGAAACGCGACGAAGAAGCGATGGCTAGACAAGATAGCACCGCAACCCGAGAGGGAGACAGGCGCAAGTTCCTTGTGGAACAGGGCTTCTCCTCACCCTGCTAGCTCTGGATGCAGCTGCCGGCCATCTTCTGCTTCCACACTGGACACCCGCGCCACGTGCCAAACCTTGCGGTCTCCCTCGTGATGTCGCACGAGCATGGTCACCAGCTTCCCAACGTCCAGGCGATCCGTCTTGGCCCGCCTCCGCCGCCGGTTGACTTCAATGCTCGCCGAGTCCACCACCAGGTTCTCGATCCCGGCTTGTGCCAAGTACTTCGCCAACCAGAAGCCGTCTCGGCCAGGTTCATAGCAGCTTGAGATCCTTGTCTTATCCGGCAGACCAAATCGCTCTTTCACTGCCCTGAGATCCTCTTGCAGCTCTACCAGGTAGCCTGCGCCGATAGTGCGCATCCGAGGCGCGTGCCCCAGCCTTGTGGTGAAGACCAGCCGCCAATCTCTGTCGCCCAGATCAAATGCCAGATACAAAGCACGTTCTGCACCATACTCCGTCCTGCGGGCCGCTTACGCATACCTGGTTTCCTCCTTGGTCAATCTCCGAGGAATCTTAGTTGCAGCAACCCGCCTTCGCAAGCTGGTTGGCCATTCATGGTACCTGACACGATACAACACGCCAGTTCATGGCGCTCTCCAATCCGCTACGGGCGCTCAGCTTCGTGGATGTGGCGATGATCGCCCGGGAGGGGCCGAGGGACGAGCGGGGGTGAAATCCTACCTGCCGCGGAGCACGAAATACTGTTGCACCAACTCCTCCACGCTGAGTGCGCGCGCGTCGAAGCCCAGGTGTGCGCTGCGCTGGGCCAACTGCGTGATCTGCGGCGGTTCGACAAAGGCCTGGGCGAGCGCCGCTCTGTCGGCGAAGACATCGGCGGTCGGGCCATCGGCCAGCACCTGACCCTGGCCCATCGCTATGACCCGCTTCGCGTAACGCGCTACGATGGGCATGTCGTGGGTGACGATGATGATGATGTACCCCTGCTCGTCGTGCAGGTGTTGCAGGAAGTTCATGATCTCCAGCGACTGCGGGATATCCTGACCGGTGGTCGGCTCGTCCACCATGATCGCGTGCGGCTGCAGGGCGAGGATCGACGCAATGGCCACGCGTTGGCGCATCCCCTTGGTCAGGAAGAAGGGGTGCTCCTCGAAATCGTCTGCAGTCAGCCCGACGATGCCCGCCGCCCCTTCGACGCGCGCCTTCACTTCATCTTTCGGCAACTGGAGGTTGCGCGGGCCATAGGCAATCTCGTCCCACACGTTGGCGCTGAACAACTGGTGGTCCGGGTTCTGGAAGACATAGCCCACCCGGCGCACCATCTGCACGATGCTCGTCGCCCGCGTGTTCAGGCCGTCCACTATCACGTCCCCACTGGTCGGCTTGTAGAGCCCATTGAGGCACTTGGAGAGCGTCGTTTTGCCGGAGCCGTTCTGGCCGACCAGCGCGATGAACTCGCCGTGGTCGATCGACAGATTGATGTCGCGCAATGCCTGCGTCCCATCGGGATAGCAGTACGACATGCGCTTCACATCGATGTACGGCGAGTGGACCATGTCACTCATGGCGCCTATTCTCTATCAGTCCCTCCAGTGCTGCCACTGCCGCGTCCAGCGTCAGCGGGATCTCGCCCGTATAGACCCCGCGCTGCATCAGACCGTGGAAGAAGGCGATGCCTCCCGGCGGATACACCCCGGCTTGTTCGAGTGTCGCTGCCTGGCGGAAGAAAAGCCCGGTCTCACTGTCCAGCGCCACCCTGCCGTTGTGTAGCAAGATCATGCGGTCGGCCAGCGGCACTAGGTTCTCCAGATTGTGCTCGATGACGATGACCGTGTTGTGGCTTTCGCGCTTCAGGCGGGCCAGCACGTCGAACACCCGCTTGCGGCTGACCGGATCCAGCATGCTGGTCGGCTCGTCCAGCACCATCACCCGGGGCATCATAGCCAGCACCGCGGCCAGCGCCACCCGCTGCTTCTGACCGCCGGAGATCTCGTAGGGCGGTTTCTCCAGCAGCGGCTTGAGCTGCGTCAGGTCGGTCACCCAATCCAGGCGCTCGCGGATCTCGGCGAGCGACAGACCTAGGTTCTCCATGCCGAAGACCAGCTCATCCTCCACCGTCATGGCCGTGAACTGGGCCTCGGGATCGGAGAATACTACCCCCACCATCTGGGGCAGCTCGCCTGGCTTGTAGGCGTCCACTTCTGTGCCGGCGATCTTGACTGTCCCTTCCTTGATGCCCTGGTACTGGCCCGGAATCAGCCCGTTGAGCGAGTTGGCCAGCGTGGTCTTGCCGGAGCCATTCGGCCCGATGACGCCGACAAACGTGCCCTCCTCAATGCTCAGGTTGATGTCTTGCAGCGCCGGCTGCTCCGCTCGCAGGTAGCGCCAGCTATAGTTTTCAATCTCGACAATCGGTGGCATTACTTCATTCCCAGCACGACAGCTATTGTTTTAACGGTGCAAAAGCAGATCTTCGAGCCGGGGCAGGAATACCGACCTGTCCAGCGTAAACCAGCCAAAGCCGTAGCGCAACACCAGCAGCGCCGAAAACGCCAGCCCGATCAGCGCCGTGAGCACCGCATCCAGGCGCGTGAAGCGGTAGTGTGTCAGGACGTAGTCGGCGCGCTTGATCTTGCTGGCCGGACCGGTGAAGGCGAATCCGCGCGCGATGAGCGCATTGCTGAACTCCTCGGCGCGCCGCAGCGATAGCGCAAATAGCGGGATCATGTACATTACGTATTTACGCAGGCGGTAGGGCAGCGACTTGCCGTGCGTGTCGAACCCCCGCGCTTGCTCAGCCTGCCGCACGATGCCGAAGTCCTCGATCACCATGCCCGCCGCGCGCAGCGCCATCGCAAAGACGTACGTCACCACGAACGGGATGCGCAGCGTGCGCATGGCCACGATCACATCCCGCTCGCGCGACGTGTTCAGAAAGAACACCATCATCACGATCATCGGCAGGATGCGGAAGTAGACCACGATCGCGTCACGGATGCGCTCCCAGTACACTCGGATACCCAGCAGCCGCCCGATCTCGATGAATTCCGGGTGGAAGCCGCCCAGCACCACGTAGGCCAGGAAGATGATGCTGGCCATCGAGATCGCCACCGGCACGTAGATACGCATGATCCGCATGTCGATTCGGCTGTACAACATCAACAGCAGCACGAAGATGATCAGCCCAAAATTCCATTCGGGGGCCGAGATAAAGAGAGGAAACAGGCTGGCGACCAGGAGGAAGAACAGCTTGACGAACGGATGGATCGCGTAGATAGGCGATCGCTCGGGCACGTAACCCAGTAGAGTCTTATTCATTCAGTGCGCACGTTCGGATCATGCGGGGGGCGAGGCATTCTGAGTCTCGCCCCCCGGAATCACAGGACGTTGACGATCAGGCGAGCCAGCGCTTCACGAAAGCCGTGCTGCGGATTACCACGCCCGACAGCGCCTTCAACAGGATGATGTTGAAGACTAGGCCGGCCACCACGTTGCCACCGAACCAGCCCCACAGGAACAGGGGCACTGAGTTCGTGGTCAGCAGCCCGAAGCTGCGCAGCACGACCAACACCGACCACAGGGCGCCAACCGCGCTGGAGATCACCATCGCGCTAATCAGGATCACGAAATCGCGGCCCTTGTTCAGCCGGATGTCGCCCTTGAAGTAGCGGAAGGCGAACGCGGGCAGGAAAGCTTGAAAAAGGTTGGCCGGGATGTACGCCGCCGAGACGTAGAAAGGCGTACCCGCGATCGCGTTGGAGAAGAACGGGAAGATGGTGCCGGCGATCACGCCCCAGATGCCGAACCAGATCGAGCCGACCTGTTGGACGGCGATGCCGGTCCAGAAGAAGTTGACACCGAAGCCCAGCGGGAAGCTGATACTCCCAAATGCACCGACGACGAAGCCGATGCCGATGAGCAGTGCCGTAAGGACAATGTGGATGACGCCCACCTGGCGTCGCTCGCCCGGCGCAACAGCCCAGATTTCCTCAGCCGTAATCTTGCCGCGATTGCCAGCGGTAGCCATGAGACACGCTCCTATAGACATGAATCAAGCGAATGACTGCCGAAGGAAACAACTGAGTGTGAACGATAGGGAGTTTCTTTGTGCGTCATCACCTCCTTTGGTGGGAGAGCATCCCTCCTGCATGCCAGCCCTGGCGTGTTGATACCCGCGCGCCATGCCTGGCACGAACGATATGCAAGCGGTATGCTGGTTTCCTGAGAGTTCGGTAGCCAACGATGACGTTAGCACCCTTCAACCCGAGTGTCAACTGTCAACACCGGTCAAAAAGCAGGCCATATTGACCGGTTGAGAGGTAGGCCACCTGTGTGGTCAACCCAAGGCCGCTTGTGCGCTGGGCTTGGGTCGATGGTCCGTGAGCTTCTTGTCTCTCAAGCGATGGGAGTCTCCCTTCAGGGACAGGATTTCGGCGTGATGGACGAGCCAATCGATCATGGCGGCGACGACGACCGGATCGCCGAAGATCTCACCCCAGGCGGTGAACGGCTTGTTGGACGTAACGATCACCGAGCCCCGTTTGTAGCGGGAGGAGACCAGCTGGAAGAACAGGTTGGCGGCCTCGGCATCGAAGGGGATGTAGCCCACCTCGTCAATGATGATCAGCAGTGTGCGTTCAAGCTGGCGGAGGTAGGCCTCCAGATGCTTGTCATGGTTGGCCGCAACCAGCCGCATCACCCATTGGGTCGCCGTCGCGAACTGCACCCGGTGGCCGGCCACGCAGGCCTTCATCCCCAGCGCCACCGCCAGGTGGGTCTTCCCCGTCCCCGGCGGACCGAGGAAGATCACATTGTCTCGAGCCTCGATGAAGGACAGAGTTGCTAGGTGCAAGACCACTTGTTGGCGTAGGCTGGTCGGGTAGCCGAAGTCCGCAAGGGACGCTTCGCGGTCGAACACCTCGACCGTCTTGCGCGCCGGGAAGTGTGCCGCCCGGATACGGGCTTCCCCCCCTTGGGCCTGCCTGGCCAGGACCTCCTGATCGAGGAGCACCGTCAAGAAGTCTTCGTAGCTCCAACTCTCGTTCCGGGCTTGCTCGGCGACCCGGGACACGGCCTGGGCGATGCGAGGCGCCTTCATCTGGTGGATGAGGTAGGCCAGGTCGTTCATCGGGCCACCTCCTCCGCCAACAGGGCATCATAGACGCTGAGGTCGCGCTGCTCGACCTGCAGAGCGGCTTGCCTGGGGAGTTCCAGGCCAGGGACAAGATGGGAAGGCTCGAGGGGCCGGGGTTGCTTCCGAACGGACCAGGGACGCTTCTGGTGCTCGGGAAAGGTGATCACCTGGTGGTGGCCGAAACAGCGGGCGTGCTGGGCCACGAGATGGCCCTGGTCGTAGATGCGAACCGAAGTGGCATCCAGCTTCGCCCCCAGGCGTCTTCCGGCGAAAAGCAGCGGAATCGAGTAGTCGCTGGCATCCAGCCGGACGTAGCCCCAGCGGCTGGCCTTGGCGAAGAGGATCTCCTCGGCCTGGTAGGGCTCTTCGGGCAGTGCCAGCAGGTGGCCCCGCTCGAGCTCGAACCGATCAGCCGGGCGCTCGTCGAACCCCGAGTGAATACGGACGTTGCAGATCCCCTCCCGCCAGTCACGGCCCTGGCTCTCCAGGTCTTCCAGGCTGGCGAACTTCCTCCCATACCAGAAGTTGTCCTTCACGGAGAAGATGGGCCGTTCGACCAGCCCCTTCTCATGCGGCTCCCCGGGCCAGGTGGCCCAGGGCCGGAACCCGTAGCGATCGGCGAAGGGCAGGAACTGCAGATTGAAGGTCACCTCGCCACCGCGCCGGTGCAGGACGACCGACTTGAGGTTGTCGTACACGATGGTGTGCGGGACACCCCCGAAGAAGGCCAGGGCTTCGGCATGGCACCTGAGGAAGTCCAGAAGCTTCGTGCGGAAGGAGAAGATCACGGTCAGCATCCGGCTGTAACCGAGAACCATGACAAAGGCGTAGACCGGCCTGAGCTTTCCGAATGCATCCAGGATCGGGTCAGGCATTTGAGCCCAATCGACCTGACCGATCTCGCCCGGCGGATACACCGTGCGCTGGAAGGCTTGAATCGGTCGCGGACGAATCTCGTGGAGGTAGTCCCGAAGGACCGTGATCCCTCCTGTGTAGCCCTCGGCACCCAAGATCTCACGGAATCGCATAGCCGACAGCCGGGGATACTCCGCCAGCAGCTCAGCAATCCGACCCTTGAAGGGATCCAACTTGGAGGGCTGCCCCGCTCGCCGATACAAAGGTGGTCCCTTGGCTCGAAGGGCCCGCGTCACCGTCTCGCGTGCCAGTCTATTTCGCCGGCTAATCCCTCGGATCGATATCCCCCCGACACGATGCAACCGTCGAATCTCGGCCCACTCGTCCACGTTGAGCATCCTTCTGGCCTCCGGGAACCGTGTCGTGCTCTTCCCGAGGAGACCCATGATAGCCATCGTGCGTGGCCTAGTTTTCGACCGGTGGATCTGGTCTATTACTCACCCGTTGCTGACAATCCTTGCCCGCCACACCGATATCCTGATCCCCGCCTTCCAGCACTTCGCCCATACCGCCCAGTTCTAGTAACATGAGCTTATCGGAATCGATACGCATCACCAACCACGACCCAGAGAGGGGCCCAAAACACCAGCTGCAGACCTCACGGCTATTAGTTGTCTGCTGTCGCGACGGTTATCAACACAGCCAATCCGGAAGGTCAGCGGTAGGGGGTTTGGCCGAGTCAGTTCACATCCGTGAGGTCGAGGGCCGTTCGCCCCGGCGGGCGCCGGCCCGAACGGGGTTCG
>Ga0315289_10010565_pt1 | contig 13199 bp, 10 predicted proteins | sample YL17G11_40_MG_FD_203452 | JGI IMG/M metagenome (GOLD analysis project Ga0315289, IMG submission 203452) | Sediment microbial communities from Yellowstone Lake, YNP, Wyoming, USA - YL17G11_40 | ecosystem: Environmental > Aquatic > Freshwater > Lake > Sediment | place: USA: Wyoming | collected...
ATATATTTTCAACCGGTCCACACACTAAAGTACAAAACGGATTAAATACTTACACTGGTGGTACAGCATCTGCTCCAACAGTTAACATTAGCGCAGCTACACTATCCACATTAAATGTTTCAGGCGCAACAAGTTTAGCTACATTAAGCGCAACCACAATGATAAGTGGTTCAACAGATTTGTATAATGTATTTATGCCAATTGATGCGTCGTTTGTTTCTGGTTCTGGTACACTTGGAACAATACCTTTATGGAATGGTACTTCTGTTATAATAGATTCAATAATTCAGCAACCGACATTTTCTGGAATAGTAGTAAATGGTTCAGTAAGTATAATTGGAAATCTTGATGTTTTAGGAACAGCTACTACAATCAATACTCAAACAATACAATCTGAAGATAATAACATCTTATTGAATTATAGTGGAAACCACATTTCAGCAATAGGTGGTGGCATCACAGTACTTTCTGGTCAAACAGGAGGAAATCCTTCTTTGTGGATTACTGATTCAAACGGAAATTGGTCAGCAAATACACAAATAATAGCAGGTGGTGGTTTAAATGTAAATACTGGAACAACTTTGTCTTCTGGTGGCACAGACTTATATAACATTTTCACAACATTAGCAGGCTCTGGAGTTCAATCTGTAGGGCAAGGTTCAAATATTACAACAGGTGGAACAGTAACATATCCAATCATAAATACTGTTGCGTCTCCTTCATTTAATAATATAACTTTTTCAGGAACAGCACTGGGCGGAGACCTAAGTGCAACGACTATAAGTGCAACAACAATAAGCGCAACAACAATAAATTCAACCACAATTTATAGCACAGGATTAAGCGCAACAACTTTAAGTGGCGGAACTATCTTAAGTGGCTCAACAAATTTATATGATATATTTTTATCATCAAGTGCTTCTGGAACTTCTGGTAATCTTTGGTCAGCTTCAACCGGAACAAATTCTATTATTGCAAATAACGGAACCGGAAATTTAGCAAGCGGAAACTATTCAATAGCTGGAGGTGATTTAAACATTACATCTGGGAATTATTCGTTTATTGGAAATGGATATTCTGGTAATGTAATATCTAATTATGCTGTTTTAGTAGGAGGTATTTATAACTCAGTTAGTGGAAACTCTTCTTTTATTGGTGCAGGACGAAGCAATAAAACAGTAGGTCCTTATTCTTCTATAGTTGGTGGATTTAATAATAAAACTTATGGATTCAATTCATTTATAGGAGCTGGACAAAATAATATAACTAACGGAAATAACTCAATTCTTGTTGGTGGATTTACCAATACCTTAAATGGTCTTTATGGTACAATTGTAGGCGGCTTATATAATGTAGTGTCTGCACCTTATGCTTTTATTGGCGGCGGTGGAGGAAGCAACCTCGCATCAGGCAACTACTCTACTATTGTTGGTGGTATTTTAAATTCTGCAACAACAGGAAATGCTACAGTTATAGGTGGTAGACACAATATAGCAACAGCACAATATTCAACCATAATAAATGGTTCTGGTAATACAATTTCCGGAATTCGTTCTACAATTATTGGAGGAAGAAACATAACAGGAACAAGTAACGATACAGTTTATGTTCCGTTCTTTAATATTCAATCTACATCAACAAACAATGTTTTAACAAACATATTGGTTAGAGATAGTAATGGAGATATTTATTTAAGAGATGCTTCTACTTTGGGCTCTGGCGCAACAGCATCAACCGGAAATTTCCTTGCAATATCAGGTGGAACAGTAACTGGTGATACAATATTTACAACAAATGTTTCTGCAAGTACTTTAACATTAACAACAACAAACGTTGCAGCTCCATTAAATTTCCCAATATTCACATCGGACCCAGCTTCTCCAATTAATGGTGACGCTTGGATTTTATCTGGCAATACAGGAAATGCATTATTTAGCATTAGAATAGGTGGAGTAACAAAAACTGTCGAATTAACTTAAAAAAACAACGATAATAACAAAAACAAAAGTATTTATTCACATATAGCAAAAACAACCAAACAAAATGGCAATTCACAAAAAACAACATGATTTCGCGAGTAATAGCGACCACATTTTCTCAGCATTAACAAATAATGAGTTAATTAGATTAAATTCTTCCGGAACTGCTGTTGAAAGCGCTGGTGTTACGACTGGTAGTTTTTTAAACATTAGTGGTGGAACAGTTACTGGTCAAACTAATTTTACAGCCGGACTTTCAGCTAACACTTTAAGTGGTGGAACAATATTATCCGGTTCAACGAATTTATATTCTATATTTTTAACGGCCGGTTCATTAACTCCGACCTATGTACAAAATGGATTAAACACTTATACTGGTGGTACAGCATCTGCTCCAACAGTAAATGTTTCTGCTTTAACAATTAATACATTAACCGCTTCTGGAACAAGTAATTTTACAGGAGCACTACAGTCAGGTGGTACTGATTTAAATTCTTTATTCGTAAAAGGAAATGGAACAACTTTAACTGTTCCAATTTGGAGTGGTTCAAGTGTATTAGGAGATTCTCCAATAGTATTTTCTGTTGCTAACGGTACAGGATTGACCACAATAAATTCCGCTTTAGCCATAAATGGTAATTTGGATGTATTAGGTACTGCTACAACATTTCACACTACAACAGTATCAACAACAGATAATCAAATAATTTTAAACTTATCAGGTTCTTATGCAAGTGCATTATATGGAGGTATAATAATATTATCAGGACACCCTTCTGGAGCACCTGCTAGTTGGGTTATTGATGGTTCTGGTAACTGGAGTGCTGATACTAAAATTATTGCTGGTGATGGTTTGGATGTGCCTATTGGTTCTACAAATCCATTATCTTCAGGTGGTACAGATTTATACAACATATTCACAACTGGAGCACATACTCATTTACAAAATGGTTTAAATACATATACTGGAGGCACAACTGCAAATCCAAATGTAAACGTTTCAGCTCTTACAATTAACACATTAACCGCATCAGGCGCAACAAGTTTAGCTACATTAAGTGCTACTACAATGATTAGTGGTTCCACTAATCTTTATAGTATATTTGCAACGGCAGGTTCAGGTGTACAATCAGTTGGAGCAAATGGAAATTTATCAACTGGCGGTACTGCAACAAACCCGACTATAAATTTAGCAGCATCTCCTTCATTTAATTCTGTTACAGCATCTGGAACAAGTATATTTACCGGTGGCTTATCTGCAAATACATTAAGTGGTGGAACAATATTATCTGGTTCAACAAATTTATATTCTATATTTGCAACAGCTGGTTCTGGCGTACAAAGTGTAGGACAAGGCACAAATATTTTAACTGGCGGTACTGCAACAAACCCAACAGTTAGTACAACTGCTTCACTTACAGTTAATGCAATAACTGCATCTGGCTCAAGTAATTTCTCTGCAGGTTTATCTGCGAGCACATTGAGTGGCGGAACAATATTATCCGGTTCAACGAATTTATATTCTATATTCACAACCGGCTCTCACACTGCTGTACAAAACGGATTAAATACTTATACTGGTGGAACTGCACAAGCTCCAACTGTAAACGTTTCAGCTTTAACTGTTAACACAATAACTGCATCAGGCTCAAGTATATTTACCGGCGGTTTATCTGCAAATACTTTAAGTGGTGGAACAATTCTTTCTGGAAGCACAAACTTATATTCAATATTTTCAACAGCAGGTTCGGGTGTACAAACTTTAGGCCAAGGCACAAATATTTTAACTGGCGGTACTGCAACAAATCCAACAGTTAGCACGACTGCGTCACTTACAGTTAATGCAATAACAGCAAGTGGTTCAAGTAATTTCTCTGCAGGTTTATCTGCGAGTACATTAAGTGGTGGAACTATCTTAAGTGGTTCAACAAATCTTTACAACATTTTTGTTGATGGTGTTGGTACAACCAACTATATTCCTTTATGGTTAAATGCTGCAGGAACTTTAACAGATTCTATTATTACACAACCAACAACAAGTGGTGTAACAGTTAATGGTTCTGTTAATATTATTGGAGATGTAAATGTATTAGGTACAGCATCTACTTTTAATACTCAAATTGTACAATCTTTAGATAATAATATTTTATTAAACTATAGTGGTTCAAACGTATCTGCAATAGGTGGAGGTATCACAATATTATCTGGAACACCTGGCGGTGTAGCTTCTACTTGGAGCATTAACGCAAATGGTGTTTGGTCAGCAAATACAGGAATATTAACTTCTGCAGTAACTATAAGTAATGGCAACCTTACTGTAAATGGTGGCGGTGCAATGATTTCAGGCTCCACAAATCTTTATGGAATATTTGACCCATTAGGTTCTGGCGTACAAACTTTAGGTCAAGGAACAAATATATTAACTGGTGGTACTGTAACAAACCCAACAGTTAGTACAACTGCCTCACTTACAGTTAATGCAATAACTTCAAGTGGTTCAAGTGTGTTTAATGGTGGTTTATCTGCGAACACATTAAGTGGTGGAACAATATTATCTGGTTCAACGAATTTATATTCTATATTCTTAACAGCCGGTTCATTAACTCCAACTTATGTACAAAATGGATTAAACACTTATACTGGCGGTACAGCATCTGCTCCAACAGTAAACGTTTCTGCGTTAACTGTTAACACAATCACTGCATCAGGCGCAACAAGTTTAGCTACATTAAGTGCTACTACAATGATTAGTGGTTCTACTAATCTTTATAGTATATTTGCTCCTTTAGGTCAAGATTTAACAACTGCTTCTAATGGCTTAACTAAATCAGGTTATAATGTAACGCTTGGCGGTACTTTAACAGCTGCGACAACAGTTGATTTAAGCGGAAATGCAATTCAGTTTTCTGGACAAAATGCATCAAGTGCTATATTAGCTTGGTCTGGAGCTCCTTTTTACACAAGATTATCTGTTAATGGTAGTGGTTCTCAATTAAAAACTACTTTTGGAACTTTAGGAAATAATTATTTCCTTGCTTCAGATACAACCACTATGAATTTTGAAGATGGTGGAACTGGTAATGCAATGAGATTAAAGTTTGACGGTACAAATATGTTTGTAACTGATAACGTTAACTCAAGAGGTTTAGAAGCTGCGGCAAATTATCACGCAGGATATACAAACAGAACTTATGTAGACAAAGAATATGTTGATATGAGCATTACTGGCGTAACGTCTGGAATGGTTCAGTCGGTTGGTGCGACAGGAAATGCACAAACAGGAGGTACTTCTACAAATCCAGTTATAAGTGTTGTTGCTTCACCTTCATTCAACAATTTAACTGCATCAGGAAATACATCTTTACAAGGAACAAGTGGAACAACTATATTTGCAAGTCAATTCTTCCAAATGGCTCCTTACACTGGAGCAAACCCAACATCTCCTAACAATAATGACGTTTGGTTCTATTCTGGTGTAACAGGAACAATTTCATTAAACTATAGAGTGGGTGGCGTTACAAAATCTGTCGAATTAACATAAACATTTATTTACTAACTGTTTATTTTTAATAAACACAATATTAAATTTATCATAAAAATAACATTATGAGAAAATTTAATATTGTGGCAGGACTTCCAAGAGCTGGAACTACCTTACTTTGTCAAATCCTTAATTCAAACCCAAAACATCATGTTACTCCAACTTCTGGAGTAATCGATATGTTGCGAAATATGAGAAGCACATTCTCTCACAACCCAACATTTAAAGCTCAAAAAAGACTTGAAATTTATGATAATTTCAGAATGGGATTAAAAGGTTTTATTGATGGTTATTTTGGAGATAAAGAAGTTGTGTTTGATAAAAGCCGAGGATGGCCAAATAACATAAACTTATTAGACGCTATTCTTGGAAACAGCGACACAAAAATAATTTGGTGCTATAGAGACCCAGTTGAAATAATTGGGTCAATAGAAGCTCAATATCAAAAAACAATTTTATTAGAAAACGCTGATGAGACTGCTGCTCCTGGAGCATTTATGACATTAGATAGAAGAATAGGAACTTATACAAACGAAGATGGTATAGTTGGATTCCCAATTTCAGCTCTAAGAGATGCTATAGAAATGGGATATTCTTCAAGAATATTATTTGTTAAATATTTTGATTTGACAAATAATACAGAATTTGTTTTGAATGCTATACATGAATTTATAGGAGAGGAAAAATATAACTATGATTTTAAGAATATCAAACAAACGACATACGAATGGGATGGGTCTTATAATTATAAATTCTTACACACAATAAAAGAAGGTGAAATTAAATGGAAACAAGCAGACATAAGATTACCAGAAAAATACATACACGGAATTAATGAAAGATTTGCTTCATTAAATAAGCTGATATTTGAGGGTAATGTTTCTGATTTTGCTGGGTCTGAATTTGTGAACACACCAATTAATATGGTTCTAGTTCCAAATTCTTTAATACAACCACCTACTCCTCCGGGCGAGAATCCATTTACAGTTTAACAAAAAACCCTCTAAATTTTAGAGGGTTTTTTTATTGTTTATATTCTTCTTCGACAAAGTCTACTCTCTCTGAATAATATCCATTAGACTCTCCATACCAACGTATTGTTACATATCCTTTTATGGTTGCTAAATGATAAAATGTCCAAGTAAAACTATCTTGATATTCTGCTTCAAATCCTTCTGGATTTTCTCTACTTGTTCTTTCTTCTGCTTGTAAAATAGGAGTGTTAAGCAAGTCATCCAAATCTCCATTTATATCTTCAATAGAAACAGATTCACAGCAATCTTGGCAATGATACATCAAATAAACAAGAGGTACATTTTTAAAAATAGAGTTTTCATTTTTGCAAAAAAATTCTATTCTATCATTTTCTTCATTTACATTTATTTTCGTAATTGTCTTACCTATAAGTTCTTTAAATTCTATTTCATTCATTGTTATTATTATTTAATCTATTAATTAAATCATCAAAATTATCTTTTGAATTTCTATTAGATGTTGAAAGTTTTAAGTCAGATAATTCTTTGTAAGAAATTTCTTTCTCTTGTAAAAATTCCATTATATTGACTTTAAACCTATCTGGACCTTGCATATTACAAGCAGCTTTAACTTGGTCAAATTCTAGTTCTCCATATTTATTTGCTCTTAATCCAAGCATATATAATTGTGGTTCTATTTTATTTCTTTCTTCATCAATATCTTCAACCATACACAATATATATTGACCATTTGAAACTCTATTAACATATGAACCGGCACAATTTTTCATATCTTGAGCGTGTTTCAATAAAAGTTCAGGAGTTTTAATTAACCTAACTTTTAATTTATTTTCATATTCTTCTAATACACTATATTTCATTACAGAAGAAGTAAAGTCTTTATTTTTAGCTTCATCTGCCAATAAATTGAAATGGTCAGAAAGTTTATTGTGATAATCTTCTAATTCATCTATTTTTTTTATTTTATGAAATTCTTTATTTGCGTCCCAATTAAGAGCTCTAATCATTCTTAAACTATCATCATAATGAGTAAAATTAAAACTGGCCAATTGAGAATAATCTAAAACAATTTCTTCTTCTGCTATTTCTTCTGTTTCAGTTTGTTTTTCTTCTTCTATCGAATCATCCAATAAAAATTGGGCTCTCGCGAATTTTAAATCTTCTCTAGAAAAACTTTTTGATGTTATTTTTTTTCTTCTTTTTAAGAAACTTATACACAAAGAAAATATTTGATTTATTTTATTTATGTCCATATCAGCCCTAAATTCAATAAGAGGCATCACATGAATTAAAAGATTTATATTGTTTTTCTTAACGATATCTATAAGGTTTTCATAAGAAATAAATTTGGTATATTTTATTAAAATCTTATAATCAGAAAATCTTTCGATGGCATTAAATATAAAAGGAGATACGCTCTTTTTTGAAACATCTTCTCGTAAAAACATCTCTCCGGACTTTCCATCAAAAGCTGTCTGTTTGTTGTTCTCAAATCTAGTTGCATCAAATTTAAAAACTGTTTCTTTTCCACTTTTTGATTTGTATATATACCCAGCTTTTTCAACATCTTCCAAATCAAGTTCTTCGCTTAATTCTTTGTTTTTGTAATTAACCAAGTAATTAAATATTTTTATTGGAGATGTGGCATTGTTATCAGAAAACTCCTGCAAGTTTGGCAACTTACAATCATTCATCATATCAAATAAAAATACAGTCCCTTTAGTAAGTGCTATTGTTGATAAGTTAGGATAGCAAATTATTCCAAAAAATATGGATGCTACTTTCGTTATAATATCTAATCCACCTTTTCCAACCATCTGACTCATCAATTCATCAACAATATTGATATTTTTTGAATCAGATACAAAGTTGGCCATTCTATCAATAAATAAATGAACATCAAATAATCTTTCAGTTATTTTTGCTTCTCCGGGTAAAAAGAAACTTTTAACTATAAACATTATTTTATCAAGATTAAATTCTATTTCATCTTTTTCGAAATCTTTAAAAAATAATTTCTTTTCGGTTTTATCGAATCTTATCCATGAAACAAGTTCTGCAATTTCCAAACTCGGCTCTTCAACATTAACAAGTAAAAGCATAGAGCGTTTAGAAACCATATTTACAACACCAGAAAATCTTTGTTTGATTAATTTAATATCATTTTCTTCTTCCTGAAAGCAATATGATTCAAAAAAGTTTTTATTACATTCCTGAACTAATCCGGCAGTTTCTCTTTCTGAATAATCAAATCCACACTCATCACATTTTAAATTAAAACGAGCCATAGAGGTTTCATCAAATAAGTTTGTAAAATCCGATATATCTGTACCTTCTCTTACGCTTATTTTCATTTCAGAAGCAGTCTCTTTTCTATCTTTATGTATTGTATGTCCACATTTACAAAAAAATAAATCGGAATCATTTTTCTCATCATCATAATGGAAGGCATAACTTTTCTTAAGTTCCTCTTTTTCTATTGGATTTCTCATAGTTCAAATATATGTTTTTGATTGGATAAAAGCAAAAAATCCGGAAGAATATATTTCTCCCGGATTTCAATAAGTAATATTGTTATTTTTAAAGCTTAGAAAGCTCGTCGTTTACTCTTTTAAGTTGTTCTTCTAACATAGTCTTTTTAGCTAATTTTATAGCTTCTCTTTTGATAGTTTCAACTAATTCTTGTCTTGTATAACTTTCTTTAAGAGCTACTTTTGGAGCGTCTTTTATGTCTCCATCTCTGTTAGAATTTCCTTGGTCAGTTTGAATCCCTTTAATAATAGGAGCTTCATCCTTAACAGCCGGAGCTTTTTCTTTAACAACAGCCTTAGCTTGTCCAGAAGTTACGCCTTTACCGCCTTTTTCTGCACCAGCTTCAACATATGTCTTAGTTTCTTCATCCGTAAGACCATCCATTGTATTCATTTCGCCTTTATTTGTTTCAGTAAATGGCTTAGAAACGTCTTTCTTTGGATTATCTTTTTTTGATGTGAAATTAGCAGCGTGTTGACCTGCAGTTACACCTTTACCACCTTTTTCAGCGCCAGCTTTTACACTAACAGCAGTAGCAGCTTTTGGGTCGCTACCTTGGTCTTTGGCATTTTGATTCATCTTAACATCAGCTGGAGCTGTTTTAGGAGCTTTACCACCTTTAGTTTCAGTTTTCTTAGTATTTTTAAACACTAAAGCCTTATCTGAATCTTCTAAACCATCATTTTGGTTCATATCTTGTTCGATTGGGTCTTCAAGAATTTTGTAAGCTTCTTCTTCAAAAAGTTTATCTTTAACCTTTTTCGCCTCAGCAAGAACAAACTGTCTAAGTTGTTCTGAAGTAATTTTTTGTGTTGCCATTATTCTATTATGTTTAAGAATAAATAGCATAGAAAAAGGAAAATTCTATTATTTCTTCCAGTTGAATTTATTACCAAACAATATCTTGGTTTTATCATTCCGGTTCAATTCGCTTTCTTTTATTTCGTTGAAATATTCTTCGGCAGTTTTCTTAAGTAAAACTATCTTCATTTTCTCTATGTTTTCCTTTATTTGACCAGGAATACGATTCATTCGTAATAGTTCTTCTTGAGAAAAAATAGAATTAACCAAAACAACAAAATTACTCGCGATAGCTGAATCAAAGTGTTTTATGTAATGACAAGCCTCACATAATAATAAAAATTGAGCTGTTTTTACGTTGGTTTCATCCCACCAATGAAGGTGAACTGTTAACATTTTAATGTCTGCCGGCGTATGGCCACAACCATAACAGCAATCAGAACTTTTCTCATAAACATTTGCTTTTATTTCTTCCCATTTTTCTTTGGAAATAATATCAACAAATTCTTTTTCAGAAGGAGATATTGAAGGGGTTAATTTAAAAGGTATCATTTTGCTAATTTTATTACAGCAAAGATAAGAAAAAAATTAGTTTTGAACAAATCCTACCTTTAAATCATCTCCAACAATCATAAAATAGCAGTTTTTACCACCATCTCTAAGCCCAGAAGTAGTATAATTAAAGAAAGTAGCCTTCTTATCAGAATAGTTTTCAACATAAGAATAGGCTATATCTTCATTTTTCATATTCTTTTCAAACTCATTTCTGCTTATTTTCTTAAGTTTATCCTGATTTTTGGCACACATAAAGTAAGCATAATCCTTATCGTCGTTTACTGAATAGGATTTTACAGATACCAGCCGGCCACCATAACCAAGCTCTTCAGTCTTAAAGTAATACTTCTGTAGATAATTCTCGTGTTTCTCAATTATATCAACCATCTTATTAAAAATGTCTGATAATTCTATTTCTTTATTAACCCAGAGAGTTTCTATGTTTTCAACCATTTTATATATGACATCGTTTTTGCTAACGCCATAAGCGAAATAAGGGTCAAATTTGATGGATTTTTCAAAAACATGTATCCTGAAAACATCAACCTTCTTCTCGTTTGAAACTATTATTGTTCGTATAAGTTTTTCTTTATTCTGGTCCATAAAAGTAAATATGTATTTATACCGTAAAAATAACATCACATTTAAAAATAGTGAATGGAAGATACTTTTTTGTTGCTTATTTATTGTAAATACTAAAAACATTATACAATGTCAGATAATAAGATAAAAGTAACCCCAGAACAGCTTAAACAGCTTATTTCAGAAGAGGCTTCTAAACACAAAAAAAGATTAGAACTTCAGAAACAAAAAGATGCAATTCTTTCTCAATTGAATGAGTTGGATGAAAAAAAGTAATATTACCGAAAAAACAATTTTTTTTTATATTTATTTAAAACTACATAAAAATGAGCAAAACTATCAAAATAACCAAATCTCAAATCAACAACCTTATCAACGAAGAAGTTGTAAGATTTAAAAAAATTAAATCATTAGAAAACAGAAAGAATGAAATTATTTCTCAACTTAATGAAATGTATGAATTAGAAGAGCTTACTGAATTAGGTATTGATGAAGGTTTTTTTGATAACGTTGGTTCGGCAGTAAAAACTGGTATGCAAAAAGTTACAAATGCATTAACTAAGTCTTATCCTTTGAATGGTCAACTTCTTGCTGCTTCTAAAAATAAAAACAACTTACAATCTTATGGAAAGCAAATTGCAAAATTAAAAGCTTTAGGAATGTCTGATGCTCAAGCACAAGAAACTGCAGCAATTTTACTTGACACTAATCAAATGGCATCATATGCTAATGGACATATTACACCAGCTTTTGACAAAGCAACTGGTAGTGTTAAACTTGCTTCTACAGCAGCAATAGGAAATCCAAATGTAAATGCTCCTGAATAATTATTAAATTACAGATATAAAAAAACCCTCGCAGAAATGTGAGGGTTTTTTATTTATATTAAGTTGTTGATTATTTAAGCAGATTGAACTACTAGTACTTTTTTGTCCTGTTCTGAAATTGAGTCAATTCCCATTTCGCTTATTTTATCTAAAACAGTATTTGTGTCCAAATTTTCTTCTATAAAGATTTGAATTAACGCTTTTAAATCTTCGCATTTTTCTTCATTTACAAAAGGAACGTTTCCAAACAAAACCGATTTCGTAATATCCTCATAAGAAAAATCTACGCCGTATTTTACATAAATGGATAATAATTTATTAACTTGAGATTCTTCCATTTCAGCATACATAATGCCTCGGCCATCTTCCAAATTAAATTCAATATGTTTTTGTTTTAAATAAAGCTCTCCTATAAAATCAAGAGATACAGAATCAAATTCAGAAATTATATTATCTACTTCTTGTTCTGTGTGATTGATTGTTATTTTAATAAATTTCATATGCTTCCTTTTTTAATTAAACGTAATTTTTTATAATAAGTTACAATAATTATCTATTATTAAATAGATTGAGAATTAAGTATTTTCTTATCGCGTTCTGAAATTGATTCAATTCCCATTTCGCTTATTTTATCTAATACAACATCAGTATCTAAATTTTCATCGATAAATAAATTCAAAACACCTTGTAAATTTTTATTTAATTTTTCATCTTCTAATACCGGAAGACTTCCAAACAAAACTTGTTTTGTAATATCTTCATAAGAAAACTTAACTTCGTGTTTTACAAATTCAGAGAATAATTGCTCTATCTGATGTTTGTCTATACTAGCATACATTGCTGTTTTGCCTTCTTCGGTATAAAACTCAACATAATTGAAAGAATTATATAGATGTAATAATCTATCAAACGTAATTTCATCAAACTCAGAAACAAGACCATCCATTTCTTCTTGAGTGTGTTCTGTTATAACTTTAATAAATTTCATAATTGTTCCTTTTACATTTAAACGTAAAAATGGCAGATTTGTTACAAAAAATCTATTTAATTAATTCCCACGTAAATCCACCAGCTTTATTTCTTTGACCTTTAGCACACTTAAGTATGGTTGTGGAGTGCTTTAAATTAACATATTCAGCAGCTTCTTTACAAGTTTCAAATGTTTTATTTAATTCTATGCACCTTATTTTAACCGCAGAAGGGTTCTTGCTACCAGTTATTGCTTTTATCCTCGCTTTTGTTAATTTTTTTATATGTTTTTTTGATAAAGTTTTTCCAAAAAAAGGATTTTTATCTCCTACTCTAGTTTTTGCAAAATCTGATATTTTTTTTCTTCTTTCTGGATTGTTTTTGTAAAAAATTTTTATTGAATTAGATGATTTTTTTT
>Ga0315289_10010566_pt1 | contig 13199 bp, 8 predicted proteins | sample YL17G11_40_MG_FD_203452 | JGI IMG/M metagenome (GOLD analysis project Ga0315289, IMG submission 203452) | Sediment microbial communities from Yellowstone Lake, YNP, Wyoming, USA - YL17G11_40 | ecosystem: Environmental > Aquatic > Freshwater > Lake > Sediment | place: USA: Wyoming | collected...
TGCGGCGTCCCGGACTCGTCGGCCTGTAGATTCGAATGCCCATACGCGTATCTCTCTCTCAGATCCACCCGATCAGAACAAGTCAATGTGGTTGTCAGGGGCCAGGAACACGACGGCTTTCTTCCAGGCGGCGGTGGTGCCGATTCTTCGGCCTCGGCGCCGCTGTTTGCCCTTGTGATTGGCCGTTCGCACCTTGTCCACCTTCACGCCATAGATCTTCTCGATGGCGTTCTTGATCTCCGCTTTGTTCGCGTTTTTGTGCACCTCGAAGGAGTAGGCACCCTTGACGTTGGCAAAGTGCATGCCCTGCTCGGTGACAATCGGTCGGATTACTACGCTATAATCATCCATCGTTTCAATCCACACCCGCGTGAAGCAGGTGACCCTACGCGGTCACGTTCTGCGGACCGCCGGCCTTTCTATCGAGAAAAGACGTCAGCGCGTCCTTGGTAAACAACATCCGGCGATGATTGATGATATCCGCCGCATTCAGGTCCGCCACCGGCATCACGTCCACCTTCGGGACGTTCCGGATCGACTTGTAGACGTTCTCGTTGTACTCCGGCAGGGCCACCAGGCAACTGCGGTCGATCTTGAGGTTCTTGAGCACCGCAACGAAGTCCTTCGTCCGCGGCTTCTCGAACGACAACCCGTCGACCACGACCACCTCATTCGAGCGCAGCTTCGCCAGGAGCGCCGAGTCCCGCGCCAACATCCGCTGCTTGCGGGGCATGGCCTGCCGAAAATCCCGGAAGCCTTTGGCGAACGTCATGCCGCCGCCGACGCGCTTGCCGGTCCGCCGGTTTCCCACGCGGGCGTTGCCCGTGCCTTTCTGCCGGAACAGCTTGCGGGTCGAGCCGGCCGCATAGCTCCTGCCCTTCGTCGCCACCGTCCCGACGCGCTTGTTGGCATGGTACATCACGATGGCCTGCTTGAGCAGAGCGTAACGGATGCAGCGCCCCAGCACAGACTCATCGACCTGCACGGTACCTACTTGCTGCCCACCAGTGTTGTATACAGTCAGCTCAATCATGTTACGTTCCACTCGTTTCCATCCACACCCGTCTTATACGGGTGACGTCTTCACAATACAGTACCCGCCGGACGGTCCCGGAACGGTCCCCTTGACGACCAGCAGATTCTTCTCTTCGTCGATGGCGACCAGCACGTGGTTCTTGGCCGTAACACGGTCGCTCCCCATGTGGCCGGCCATGTGCTTACCCCTCTTGAGCCCACCGCCCATACCGGCGTTCATCGCACGTGCCGCGATGGAGCCGGGGGCTCGGTGCTTTCGCTCGGTACCGTGCGAGGCGGGGAAACCCTTGAAACCGTAGCGCTTCATCGGTCCCGCCGTCCCCTTGCCCTTGCTCGTTCCCACGATGTCCACGAGCTTCGTGTCCTTGAAGACCGAAACCGTGAGGGAGTCGCCCAGCTTGTACTCGGTCTTCGCCTCGCTCGGCAGACGCCACTCCCGGGTGAATCGCTTGGGATTCGTATTGGCCTTGCGGGCGTGACCGACGTCGGGCTGCTTCCGCCGGGAGGGCTTTACATCGTCGAACCCCATCTGCACGGCGTTGTAGCCGTCCGTCTCGCCGGTCTTGACCTGCGTAACAATGCAGGGACCGGCCTGGATGACGGTAACCGGGATCAGACGACCCGCTTCGGTGTAGACCCGCGTCATGCCCACTTTCTTGCCCAATAACATCGCCATAGTGTCAGGTCCTATGCTCCTACGCCTTGATTTTCACAAAAACCCCCGCCGGGACCACCAGCCGGTTCAACACTTCGGCCGTCCGGGCGTTCGCCTCGTGAATGTCGATCAGCCGCTTGTGCGTCCGCAACTCAAACTGCTCGCGCGACTTCTTATCGACGTGCGGGCTCCGCAACACCGTGTATCGCTCAATCCGCGTCGGCAGCGGAATCGGGCCGCTCACCCGCGCGTTGGTCCGGCGGGCGTGCTCCACGATCTCCTTGGCGGAGGCGTCGAGCGTACGGTGGTCGTAGGCCTCCATCCGGATCCTGATTTTCTCACTTTCGGAAGCCATAATGCTCCTCTGGACCAGCCCTTCGTCTGCCTGGTTGCGGGCCGGCACGGCAAGGGCATAGTCATAAGTTACGATAGCACCGCTACATACTATTCAACGGCCGGCCCAGAGCCGATACGTTCTCCATCCTGGCCAAGACCGCTCGTTGGTTAAAGGCAGGAAGGGCTGATGGGCCTATCCGGCGCCTTGGCGAGACTGTCAACAGGTGCCGCAGGCCACGTGGCCTTCCTTAAGAGTCAGGGTCGAGGTCCGCAAGGGACCCCCGCAAAGCCACCTTACTTTGCTTGCCCTAAGTTACACAGAATACCCGTTGCGCCATCCTTGATGGCAATCACAGATATGCCACAGCGTAACTCGTATCGCAAAGTCATCCATGACAATGCTCGCTAACGCTGAAAAATTCCAACTCTATCAGGGGGCAGATTAGCTGTCAACCAGCTAAAAAGCAATCCCGCAAGAATTTTTATCACTTTCTTCATCTTTTCAGAAGAGGATGCCCTTGGCCACCTGCTCGGGTACCCTCTCGTAGGTCATCGGCTCCATCGTGAAGCTGCCGCGGCCGGCCGTCAGACTGCGAATATCGCTGGAATAGCCGAAAAGCTCGACCAGAGGCACTTTGGCGTCTACGACCCGCATCGTACCGTGGACCCGGCAATTCAGAATCACGCCCCGCTTGGCCAGCAGGTCCGCCTGAACCGCACCGAAGGTGGAGTCGGGAACCACGGCTTGCACCCGCATGACGGGCTCCAAAAGGACAGGGCCGGCCTCCTTCAGGCCTTTTTCAAAGGCGATGGCAGCCGCCTGCTCAAACGCCAGGTCGGAGGAGTCCACCGGATGATACGTGCCGTCCACGAGGGTCGCTTTCACGCCAATAACGGGATAGCCGCCCAGAACACCGTTGCCCGTTGCCTCCTTCACCCCCTGTTCCACGGCGCCAACATACTCATTCGGCACCTTATCGGACGATATGTCGGCCGCGAACTCGACCTGCGGCCGCCAATGGCCCTCTTCATCGACGAGCGGCTGGACCTGCAGCACCACGTGGCCGTACTGGCCCCGCCCGCCCGTCTGATGGACAAACTTGCCCTCCGCGAGGGCTGCTCTCGTGATCGTCTCTTTGTAGGCGACCCTGGGCTTGCCCACCCTCACGTCCACCTTCATGTCCTTGACCAGCTTGTGCTGGAGGATCTCCAGGTGCAACTCGCCCATGCCACTGATGACGGTCTGCCCCGTTTCCTTGTCCGTTTTGTAGGAGAACGTCGGGTCCTCCCGCCGCAGGGCCTCCATGGCATCGCCCAGCCTGGTCCGGTCCGCTGCCGACCTCGGCTCAATGGACATCGTGATGACCGTCTGGGGAAAGCTGATGCTCGGCAACACCACCGGCTTCTTGGGATCGCACAGGGTGTCGCCGGTGAGCGTATGCCGCAGACCCACCACGGCCACGATATCTCCCGCCCGCGCGGATTCCAATATTTTCCGCTCGTTCGCGTGCATCTCGAAGACCCGCATGATGTTCTCCCGCTTGTCGCGGTTGGGGTTCAGGACACGGCTGTTCGTTTTGAGCACGCCCTGGTAGAGGCGCAGAAAATAAAGGTCGCCATGAGTGTCGGTGATAATCTTGAACGCCAGAGCCACCAAAGGCCCTTCGGGATCGCACTTGACGGGGATTCTCCTGGTTTCATCCTCCGGCTTGTGCCCCTGGATCGTCGGCCGGTCCAGCGGCGACGGCAGGTACGCCACCACCCCATCCAGCAGCCGCTGAATCCCGACATACTTCAGCGCCGAGCCGACGAAGACCGGATTGAGCTTGTTTTCGAGCGTTCCCTTGCGAATCGCTCTCTTGATGGCCTGCGCGTCGGCCGGGGTATCGTTGATGAACGCCGCCATCAGCTCTTCATCGTGCTCGGCGGCCACTTCGATCATCCGGGCCCGGTACTTCCTGGCTTTCTCCACCAGCTCGGGCGGAATCTCGGCCTCGTGGAATTTGGCGCCCAGCTCTTCCGCCTCGTAGAACACGGCCTTCATGGCAATCAGGTCGATGATGCCGGCAAAGGAGTCTTCCGCCCCGATCGGAATCTCCACCGGGACGGCGTTGGCCAGCAGCTTATCGTAGATGCTCTGGAGGCTCATCTCGAAGTCGGCCCCCGTTTTGTCCATCTTATTGATGAAGCACAGGCAGGGCAGGCTGTATTTTTGGCCTTGCCGCCAGACCGTCTCGCTCTGCGCCTGGACCCCCTCGCTGCCATCGAACACGGCGACGGCGCCATCGAGCACGCGCAGTGACCGTTCGACCTCCGCCGTGAAGTCAATGTGCCCGGGGGTGTCGATCAGGTTGATCTCAAAGCCTTGCCAGGGGCACTTCGTGGCGGCGGATGTGATCGTGATCCCTCGCCGCTGCTCCTCCTCCAGATAGTCCATGACGGCGGTGCCTTCGTGGACCTCCCCCATCTTATACGTCTTGCCCGTATAATAGAGGATGCGCTCCGTCACCGTCGTCTTGCCGGCATCGATGTGCGCCATGATGCCGATATTGCGTATCTTCTCGAGACTTCCCATCGCCGGAGACTCTGTCGGTCTCTCTCCAAGCACGTGTTTGGCCTGCCCAGCACGTACACATAAAAAAACTGCCACGGGCTCACCAGAGCAACCGTGGCAGTATGACTCCTGCGAGTTCTACCAGGCGAAGTGGGCAAACGCCTTATTCGCCTCAGCCATGCGGTGCACGTTTTCCCTCGTCGTCATGGCGCCACCCGTCCTATTATAGGCATCCATCAACTCGGAGGCCAGTCGCTCGCTCATGGGCTTGCCCTTCTTGCCCCGTGCGGACAGAAGGATCCATCGAAAGGCCAGCGACTGCTGCCGCTTGGCGCTCACTTGGATCGGGACCTGGTAGCTGGCTCCGCCCACGCGCTTGCTCCGGACCTCCAGCGCCGGCTTCACGTTGTTGATCGCGGTTTCGAAGATCTCCAGCGGCGCGACGTCCTTGATCTTCTCGGCCACGATTCCCATCGCGCCATAGAAGACATTCTGCGCTGCGCTTTTCTTGCCGCCCCACATCATACAGTTGATGAATTTGCTGACCAGCTTGCTGTTGTACTTCGAATCCGGTCTCAATCCCTTGCTGGACGCCGTGAACTTCTTAGCCATAGCACTCTACGCTCTCTATCCTCACAAGCCACTTCGATTCGCGCCAAAGGCCCGCTACTTGGCCTTCTTGGCACCGTATTTACTTCTGCTCCGCTGCCGGCCTGCTACACCGGCACAGTCCAGCACACCCCGAACGATGTGATAGCGAACGCCGGGCAAGTCCCGGACGCGCCCGCCGCGGATAAGCACCGTACTGTGCTCCTGCAGGTTGTGGTCGACGCCCGGGATATACGCGGTCACTTCCTTGCCGCTGGTCAGCCGCACACGCGCCACCTTTCGCAAGGCCGAGTTCGGCTTCTTCGGGGTCTGCGTCCTGACGATCAGGCACACGCCCCGCCGCTGCGGCGAGCCGCTGATATCGGACACGCGTTTCTTCTTCTTGGAAGCGATTCTCGGTTTTCGCACTAACTGGTTGATCGTCGGCATACGTCCACTCTCAATCAAAACCCAAAAACGGTTATTCGATGCCAAGCACTTCCTTGATTTTGGACTCGGCCTTGGCCTCGAGATCGACCGGCTTCTCTTCCTTGACGCCTTCCAATTCCTTGGGCATCGGGGCTTCCACCAGATGCTTGACCCGCATCTCCAGGTGCGGCTTGAACGCCGTGCCTGCCGGAATCAGGTGCCCCAGGATCACGTTCTCCTTGAGACCGTGCAATTCGTCCACTTTACCCGCCAGCGCAGCCTCCGTCAACACCTTTGTCGTTTCCTGGAAGCTTGCGGCGGCGATAAAGCTGTCCGACCACAGCGACGCCTTGGTGATGCCCAGCAGCAGCGTTTTGGCCGTGGCGGGCTTGGGCTTGCGGCCCTTGGCGGGCGCGCCGCCCAGCGCCTCGACCTTCTCGTTCATCCGGGCCAGATCCTTCTTATCCAGAACCTGGTTTTCCTGCACGTCCGTGACATCGCCCGGAGCGGCGATCTTGATGCTGTTGGTCAGCCGGTCGTTTTCCTTGCGGAAGACGAACTTGTCGGCCACTTCGCCCGGCAGGAACGTGCTGTCGCCGACCGAATCGATCTCCACCTTTCGCATCATCTGCGAGATGATGATCTCGACGTGCTTGTCGTTGATATTGACGTTCTGCGAACGATAGACGTTCTGGATCTCGGCGATCAGGTACCTCTGGAGCGATTCCTCGCCCTTGATCCGCAGGATATCGTGTGGCACCAGCGGACCATCGGTCAGAGCGTCACCGGCCTCGATGGTGTCGCCCGTGTGCACGTTCAGGTGGCGATCCCGCGGGACGTGGTGCTCTTTCTCCATGCCGCTTTCGCTGCGGATGGTGATGGTCATCTTGCCCTTGCGCTTGTCGCTGCGCAGCTCGACGCGCCCGCTGATCTCGGCCATCGCAGCGGGGTCCTTGGGCTTGCGGGCCTCGAAGACTTCCGTCACGCGCGGCAGACCTCCCGTGATGTCCTGCGTGCCGCCCGTCGCGCGGGGCTGGTGCGCGAGCAACTGGCCGGCCTGGACTTCCTCGCCTTCCGTCACCTCGATGCGCGCCCCGGCGGGCAGATAGTGCACGTCGAGAATCTTGCCCTTGGCGTCCTCGACCATGATCTGCGGGTGCTTGTCCCCCTTGTGCTCGATCACGACCGGCCGCTCGACAATCTTGGCGTCCGCGTCCTTGGTCTTTTTCGACGTCTTGGTGCGCAGCTCCTCGGTCTGGACCGTTTCGCCCTCGGTGATGTCGACGAAGCGGATAAGGCCTCCGACCTCCGCCAGAATCGGCGTTCGGTGCGGGTCCCACTGGAACAGGATCGTACCGGCCTTGACGGCCTGACCATCCGTCACGAGAAGGATACCGCCGTAAGGCACCTTGAACTTGTCCAACTCGCGGTCCTTCTGGTCCAGCAGGGCGAGCTCCCCGTTGCGCTTCAGGGCCACGGTCATCGTCGAGCCATCTTCGCGTTTGATCGTCACGGCGTTCACATCCCGGTACTGCGCCTTGCCCGCATGGGTGGCTTCCTGCTCGCGCTCCAAAATCGTTCGGGACGCGATGCCACCGGTGTGGAAGGTACGCAGCGTCAACTGGGTGCCGGGCTCGCCGATGGATTGGGCGGCCACGATGCCGACCGCCGCGCCTTCCTCGACCACCTGGCCCGTGCTCATGTCCCAGCCAAAGCACTTCGCGCACACGCCGAACGGGCTGTCGCAGGTCAGGGGACTGCGGACCCGGATGGCATCCAGCCCCAAGGCCTCGATCTTATGCGCGATCTCGTGCGTGATGACTTCATTCTCGTGAACGATCATCTCATCGGTGATCGGGTTACGAATGTTGTCGCGCGCCGTTCGGCCGATGATCAACTGCGACAAGGGGATATCGACCTGGTCGCCGCGGCTGACGCTGGTCTTGGTGATCCCTTGCAGGGTCCCGCAGTCGCGCTCGATGATGATCACGTTCTGCGCCACGTCGATGAGCTTGCGCGTCAGGTAGCCGGAGTTGGCCGTCTTGAGGGCCGTATCCGCCAGGCCTTTGCGGGCCCCGTGCGTCGAGCTGAAATACTCCAGCACCGTCAGACCTTCGCGGAAGTTCGACTTGATCGGGGTCTCGATAATCTCGCCGCTGGGCTTGGCCATCAAGGCCCGCATGCCGGCGAGCTGCTGGATCTGGTCGATGCTGCCGCGGGCCCCGGAATCCGTCATCAGATAGATCGGGTTGAGGTACGGCGTGCCGTCCTCTTTGGTGTCCTCTTTCAGGCCGCGAATCATCTCGTTGGTCACGGCGACGCGGGCGCTCGTCCACGCGTCGATGACCTGGTTGTACCTCTCGCGCTCGGTCAGGACGCCGTCCTCATAGTTCCGCTGGATCTTGCCGACGCGCTTTTCCGTTTCCGTGATGATATCCGGCTTCTTGAGCGGGATCTTCAGATCGGTCAAGCCGAAGCTCAGGCCCGCGAGCGTCGCGTACCGGAAGCCCAGGTCTTTGACCCGGTCGAGCAGGCCGACCGTCGCAGCGCCGCCCGAATACACGAAGCAGTCGCTGATGACCTGGCTGAGCTTCTTCTGCGCCATGGTCATGTTGTAGAAGGGCATGCCCTTGGGCAGAATATCGTTGAAGATGCACCGGCCGACGGTGGTCTCGACCGCATACATCTTCCCGTCCTCCCCGATGTTCTTGACCTCGCCCGGCTTCTCTTTGAGCATCCGATGCGGGATCCGAACGCGGATCTTCTCGTGCAAAGTGACCTTGCCGAGATCGTGCGCCATCATGGCCTCATGCGCATCGCGGAACAGCCGGGGCTTGCGGACAGGCCCTTTCGGGACACTGCCGGCGGGCATCAGGTCGTCCGGGACCACGGTCAGATAGTAATTGCCCATCACCATGTCCTGCGACGGCCCCACCATGGGCGCGCCGTTGGCCGGCGAGAAAATATTGCCGGTCGTCATCATCAGAACGTGCGTTTCCGCCTGCGCCTCGATGCTCAGCGGAAGATGCACCGCCATCTGGTCGCCATCGAAGTCCGCGTTGAAGCCCTTGCAGGCCAGCGGGTGCAGCATGATCGCGTTGCCCTCGACCAGCACCGGCTCGAACGCCTGAATGCCCATGCGGTGCAGCGTCGGGGCACGGTTCAGCAGCACCGGGTGCTGATGAATGACCTCTTCGAGGATGTCCCAGACCTGCTCGTCGCGGCGCTCGATCATGCGCTTGGCGCTCTTGATCGTGTCCGCGTAGCCGTGCTGTTTGAGGTTGCGGATGATAAACGGCTGGTACAGCTCCAGGGCGATCTTCTTCGGCAGCCCGCACTGGTACAGTTGCAGGTCGGGGCCGACGACGATCACCGAGCGGGCGGAGTAATCGACGCGCTTGCCGAGGAGGTTCTCGCGGAACCGCCCCTGCTTGCCTTTGATCATGTCCGTCAGGGACTTCAGGGGCCGGTTGTTGCTGCCCAGCACCGGCCGGCGGCACCGCCCGTTGTCCAGCAGCGAATCGACCGCCTGCTGGAGCATGCGCTTCTCGTTGCGGATAATGACTTCCGGCGCGTTGAGATCGATCAGCTTCTTGAGACGGTTGTTGCGGTTGATAATGCGCCGGTAGAGGTCGTTCAGGTCGCTCGTCGCGAAGTTGTCCCGCTCCAGCAACACCAGGGGCCGCAGGTCCGGCGGGATCACCGGGACCGCCTCCAGAACCATCCACTCCGCCTTGTTGTTGCTGTTCTTGATCTCGTTGATGGTCTTGAGCCGCTTGGTCAGGTCGCGGATCTTCTGCTTGCTGTTGGTCTTGGCGATGGCCTTGCGCAGGTGCCCGCCGAGCACGTCCAGGTCCAGACTCTCCAGCAGCGCCTTGATCGCCTCCGCGCCCATCGCGGCTTTGAACGAGTTGCCGTACTTGGTGCCGGCGTCGCGATATTCCTCTTCGCTGAGAAGCTGATTCGCCTTCAGACCCGTGGTCCCCGGGTCGGTCACGACATAATCCTGGAAGTAAATGACCTTCTCGAGATCCGAGCTCTTCATCCCCAGGATCGTGCCCAGCCGGTTGGGGATCGACTTGAAGAACCAGATGTGCAGCACCGGGGCCGCCAGATTGATGTGGCCCATCCGCTTGCGCCGCACCCGGCTGTGGGTCACCTTGACGCCGCAACGGTCGCAGATGATGCCCTTGAATTTGGTGCCCTTGTACTTGCCGCAGGCGCATTCCCAGTCGCGCTCCGGCCCGAAGATCCGCTCGCAGAACAGACCGTCCTTTTCCGGCCGGTACGTCCGGTAGTTGATCGTCTCGGGCTTGCGTACCTCCCCAAACGACCAGCTTCGAATATCATTGGGGCTGGCCAACGAAATCTTGACCGAACCGTAATCATTAATTCGATCGTAGATGTTTCCCAACATGTAAAGCCCCCTTATGGACTCTTAACTCGACCTTCCGATCTACAGTGCCGTGCGGCCCAGGCGTTTCTTCTCGAGCTGGATATTCAAGCCCAGCCCGCGGATCTCGTTGCACAACACGTCGAAGGACAGCGGCGTGCCGGCCTCCAGCGTGTTCTGGCCTTTGACCATCGACTCATAGATCTTCGTTCGTCCCTCCACGTCATCGCTCTTGACGGTCAGCATTTCCTGAAGGGTAAAAGCGGCGCCGTAGCCTTCGAGCGCCCAGACTTCCATTTCGCCGAAGCGCTGCCCGCCCGTGCGGGCCTTGCCGCCCAGAGGCTGCTGGGTGATCAGGCTGTACGGACCGGTCGCCCGGGCGTGAATCTTGTCATCCACGAGGTGATGCAGTTTCATCATGTACATGTATCCGATCGTCGCCTTCTGGTCGAAGGGCTCGCCCGTGCGGCCATCGTAGAGCTGGGTCTTCAGCGTCTTGGGGACGTGGATGAACAGCTCACTGGCCGGCGGCGCCTCGCCCCGTTTGTCCAGATCCTGCTTCCTTTGCGTCATCAACTGATTCGCTTCTTCGGTGAGGTTCCGAATATCCTCTTCCGTGGCGCCGTCGAAGACCGGCGTCACCGCATTGAAGCCCAGCACCTGGGCCACCCAACCCAGATGGGTTTCGAGAATCTGGCCGACGTTCATACGGCTCGGCACGCCGAGCGGATTCAGCAAGATATCCATGGGCGTTCCGTCTTCGAGGAACGGCATATCTTCCTCGGGCATGATCTTGGCGATCACGCCCTTGTTGCCGTGCCGGCCCGCCATCTTGTCGCCGATCGACAGCGCCCGCTTGATCGCCACGTAGATCTTGGCCATCTGCAGCACGCCGCTGGGCAGCTCGTCACCATGCTTAGCCCGCTCGATGCGACGCTTCTTCTCTTCTTCCGCCTCGGTGATCTTGGCCCAGAATTTGTCCACGATCTTCTGGACGCTATCGCGTTCGGCCGCGGGCTTGACCCACTTGATGTCGAAGTTCTCGATCTGCTCGTAGATGACCTCCTCATCCTCGCTGGCCCCGACCTTCTGCTTCGTGTTCGGGTCGACGATCGTCACCTCGAATTTCTCGTGAAGGGCGCCGATCATCTGCCGGAAGATGGAACACTCCTTGGTTCGGGCCTCCAGCTCACATTTCTTGGTCTCTTCGGCCAGGACCTTCTTCGCGTCTTCTCCGCTGACGCCTCGCCGGGTGAACAGCTCGGTCTTGATCACGACGCCTTCGTAGCCGCTCGGCAGCTCGAGAGAGTCGTTCTTCACGTCCTCGCCCGCCCGCCCGAAGATCGCGTGGAGCAGCTTCTCTTCCGGCGTCAGCTCCACCTTGCTCTTCGGGACCACTTTGCCGACCAAGATATCGCCGGGGCAGACACGCGTGCCTTCCCGGACCACGCCTTGCTCGTCGAGGTTCCTCAGCGCCTTCTCGCTGACGTTCGGGATATCCCGCGTGAATTCCTCTTTGCCCAGCCGGGTCTCGCGGACTTCCGCCGTGAACTCGTCGATGTGAATGCTCGTGAAACTGTCGTTCTTGACCAGCGTCTCGCTGACGATGATCGCGTCCTCGAAGTTGAAGCCGTCGAAGGAGACGAACCCGACCAGTACGTTCTTGCCCAGCGCCAGGATGCCGTTGGAGGTGCCGCCGCCGTCGGCGATCACCTGCTCGGCCTCGACCTTTTGCCCGAGGTTGACCACGGGCTTCTGGTTCAGACATGTGCGCTCGTTGAGCCCCATGAACTTGTCCAGGGGGTACTCATCCGTATGATTGATGACGATATGGGTCGCGTCCACCGCAGTGACCACGCCGGCATGCTCGGCCTTCACCACCATGCTCGAATTGCTGCCGACCACCTCCTCCATGCCGGTGCCGACCAGCGGCGGCTCCGTCTTGAGCAGCGGGACCGCCTGGCGTTGCATGTTGGAACCCATCAGGGCGCGGTTGGCGTCGTCGTGCTCCAGGAACGGAATCAGCGAAGCGGAGACGCCGACGATCTGCTTCGGCGAGATATCGATGTACTCGACCTCGTCACGCGTGGTCTGGGCCAATTCGCCCGCCTTGCGGGCCAACACCAGGTTTTCCGCAATCGCCTTGGTCTTGGGATCGATGACACTGGGCGGGGCGAACACCGCTTTCATTTCCTCATCGGCGCGCAGATAGGCCACTTCGCCGGTGAGCTTGGCATTCTTGACCTTGCGATAGGGGCTCAGCAGGAAGCCGTACTCGTCGATGGTCGTGAAAATCGCCAGGGACGAGATCAGGCCGATGTTGGTGCCTTCCGGCGTCTCGATGGGGCAGATGCGCCCGTAGTGGCTGATGTGCACGTCACGGACCTCGAAGCCCGCCCGCCGGCGGTTCAAACCGCCCGGTCCGAGGGCCGAGAGACGCCGCTCGTGCGTGAGCTGGCTGAGCGCATTGGTCTGATCGACCACCTGGCTCAGCTCGCCCCGTCCGAAGAAGAAATTGATGCTGCTGGCGACGCTCTTGGAGTTGATCAGGTCCGCCACTTTCGGCGTCGCTTCCGCTTCGCGCTTGATGCTCATGCGCTCCTGGGCGGTCCGGCGGAGTTTCAGCAGACCCTTGCGGATCTCGTCCGCCGCCAACTCGTCGATCGTCCGCAGCCGGCGGTTGCCGAGGTGGTCGATGTCGTCGACCTCGCCCTCGTTGTTGCGCAGCGCCAGCATATACTTCATCGTGTTGAGGAAGTCCTCCGGACGAAGGGTCATCTCGTTCTCATTGACCGACTGGCCGAACTTGCGGTTGAGCCGGAAGCGCCCCACCTTGCCCAGGCGATAGCGGTTCGGATCGAAGAACTTCTCGGCGAAGAAGGCCTCCGCCTTCTCCTGGTTCGGCGGGTTGCCGGGCCGCAGACGCATGTAGAACTTCAGCAGCGCCTGGCCATGGCCCGGGCAATCGTCCTGCGCGAGCGTGTTCATGATGATCGTGTCGCGCATGTCCTCGATGATCTCGACCTTCTTGAGGTCGCTCTGTTGAATCACGCCGAGCTTGTCGCCGATCTGCCCGGCCGCTTCGACGAGGATTTCCCCCGTCGTAGTGTCCACGATCGGGCTAACCGCCCACATGTCCGTCGTCAGCTTGTTCGTCGGCAGGGTCTTGGTCTCGTAGAACAGCTTCAAGATCGCGTCGGTCGTACTAT
>Ga0315289_10010567_pt1 | contig 13198 bp, 8 predicted proteins | sample YL17G11_40_MG_FD_203452 | JGI IMG/M metagenome (GOLD analysis project Ga0315289, IMG submission 203452) | Sediment microbial communities from Yellowstone Lake, YNP, Wyoming, USA - YL17G11_40 | ecosystem: Environmental > Aquatic > Freshwater > Lake > Sediment | place: USA: Wyoming | collected...
AATCGCGATTGGCATTGATGAACAGCGCATAATTCGACAGCCCCACTTGCTGAAGTTGATATTTCAGCATCACGCCAACCGTCTGCAGGCCGTATTTCACGCTGCGGCGGAAATTGATTGAAGAAGCCTCCTCAAAATAGCGCGTCGGAATCGGAACATCGCCGACGCGAAAACCATGATAAACCACCTGGGCGAGGAATTCTGAATCGAAAACAAAATCATCGGAATTCGCATGGTAGTTGACTGTTTCAAGAACCTCTCGGACATAGGCGCGATAGCCGGAATGAAAATCTCCGAGGTTCTGGCCCAGCGCCATGTTTTCGAAGATGGTCAGTGCACGGTTGCTGATGTACTTGTAGACCGGCATGCCACCATCGAGGGCCTCTTGGCGCGTGCGAATACGCGAGCCGATAATGACATCGCAAGTGCCCGTCGCCAGAAGGCCCACGACATGGGGAGTGATCCGGCCGTCGTACTGGTAGTCCGGGTGAATCATGATGACAAGGTCCGCGCCGCGCTCCAATGCCGCATCATAGCAGGTCTTTTGGTTCGCCCCGTATCCACGGTTGGCGTTATGTTGAATGACGGTGATGCCGAGTCGCTCTGCAATTTCGACGGTATTGTCGCGACTGCCATCGTCGGTAAGAATGAACTCGTCAATGCACCCGGCGGGAATCGAGCGGTAGGTTTTTTCCAGAGTCCGCTCGGCATTGTATGCCGGCATTGCGCATATCACTTTCTTAAATTTTCGCTCGGGGCGTTCGTTAAAACGGTTCAATTGACGCATTGCCACGCTATCCGCTTCCAATGCAATTCTGGATTTCCCTACCGCTATTCGCAGCGCAACTCTTGGGCCAAACTCAGGCCTGGTCCCGCTATCGCCGTTTCAAGAAAGTCTGGATCGCCATCGGGGTCGTCAGACCCATAATGGCGCCATTGCGGCTCTGGAGAGCCACAACGGCGCGAACCGAGCGAAACCGCGTTAGCCCATTTTTTGCGCAAGTGGTTCAGCGCGCTTCCTGCCTTGAACCACTCAATCTGCTCCTGATTGAGAGAATGGTCTATCATGACTTCGTCACTTGACCCGTTTTTGTGCTTCAAAATCATTTTCACCGGTTTGCCGGGAGCAAAGCTGGAGAGACCGATGATAGAGACGAGGTCACCTTCGAGCACCTTATCATAGTCGGCAGGATTGGCGAAAGTCAGCGGCAAAATGCCCTGCTTTTTCAAGTTCGATTCGTGAATGCGCGCAAAACTGCGGGCAATGACCGCCGCCCCGCCGAGGAAACGCGGAGACATCGCCGCATGTTCGCGCGATGACCCTTCTCCGTAATTCTCGTCGCCGATGACAATCCAACGCTGTCCTTGCGCTTTCAAATCGCGTGCCACTTTCGCAACCTCCATCCCTGTCGCCGATGTGAGAGGATGCATAACCTTGCCTGCCTCTTTCGTGAAGGCATTAATGGCACCGCTGAACATATTGTCGGAGATGTTGTCAAGGTGGCCTCGGAAACGCAACCATTTGCCCGCGGGCGAAATATGGTCAGTCGTGCACTTGCCCGAGGTCTTAATCAGCACTGGCAAATCAATGAAGTCCTTTCCATCCCACGGATTGAAGGCTTTCAGTTCCTGAAGGCGATTCGAATTCGGGTCTATTTTCACCTCGATCTTACTGGCGTCTTCAGACGGAGAGATACAGCCCTCCGAGTCTTTCAGAAATCCTCTCTCGGGTACTTCGGGCGCTGGCGCAGGCGGCTGAAGCACGATCTGTGTTCCGGGGAGTTTGTCTTTCAGTGGATTATAGTCTAATGTTCCCGCCAAACCGTATGCTGTGGTGATTTCAGGACTGGTGATGAAGGACAGCGTTTGTGGGCTCCCGTCGTTGCGGCCAGGGAAATTGCGATTGTAGGATGACATAATCGAATTCGTTTCGCCTTCCGCCACATCCTCCCGTTTCCACTGGCCGATACAGGGCCCACAGGCGTTCGCGAGCACAATGGCACCGATTTTTTCAAGGCGTGCCATCTGACCATCCCTCTGAATGGTGCGATAGATCTGCTCACTTCCGGGCGTAACATAAAACGGAATAGGCATCCGAAGATTATGTGCCGCTGCTTGGTCAGCGATGTCGGCCGCACGGCTGATGTCCTCATAGGAAGAGTTTGTGCAAGAACCTATAAGTGCGTTCTTCAGATTCAATGGCCAATTATTCGCTTTCGCCGCGGCGCCGAGTTCCGAAACGGAACGCGCTGCGTCAGGACTGTGCGGCCCTACGACATGCGGCTCCAGCTTGTCGAGATCAATCTCTACGACTCGATCGAAGTATTTCGCGGGCTCGGCCAACACCTCCGGATCCGCGACGAATAGACGGCGAAATTGATTCGCGAAGTCAGCGATCTTCCCGCGCTCTGTGGCACGCAAATAAATTTCCATTCGAGCATCATACGGGAAAACAGATGTCGTTGCGCCGAGCTCGGCTCCCATGTTGGTAATGGTAGCCTTGCCTGTGCACGACAGGGATTCCATGCCCGCGCCGAAATATTCAATCACCGCATTCGTACCGCCTTTCACCGTGAGAATGCCAAGCAGCTTCAGAATCACATCTTTGGGCGCCGTCCAGCCATTCAAGCGACCTTTCAAATGAACGCCGATACGCTTGGGCATCAGGACTTCCCAGGGCAATCCGGCCATAACATCAACGGCATCCGCGCCGCCGACGCCGGACGCAAACATCGCCAAACCGCCCGCGTTCGGTGTGTGCGAATCCGTTCCGATAATCATCCCCCCGGAAAAGCGTAATTCTCCAGCACGACTTGATGGATAATGCCCGCTCCAGGTTTCCAAAATCCGATGCCGAATCGGGCCGATACGGTACGCAAAAAATCATACACTTCTCGATTCATGATTTCTGCGTCTTTCAGGTCATCACCGGCACCGACGCGTGCCCGAATCAAATGGTCACAATGCGCCGTTGTCGGAACGGCGACCGATTTCAATCCCGCAGACATAAATTGCAGCAGGGCCATCTGAGCGGTCGCGTCTTGCATGGCCACGCGGTCGGGCCGCAAATAGACATACGCCTTGCCCGGTGTGAGATCCCCTTCATTCGGATTGTCGAGGTGCCCGAAGATCAATTTCTCAGCGAGCGAGAGCGGTCGCTTGAACCGCCGCCGGACAGCGGCCAATTTCTCTTCCATCGCTTGGTAGATATTCCTGACAAACTCAGGAGTTGATTCAACACGAACCATAGGAATCTCTCCTTTGCCTTATATAGAAATGCAAACTGTTTCTGGTTCTCTTTGATAGGCTCACACAAGGGGGAATAGTGAAACGCGATTCCATCCGACTTTCACAATTGAAGACAAGTCCGGATTGACCACGAAAGGCTCTTATTCACCTTCGATGCGAGCCAGCAGTAGAGTAAAATCATCCTCGAAGTCATCCGAGCCCCGGAATGCCACAACCTCCGCCTCCAATCGCTCCAACAACTCCTGAGGATTAAGGGCACGATATTTCAGAAGGAATGCTTTCATGCGCTCTTCGCCAAATTCCTCGCCAGATGCGTTCATTGCTTCGCTGACACCATCCGTGTACATCAGCACGAGCTCTCCCGGAGCTAATTCGATTGTTGCTTGCTCGTAGCGCAGATTGGGCGCCATTCCCAAGATCACCCCGCCCTGAAAAAGCGACTCGACCGACCCATCTCGGCGCAAAAGGAGTGGCGGATTATGGCCCGCGTTAACATAAGTGAGACTGTGACTATCTGGATTGCAGATACCGACGAAGAATGTGATGTATTCCTCGGGAGGCGTGTTATGATAAATCAGGTCGTTGATTCGAGCGACAATATCTGCCAGGCGAACACCCACACCGACGGCGGTTCGCAGTGAGGCCTGCAAATTCGCCATGAGGAGAGCCGCACCGGCTCCCTTGCCGGAAACATCGGCAACAGCGAGCACAGTCTCGCGATTCTCCAGTGGAATCACATCATAATAATCGCCGGCAACTTCGAGGCAAAAGCGATTGCGCGCTGCAAGTGCAAGCCCCGGTGTCGGCGGCAGCTCATGAGGCAGGAATCCGCGCTGGATGTGCCGAGCGATCTGAAGTTGTTCTTCGAGTCGGCGTTTTTCGACATTTTCTTCGAGCAGGCGAATATTCTCACTGGCCATGGCGACCTGCGATGCCAGGGAATTTAGAATCCGCAGCTCCTCGGCGGCATAATCCTCTCGCTCCGTTTTCATCCCCAACGCAAGAAAGCCTATGAGCCGCCCGTGAATCAAAAGCGGCACGATAACGGCAATCCGGTGAACCTTGAGCCATCCTTCTTCGTCTGGAGTAAAATGGACCGCTCCCGCGGAAACCGCCTCGTCCACCATGATCGGCCGGCGATCTCGCTCGAGCATTGGCACAAGTTTACTCTCCGAGGCAAACGGGATCTGGTCGCAGTCCCGCAGCAGAAATTGATTTCTGGTTGAATTGAAGATGATGGGATAGACACCATCCACCATGAGTCCATTTTGCAGCCTGCCTTCGAGTTGAATCCAAAACGATTGCCTGTCGGGTAAGGCGACGACCTGCTCGAGAAAATCGAGGATCATCTGACGCAGGCGCTGTCGTTCAGGGTAGAACTTTTGCTCAAGAAAGCCTTGTGCCTGCCGTGCCAGAGGGAGAACGCCCAGAGCCGCCAGTACGGTAACAAACATCGCCACATTGCTGCCACTCTCCCCGAGCTGACTTCTCAGAAAGACGCTCAATATCAAACCGACGCCAATGACCAATGCCAATAGAGAACCGGTTGCCAGCGCATAGCGCGTGCCGCGGCGTAGCTTTCCTTCCACTTCAAGCAGACGATAGCGGCCAAAGGCATAGGCAAATGAGATTGGAGATAGCAGCAAACCCAGAAAAGCGATGTTGATAATGAACAATGCCCGCTGGGGACTTTCGGTGAACCACGCCTGAAACAGCAACGACGCACAGATGAGAAGGAAAAGCAAGCCGAGTCCTATCCCTGTTCCCCAGAACACGAGCCTCATCTGCCGTTTCTCCAATCTATCTTCCGTCCGAACTCTTTGGACAGCAAGCAGCACCATTCCCGCGAATACCTGCAGAGAAATGATGATGAGAGAAAGCATAGCCGCATTGAATCTAATCGGAATGACCGTCGTCAGAAGGAAGAGCGCCGTGAACACTACGACCGGCAGATAGCAGGCAGAATAGGCCAGAATGGGTCGCTTCTTGATGAATCCTATCGGTCGCGGAAAGAGAAAGACAAGATTCAGCCAAAACGCGCTGAAGAAAGAAGATAGAATGTCAAGACCCTGGTTGACGATGCTCTGCAGAGGAATCTGAAAGGCAGCGAACGGCGAGGTAATGACTTGGACCGATGTGATCATGAAGCCGGCCATGGCGAAGGAGAATAGAGCAAGGGCGCGAACTCCCGCTGAATCGGGTCGCTTGAAAAATGCCCAAAGTCCCACGACAACGAAAAGTAGCGTGATCATGAAGCGCAGGATTTGAAGAATAGAGACGAGGACGAACTCCTTGTAAGAGGGCACCCGCGTCCAAACGGATGTGCGGCAAAGCTGACCATCGTGGGTGAACTCGATCGGAATCACGCGCCAGGGCGGCTTCGGTGCGTGCAGCTCATTGCTCCAGCGAGCGATGGTAGCTGTCGAATCATTGAGGGTTTTCATTGTGTCCCCCACGGCGGGAAACGGACGCGATAGGAAATCTTTTACATCAACGCGCCGTAACACCAATGCACTGTCCTCGACGATGCTCACCGCACTTTCCACTGTTCCCGATTTTTGCCAGGTCCCCACTTTCGCGGCCTCATACGCGAAGAACAAGAACAGATAGACAAGCAGTACGAGGCCCAAAAATCCTGTGAAGTATTTGACTACATTTTTGAGTAGCATGGAAAACCTCCCCCCTTATCCTTCACATTTGTTCTCAAGTTTCTGGTCTGCTGTGGGGCGAAGGTTGATAGCCCTTGATGGAATTTCCAGCGATAGAGTTCAAGGCGCGAGTTGTAGGCAATGCACGTCTCGTCGGTTCCCAAAGTGCGCAACGCTTTCAGGGTAGTATCCTTCGGATCAAGCGCATTTTGCACTTCGTCTTCACGCAAATAATAGACTGCACGTTTGCCAACAAGTTCTTCGCGGAGGTATCGAGCATAGTCATTCACGAGCATTAAGTCTTCCGGAGCTTTTGCACGCAGCCAGTAAGCGGAAGTCTCGACTCCGTAGTAGCGCAGCAGCGGATAGCTCCACCCTTCGATGAGAACAAGCGAGGTCTTGTCGTTCAAGTCTTTTTTGAGATGCTCCGCCGCGGCACGCCAATTGAGGCGGCGACCATAGTGGATCGGGTCAGCATAAAAGTGGAAAAGCGCCACCCCCACAATCAGGCCGTAAAATCCGCCGATGACGAGCTGCAAGGATCGCCTTTCAAGACCCTGAAAGCCCCAGGCAAAAAGGAGAAGCACTTGCGGCAACAAGAAAATGAGATACTTTGCACTCGTGAAATCTTTTTGTGTGGCCAATTGCAGTACGAAGGCCAGAAAGGTCGGCACGATAAGCAGAGTCAGAGTCGAGCTGACCTCAAACCGTTGCCGCGAGCGAATCATCCATCGTATAGCTCCGACAATCAGTACCCCAAGAACGATGAGGCAAGGCACAACATAATAGAAATTCTGCCAAAGGATCTGCCAGCCAATTCCTCGGCCTTTGCCAAGGTCGGGCAAATTGAATAGATTGAAGCCGACGCTCAAAGCTGACGCAAGTTTGGGCAGTGCGCTCGCCGGATGAGTCGCATATCCCGTGCTGCGAACGGCGCCGAAGTAGAGGAGATTCCCAAGGTTGGGAAGGTAGAGCAGCGCAACCGCGAGAAGCGAGAGCAGAAAAGGCCCGAATCGAACGACGCGACGCTCCAAAAAAGCGAGCCAGACAAAGCCGAGAAGGTAAAAGGCATAGAAAAGGTGCGTGTACATGCCGACGAGCGCAACAAGCCCTCCCCAAATTAGGGCCGAGAAATGCCCGTTTTCCCGATAGCGCAAGTAGCAGATGAGCTGTGCGAAGCTGAGGAAGACAATGAGCGAATACATGCGCAGCTCTTGTGAGAATTCAACATGGATGGGTGAAGTGGCAAGAAGCAGGCTCAAGCCCAGCGCAAAGCCGCGTCCTCCCAAACGGTTGCCAACAGTCCACGCCAGTGGCACGGACAAGATGCCAAAGAGCAGTGGCAGAAGCCGCAGGCCAATTTCACCATCGAACCCGAGAGTGCGCCAGAGGAAAAGAAGCGAAAAGAAAATAGGTCGAAAGCGGTCCTCGCTCGTTGTCAAGAAATGATTGCTGTCGCGAAGAAGCGAATAGGCCTCATCGCCATAAAAACTGTATCCGAGATTCGGCAAGCGCAGGATGAGCGCCAAGGCCATAATGGCGATGAGCATTCCCCAGGATTGCTTCGTATTCAGAACCATAGGGCGATGCGAATCTGGGATGGTTTCTCCTTTCTTCATCCCGCATCCCGGATAGCATCCACCGGAGCAAGTTTGGCCGCTCGGTGAGCCGGATAGGTGGCTCCCAGGTACGACAGGAATACGGCAGCCACCGCGACAAGCACGAAGTCCAAAAGTTGCATTCGCACCGGAAGCGCATCCAGGAAATAGAGATCCGACGGGAGTGAAACAAGTTTGTAGCGCAGTTGCAGAAAGCAAATGAGCCAACCCAAAAATGTTCCTATGACAGCGCCCGCAATTCCAACCAGAAGCCCTTGATAAGAAAAAATCCGCCCAATGCTCCGCGGCGTCGCTCCCATGGCCTTGAGAATCCCGATGTCGCGGCGTTTCTCCATGCTCACCATGATGAGCGTTGAGAGAATGTTAAATGCCGCCACAAGAATAATCAATGACAGAACAATAAACCACATCCACTTCTCGATTTGCATCCATGAAAACAGGGTTCGCCGCAATTCAAACCAGGTGCGCACATAGTAGGGCAAGGAGATTTTTTTCTCAAGGGCTTCTTTGACTTGAGTCGCATTCCACAAATTGTCCAGACGAATTTCCAGACCGTCAACTCTGTCATGACGGAGGAAAAGTCGGCAGGCCTCCGTGATGTCCAAGTAACCCACCATGTCATCGAATTCAAAAAGACCGGTTTGAAAAAGACCGACAATAACAAACTGTCGCACGACCGGCGCAGAGAAGGGCGAAGTCATTCCCGCGGGGGAAAAAATGACCGCCGTGTCGCCGACGGAAGCCCCCAAGCGGTCCGCCAAGAATCGCCCGATGACAAGCCCGGGCAACTCGCCCGCTTTGAAATTCAGGCTCCCGACATAAATGTTGCGGGGCAGGTCAGAGACTTCTCCGACGGTTTGGGGGTCAATTCCGCGCAGCAGGATTCCCTCGGCTTGATCTCCGACACGGATCATGCCTTTTTCAAAAACATACGGAGAGACGCCGATAACATGCGGCGTTTTTTTTGTTAGCTGTATGGCATCCGAATTCAACGGGATACCGGAATCATTGATGGTGGTGAGTCGCAGGTGAGCATCCACACCCAAAATGCGACCGCGCACTTCGGTTTCAAAACCATTCATGACAGAGAGCACGATACACAATGCCGCCGCACCGACGGTGACGCCTCCTACCGAGAGGTAAGTGATGACCGAAAGGAACCCAGTGCGTGATTTGCTGCGCAGATAGCGGAGCGCAATCCAAAACTCATAGCGCATGGTCGGCTATTGCGCTCCTTCTCCAAGCGTGTCGGGTGTTTTGCCCTCTAACGCTTTCGGGTCAATCTGAAACTCCAGAACAGTCCCATTTTCGCATGGAATGTCCGCCGGAATTTCCTCTCCATTGAAGACGAGCACTTCCAATACCAGGCGCGCGACTTCCTCGACATTCGCTATGGCTTCCGCTGCCGTGTCGCCCGGCGCGAAAACTTGTGGCAGTGCCGGCATTTTTGCCACAAAGCCACCATCGCCGTCCGGCTCAGCGAAGGCGTGGAATTTGAGGTGAAACATCATTTGCTTTCGGGATTAGTTTTTCGGATAAACGCTGAGGTTGTGTCTATGTCCGCAGAGCCGGAAAAAGAATGACTTCACGGATAGAAGCCTGGTCTGTCAGCAGCATCGTCAGGCGATCAATTCCAATGCCCACGCCACTGGCGGGAGGCATGCCGTACTCCAGTGCTCGCAAAAAGTCTTCGTCAATCGGTGGCGCTTCCTCGTCACCCTCCGCCCGAAATCTCTGCTGCGCTTCAAAACGCGCCCGTTGATCTAACGGATCATTCAGTTCGCTGAACGCGTTGCCTAATTCGAGGCCGCCCGCGAACACCTGAAATCTCTCAACCAAACGCGGATCTTCGCGATGCTTCTTTGCCAAGGGCGAGAGCGATAAGGGATAATCATAGACGATGGTCGGTTGTACGAGCTTTGGAAACACATGCGTCTTCATCAATTCATCGAAGATCTTTCCGTCGCTCATTGCTGGCTCTTCGATATCATGACGGCGAGCAATTTTCTGCAGCTCTTCCAACGGTTTTTCGAGCAGATCCTCACCCGTCAGCTCGCGCAGCAGCTCAAAGAAGCGAACGCGCCGAAAAGACGGTTCAAAATTGATAGTTTCGATCGCTTTTATAACATGAACTGGAATCTCTACTACTCTTCCTGAGTGAGAAACATAACGGTCTATATGACTTGTCTCCCCGCTATACTGCAAAGTGTAACTGCGGTTGACGTTAAGAACACACTCCCGCAGTAATGTCTCGGTCAAGTCCATCGTATCGTGATAATCCACATACGCTTCATAGAATTCTAACATCGTAAATTCTGGGCTGTGCAAATGATCTATCCCCTCATTTCTGAAATTCTTCGCCATTTCATAAACTTTTTCAAATCCGCCAACAAGAAGTCGTTTCAAGTAAAGTTCATCCGCGATACGAAGGTAAAACGTTCTATCAAGCACGTTATATTTCGTAGTGAATGGTTTAGCCAAAGCGCCACCATATAGAGGCTGTAGAACAGGTGTCTCAACCTCCAAGAATCCTCTCTCGTTCAAGAACTGTCGAATTGTCTGTAGAAGTATGCTTCGCTTTTCAAAGATTTTTCGGACAGGTGGATTCACTGATAAGTCCACATGCCGTTCGCGGTAGCGCGATTCTTTATCAGTCAGCGCGTCGTAAACGTGACCCTCTGCTTCTTTGACAATCGGCAGCGGATAGAGATTCTTGGAAAGAAGCTCGAAAGATTGCACGCGCAGCGTCTTCTCGCCTGTGTGCGTCCGAAAGACCGTGCCTGTCGCTCCAATAATATCGCCGATGTCCAGCAGCTTGAAAATCTCGTAGTCGCGTTCACCGACCGTGTCTTTCTTGATGTAAAGCTGCATTTGGCCGGAATGATCGCGCAGATGGCAGAAGGACGCTTTGCCCATGGTGCGAATCGTTACAATGCGTCCCGCGATGGAGAAGTGCTCGCCAACACCCGGCGCGCCTTCCTTCTCGCATACATCGTCGAATGTTTCCAGAATCTCCGAGATGTGATGCCGAACTTCAAAGCGATACGGATACGGATTCACACCGAGCTCGCGCAACTTTGCGAGTTTCGCTCTCCGCGCCCGCAGAATCTGATTCAAATCCGGCTCGACGCCGCCGGAATCTGAAGGATGATGAGTGTCTTCCATAGTTCTAAACGCCCGCCGTGGTGGGTCTCCAGACCCACCCGGAATCATTTGCTCGCCGTGGTGGGTGTGTCACCCGCCCGGAATCCTATTCATAAATCCTTGGCACTCGCCCCGTCAATAAAATCGGTAATTCGTACGGAATCATATCGGCAAGCTTGCACAATTCCCAGAGCGGAATCTCTTCGACTCCCTGTTTTCCCCAGAGAATCACCTCTTCGCCGACAGGATAATAATCATCGCCCAAGTCCACCATGACTTGATCCATGCAGACCGCTCCGATCACAGAGTAGCGCTTGCCGCCGATGAGCACCGGCGCTTTGTTCGAAAGCGCACGCGGATAACCGTCGCCATAGCCAATCGGAATCGTCGCCACCCAACTGTCGCGTGGAGCGTGCCAGGTCAGCCCGTACGAAATTCCATCTCCCTTGCGCACTTTTTTAATATAGACGATTTCCGAGCGCAGCGACATGGCTGGCATTAAAGCAAGTCTTTCGGACAGATTCGGAGACGCATGCTGACCGTAAAGCGCCAACCCCGGCCGCACCATGGTGAATTTTGATTCAGAGAAATTGATGAGCCCTGCACTATTGGCAATGTGCACCAGCGGCGCATCAATGCCCATGGACTTTGCCAAATCCAAGCAATCATTGAAGCGCCTTATCTGCTCGTGTGCGAAAGTGGTGTCGTTTTCTTCCGCCGTCGCGAAGTGGGAATAAATACCCACAACTTCAAGCTGCGGCAGTTTGGCAACAGCTTCAAAGAGCATACCTGCCGTGCGGAAGTTCTGACCGATGCGCCCGATCCCTGTGTCAATTTTCAAATGCACGCGAGCGCGTTTGCCGGTGCGCACCGCCGCGTCATGAATCGCGCGCGATTTAAAAACCGAGCTGGCCGTCATGTCGAGGTCAAAGTCGAGGAAGTGGTGAATCTGCTGGCCGACAATTCCACCCAGCACAAGAATCGGCTCACGAATTCCGCCGCGCCGCAATTCGATTCCTTCTTCGAGGAATCCGACGCCGAAATAATCCACTCCGAGTGCGGAAAACAGCCGTGCGCACGGCATCAGCCCGTGACCGTAGCCATCCGCCTTCACCACCGCCATGAGCTTCGCGGGTTTTGCCAGCTTCTGCACCGCTTTGAAATTGTGCTCCAGCGCGGCCACGCTCACGCGCGCAAAAGTCGGCCGATGCGTCTCCGGCACCGGCTGCTGCAAGTACGATTTATCCGTGAAGGTCTGAATTTGCTCTGTAGTCATATAGACTCAATGCCCGCCGTGGCGGGTGTCCTCACCCGCCCGGAATCCGTGTCATGCCAAGTGCGATTCGCAATCCGTCCTGTAGTCTTCAAGCATCCTCTACCAACAACAGTGTTGCCGTATCGGTGAGGGCTCTTGCCATGTGCTTGCTCTTTTCTCCCGCAGGGATAAAGAGGCCGTCGCCGGATTTGAAGATGATGAATCTTCCGTTGAAATTGATCTCCAGTTCTCCGTCAAAAACACACCCAATATGTCCTTTGGTGCACCAGTCGGGCTCAACAAACTCCTTTGAGAATTCCACCAAACGGAGCTGTTTTCCGTCCTGCTTGTGGACTTTGGAGCGAACTCCGGCTACAGATGTGTCCCACGGCATCGCTACAAAATTAACTCGATACTGCTCCATCTTAATTTCCCTGAAAATCTCTCCCGCCGAGCCAGGTTCTCAACCTGGCCGGAACTCTCTCGTCGCGGCGAACCTCCAGATTCGCCCGGAATTCAGACTACTTCTTTCCGTTTTTCCCTTTCTTCCCCAACAACAAATACGCTCTCACAAATTCATCGAGCTCGCCATCCATCACGGCCTGAATATTTGAGGTCTCGACATCCGTGCGGTGGTCTTTCACCATTTGATAGGGCTGGAAAACATAGGAGCGAATCTGATGGCCCCACGCGATGTCGGATTTCGTCTCTTCCATCTTGTCAATGCGCGCGCGCTCTTCGTCGAGCCGCTTCTGGTAGAGCTTCGCCATCAGCATTTTCATGGCCGATTCGCGATTGCGAAGTTGCGAGCGCTCGGTTTGGCAAGTAACCACGATACCCGTCGGATTATGCGTCAGTCGCACGGCGCTATCCGTCTTGTTCACATATTGCCCGCCGGCACCCGACGCGCGGAAAGTAGATAGGCGAATATCTTCAGGCCGAACGACGATGTCGGGAACTTCTTCAACTTCGGGATAGACAAAAACGCTGACAAACGAAGTGTGCCGCCGCGCGCCTGCGTCGAAAGGAGAGATCCGCACCAAACGATGAATTCCAATTTCCGCGCGCAAGAAACCGTAGGCATATTCGCCGGTGACTTCGACAGCGACCGCCCGAAGGCCTGCTTCCTCCGCGGGCTCGAAGTCCATCACTTCCGCTTTCCATCCGCGCCGCTCGAACCAGCGCATATACATACGAAAAAGCATCCCGGCCCAGTCAGCCGATTCGGTGCCGCCCGCGCCGGGATGCAATGTCATAATCGCATTGCGAGCATCGTCAGAACC
>Ga0315289_10010572_pt1 | contig 13196 bp, 17 predicted proteins | sample YL17G11_40_MG_FD_203452 | JGI IMG/M metagenome (GOLD analysis project Ga0315289, IMG submission 203452) | Sediment microbial communities from Yellowstone Lake, YNP, Wyoming, USA - YL17G11_40 | ecosystem: Environmental > Aquatic > Freshwater > Lake > Sediment | place: USA: Wyoming | collected...
CGCATCAGACTGGCCACGGTTCATCCTCGTGTATCTGTTCAGCAAGTGCTGGAAAACACGGAGTTTGACCTGATTGTACCAAAAGATGTGCCCACAACAGAGTTACCTATGTGTGAGGAACTGGCGCCTCTGAGAGCGATAGACCCTAACGGAATCTACATACCAAGAAGCAAATAAACACACAGTTATCTTTATATCCTAGTTGCTACTCTATAGCCATTAGGTAAACACGCATGTACAAGACAGATTTAGTTCAAACATGGCTTGACAGTGTGGCTATGGGTCATTCAGGTTCGAAGAACACAGAAGGTCTTTATCGATACTCGTTTGACTGCTTCCTGAAGTTCATAGATTCAAAAGTAGAAGACATTGAACGAGACTTTGACACGCTGCCAGAGAAACAGTTTCGCAGAAAATACGCGCAAGCCTTGAACGCTTGGAAAAGTCAACTGTTGCGGCAAGAGTACGCCAGCAGCTCGATTGGTGACTACGTGAAGTCTGTGCAGAGCTTTTTCAAATATTCTAATTTTCCATTAGACTTTATTGGGTCAATTTGCAGGAGAGTTGTTTATCATAACAGAGACATCAGCAAAGACGAGATTGTCCATGTACTCAACATTAGCGCACCACGTGAACGCGCATTCTATAGCATGATGTCCCAAAGCGGAATACGACCTTCAACACTCTGCGGCCTCAGGATCAGCGACCTAGAACCAGACCTTTCACAAGACAAGATTCCACTTCTAGTAAAGATTCGTGAGGAAAACACGAAAGGCGCCTACCATGCATACATCAGTTTCCTTGGTGAAGACGCTGTTAACGCATTAAAGAATTACTTAAACACAAGGAGAGACCTGAAGCCTGATAGTTACGTATTCGTTAATTATGGCACAGAGCAACCGATGAAATACAACACTTTCAGCTCGCTGTTCAGAAAGGCTGTCAGAATACTGCGTGATAAGAAAGTCATGTCTTACGAACAGAAGAAAGCACATAGGCCAGCCCAAATAAAAATGTACTGTCTCAGAAAGTTCTTCAGGAAGTATGCTGCTCAAATGGGTTTTGAAAACGTTGATTATCTGATGGGTCACGCTGGCCCAGGCGTTGACGGTTCTTATCGTCCTACAGACCCAGAATTTTACAGAAAATTATACATGGAAAAGGCCATGCCGTTCCTGAGACTTGAATCGAACACGCCTTCAGAAACAGAGAAAACCATTGAAACACAGGCAGCTCAGATTAAAGTTTTACAGGAAGAATTGAAGGCAGCTAAGGAAGGCTTAACGACGAACATAATGGACATTCTGCGTTCGCCGGAAGGTCAGGAAATGCTAAGGAAGGCACAGAGTAAGAAGGAATAGACTTTCACAAATACCCTACCTTTCCAGTTCAGAAATATGTAGAAGTGATTCTTTCATCAGACGCAAACAAACTCTAGCTAGTGTAGATAGCGATAGAGTTTCAGTTTGGACATGATTTCTTCATACAGTTTGTCGCATTGGTGTTTCATAAAACCGTTTGGTCCGTAGAAGAACTGGCGCCTTCCAATTATTTTTTCTGTAGCAGTATAGTAGCTAACTTCGTTCAAGAGTTGGACTTGAAGCTCCTTTTCCTTGATTAATTTGTCAATGGTTTCACGCTCGATGTTTCCGGGTGTACTGGCAAGAACGAGCATCGCGTCCCATGCATCCGGATAATTTCCTTGATTCATGGATGTATGGACTTCAGCTAAAACTCGGTCTATCGCCGTTTTGCCTATGTTTGTTTCTTTTGTCTGACTATATTCCGTCTTTTCTTCGCACCAATAAAGTTTAAAATCTTGTGGAGCAGGATAAGTTACCCAAACCTGTTGTCTTGAAGGCTGTATCTCAAGTTTCTGTCCCTGAGTTGGAACTAGCACGTTTTGAAGTAGTTTCAGAAGAACTATTTTCTCTTCTGAATCATTCCATTTTACCTGTAATTTCCCATTAGGAGAAAGCATAAACGCTGTATTCGTTTTCCTGAACATGAACCAGATAAGACCTTTTTGGGTTTTTTCTGCTTTCATCATTACATTTGCACAGATATTTTCATAGCTTTTTTCATAATCCGCGTTTGTTTCATAAACTATCTGTGTTTTGAGTGCCTGAATCACCGCAAAATACCCCGTATCGCTACAACTACATCTACACCTATAAAGAATTTGTACTAGGACATAAGAAAAATGGTAAAGTTCACAGTCAAATCGAATCCGCAAGGCCAATATTACTTTCCTAAAGAAGTCCGAGCCGAATTAGGTGCAGAACTTGACTTAATATGTAATGCAAGAGCAGCCATCGTTTTCTCAAAGGACACACCTTTAGAAGTCATTTTGAAGTCTATGGACTTAATCGCGCAAGACCTCCGGCAACGAATCGACTTTCAAAAACAAATGGAGTGTCAGACTGCATGAGTGATACATCCACCGATGCAGAGTTAAAGGAAGTCGCTAGAAAAATTGTTGACTTCCTTATCGAGCATCTAGAAGAGAAACCTAAGGAGTCTGAGAAAACTCCATGACTGAAAGAGAGGCATTAATAGATTTTATCGTTGCTGCCCGGGACCAAAGTCAAAACATGGTCATAGTCTGCGAGGGACTGTTGAGAACGCTTGAACCAGGAGAAGCCAAGGAAAAGAGCCAGCCTAAACCACAAACTCCAGCAGTTGTCGAGCAAACGTTTCTTTGTCTCCTGTTTGAACCGCAAACAGGACAGAAAATCGGAGCATATGACGTCGCGTATGAACCCCAAAACCTAGAAGAGAACTGGACCCGGGCCCTGGACATTCTCAAAGCTAACAACGCTATCATCGAAAAACGCTATCACGGACCCAGCTACAAATTCAGCTATTGGCTTTTTGGAGAACATAAGATTTACAGGCAAGCATTGAAGCAGCCGAGCTAGGAGTTTCTTCCTTTTGACTGAAGACAAAGAAGAACCGAAGCCTATAGCCACCGACATTAAAGCTGCAGCACAAGCGTACCATGAACTGGGCATACCTATCATTCCCTTTAAACTCAGCAAAAAAGACAACGGAGAATACGACAAGAAGCCCTATGTTTTATCGTGGGCTAAATGGGAAACTGAACCGCAGACAGATGGAGAATTTGACGGTTTAGACTGGAATAGTGCCAATGCCATAGCTGTTGTACTTGGGACGCAAGCGAAAAACGGTTTGTACCTAGCTGTCATAGATCATGATAAGAAGGGCAAGGATTTAACGGATGAAGCTAAGGCTAAAGGTGAAGAACTGCTTAAAGAGTTTCCAATCACGCAGACACATCGAACGGTTAACAAGGGCATACATCAGGTTTATTGGAGTAGAACGAAGCCTAAGACGGAAGGCACGTTCCATGATGTTGTAGCTCTTGAGTTGTTGGGTGAAAAGAAAGTGTGCCTCATGCCTCCTAGCATGGGTTACACGAATTTAAACGACAATTCACCCACAGAAGTTGAAAACATAGAGGAAGTTTTCTACGATGTTCTCCGTAAGCATGGATTCAAACTGAGTGAAGAGACTGAAAGCCAGAATCAACTTGATACATATGGTTTTCAACTGGAAAAACTTGTCGACCTATCAAAATTGAATAAGCTGAATCCTGACGAATACCAGGGACCGCATCCTTTCCATGACAGCACAACAGAAAAAAACTTCCACGTAAACATTAGAACAAACCAATGGTTCTGTTTCCGTCACAATAGTGGAGGTGGTGCGCTTCAGTACCTTGCTATGAAAGAAGGCGTTATTCAATGTGAACAGGCAAAAAAGGGAGCTCTACGCGGTCAAAAGTTTAAACAAATCTTGCAGATTGCGGTTTCTCAAGGATTGCTGAATGAAAAAATCCTTACGCAGTCAGAAATAAACCCTATCATTCTAGCCAAGGATATTAAGGAAGATTATATCTTCATTGTTGACAGCGAAAGCGGTGTACTCTATTATTACGTGGAGAAAGAAGGCGTCTACAGTTGCGACAAGACCGAGCGACTAATCAAAAGGGAAATAGTCAAACGGCTGGATGAAAACACCAAAACCCACTATTACGTGGAAATTGAGAATTTTATCAAACACAGTGTTTCCATAGTAAAAATGAACGTGGTCCCTGAGCTTATAGCCGTAGGAAACGGGATACTAAACGTGTTGATTGGAGAGCTAAAACCTTTCAGCCCTAGCTTTTACCTCACTGAGAAATTACCAGTCAAATATGACGTTAACGCTCAATGCCCCGAAATAATGAAGTTTCTAAGCCAAATCCTACCTGACACAAAGAAACAAACAGCTTTGCAAGAATACATAGGCTATTCACTACTCAGAAAAATCATATACCATAAATGCCTCTTGCTTGTTGGCATAGGAAGAAATGGCAAATCAAAACTTCTGGAGCTAATCACAGCCCTATTAGGCAAGGACAACATAAGCAACCAAACAATACAGAGCTTATGCTATAACCGTTTCAGCCTTGCAGAGCTACATCATAAGCTGTCCAACATAAGCGCGGACCTACCCAGCAAGGAACTAGCGAACACTGGAACCTTCAAAATGATAGTTGGAGGCGACAGACTCCCAGGAGAACACAAACACAAGGATCCCTTTTACTTCGACAACTACGCAAAACTCATGTTTAGCTGTAACCGCATACCTCCAATACCCAACACAGAAGCATGCCTAGCATTCTACATAAGGTTCAGTATACTAGAATTTAAAAATCTCTTCATTGGCAAAAACGCAGATAAGCACATAATCGAAAAATTGACTACTCCAACAGAACTTAGCGGTTTCCTGAACTATGCTCTTACTGGCCTAAAACGTCTAGAAACCCAAAAGGATTTTACGGAAACCATGAGCCAAGAGGAAACAGAGAAAACCTATGTAAGACTCAGCAACAGCGCGCAAGCCTTCATAACTGAAAAAATCCAAGTAACAAATGAACACACTGACTATGTATTTGGTGATCAGCTTTATAGAGCCTTCATAAACTATTGCCTTGTCGAAAAACTACAGACTGTGCCTCCAGCCGTTTTCACTAAAACCATGCAAGAGTTTTGTAATGGAGCCGAGCGCACTAGGATTAGACCAACAGAGAAAAGTAACCCTCTAGCAGCATGGCGTTACATAAAAATTTCTGTGTCAGTCGTGCCGTCTGTGTCGACTTCTCAAACTTTATTACCCTCTCAAAGAGATTTTGGAAAAAATGAAGGGCAAAAGAAAGTTTCAACTAACGGCACGGCTGACACGGCTGACACAGAACGAGAGCGCGCTAGACTTGAAGCAAGTTTAGAAGGGGTCAGCATTGTTTGTGGACATTGTAAGAAATGGCATACCGGAGCTTGCAACTTCCCAGGTGATCCTAATTGTGTTTTGCCGACTAACCCTTGCGCTAAAACGTGCGGAGAGTTTGAAGAACAGGAGCTGAAAGAAAAGGAGGTAGAAACACGGTAATGTGCCCAGAGCACACAACAATGGAAACCATTATCCTGCAAATGCTGCTTGAAAAAACAGGGTTTGTTGACGGCCAACAAATTCGTTTACTTAACAAGGACATACTGAACAGTCTTCTTGAGGGAGATGTTCATGCAACAGCTTCAAGCTTTCTCTTTCCAGACAGACAGTTGCTTGTTTTCTTATATGCTAAGACTGAGAGCTCTTGGCAAGCTCACGATAACAAACTTCAAGACATGATAAGAAAACGGTTTGGGATAAAGGTCTTGTCCATCACATTTCGGCGCGAAACTGAAAAGGAAGCGGAAAGAATCGCGGATGAAATCATTAGCGAGGCTGGCCTTTCAAGTCACGAAGTGCTAGGGGATCATCCTCAATTCTTTGTTTGGGACAAAAGAGATCTGTTCTGCAAGGATTGTGGACGTGGAATTGGGAGATTTGCATCAAAAAGTAGTGGCAGATGCCAATCTTGCAATTTGCTGAGAAGAATGAAAAAAGAGAAAGCCCAGCAAAGGAGAGTCTCAACATGACTTCAGAAAAGATTTTGACCGAGCAAGAAAAAATAGAGTTCAACCACAGAAGCTATGAGACAAACGAAATCGTAGGCACTAAGCGCGAAGCTGACATGGTAAATCTCTACTATTGGAAGAATCCGCTGATATGCCGCCAACCTGGCTGCCAAAACTTGACACACCTGACGCGAAGTTTCGATTTGCAGGCGCTGCGTAAAATGATGGGTAAACCTGATGATGGGCTGTGCATGTACGTTCCGCTATGTGAGAAGCATTATGCTGAAGCTCACGCCTCTTACCTTGCCGAGAGTGCTCTAATAGACAAGGAATTTGAAGAGAATAATCGAGGGATCACACTGTGAGTTATGATAAAGACCGGTACTGGCAGCCTCCAGGCCTTTCAGCCATACAGATTCAATTGAGCATAGCACTCATTAGAAGGTCAAACGGTGACGAACATGGATGTTTCGACGCATTGAAAGACCTGGCTGTTCTAACAGAGTCACGCGAGATCATAGAACTGGCTGAAAAATTCGCAAAGGAAACAGAAGTAACACTCAGTCATATGCGAGCATATCAAGGACTCAGCGAAACCGATAGAATGTTGAATACCTCAAAGGAAATACCGGTCCTGAAAAGTAGCAACTACCAATTCCTGAAGCTAATCATATTGGAATGCAGCAAACGTGGAATCACCATTAAGGCACCGCATGAAGTGGAAAAGGGAGGCGAATAATCGCATGGGTATGAAAACAAGCATAGAACCACAAACCATGCCTACAGTAATGCAGGTTCAGCCGATCAGAACAAACTTCATAATGGCAAAAAAGATACTGGACGCTTACTATCCACCGGAAGAATTCTACATCTTCATAACCTATGCACCGCTGGGTTACGGCAAAAGCACCTATGACTTTAAAGCATGCGTCGAGGTCCTGCAGCGTATCTATCACATAACTGAGGAGCAAGCCTGGGAGAAACTGAAAGAGTTCATAGTGTTTCATCCTAGCCAGTTTTTCCAGAAGATAAAAGAGATAGAAGCAACCGGCATGAAACGCGTGCCTTTCATAGTTTGGGAAGACATGGGTCTCTGGTTGTTTGCCCTAGCATTTCATGACCCGTTCATTGAAGCCTTTATCAAATACTTGAACGTTGCACGTACACACTTAGCCTCTCTTGTCGGTAGCACACCGAGCCCGGAATGGGTACTGCGTAAACTCAGACGGTTCCCTTCTGCCTTCACTGTTCGCATAGCCAAGATTAACGGTGACCGCAGTCACACCCATGAAGCCACATGGACCAGAACAGCAACGGGTTATAAGTTTTGGTTACATGCAGACTTGAAACATTCAGGCGTAAGGAAATGTTGGGAGGACACGTACAACTGTAAAATGCCAGAGTCATTCTTCACGTGGTACAAACCCCTGCGTGATGCCTATGAAGATATGGCCTTGGCTCTTGTTATGGAGAAATGGGATGCAATCTCTAAAGACAGTCACGCCTTGATTTTGGAAAGTTACCCGAACCTGAAACTTCCTGAGCTAACGAGGTTTGGTTAATGATTCTACATATATATAAGATAACTTCGCTAGCCAAATCGCCAGCCATTAGGGAAAGAAGCATGGTACTTGCCTTTTATCTACGCAATAGGCAAAAGGAGACATGATAAAATGCCTTGGTATCGCAACGCTCAGAACCCGCTTGTAATGAATGATAAGGGTGAGCTGGTACACGGCAAGATTCAACGACCCCTCACAGACGAAGAATTCCAAGAAGCCATTGAACACGGACAGTTCAAACAGGAGAAACATAAAGCTTATGCTATTCTACTGTTCTATTCGGCAGTAAGAAAGGGTGAAGGCGCCAGAACCTTAAAGGAACAATTCACCATTACAAAGACTAAGATTGTTTGGGAAGTTGGTCCTAGATTCAAGAAGGCAAAACACCTGAAGATATGTCCCGCTTGCCAGGACCGCAACAGCACTAAAGCCTTGTTCTGTAAGAAATGCGCTCAGAATTTAAGCGAGGTACCTTCGACCCTTGTTAGAACCAAAACAGTGAACACGTCACCCTTAGAGCTGCCTCTCAGAGCTTACGGCATGGAACTATTGAAAAAAGCGATAGAGGAAACACCTGACGGGAAAAGAGTCTTTCCATACAGCCCACGCACCTGTTACAACATCATGCACCGAGCCGGCCTATACTACCCGCACCTTTCCCGACTAACACGGATCACAACATTCTTTCAGAAGGGCTACAAGAACATAGACCTGAAAAGTTGGACGGGTCTAAGCCTTCCAGCACTTGACTATTACGCTGGCCTTGCCGAAACAAGCAAGATGGGAAAGAGCCTAGCTGAAAAGGAAACTTAATCCTATGGAAAGACTAGGCATGTTTTGAGTGGTTTACCCTAGGCTTTTCAGTGCAGAAATGCCAAGCCTTTCACTTCTTCAGAAACTCTGAGGCTTCACGCAGAACCTCGAGAGTAGATTTCTTTTCTGGCGGTGCAAAGTGGCGGCGTGGTCTTTGTGGTTCTAGCGCACGCTGTCTTAGATAGATGGTGTTGAGGTCTGTTTGTGGTTGTTGTGGTTGAGGATGGTAACGACCTTGTTTCGCCAGATATGCATCGGCCACTTTTCTTCTTAGTGACATAGGTTAGAATTCAGCTCCTTTCTTAAGTCAGATATTTTGAGTCTGGACCCCCACCTTATTTGCTCAGAAATGCCTAGTTATCTCCATGCCCTAGTTTACGTCATGGTTATTCAAGTCTGCTGGAACACACTTAGGATCCTTGACAAACTGGGCGTAAACGCTAAACTTGGAGAGTGTGACTACAGAAGTTTTTTCCATACTTCTCGCGGTCCTTTAACAGGAAACTCCCAGATGAACCCTTTTTCCCAACTGCCTTTTCTCCGCATAACTGGAAACTTGAACGTCTCCTTTTCCAACAGATCCATTCCTGGCAACTGTAGGTTAAGCATTTCTAGTTTTTGCTGTTGCTGTTCCATCTGTCTTTCAAGCTGCTGTGAACTCTGCTGCATAGACATTGCACTTTTTACTCCCATGCCTAAATCAAGGCCTGAACCTAGATTCGTAAGTGACGCTGCTAAATCAGTGATGGATATGGAGCTCTTGCCAAGAGACAAATCAGTTTTCGCTAGTCTTGACACGTTGAATCCTTGTGTTGGAAAATGCAGATAATCTGTTTCCTCAATATCTTGGCCTCTTTGTCTTGTGCCGGGAAAAGCTAGACCAGCATATTGCACTAGGTTAGGCGTTATGTCGGTCTTCTGAATGTTGCTCATCACGTTTTCCGTTTGAACAGTTGATATGGGCGTTATGCCTGTTCGCATGATCTTGGGCTGTTCAAACTTGGGAATGTCAAACTGTATAGCTTTCTGTCTTGGATAACCCCAAGGCTTCATAATGGTTTTAGGCTCTGGCAACAGCTTGAAAGGACTGAAGCCCAGCTGCAACCCTTTAAGAATGAAAGCCTTAGACAAGTCTGCCCTGAACCGTAACATTCCTATGTCAGCTATAGCCTCTGATTTCAATGGAACAAAAAGCGTCTGTCTAGCCGATTCGAAACCCTGAGCTGCTGCCCTTTCAACTTTTCCTAAAGCATCAGTTGCTGTGATAACAGGTTTTCCTATGGTTGTTTCCGCGCTCCAAGGAGCCTGTTCCATGAAGCTTGTGAAGCCTTTGCCATAACTGAACGCTGATTTTCCATACGTCAAAACTGTTCTGGCTGGTCCTACAATCGGCTCAAAATCTATCTGTGACAAAATGTTGGGTGTGGTTTGAGATAGAAAACTCATTCCCCCCCTAAAGACGCTTGCCTGATCTTCTACGGCTGAAGCTAATGGTTGAAGGGTTCGTTCATACACATCAGCTAAACCGAACCGCACGCTGAAACCCAGATCCTTCACGGCAAACGTGGCTTGTTCTATGCCTACGGAAAAGGGCTCTACGAAAACTTGTTTTGCAGAACTGCCCACTGGCACTAGAACCTGTTGGTAGATGACGCTTGTTTCAAGAACCGCGCCTAAATCTTTGATGTTGGGTGCAACAACGCTTTTGGTGAACATTACTATGTTTGCCCAATTTTCCGGCACAGTTTCAAGAAAACCATGAAACAATGGTGCTGTGATCTCTTTCGTTATGCCTAGTCTCAACAGTTGATAAGGCGTTTGACCTTCAACAGCACGACCATACAGAAAAGCCTCTTCACCAAGCAAATCTTTAGCCAGTGGCTTCACCAAGCCGGGTTCAATGATTTTCTGATAGGCTACGTCTCCAACTTTGCTTATCGCCGTCTTTGCGTAGCCAGTGAACTCTTCACCTATACCTGGAAATAGACCTCTGGAAACCTTGACTATTCCATACCCTAACAAAATGTCTCCTAGCAACGTGCCAGCAGCGTATTCAGGACCATACGACAAGGCTTTCTCCGCCTGAAAACTCAATAGTGTAGGGGGCAACTCAGGCGTTTTGTAGCCTGCCAGTTTGCCAACACTGTAAATCAACACTTCGCCAGGAGCGATTAATCCGGCAATAGAAGCTAAAGGCTTGACTTCCCGAGGTTCAGCCTTCACCAATGACCTTGAAACGTTGAGGGGGGCAGGCAAGCCTACACGCTGAAGCAACGGAACAATCGTGAACTCCATCAAAGTTTCTGCTATGCCCTTCTCTGGAATTGGAATGTTCTGGCTGATCTGCGGCAGAGTTGGAACAGGCAGCTTAAGAGGATGCAACAGGCTTTCAGCTCCTTTCAGAACCATAGCTGGCGCGGGCTGCTGTTCCAGTTGCTTCTCCAATACGTCTGATGTGAAAGACACTTGCAGGATAGATGTTGTTTCTCCAGGGCCAGGCGGCCCAATGAAACCTTTAGGCAACGTGCTGACAGTGGTTTCTTTAATGCCTGTTACACGGGAACCTTCAGGTATTGCGAAAACATCATATTTTCCAGCATAATCCGGATAACCTAGGTTCATGTAGAAGCTTACGCTTTCGTCACGTGTTTTCTGTTGCTGCATCTGCTGTACAGCATACGCTTTACCTTCAGGAGTTAGAGCGTAACGTACAAGGTCAGATAAGCTCCAGCCACGGGCTTGATCTGCAGCAGCCTGTCGTCCTTCAGAAGTTTGAGCATACTGAACTAGGGCTGGTAAATCGCCTGACCGATAAGGCCTGTAAACTGGAAATGACGGTGCAGAACCGCCGCGAGCGTAAGACGTGAGCCGATGTAAGTCGCCAGATTGCCCATACGTGCTCAACTCTCAGAAACCTTCTGTTTCTTTTTAGCTGCTTTCTGGTCTCTCCAATACTGCCTGATTATTTGGTCACTTTTTCCCCATTGTTTAGCCAACCATTTCACATTTCTACATTCGAGTGTAGTTCAGTTACATAGCTATGTAGATTAGTTCTATATTAAACTTTCCAAGAGTCTTAGAAAAAGTTGCTACAATTACACCAACTTTCTGAATTACCGCAAGGAACTTGAACAAAAGGGCTATTCAAGAATACATCAAACTGAATGTTGAATTAAGCGATAGAATGATTGCCGAGGACACAGGTTCTAATCCTGTGAGTGTGGGTGATTATCGCAAGGAACTTGAAGCGCAGTTATTTCGCTTGTTTCCATCGCGTTGTAATGAACATCGGCCGTTCCATCCGTTTCAGCAAAATCATATTTCCAAGGAGGATCAGCATATAAAATGTCAAATTCTCCTTTGGGCAAGTCGGGAGGATTAGAATGTTTCTCCGCACGTTGAACTTGCTGGTAAGCGTAATTGATACTTTGTTTGCCACTGCGAACTTTGTTCTTAACTTCTTCAGGAGCTTTCTCAATGATTTTCTTAGCTCTTTCAAATGTTGCAGTAGAGACAGCTATTTGTTTGGCTACTTTTGCAACTGCCTTACCCTTAGCATCATTTGAGGCTAAGGTAGTTCCAGTTAATTGCCTGTCTTTAGCAAAGAAACTTTCAATTTCCAATAGAGGCATACCTATTGTTGTTGATCCGTTTGACGCTTGGTTCGATTCTCACGTTACCAAAGGCGATATTTTTGACGTACTGACCAATGACCTAAAACTGACAGGTTCTACAGTCAAATCAAGCAACTTGAGAAAGACAACACGGTCAGAAAGTTGTTTGCGGGCAACTAACTTTGATAGAAAAAAGAAAGGGAATGTTGAAACTCTGCCTTATGCCTTCAATGCACCCATCAAATCTTGAACGTCTTTGCAGAGAACATAGTCGGCGTTCTCGATTCTATCTCAGTTTCCATGCTTCACACCTTCCTCAGTTTTCTTAAGCTGTTTCTCAACCAATTCCGTCACGAATAAGTCAACGGTTACGCCTCTGGCTTCAGCTTCTTTCTCTGCCTTGTCGTAAGTCTCGTTTTCCACATACAGCTTGCGATACCGGGACTCTTGAATTATGTCGTATTCCTTGCCAATCAGAAACGTCAAGACGCTCTTGTCAGCTTTCACGCCAAGATGTTCTTTGACTACCTTGAATTTTTCAGTGAGCTTTTCGTCTAGCTTAATTCTTAACTCCATGTTTCTTTTTCTCCTTTTGTCCGTGGTTGCCTTTTCTATCGTAACTGTTATATAATGATTGTGTATAACTGCATACTAGAGGACATAAACGGTAATAGTCAAAACGTGATGATTATGGAAAGCATGGTTAAGAAAAGAATCGCGGTCACAGTCAGCGAGGACCTTCTGAAATGGATTGACCGAAAAGTGAAGGACACGACTTTTGCGAATAGGAGTCATGCCATAGAACACGCGCTTACTAAGTTAATCGAGAATGAAAAGAAGGAATAGAACATGCCTGGAGAACTGGTTAATTGCGAATGTCCGGAATGCGGAGCTACCTTCCAGATTCCACTTGAAGGTTTAGTTTGTTCTCGCTGTCCTAAGTGCAATTCTTTTGAAATTACCATCTACGCGGAAAAGAAAGAATAGGTTTCTGAACAGACCTATCAAACATAAACACAGAACGACATACCAAGAACCAAATGAAAAGTATCCAGCCTGTATGCACGCGTTTTGGCCACGGAAGCTATGCTGCAACCAATTCTCTTTTCCTTTGCGCCAATGTGCACAGGAATACTCTGGGGAATTAAGGGGGCGTAGCTTTGGCTTCTTGTGGAAGCTTTGGCTTCTGCCTCGTGACTTGTTCAACTATCTTCCAGAACTCTTCTTCCGTCAGGCCTTTTTTG